>Ga0105249_10005486_pt1 | contig 10957 bp, 12 predicted proteins | sample KBSS44metaG_FD_81522 | JGI IMG/M metagenome (GOLD analysis project Ga0105249, IMG submission 81522) | Switchgrass rhizosphere microbial communities from Kellogg Biological Station, Michigan, USA - KBS S4-4 metaG | ecosystem: Host-associated > Plants > Roots > Rhizosphere > Soil | place...
GAAAGGGCGGCGTCCTAGGCCGCTAGACGAAGGGGGCCAGCCGAATCTCTCCGGGGTACTCACAACGCTGTGACGCTGGGAGCCTCGATAGCTTAGGGTACCGGGACTCCAATCCTCAAACGAGATGCCCTACGGCACGCAGTATCCTGTTGCTTCGCGCCCCTATAGCTCAGTTGGTAGAGCTACGGACTTTTAATCCGCAGGTCCCAGGTTCGAGCCCTGGTGGGGGCACTACGCGTCAGAAGGCGCAGTTCACGCGCTACGCGCCGTGGCGATGTCGTCGGCCAGCGGCGCGACCGCACCGATGATCTCGGCGACGATCTCCTGCGGCACCCCAGCGGCCGACAGGCTGTCGGCCAAGTGGCCGGCGACCAGATTGAAATGGTGCACGGTGATGCCGCGGCCCTGGTGCACCTGCCGCATCGGTGCGCCGGTGTACGGGTCCGGCCCGCCGAGCGCCGCGGCGAAGAACTCCGCCTGCTTGCCCCTCAGTCGCGCCATGTTGGTCCCGCTGAAGAACCCGGCCAGCTCGTCATCGGCCAGCACCCGGTCGTAGAACTCCGCGACGACCGCTTCGAGTGCGTCGGCACCGCCGATCTGCTCGTAAATGCTTGTCATGCCACACCAGGTAACGCGCGACGAATTGCCACCGTGTTGCCCACGGATAGCAGCGGCGCTAACAACCCCTCACGCTGAGGTGACTAGTCACCCTTCTTGTGGCCGTTGCCATTTCCGTTCCCGCCGCGTTTCTTCGGCGGCGGTGGTTCCTCCACCTGAACCGGCGTGGTGGTCGGCGGCGGCGGTGGCACGAAGGACGGCGTCGGCGCGGGCACCGACGTGCTCGTGCTGGCGGGCTCCGGGACGCTCGGCGTCGACGCCGAGTCGACGATGAACGCGATCGCAACGATCAACACGGCAATCACCGCGGCTGCCGCCAGCCACCATCGCGACCAATGACGTCGCGGCGCCTGCGCCACCACCATCGTCGTCGGGTCGGGCAGCGGGGCGGCCATCACGCGCGTCGCAGGCCGCAGGGGCGGCACAGTCGCCGGGCCCGCCAACGCCGCCCGCATCTCGTCAGCGCTGCCGAACCGCCAGCCCGGATCCCGCGCCATCGCCCGTTCGATCACCGCCGCCAGCGCGGGGTCGACGTCGGGCCGCAGCGCGGTCAGCGGGGGCAGTGCCCCCTCAGAGATGGCCCGGGCCAATTCGGGCAGGCTTTCCTGCGGGAACGCCCGGCGCCCGGTCAGCGCTTCGTAGCCGACGGCACCGACGGCATACAGGTCGTCGGCGACCGACGCCGGTCTGCCCGCGATCCTGTCGGCGGACAAATACGCCATCGTCCCGACGATCTGGCCTGTCAAGGTGTGTGCGCTTGCCGCACTCTTGGCAATGCCGAAGTCGGCCACCTTGGTGTGACCGGACTCCGAGAACAGGATGTTGGCCGGCTTGATATCGCGATGCAGAATTCCTGCGGCGTGCGCGGCCGCCAGCGCTGAGAGCACCTGGTCGAGAATCGATCGCACCTGTGGCTGCGGCAGCGGTCCCCGCGCGATCACATCGGCCAGCGTCTGTGCGGACAGCCGCTCCATCACGATGTACGGCATGCCGTCGTGCTCGCCGCTGTCATGGACTGCCACGATGTGTGGGTGGTTGAGCCCCGCGGCGGCGCGCGCCTCCACCTCGAAGCGCATCCGGTTGTCGGGCTGCGTCGTGAACACCGGGTACAGCAGTTTGACCGCGACCGGACGGTCGAGCCGGATATCCCAGCCGTCACGGACCTCCGCCATGCCGCCGCGCCCCAGAACGCCACGCAGTTCGTAGCGGCCGCCAAGTACTTCTGGCGCCTGCATACGTCAAAACTAGCCGGTCTACACCGGCGTCAAACCACCGCTAGGCGTCGCTGCGCGGTGCCGGGACCGCGATCGGCGCTGGCGTCGCGATCATCTCGACCGCGTTCGCAAGACCCTCGGCGATCGTCTCGATGACATGCATGCCGAAGGTGAACGGTGTGGTCAGCACCGTCAGGGGCGAGGGCGGCTGCGGATACGCGTCCGTCACGTTCGTAGCCGACGCGGTCGGCGGCGCGGACAGCCCGATGACCACCGCGGCGATCAACGACATCACCGCGCAGCCAAGGGACCGCATCACGCGCAACACATGAGAATCGTGCCTCATAAATCGCGCCAGGCATAGCGAAAAACGCCGAACGTTACCGGGCTGGCACAGTCGGCACCACCGAGGTGTTCGGCCAGCAGCCCAGCGGGCTGATGTGCGCCTCCCGGGCGGCGTCCAGGCACTTGCTGACAAGCACGTTGGGATCGTTGGACACCGAAGCGGCCAGGACCTCGTTGGCCTTCGCTTCCGCCGCGGCGGTCTTGGCCCGCTGCTCGGCCACCCGGGTGTTGGCCTTCTCGACGTTCAGCGCGTTGATCCGAGACTGGGTGGCTTCGTCGTAATTGACCAGCGGCACAATCACATTGATGATTTCGATCTGCCCGCCGACCTTGGCCCGCAGCTTCTCGGCCACCTTGTCGCCCAGCGCCTGCACGTTGGCGCCGTCGGAGTTCTCCGGGGCCAGCGGGTCGAAATCGGCGAACACCTCGTTCAGGGCGGCCCTCAGCTCGCGGGTGACGAGGTTGTCGCGGACGTTCTCGAAATCGCGGTAGTCCAGGAACAGCTCGTCAGCGGCGGCCGGCTGGATGCGCCAGCGCACGCTGTTGTCGACGAATGCCGTCGAGTTATTGCCAAGCCGCACGGTGGTGGCCGCCTCGCCGGTGTGGTTGTCGATCTGGATAGTGCCGTTCATCTCGGTCACGGACTGCCAGGGCGCCTTGACGTGCAGGCCGTTGGTCAGCGTGCCGCCGGGACGGCCGAACGTCGTGACCACCCCGATGTTGCGGGTCGAGACGATCGTGGTCGAGCCGAGGACCAGCACGAAGACCAGCAGGCCACCGGCTACCACCGCGATCCGCATCGCGCGGGTCCGGCCTGCGTCGTTCTTCGACGTGGCCCGCATCAGCAGGGCGATCACGGTGACGATGACGAGCAGCATCGCTGCAAACACTTGCCAGGGCACTAGGGGCATTCCTTTTCGGAGGCGGGAAACGTCCGCCGAATCGTATGATCAAAGTCGATGCTCTACCAGCAAGTTCACAGGTCGTTTTGGCGACGGCATCCGATGGTCACCGGCGCGGGGCTGCTGCTGGCGCTCTGGTGGCTGCACATCGGCGCCTATGACGCGCTGGCGGTGACGGCGGTCGTCGGCTTGCTGATCTTCGTGGCGCGGCGCAGACGGGCACTTGCCATGCGCGATGCCGGGTTGCGGGCTCGCGCCGAGTTCGAGCATCGACTGAGCCTTGCCGGCGATCCCCGCGGCATCTACGGTCGCTACCCGCCAGTGCAGCCGGGTTGGTTTCCCGATCCGCAAAACCGTTCGCAGCTAAGGTATTTCGACGGCGCGCTGTGGACGCCCGTTGCACGGCGCCGCTAGACGTCGGGGCAATAGTGCATGCCGTTGTCCCGGTGACCCACCGGCGGCAGATTGCGGGCTGGCGTATGCACCAGCGGCGCGTCGGCGGGGCAGCGCCCGGTGGCCCGATCCCAACCGGCGCGGGCCCTCGGGTGGTAACGCCGCCGCCGCGGCAACAGCTTGAAGGACAGGTTCACCATCCTGCCGAACAGCCAGTGCAACCGCTCGTCACGCGCCGACCATGTATAGCCCATCAAGTCGCGGACAGCTGGATCGTAGAGGCCCACGGTCACCCAAACTGCAAATGGGCCAAGCACTTTCAACTGTAACTTCCACAACCAGTCCGGAATCCAATGCAGTGAAGGGTGTTTGGGCATCGTCGAAAGGTCGAGCACCTCGCGTGCGGCAAAGTTGTTCTCTAAGACGTTGCGGCACATGTGATCCCAGTAGACCTGGAAATCCTCCCACGCCTTTGGCACCGGCCGCATGCTCATGCCGTACATGGAGTACCAGGTGATGTGCTCATCGAACAGCTGCCGCTTCTGCGCCTCGGTCAGGCCGTCGCCGAAGCGCTCGGCGGTCAGGATCGTGCCCATGAAGAACGTCGAGTGCGCCCAGTAGAAGACGTCGGGATTCAGTGCGCTGTACCGGCGGCCCAGGTCGTCGACGCCTTTGATGCCGATGTGGTAGTCGCGAACCTCGGCGCCCGTCTGCGGCGCCCGGTCACCGTCGAAGACCACGCCTCCGATCGCGTACAGCGAACGCAGCAGTCGCGGCATGCGTTCGGTGAAAAAGATCGAATGCTGCTCGACGGCGGCGCCAAGCTGCGGATGCATGTTCTGCATGGATCCCGCCCACGGCCCCTGCAGCAGGCCGCGCCAGTCGCCGAACAACTGCCAGGTCAACGAGTCCGGACCCAACGGAGCCGGTACGGCGTCATACCCGCCCGCGCTAACCGGGCAGCCGGGTGCCGCAGAGGGGCATCCGGTGGTTTCCGGGCATGCCTCAGACGTATCTTGAGTCACTGGTGAACTTCCGGTCGGAGTCAGGTGGCATTCTGACTACGGGCGTTGTCATCGAGAGCCTAGGGAGTGATGTGCCTTCCAGTCAACGACGCGGCCGATGGTCGGGCGTTCCGCTGCAGGACCGCCAGGTCTTGCGCCGTGACGAACTGATCAGCGCCGGAGTCGAGTTGTTGGGCGGACCCGCAGGTCCGGCCCTGACAGTGCGGGCGGTCTGCCGTGCCGCGGGGCTGACCGAGCGCTACTTCTACGAGAGCTTCGCCGATCGCGACGAGTTCGTCCGCGCCGTTTACGACGACGTGTGCGCAAGGGCGATGTCCACGCTGATGACCGCCGAAACCCCGCGCGACGCCGTCGAACGCTTCGTCGCATTGATGGTCGACGATCCGTCGCGTGGCCGGGTGCTGCTGCTCGCGCCAGGGGTCGAACCCGTGCTCACCCGCTCGGGCGCCGAGTGGATGCCGAACTTCATCGACCTGCTACAGCGCAAGTTGACCCGCATCACCGATCCGGCAGTACAGGCGATGGTGGCCACCGGCCTGATCGGTGCACTGACTGCGTTGTTCACGGCCTACCTGGATGGCCGCCTGGCGGCGACGCGGGAGCAGTTCATCGACTATTGCGTCGACATGCTCCTCAGCCGAGTTTCGAGCTACTGACCCGCTACGCGCCGGGAGTGCTGACCTCTGCGAGCTGGGCTTCCTCTTCGGCGGCGGCCTGGTCGGCGGCGGCCTTGGCCTCCCGCCCCTCGGGGCTGGCCAACGAGGCGCCGGGGTTGTTCGCCGTCGCATACCCACCGTTGCAGTTCAGGTAGAACTGCACCTGACCGTCGACGTGGGCACCGTCATCTGCATCAGCGAAAGGCGCTGTCTGCGAACGCGTTACGAGGCAGTCATCCTGCGAGAGCTTGTCACCGACGCGGCTGGCCACGACCACGGAAAGGCCGGCGTCGCTGGCCGCCGACGAGGCGTCCGCGTAGGTCTGCCCTGCGTAATCGTCCGCCGCAGCCACACCCGTGCCGAACAGCGCCATCAAGGCCGATGCGGCGACGGCCGAACCGGCCGAGAGAACGATAGACTTCTTCACTGAGCCCGACCTCCGAAATATCGTAGAAATGCCTGGAAAACTGATATTCCGGAGTCTATTGCGTGGCCCGCGTCACCGCTACCGCGCGCGTCAGCGTCAGCCCGCGTCCTGCTCGCTCAACGCCTGCCGGCCTTCCGGGCTGGCGGCAGACGGTCCCGCCGTACCCACCGACGCGACTGCTGCGCCGCAATTCAGAGCAACCCGGACCTCGTCGTACTTGGGCTTCTCATAGATTTGGGTGACAGTCGTATGGACCCACGCGTTGGTGACGATGCATTGGCCTTCGTCGGTTCTTCCGCCGATTCGGGTCGCGATGACCGGCTTAGACCCTTCGGCCTGGATGGCCTGCGCCGCATCGGCATACGTTTGACCCACGACATCTGGGGTGGCAGCCGCGACTCCCAAGCCGACCGAAATGGTTGCTGCAACGCCGGTGGCAGCGCCGAAGAGAACAGTGAGGGTCTTCATCTGAGCCCGACCTCCGAATCGTGGATAGGGGTGCGGTAGGAAATCACGGGCTCCCCAACGTGCCCGGCCAGATACTACCGCGGCGCACGTTGACCTGTGATGCGGATGTGACACTCCGATCGGCAACTTGATGTCACCGGGGTACACAGATATATTGAGTGCAACCAACAGGTACAGATAACTGGGAGTGGCCATGGCGCAAGATCTGACAGATCTGCAGCTACTGCACGAGCTCGAGCCCGTCGTCGAGAAGAACGTCAACCGGCACATGTCCATGCGTAAGGACTGGAATCCGCACGACTACATCCCGTGGTCGGACGGCAAGAACTATTACGCCCTCGGCGGTAAGGACTGGGACCCCGAGGAGTCGAAGCTGTCCGAGGTCGCCCGGGTGGCGATGCTGACCAACCTCCTGACCGAGGACAATCTGCCTGCCTATCACCGCGAGATCGCGATGAACTTTTCGATGGACGGTCCGTGGGGATTCTGGGTCAACCGCTGGACCGCCGAGGAGAACCGGCACGGCATCGCGCTTCGTGACTACCTCGTCGTCACCCGCTCCATCGATCCGGTCGAGCTCGAGATGCTGCGGATGGAGCAGGTCACCCGCGGCTTCTCCCCCGGCCAGAACCAGCAGCTCGAGGGCGACGCCGACCTGTTCGCCGAGAGCCTCTTCGACTCGGTCATCTACGTCACTTTCCAGGAGCTGGCGACGCGCGTCAGCCACCGCAATACCGGTAAGGCGTGCAACGAAACCGTCGCCGACCAACTGCTGCAACGGGTTTCGGCCGACGAGAACCTGCACATGATTTTCTACCGCGACGTGTCCGCGGCTGGGTTCGACATCGCCCCCAACCAGGCGATGCACTCGCTGCACAAGGTGCTGAGCAACTTTAAGATGCCCGGCTATACGATTCCGGACTTCCGGCGTAAGGCCGTCACCATCGCCTCGGGCGGTGTCTATGACCCGCGCATCCACCTCGACGACGTGGTGATGCCGGTGCTGAAGAAGTGGCGGATCTTCGAACGGGAGGACTTCACTGGCGAGGCCGCCCGTCAGCGTGACGAGCTGGCCACCCTTGTCGAGGAACTCGAGGAGGCCTGCGACAAGTTCGAGGTGGCCAAGCGACGCCGTCTCGAGCGGCTGGCCCAGATGGCGGACAAGAAGGCTGCAAAGGAGCTCGCGGCATCAGTGTCATAACGGACGAACGGCCCGCGCTGCGGATCGGGCCGATCGAGCTGCGGAGCCCCGTTGTGCTGGCCCCGATGGCCGGTGTGACAAATGTCGCATTCCGTACGCTCTGTCGCGAACTGGAGCTTGCCCGGGCCGGGACGGTCAGCGGGCTCTACGTGTGCGAGATGGTGACCGCGCGTGCGCTCGTCGAGCGCCATCCCGTCACCATGCACATGACAACGTTCGCGCCCGACGAGTCACCCCGCTCGCTGCAGCTCTACACCGTCGACCCTGACAACACCTTCGCGGCGGCAAAAATGATCGCTGACGAGGGTCTCGCCGACCACATCGATATGAATTTCGGCTGCCCGGTGCCCAAGGTCACCCGCCGCGGGGGCGGTGCCGCGCTGCCGTTCAAGCGGCGGCTGTTCGGCCGGATTGTCGCGGCGGCCGTGCGCGCTACCGAGGGCACCGGCATCCCGGTGACCGTGAAGTTCCGCATCGGCATTGACGATGCCCACCACACCCACCTGGACGCCGGCCGGATTGCCGCCGAGGAGGGTGCTGCCGCCGTGGCGCTGCATGCCCGCACCGCGGCGCAGCGGTACTCCGGGACTGCCGATTGGGACCAGATCGCGGCATTGAAACAGCACGTCACGACGGTTCCAGTGCTGGGCAACGGCGACATCTTCGACGCGGACGATGCGCTGGCGATGATGGCAGCCACCGGGTGTGACGGAGTCGTCATCGGCCGAGGCTGCCTGGGCAGGCCGTGGTTGTTCGCCGAGCTGTCGGCGGCCTTCGCCGGCACCACTCCCGCCACGCCGCCCCCCCTCGGCGAGGTCGCCGACATCGTGCGCAGGCACGGCCGGCTGCTCGCCGAGCATTTCGGCGAGGACAAGGGCATGCGCGATATGCGCAAGCACATTGCGTGGTACCTGCACGGATTCCCTGCCGGGGCCGATCTGCGACGGGCATTAGCCCTGGTCAAGACGCTTCCGGAGCTGGATGTGCTGCTTGCTCAGCTCGACCGGCAGGTGCCGTTTCCGCAAGCTGCGACAGGCCCGCGCGGGCGGCAGGGATCGGCCGCGTCGGTGGCCCTGCCCGAGGGCTGGCTGGCCGATCCTGATGACTGCACGGTGCCCGCAGGAGCGGACGTCATGCACTCCGGAGGCTAAACCGAGACGTTCTCGGTACCTTCGGTGGACTGGCCGTCTCCCAGGATGTCTCAGTACGATAAGGCTCTTGTCGTATCCGGCTCCAACGGGGGAGCCCGCAGAGTGCTGTTACACGAGCTAGACGCACACGAAGTACTGCATACGCCCATGCGCACCGACGCGCACGATGGTCCAGAAGTCGGAGGCCACCAGGAACATGAGTGACGGCGAGAACGCCACTCCTGGGCTTCCCAGCGCTGGGCCCAATCGATGGCTTACCCGAAGCACGCCGCCATCGCCAGGCGCCGCGCCGTGGGAGCGCAGCGGAAAATCTGATTCCGAGGACAGCGACGAGGCCGCACCTGCCGGTAACCACACCGACGGTGTCACCGTTGCCGACCTGATCGCCAAGCTGAACGGCGCATCGAGCGTCCCCGAGGAGCTCCGGCGGCCCCGCCCGGCCCCCGAGCCGCGGCCTGCCCCCGAGCCACCGACCCCGGCCACCGAAGTCATCCCGCCGGTCGTCGACCGGGACGATCCGGACACCGAGGTAATTCCCGTGGTGGCCGGCTACGCCTCCGAGGTGCCGGATCTCGCGGCGCTGCGCAGCGACGACCGGGTACCGCCGTCACGTATCGGGACCGGACGTGGCGCGCCGCAGCCCGAGAGGAAGCGGCCGCGGTTCACCAAGACGATGGTGGCCGGACGTGCGGCCGCCGCATTGATAGCCGTGAGCGCGCTGGTCTTGACCGGCGGGGCCTGGCAGTGGCAATCGTCGAAGAACAACATGCTCAACAAGGTCTCCGCGTTGGATCCGAACTCCCGCGACATCCTCGACCCCAATGCACAGTTCGGTGACGAGAACTTCTTGATCGTCGGCGTGGACAGCCGATTCGGCGAGAACAGCGACATGGGTGCGGGAACCACCGACGACGCCGCTGGCGCCCGGTCGGACACGATCATGCTGGTGAACATCCCGGCCAATCGCAAACGCGTTGTGGCCGTGTCGTTCCCGCGTGACCTGGCGATCACGCCCACCAGGTGCGAGCACTGGGATCCCGATACGCACCAATACGGTCCGGTCACCGACCAAGAGTCCGATGCCTACGGACAAGACGAGGTCTACACCGAGACGAAGATCAACTCCGCGTACGCGGTTGGCGGCCCCAAGTGTCTGGTGAAGGTGATCCAGAAGCTGTCCGGTCTTTCCGTAAACCGGTTCATGGCAGTCGATTTCGCGGGCTTCTCGAAGATGGTCGATGCTCTTGGCGGTGTCGAGGTGTGCAGCACTACCCCACTGGAGGACTACGAACTCGGCACCGTGCTGGCCAACGCGGGCCGGCAGATGGTCGACGGCCACACCGCGTTGCAGTACGTGCGCGCCCGCCAGGTCACCACCGAAACCAACGGCGACTACGGCCGCATCAAGCGCCAACAACTGTTCCTGTCGTCGCTGCTGCGCTCGATGATCTCCAAGGAAGTGTTCTTCTCGCTGTCCAAGCTCAACAACGTGGTCAACATGTTCATCAACGACAGCTTTGTCGACAACATCGATACCAAGGACCTTGTCGATCTCGGCCAGTCCGTTCAGGGTGTCAATGCAGGCCGCATCACGTTCGTCACGGTGCCGACCGTCGGATACGCCGACGAGTACGGCAACGAAACACCCCGCACCGACGACATGCGGGCACTGTTCGACGCGATCATCAACGACGACCCGCTGCCCGAGGAGAAGAACCCGGACAACACCCCGGTGCCCGGCACACCAGAGTCGAAGGCCAGCACCCCGGCGCCCGCACCTGAGAACGCCGAGTTGGTGAGTGCGGTCACCACCAATCCGCAGGACATCACCGTGCGGGTGTCGAATTCGACCGGCCAGGACGGACTGGCGTCGACCGCCGCGACCGAACTGCAGTCGCACGGCTTCAACGTGACCAGCCCCGACGACTACCCCGGGCCGCTGACCTCGACGACGGTCTTCTTCTCGCCAGGCAATGAGCAGGCCGCGGCGACGGTCGCCTCGTCCTTCACCAACCCCACCATCGAACGGGTCAGTGGCCTGGGCGATGTGGTGCGGGTCGTGCTCGGAAGCGACTTCCTTTCGGTGGCTCCGCCGTCGCCGAGCGGCTCACCGGTGCAGGTGCACGTGGTGCGCGGAACCAGTACCACTCCGACGCATCTGCCCGAGGATCTGGCGGTCACCAACGCCGCCGACACCACTTGCGAATGACGCCGTAACAGCACCGCCGTTGGCGCTATTTAGGCAGGTGGCATTCACCTTTCGTTCACCACTTGCGTCGTGACGTTTCGACAGCACACCCCGTAGGCTTGGCGCATGCGAACTGCGTACCACGAGCAATTGGATGCCCTGACAGCCCAGCTCGGCGAGATGTGCGGACTGGCGGGCGCTGCCATGGAACGCGCCACGCAGGCTCTACTGCAGGCCGATCTGGTGCTGGCCGAACAGGTCATCACCGACCACGAGCAGATCGCCGCAATGAGCGCCCGCGCCGAGGAAAGCGCGTTCGTCCTGCTGGCGCTGCAGGCGCCTGTGGCAGGCGATCTGCGGGCCATCGTC
>Ga0105249_10005488_pt1 | contig 10956 bp, 8 predicted proteins | sample KBSS44metaG_FD_81522 | JGI IMG/M metagenome (GOLD analysis project Ga0105249, IMG submission 81522) | Switchgrass rhizosphere microbial communities from Kellogg Biological Station, Michigan, USA - KBS S4-4 metaG | ecosystem: Host-associated > Plants > Roots > Rhizosphere > Soil | place...
ACACCGGGCGTTTCCAGGACGCTCCTGGCCGTGCCGTCACGTGACGTTTAAGGGGGAAGCTAGCCCCGATTTTTCGCGGAATGTTGTGAGTTTCGGGGTGTAGATACGCGAAAGTGCCTGTCCTGCAAGGATAATCGGACTTCTCTAGGGTTCGATATCGCTGACGGGAAGGCACTTCGCAGGTGAAGAGTATCGCGGCCGCCTCACGGGTGAAAGTGTCCGCCGACGGCCACGGTGTCGTGTCGCATGCCGGGATGGGCCTGCTGCGTGAGCTCGCGGACCGCACGGGGTTATCGACGCAGGTCACCGCCGCTTTAGCCGACACCTACCGTGGCCGGTGGGTGTATGCACCCGGGGAGGTGTTCGCCGATCTGGCTGCCGCGGTCGCCGACGGCGCGGACTGCATCGACGGGGTCGGACAACTCTGCGGCGACCGCGAGCACGCCTTCGGCGCGACGGCCTCGACGACCACGATGTGGCGGTTGGTCGACGAACGTATCGACGCCGCGCGTCTGCCCGCAGTACGTTGCGCCCGAGCCAGTGCCAGGGCAGCGGCGTGGGCCGCGGGAGCCGCCCCCATCACCGGGGACTGGTTGCATATCGACATCGACGCCACCCTGGTGATCGACCACTCCGATGACAAGGAACTGGCGGCACCGACCTGGAAGAAGACCTACGGTCATCACCCGCTGCTGGCGTTTTTGGACCGGCCCGAGATCGCCGGCGGGGAGGCACTGGCCGGAATGCTGCGCTCCGGCCGTGCGGGTTCCAACACCGCCGCCGACCACATCACCGTCCTGGACCAGGCGCTGGCAGCGCTGCCGGCGGAATGGCGGCCGCACCCGGATCAGCGCGACGACCCGGATACGCCGAAGGTATTGGTGCGCTGCGACACCGCCGGGGCCACCCACGACTTCGCCGACGCGTGTCGGGCGGCTGGGGTGGGGTTCTCGTTCGGGTTCCCCGTGGACTGGCGGGTCCAGGACGCGGTGGACACCCTCAACCTCGGCGATGCCTGGTATCCGGCGATCGACACCGACGGCGGCCTGCGTGACGGCGCGTGGGTCGCCGAAGCCACCGGGCTGGTCAACCTGAACAGCTGGCCGGCCGGCACCAGATTGATCCTGCGCAAAGAACGCCCGCATCCCGGTGCCCAGCTGCGGTTCACCGACGCCGACGGGATGCGGGTCACCGCGTTCATCACCGATACCCCCACCGGCGTCGTGCCCGGACAAGTCGCCGGCCTGGAACTACGGCACCGCCAGCACGCCCGCGTCGAGGACCGCATCCGCGAACTGAAGAACACCGGCCTGCGTAACCTGCCGTGTCACGCCTTCGACGCGAACGCCGCCTGGCTGGAAATCGTTCTGACCGCCGCCGACCTGGTCACCTGGACCCGACTGCTCGGCTTCACCAACCATCCCGAACTGGGCCGCGCCGAGATCGCGACGTTCCGCTACCGGGTCCTGCACGTCGCCGCCCGCATCACCCACGGCGCCCGCCAAGTCCGCCTGCGCATCGACGCGACCTGGCGCTGGGCGGCGATCATCGCGACCGCCTGGCAGGCCATCCGCACCGCCTTCGACTGACACCGGATCCACCGATCCACCGGCCACGAAAGGCACACTGGCACTGGGAAAGCCCGCCCACCCGGCGACACGGGACCGACCAAGCACGCCACCACCGAAAACCATCACCCAGCGCCACAACTCCGCATCAAGCCAACACCACACCAATCACCGCGAAAAATCGGGGCTAGTTTTCTTGGGACTGTAAATTTTTCGGTGTAACTCCTGAGGAAGAAGGAGACACCTGTGACTGATGTGATTAATGATGAGAAGGCTGCCGTGGACCTGGATGCGGCGCAGCCGCAGCCGGGTGTGGCCAGCGACGAGTTGGTGCGGCAGCTGGCCGAGCGGGCCCGCGCCGAGGGGTTGCGGCTCACCGGTGAGGGTGGGCTGCTGTCGCAGCTGACGAAGGTGGTGGTCGAATCGGCGCTCGATGGCGAGCTCGACGATCACCTCGGCTACAGCAAGCATGATGCGGCCGGCCGGGACGGCGGCAATTCCCGTAACGGCAAGCGCGGCAAAACCGTCTTGACGGAGGCAGGTCCGGTATCCATCGAGGTGCCGCGTGACCGCGAGGGCAGCTTCGATCCTCAGCTGGTCAAGAAGCGCCAGCGGCGGCTGACCGGGCTCGACGATCTGGTGATCTCGTTGTCGGCCAAGGGATTGACGCATGGCGAGATCTGCGCGCATCTGGCCGAGGTGTACGGCGCGAGCGTCTCGAAGCAGACCATCTCCACGATCACCGACCGGGTGATCGAGGGCATGGCCGAATGGCAATCCCGCCCGCTGGATTCGGTGTATCCAGTGATCTTCATCGACGCCGTGAACGTGAAGATCCGCGACGGTAACGTCGCGAACAGGCCGATCTATATCGCGCTCGCGGTGACGGTGGAGGGCACCCGCGACATCCTCGGGTTGTGGGCCGGTGAGCACGGCGACGGGGAGGGGGCGAAGTTCTGGGTCCGGGTGCTCTCCGAAATCAAAAACCGTGGTGTCGGCGATGTCTGCATGGTGGTCTGCGACGGACTCAAGGGCCTGCCCACCTCCATCGAAACCGTCTGGCCGCAAGCGATCACCCAGACGTGCGTCGTGCACCTGCTGCGCAACAGCTTCCGCTACGCCTCGAAGAAACACTGGGCAGCGCTCGCCAAGGATCTCAAACCGATCTACACCGCGCCGAGCGAATCGGCCGCCCTCGATGCGTTCGTCGCCGTGACCGAGGCGTGGGGCGATCGGTACCCGGCGATCATCAAACTGTGGGAGTCCGCGTGGCCGGAGTTTGTTCCATTCCTGCAGTTCGACGCCCACATTCGCGCGGTGGTCTGCACGACAAATGCCATTGAATCCATCAATGCGCGAATCCGCAGAGCGGTCAACGCCCGCGGCCACTTTCCCACCGAGGCCGCCGCGCTGAAATGCGTGTACCTGGCGATCATGAGCCTCGATCCGACCGGCCACGGACGCCGGCGATGGTCCAACCGGTGGAAGGAGGCACTCAACGCCTTCGAGATCACCTTCGACGGACGCCTTTCCGCACGCCGAAAGTAGAACCGACACAATCAGTTACACCGAATTGTTGACAGACCCCAGATGGGCTGAGGCTGGGCCGCTCTGATCATTTGTTGAGCTTGGTTGTCGGTGGATGGCGCGTGGTGTCTGCTGGTCTGTCCAGCTTTTCCTGTGTTCTCCGGTCGGGCCTTTCGGCGGGTGGTCAAGCTGTTGCGGGCAGTGGTGGGCTGTGTCCGATGGTGTTGTGCCACAGCGCAAGCCAGGCCTTCGACCAGGGCCAGTGGGTGGGCAGGTGCAGGATGGGTCGGCGCTGGGGCCGGACGAGTCGAGCGGGGATGTTGATGATCCGGCGGCGCAGCGTGGATCCGCGGGCGCGGGTGTGGTGGTCACCGGCCAGGACGCCGGCAGCCCGCAGCAGGTTGTGGGCGATCGCCGCGCACAGCACCCAGGCGGAGTTGGCGCCGAAGCGGCCCGACGGGATGTGTGCCAGGGGTCCGTCGATCAGGTCGGCGAACACGGTTTCGATGATCGCGTGTTGACGGTGGGTGATGTCGGCCGCCTCGACGGGTAGGTCGGTGTTGGTGAAGAACGGGTGATACCGCCACACCGGGAACAATGCGTCAGGAAAGCGGGCGTCTTTGACCCGGCGCACCACCAGCCGGGCGGTGATCCGATCGGGGGTGGACGCGAAAGCGGTGTAAGGGATTTCGGCGACCTCGGCATCCGAGATCCAGGCGCCGGTGTCGGGATCGCGGACCGCGCCGGGATAGCACACCGGTGTCCACGCGTGGTCGTCGATGGAGGCGATTGCCCGCTCGATCGCGGTGTTGCGGGTCATCACCAGCGAGAACTGGGCGTTGTGGCGCACACAGGCGGCCACCACCGCGCGGTTTCCATAGGCCGAATCGCCGCGCACCAGAATCGGCCCGCTGGCCCCGGCGGCGCGGGCGGTGCCGATCGCTTGAGCGACCATCCTCCCCGCACCCTTGCCGGAGTTGGCCCGCCCGGCGCGCAGCCGCAACCCGGCGATCACCGGCGCCGAGGACGCGGTGCTGATCGTGGTGGCCAGCGGGGACAGTCCCTTGCGCAGGATCTGCTTGCCGGCGATCTTGGTGTGCCCGTAGGAGGCGCCCTGTTTGGCGTGTCCGTAGACCGGGCGCAGCAGCGAATCGATGTCGATGAACACCCGCTGCTCGCCGTCACCGGGCAGTAGCGCGACCCGCCCGCACAACGCCACCAGATGCTCGCGCAGCACCGACTCCAACTGGCGGGCATGCCCGAAGCTGAACTCCCGCAGCAGAGTTCCGACTGTTGACGGTGCGTACACGCCACCGAACACGGACTTCATGCCGCCCGAGCGCAGCACGTCGATGTCGTCGATGCTGTCCGCACCCGCGCACATACCCGCGATCAGCGTGGTCAGTTTCGGCGTCGGGTTCGCCGACCCGGACTTGATCCTGGGTTCGATGATGCGCACCTTCTCCGAGAGGAGCTGCCCCAGCCCCGTCTGCTCGGCCAATCGCATCACCGGTACCAGCCCAGCCAACGACACGAGACTGTCCTCGTCGAACACCGCTGACTCCGCGGCGAACCTATGCGAAACTTGCACCGGAAGTGCCTTTCCGAACCGGACCGATTGTTGCCTGAGAACACCAATCATCCCAGTTCAGAGGGCACTTTCCTCATTCCGACACCCAGTCAACCCAAGTCCACCGGTGGAACGAGGCTAAGCCCAATACCGTTCAGTTAAGACTACGTGGGTGTAGTTTACGTGTGTGCCTCGCAGTGGATGGGTGAAGCCGGAGTCGGATCGTCGGCTGTCTGATTTGGTGTCGGTGGGGTTGTTGACCAGGGTTTTTCCTGCTGATGTGGTCGATTCTGTGATCGCGGACGTGGGGCGGACCGAGGTGCGGCAGCGGGCATTGCCGGCACGGGTGGTGGCGTATTTCTCGATCGGGATGGCGTTGTATTCGGAAGGCTCCTACGAGGACGTGTTCGCCCAACTGACCGATGGTTTGTCGTGGACGACCGGTTGGATGCAGTCGTGGTCACCGCCGACGAAATCGGCTATCTTTCAGGCACGTTCACGGTTGGGATTCGAGCCGGTGCGGGAGCTGTTCGCCCGTGTTGCCCATCCGGTGGCACGAGCGGATACGCCGGGATCCTGGCTGGCCGGGCGTCGGCTGGTTGCGATCGACGGGACGTGTGTCGACGTGCCCGACACGCCGGTGAACGCGGACTTTTTCGGGCGACCACCGGCCAGTCGCGGTGAGCAGTCCGCATTCCCGCAAGCGCGGCTGGTCGCGGTGGCCGAATGCGGCAGCCACGCGGTCTTTGACGCCGTGCTCGGGCCGTGTCGCACCTCAGAGATCGAACTGGCCCGCGAACTGGTCGCACGACTCGAACCGGGGATGCTGGTGCTCGCCGACCGTGGCCTCTACGGATTCAAGCTGTGGAGCCAGGCCGCCGCAACCGGTGCTGACCTGCTGTGGCGGGTGAAAACGACGTTACGGCCACGCCATCGTGAAACGCTGCCCGATGGGTCGTGGCTGGCCCGCATCGTTGCGACCTCAGGCCCGAACCGCGCGAGCACACCGCCGCTGAACGTCCGAGTCATCGACTACACCATCGACGACGGACGCGACAATCCCCAGCAATATCGGCTGCTGACCACGATCCTGGACCCCGACCAGGCCAGTGCTTCCGAACTGGCCGCCGCCTACACCCAACGCTGGGAAATCGAGAGCGTCTTCGACGAACTCAAATCCCACCAGCGCGGACCGCGCGCGGTGCTGCGCTCCAAGTCCCCAGACCTCGTGCAACAAGAGATGTGGGGGCACCTGTGCTGCCACTTCGCAATCCGCACGCTCATGCTTGACGCCGCAATCCACGCCGGGCACGATCCCGACCGGATATCCTTCGTTGCGGCACTGCGTATCGCCCGAAGGTCGTTGTCCCACAGCTCTTTTTCCCCCTCACAACCGTGACGCTGTCACCACACTCTGGCAGTGCGCCATCAGTAAACTCGCCCAACGAATCAACCCCAATCGCCGCGTGCGCGCCAACCCACGCGTAGTCAAACGAAAAGTCCTCAAATGGGCAGCCAAACGCTCACGCCACACACGATGGCCCCAACCAAGCCATCACCCACAAATATCAATCGCTCTTAACTAAACGGTATTGGCCCTAGCCTGCTTCGGGCGGTGGCGTGTGCGGCGGAGGTCTGGCATCAGGACACGTCTCGAATAAGACATGTGAGACGCTCAAAAACCTGGCCTTCGGCGCGCTCACCACCTTGATCTCGGTCTGTGCCGCATCATGATCGACCACATCTTTCTGCATCACATCTTCGAATACGACGGCGCGAACGGCCCTGCTGGACACCCGGACCTCTCAGGGGATTCGAAGATGGCACCGGATTCGTGCCCTGGCTCAAATCGGGTGAAGCCGAAGCACGTTCGGCGCGTATCAGATTAGTCGCCCAGAGTGGCCTTTCTGCGTCAACACAGGTGGTGCTGTTTCCCGGGCGACGTTACGCAGCCGCAGGTCAGCCGAGCCGCGGGTCAATCAGGGTGACGCCGACCGGCGCCGCGGTATCGAGCGAGGGCAGAAGACGAGCACCCTCGGTGAGTCCGACGACGCGTTCGACGAGTGCCTCCGGGCGCAACGTGCCCGCCTCGACAAGATGCAACAGGCCGGGATAGTCCACGCTGGCCATCCCGTGACTGCCGAGAACGTCCAGTTCCCAGGCGATCACGCGGTCCAACGGCACCGCGGGGTGCCCGCCAACGTTGGGTATCAGCCCCACCTGCACGTGACGTCCGTGGCGCCGCAGGCTGTGGATGGCGTCCGTGCAGGTGGTCGACGAGCCGACCGCATCGAGCGCGACGTGGCTGCCCCCGCCCGTGAGGTCGTGCACCTGGCCCGCGACGTCGACAGCATCGGCGAGCACGGTGTGTTCTGCACCCAAGCTCCGCGCCAGAGCGAGAGCCGCCGGAGTTCGGTCGACCGCGATCACCTTGGCGCCGAAGGCAACTGCGATCTGCACGGCGCTGAGGCCCACACCGCCGACCCCGACGACCGTCACCCACTCGCCGGGCCTGACGTCGGCCCGAGCACTGAGCGCGCGGTAGGCAGTAGCGAACCGGCAGCCCAGTCCAGCCGCCGCAGCATCGCCGACCACTTCGGAGACCGCGACCAAGTTGGCGTCAGCAGCGTGCAGGGCCACATATTCGGCGAACGAGCCCCAGTGTGTGAAACCCGGCTGGGTCTGCTCCGGACACACCTGCGCCTGTCCGTTCACGCACCACTGGCACGTGCCGCAGCCGCACACGAATGGTGTGGTTACACGGTCGCCGACGCTCCATCGTCGTACTTCGGCGCCCACCGCGGCGACAACTCCGACGAGCTCGTGACCGGGAACGTGTGGGAGCGCTACCCCGTCGTCATGCCCGGCCCACGCGTGCCAGTCACTCCGACAAAGACCGGTAGCGCGCACTTCAACGACCACCCCTCCAGGCGATGGTGCCGGATCGGGGACGGACCGGACATTCACCGGACCACCGAACTCCTCAAATACCGCAGCGCGCATGAAGCTAAGTCTGCTCGCCGGAGCAGAGACTATGCCGCTGACCTCTCGAGGATGTGTACGCCGCATGCCGAGCCGAGTCCGATGACGTGGGCAAGGCCGACTTTCGCATTCTGGATCTGGCGGTCGCCGGCCTCGCCGCGGAGGTGGTGGCAGATCTCCCAGACGTTGGCGATGCCGGTGGCCGCGATGGGGTGACCCTTGGACTCCAAGCCGCCCGACACGTTCACCGGCGTCGAGCCGTCACGCCACGTGGCACCCGAACTGAAGAACTCCGCTGCGCCGCCCTCGTCACACAGCATCAGGTTGTCGTAGTGCACCAATTCGGCAGTCGCGAAGCAGTCGTGCAACTCGACCAGATCGAGCTCGCTCGGGCCCACGCCGGCCTGCTCATAGGCGATGGTGGCGGCCTTGCGGGTCAGTGTGTTGACGTTCGGGAGCACCTGGCAGCCCTCTTCGTACGGGTCGGTCGTCAGCACCGATGCCGACACCTTCACCGCCCGCCGCCGTTGCTCGAGTGACAGCGACTTCAGCGTCTCGCCGTTGCACACGACCGCTGCCGCGGCGCCGTCGCAGTTGGCCGAGCACATCGGACGCGTGTTGGGATACGCGATCATGACGTCGTTCATGATCTGCTCCAGCGTGAATCTCTTCTGGTAGGACGCAAGCGGATTCAAGGTGGAATGAGCGTGGTTTTTTTCGCTGATCTTGGCGAACAACTCGAAGCTCGTGCCACCGTACTTGTGGCCGTACTCCGTGCCGATCTGGGCAAAGACGCCGGGCATGGTCTCGGTGCCTATCCGCCCGTCGATCGGTGCGACCGCGCCGTAACGGCCCGCAGGCGTCCAGGTGTCGGCGTCCTTCTTCTTCGTGCCGCCTCCGCCGAGCAGGCCTGCGCCGGAGAGCTTCTCGACGCCGACGGCGAGCCCGTAGTCGACCTCGCCGGCCTTGACCGCCATGATGGCGGTCCGCAGCGCGGTGGCGCCCGTCGCACACGCGTTGGCGACGTTGTAGACGGGGATGCCGGTCTGGCCGATCTGCTTCTGAAGTTGTTGTCCGATACTGGCACTGGCGTTCATCAGGTTGCCCGCCGTGAGCACGCCGATGTCTGCCATGGTGACGCCCGCGTCGGAGAGCGCACCGGTGGTGGCCCGCGCCGCCAGGTCGACGGTGTCGAGGTCGGGGTGCTTGCCGAACTTGGTCATCTGAATTCCGAGGATCCAGACCTCGTCGCTCGCGCTCATCGCTGGTGCTCCTTCGTCATCTGGGTAGTTGGCATATCGGGACCTTCAGCCGACGGGCTCGAAGCCGAAACCGATCGCCTCGGTGCCCTCGGAGTCGGTGCCTATCGATTGGGTGGCGAGCCGGACCTTCATGCCGTCGTGAACGTGCTCGGCATCGGGCTCGACGTTGACCAGGTTGGCGCGCACCTGGGTCCCGCCGCAGTCGACGACAGCGGCCACGAACGGGGTGGGGATTCCCGGTGCCGCGAAGGCGACGATGGTGAATGCGCGCACCGTGCCCTCGGTCGCGATCGGCACGGTCTTGAAGTCGGTGGCGAAGCAGTTCGCGCAGGCGTTGCGACGGTCGAAGAACCGGGCGCCGCAGTTCGTGCATTCCTGCGCCACCAAGTGTGGTTCGTCGCCGTCCAGCACCAAATAGTCGACCAAGGGTATTTGCCCGGCCATGTGCACCTCCGTCGTCGGTGAGATCGACGCTAGTGCCTCGAGTCCCCACCGACGGTGGCGGATGCCGGGGAAAATCGGTGACTGCCCGACATAGCGCCCTACGCCGCCGCCGGCGCCACGTGGTGGCCGACCGAATTCGAGCGACCGCATTCGCTCACGGTCGACACCGTGCTCGGCGTCACCCGCGACGGGCCTGTGCCGTATCGAGCATGAGCGGATCGCAGTGCGGTGTTCTCCCGGCAAGGACTGGAGCCGAGCACCGACCGTACCTATCCTCGGTAGGACCGTTTGCCGGCCCCGCCCGCCGACTAGCGTCGTCCGCTAGTGAACCGCCGCAGGAACTGGCGGGTCCGGTCGTGCTGCGGATCGGTCAAAACCTGTTTGGCTGAGCCGGATTCGACGATTCGGCCGCCGTCGAGGAAGCACACCGTGTCCGCCACCTCGCGGGCGAAGGCCATTTCGTGGGTGGCCATCACGATGGTGCGGCCAGAGGTGGCCAGCTCGCCGACGAGGGCCAGCACCTCGCCGACCAGTTCTGGGTCCAGCGCGCTGGTGATCTCGTCGAGCAGCAACAGCCGAGGTTCGTAAGCCAACGCGCGGGCGATGGCCACCCGTTGCTGCTGCCCGCCGGACAGTTTGTCTGGGTAGGCGTCGGCCTTGTCGGCCAGGCCGACGCGGGCCAACAATTCACGGCCGCGTTCCTGGGCGTCGTTCCGCGTCGATCCGTGCACCACTCGCGGAGCCAGGGCGACGTTGGCCAGCGCGGTCATGTGTGGGAACAGGTTGAACGACTGGAACACCATGCCCATCGCCTGGCGGGCCTCATCGGCGTCGATGCGCGGGTCGCTGATATCGCGGCCGTCGAGCAGGATCTGGCCATCGTCGATGTCCTCGATCAGGTCGATGCACCGCAGCAGGGTCGACTTTCCCGATCCGGAAGCGCCGATCAGGACGACGACCTGGTGTTCGGCGACATCGAGGTCCACGCCGTCGAGCACGGACCGATTGTGGTAGGCCTTGACCAGCCCCTGCACCGACAGCATCGGCGCCGGAGAGTTCACAACGCCCCCTGTCGAATCCCGGCACGCTTGGACGCCCAATCGGCGAGACGTGCCGACGGCACCGCGAGCGCGACGAACAACAGGCCGGCCACAACGTACGGGGTGAAGTTGTAGGTGGTGGCGGCCTGGATCTGTGCGGCCCGTACCGCGTCGACGGCGCCGAGCACCGAGATCAGTCCGCAGTCCTTTTGCAGTGCGACGAAATCGTTGAGCAGCGCCGGCAATACCCGGCGTGTCGCCTGGGGCAGCACCACCAGTCGCATCGTGCGCCGATAGTCGAGCCCCAGCGATTTGGCGGCGGCCAGCTGCGACGGATGGACCGATTCGATGCCCGCCCGAAAGACTTCGGCCACGTAGGCGGAGTAGATCAACACCAACGCGAGACCACCGAGCAGCACCGGGTTGGTCGGCAGTCCGGTCAGCCGCAGCCCCGGCAGGCCGAACCCGACGAGGTACAGGCAGATCAGCAGGGGCAGGCCCCGGAACAGGTCGACATACCCGGTTGCCAACGCCCGCAACGGAAACCACACCGGACCACGCAG
>Ga0105249_10005489_pt1 | contig 10955 bp, 10 predicted proteins | sample KBSS44metaG_FD_81522 | JGI IMG/M metagenome (GOLD analysis project Ga0105249, IMG submission 81522) | Switchgrass rhizosphere microbial communities from Kellogg Biological Station, Michigan, USA - KBS S4-4 metaG | ecosystem: Host-associated > Plants > Roots > Rhizosphere > Soil | place...
AGGCGCGGCCCAGTTGTGCTGGACCACGTCGTGGGGTGCGTCCACCCGGATGCTTGGTGGGCTGATCATGTGCCACGGCGACGACCATGGGCTGGTCCTGCCTCCGGCGCTGGCGCCTGTGCAGGTTGTCGTCATGGTGGTCAAGGACACCGATGGCGGGGTCCGTCGCGCCGCCTCCGCCCTAGTCGAGGAGCTCACCCGCCTCGGAGTGCGCCCCCGGCTGGATGACAACACCGATCAGGCCTTCGGGTGGCGCGCCACCGACTGGGACCTGCAAGGTGTGCCGATCCGGGTGGAAATCGGGCCGCGCGACCTCGCCGAAGACGCCGCGCTGCTCTACCGGCGCGACACCGGTGACAAGGTCAAGGTCGGCATCGACAAGGTCGCCGACGAGGTGGACCGGCTGGTTGGCCGCATCCAGGCCGACATGTTCGAGGCGGCGACGGCGCGCCGCGACGCCACAATCACGGACTGCACCACGCTTGAGCAGGCCCGCGAGGTCGGGCAGACAGGCGTCGCCCGCCTGCCGTGGGAGCTGGTCGGCACTGGCGGAGAGCAGGACCTGGCCACCAGCGGCATCACGGTGCGATGCCTGCAACTCGGCGACGGGACGCTACCCGAGACGGACGACGAGGCGGATGCGCTCGCCTATGTTGCGAGGGCCTACTGACTCGTCACCTGCCGTTAAGACGGCTGTGGTCGGATGCTGGCGTGCTTCAGCCAACTGACGACGTCGACGACGCGATCGACCAACTCCGTGCCGACTACGACGTGACGCCGTACACCTCGGTCTCGTTTCCGCCATCCGCGCCCGGCCAGCTGGCTGCGGTCGCCCATCTCTTCGGGCTGTCCACGCCCGAGGTATCGACCGCCCGCGTGCTCGAAATCGGCTGTGCCACAGGCGGAAACATCATCCCGTTTGCCGCTGCGCATCCGCACGCACGCGTCGTCGGGCTGGATCTGTCCCAAGTGCAGATCGACCTCGGCCGGGCGAAGGTACAGGCCCTGGGCCTAGACAATCTGGAGTTCGTCGCTGGTGACATCGCGCAGGCGGACCTGAGAGCGCTGGGCCAGTTCGACTTCATCATCGCCCACGGTGTGTACAGCTGGGTCCCGCCCGAGGTGCAGGAAGGGCTGTTGGCCGCCTTCCGCACGCTGCTGGCACCCGACGGCGTCGCCTACATGAGCTACAACGTGTATCCGGGATGGAAGTCCAAAGAGGTGCTGCGCGACGCCATGCAGCTGGCCGGCGGCGGCACCGCCAGTCCCGAGGACAAGGTGCGCGAGGCGCGCGCCATGGTCGACTTTCTCGAAGAGGTGGTACCCGCCGACGGTGTACTGGCCCGAGTGGTTGCCGAATTCCGGGCCCACTCAGAGGGTTTCGGAGACTCCTACCTGTTGCATGAAGAACTCGAGACCTTCAATTCGCCGTGCTACTTCTACGAGATGCTCGCGCGTGCCCGTGCGCACGGGCTGGCGTTTCTTGCAGAGGCCAGGCCGGAGGCGATGTTTCCCGGCAACTTCGGCCCCAAGGTCGAAGAGCACTTGCTCGAGAAGTGCGGCGGCGTGCAGATGCTGGTCGAGCAGTACATCGATTTCGTCGTCAACCGGATGTTCCGGGAATCGCTGCTGGTCCACGCGGAGCGGGAACAGCAAATTCGGTACAACCCGGACCCCACCCGGATCCGCGATTTGCACGTCGCGGCGTGGGTGCCACCCGCTGACGAGCCGACGCGCCTCGACAATTCCCGTCAGGAGTATCGGGAAGGCGACGGCGCGACGCTGTTCACCAACGACCCTGGCATCAAGGCCGCGCTCGATGCGCTCAGCGACCGGTGGCCATGGACGCTGTCCCGCCAAGAGTTGGTCGACGCTGTGCACGCCCGGCTGGTCGATGCGGGCCTCACGCCTAGTGACAGCGTGTCTGACACCGTCGAGAATCTGATGGGTGTGCTGATCCTGCAGGGGCAGTCGCGCTACCGGCTTCACCCGGTGTCGGCGGAACCGGCGTCAGCGCCGTTGCGACTCGACGAGACGGCGCGCCGCATGGTGGAGGTGACCAGCGGTGAAAGCCAGGCGTCGACATTCAATCTCTGGAACGAGACGCACATGTTGTCGTCGTTGGACCGCTATGTGCTGCCACTGCTGGACGGCACCCGGGACCGCGATGCACTCCTCGAAGCGCTGCAATCGGTCGTTTCGATGGACCGAGACGCGCTCGCCGAGTACATCGACGCGCTGCCGCAGCACCTAGCCGAGATGAAGCTGCTACGAATTCATTGAGCTCGGGGATCGTCATCGGTCGCGGGTAGGAGCGGCAGCACGGTGTGGCTGGCCGCCGTCCCAACGAGAAGGATGGCGGCTGCGGTGAGCGACGCCGCGAGCCCGAACGTCGAGGCCACCAGACCCCACACGAACGCTCCGAGAGCCTGCGAACCAATCAACACCACCAGATAGATGGCGAAGCCTCGGGCTTGAACCCACTGTGGCAGGGCGAGCTGCGCAGCGACGGTGAGGGTGGTGAGTGTGGCAATCCACGCCACCCCGGACAGCAGCAGCAATACCACGCCCGCGGCAAGCGGGAGATAGGCCGCTGCAAGCAATCCCGCAGCATCGACCAACGCCGATAAGACCAGCAGCGCGTTCGCCGAATACGTGCTGCGCAGCCGGGACATCACGAGTGCGCCGAGCACCGCCCCCGCCCCCATCGTGCCGAGTACGGCACCGTACCCGATCGCGCGGAGCTGCCAATGCTGCGATGCGGCGACGGGCAGTAACGCCCACAGTGCCGAGACCGGGAACGCAAACAGGGTCGCTCGCAACAGAATTCGGCGAACCGGCTTGTTCTTGCGGACATATCGGAGGCCGGTGGCGACCGACTGGCTCATCGGCTCTTGGTCAACGACCTGCATGGACCGCGGCCGCTTCCAGGCCATCAACGCGGCGACGACCGCCGTGAATGACACAGCATTTATCGCGAATACGGCCTGCGGGCCCGCAGCGGCGACCAGCACCCCCGCGATGGGAGGCCCGATCGCCCTCGCCGCGTCGACGGTCACGCCGGTGAGCGACGCGGCTGCGGGGAACTGATCGCGCGGCACCAACTCCGGTTGAATCGCTTGCCAGGCCGGCGTCGTCATTGCGGCAGCACAACCGATTGCAAACAAGAGCGACAGCAGTGAAAGCGGATTGAGAAGACCGGCAACCGTGATGGCCGTCAACACGGCCGCGGCGGCCGCGGCATACAGCTGCAACGCAATCAGCAATCGTCGGCGATCGACGCGATCGGCCAGTGCGCCGGCGACCAGCGCCAGAATCAACGTCGGTGACAGGCTGGCGGTCTGCACCAGCGCGACGGTCGTGGCGCTCGCGTGTCCCGTCACCAGAAACCACTGCGCCCCAACGGTTTGCATCCACGTGCCGATATTGGATGCCAGCGCTGCGATGAACAATCCGCGAAACGCGCCGATACGCAACGGCGCCCACGTCGATGAGGTAGAGCCGGCGTCCTCGGATGCCATCGTCGTTCCCCCGGAGATCTGATCTTTGCTCAAGATGGTATTGGCTGGCACGCTTGGTTAGGACTGACTTCGGGGAGGTCCGCATGCAGCGCGGTCATGAGTTCACCGTTCAATTGCCCGGTGAGGACGGGTACGTGATCAAACTGCTCGAGGGCGTGCAGATCGAACAACGAGACGACGGCGTCGTCGGCCGCTGGTCCGCGTTCAACCTGGACGCGAAGGGCGCCAACGAGGATGAGGTCTACCGACAGCTGCTGAGTGCTCTGCAAGAGCAGATGGGTGCCGGCCCCGGGTCCCCGGAGTTCGAGCTGTCGACTTCTGGGCCGAGTGGTGCGGGCCGTGCCGCATGGTGACGCCGGTACTGGCCGCGCTGGCTGAGGAGTGGGCCGGACGGATCGTCGTCCGCAAGATCGACGTCGACCAGTTCGACGGTATCTGGGAGGTGTAGGAGCATCGGCACGGGGTATGCGGTGGTCGTATGACTGCCCAGCCCCCGGATCCCGATCCGGCACGAACCCCCGGCCTCGAGCCCGGCGGCGGTGTCGCGCCGGGTGCTACTCCTCCGGACTCGGCGCAGACGTCAGGCGTGTCGGAGCCAGAGCCGCGGCCGCGTCATCGGTTGCGCCCCGCGACCGTCATCGGCCTGATCGCCATCGCCGTTCTCGTGTTGCTGTTCGCGACCACGGCAGTCGTGCTGCTCTTGAACCTGTAAATCCGCACGCGCCCGGAGGTAGGTTCACCTACATGGACCTTGGGGGCAAAACGGCGCTTCTCACCGGTGCGACGGGCGGCCTGGGCAGGGCGATCGCAACAGCGCTCGCGGCCCGTGGCGCGAGGCTGATCTTGAGCTCTCGTAAGGCAGAGGAACTCGTGAAGCTCGCACGATCGCTTCCCGGTGGCGGGCACACCACGATCGCCATCGACCTAACTGATGACGGCGCTTCGCTGTCCTTGCTCGAGCAGGCCGGCGATATCGACGTGTTGGTCGCCAATGCGGGGCTGCCCGCGTCCGGGCGTCTTGATGGCTTCAGTCAGTACGACATCAGCCGCGCGCTTCGGGTGAACCTCGAGACGCCGGTGCGCATGACTCGCGAGCTGCTACCCCGCTGGCAAGAGCGCGGCAGCGGGCACTTCGTGTTCGTCTCGTCGATCTCGGGCTTCGCGGCTATGCCGCGGGCGTCCCTGTACGCCGCCACGAAGTTCGGCCTGCGTGGCTTTGCGCTGAATCTACGAGAAGACTTGCGCGGCAGCGGTGTTGGCGTTTCGGTCATCACGCCGGGCGCGATTCGCGACGCCGGCATGTTCGCAGAAAGCGGCGCCCCGCCGCCACCCGGCCTTGGTACGGGGACGCCGCAGCAGGTGGCTGATGCCGTCGTCCGTGCGATCGAGCACGACAAGTCGGAGATCTCCGTGGCCCCGCTTCGTCAGCGGGTGTTGGCCCGCCTCGCGATGATGGCGCCGGAGATCTCCGGTCGGCTTGCCGGCTCCGCCGCGACGAAGGCGGCGGACGCCGTTGCATCCGGTCAGACCGACAAGCGATAGGCGTACCGCGTCAGGCGATGATGCGCACCAGGTACGGCGCCATGTTGGTGGTGCGCACCGGCGACACCGTGACGGCAGGATCGGTGGCCTCGACCATCTGGCCGTTGCCGATGAAGAGCGCAACGCTCTGGCTGCCTTCTGGGCCGAAGAAGATCAAGTCGCCGGGCAGCGCCTGAGACGGCAGCACCTTCTGGCCGACCTTGTACTGCTCGCCCGAGGACCGCGGCATCTTGATGCCGACACCCGCGAATGCGTAGACGATGAGACCGGATGCATCGAAACCGACTCTGCTGACCCGCTGTTCGGGGGCGGCGGGGGTCGCGACCGGGCTGAGGCTGAGGCCGGTGGCGCCGACGGTGCCGGGCAGTGGAGTCGTTGCAGGCGCCGGGGTGGTTGCGGGCAGCGGAGCGGCGCCGAGGGCGGGGGCCGCGGGATCAACGGGAGCCTCCACCGCAACCGTGCCAAGGCTGGGGCCCGACACATTGCCGCCTCCATATGCGAACGGCACGCCGCGCTGTGAAAGCGCCCGTTGTATCACGAGATTGATCGCCTGTTGGTGGGTTGCGTCAGCGGTTGCAATACCGGGCGTCGCCACCAACAACGCCAGACCGATCATTACGGCGCAGATGCGTTTCATGTCGAACTTCCTTCATCTCGTGGCAGGCTTGCCGCTACTGCTCAGTGCGGTGTCCGGGACGCCCTTGACCGCGGAATCGCCCAATTAACACCTGTCACTATATTCACTTTTGCAACAGGCCGACGCCGTCTTCCAGGCTCTTCCCAGCTCAGCCAGGGATTCTTTGCCCTACCGTGACCACGCTGGTGACGATTCGTGATCGGCCGCGGAGTTGGAGCGCTCGTGGCCTGGCCGCGCTGCAGGCCTGGGGCCGCTACCTCGGTCCGGGAAGGCGCAGGACCAGGCGCGCTCCACCCAACGGGCTGGCCTCCAATGCTGCAGTGCCGCCGTGCAATTCGGCCTGCTGGGCCACCAGCGCGAGTCCAAGCCCGGAGCCCGAGCGTGCCGCCGTCGACCCTCGCGAGAACCGCTCGAACACCGCGGCTCGCTCATCTTCGGGCACCCCGTCGCCGTTGTCGTCGACGGCGATCTCGACACCGTCGCTCGAACTCTCTGCGCTCAGCCGGATTTCGGTGGCGCCGCCGTGCTTGATGGCATTGGTGATCGCGTTGTCGATCACCAACCGCAGGCCTGCGGGCAGCCCCACCATGAGCACGGTTGTCGAACTGGCGAGTGAAACATGCAGATTCGGGTAGTTGCGCATCGCGTCGTGCGCAGCGCGATCGAGCAGTTCGGTGATGTCGACAGGGACGAAGTCGTCGACAGTGGTCAATTCCCCTTGCGCCAGCCGCTCGAGCGCCGTGAGCGTCGCTTCAATGCGGCTCTGCGTCCGAATGATGTCGCCAACCACCTCTTTGCGTTGCTCGTCACTCAGGTCAAGAGTCGACAACACCTCGAGGTTGGTGCGCATCGCCGTCAACGGCGTGCGCAGTTCGTGCGAGGCGACCGCCGCGAAATCCCTGGCGGATTCGAGGGCGGCCCTGGTGCGCTGTTGTTCGTCGCCGATGCGGGCGAGCATTCCCTCCACGGCCTCGGCGATCTCGACTGCTTCCTGCACGCCGCGCACCTGCACCTCGTCGGGTTTGGACTGGGCGTTGATGGCGCGTGCCTGCTGCGCCAGCAGCCGGAACGGATTGATCATGATCAGCCACATCACCCAGCCCACCAGGATGGTGCCCACGATCACGCTGCCGCAGATCAACAAGACCCGTCGGTGAAGATCGTCGATGCGGTGCTGCGTTTCGGCCAGCGGAGCACCGACGGCGATCGAAGCGACCCCCGCGTTGAAGGTTCGGACTCGGTACTCGACGCCGTTGATCGTGGTATTGGCGTAGCCGTTGTCGAACTGCGGTAACACGATGTCGCTGGGGACCGACACCGTGGCGCGCCCGACGCGTGCGGTCCGCACCAGGGCGCCGTTCGGGGTGAGCTGGTCGGGAGTCTGGTTCTGTGCGCTACGCAGCAGGATGCTGATGTCGCCCAGACTGCTCACCGAGTCGAGCCGTCGGTCCAGTTGGCTGTACTGGTCGTTGGTCACCCCGAACCAGACCCACGCGCCGAGCGTGATGACCAGGGCAACCACGGACAGCGCCGCAACGATGACGATGATGCGCAGCGAGAGCACACGCGTCAGCAGCAGATTCTGCAGTTGGCTGCGCTGCATTAGGACACTCGCCGCGCCGGGCCGGACATGTCTGCCATCTTGCCCGACGTTAGCGGTTGCTGATTACCGCATCGCCGGTGAATGCCGCGCCGTATCGTCAGGTCTTGTAGCGGCCCACCGGGGGGCCGGCGATGCGAACTGGCTCAAAGAGGAGCATTGACCCATGGCCATCATCGAAGCGGACGCAGCACCGCAGACACCCTACGAGCGCGCCGTCGCCGAGACGCAGCGCTACTTCGACAGCCCGCGGTTCGAGGGGATCATTCGTCTCTATTCGGCACGCCAGGTAGTCGAGCAACGCGGCACCATTCCCACCGACTACACCGTGGCGCGGGAGGCCGCAGAAGCCTTCTATCCCCGCTTGCGCGAACTGTTCGCCCAAAAGAAGAGCATCACCACCTTCGGCCCGTACTCGCCGGGCCAAGCCGTGGCGATGAAGCGAATGGGTATCGAGGGGATCTACCTCGGCGGCTGGGCCACCTCTGCCAAGGGGTCGACGACCGAGGATCCCGGACCGGACCTGGCCAGCTATCCGCTGAGCCAGGTGCCAGAGGAAGCCGCAGGCCTGGTGCGCGCACTTCTGACCGCCGACCGCAATCAGCATTACCTACGGCTGCAGATGACCGACGAGCAGCGTGCCGCGACCCCCGCGACGGACTTCCGGCCGTTCATCATCGCCGACGCCGACACCGGCCACGGCGGAGATCCTCACGTGCGCAACCTGATTCGTCGTTTCGTGGAGGCGGGCGTGCCCGGTTACCACATCGAGGATCAACGGCCAGGGACCAAGAAGTGCGGCCATCAGGGCGGCAAGGTCCTGGTTCCTTCGGACGAACAGATCAAGCGGCTCAACACCGCTCGGTTCCAGCTCGACGTGATGAGGGTGCCCGGCATCATCGTCGCGCGCACCGACGCCGAGGCGGCCAACCTCACCGACAGCCGCGCCGATGAACGCGACCAGCCGTTCCTACTGGGTGTCACCAACTTGAAGATTCCGTCGTACAAGGCGTGCTTCCTGGCGATGGTGCGACGGTTCTACGACCAGGGCGTCACGGAGATCAACGGTCACCTGCTTTACGCGCTGCCCGACGGTGAATACGCCGCCGCCGACGCATGGCTGGAACGCCACGGCATCGCGGCCGCGGTCACCGAGGCCGCCTCGGCCTACCAGGACCGCGCCGACAATTCGATCGATGCGCTCTTCGACAAGGTCGAGTCGGAATTCGTCGACGCCTGGCAGGTGGATGCCGGGCTGATGACCTATGGCGAAGCCGTCGCCGAGCTGCTCGAGTTCCGCGAGAGCGAAGGCGAGCCGCCCGCGATGAGCGTCGCCGAGTGGCGTGAATTCGCACAGCGGGCGCCGATGTACACCGCCCGCGAAAAGGCGAGGGAAATCGGCGCCGCGGTGGGCTGGGACTGTGAGCTCGCCAAGACGCCCGAGGGCTATTACCAGGTGCGCGGCGGCATCCCGTATGCCATCGCCAAGTCGTTGGCGGCCGCGCCGTTCGCCGACATCCTCTGGATGGAGACCAAGACGGCCGATCTCGCGGACGCGCGCGAGTTCGCCGAGGCGATCCACGCCGTATACCCCGACCAGATGCTGGCGTACAACCTTTCCCCGTCGTTCAACTGGGACACCACCGGCATGACCGACGACGAAATGCGCGCATTCCCAGAAGAACTCGGCAAGATGGGCTTCGTCTTCAACTTCATCACCTACGGCGGCCACCAGGTCGACGGCGTGGCCTCCGAGGAGTTCGCCACCGCGCTGCGTCAGGACGGCATGCTTGCGCTGGCTCGGCTGCAGCGCAAGATGCGCTTGGTCGAATCCCCTTACCGGACACCGCAAACGCTGGTCGGTGGGCCGCGCAGCGATGCGGCCCTGGCCGCCTCCTCCGGCCGCACCGCGACCACCAAGGCGATGGGCAAGGGCTCGACCCAGCACCAGCATTTGGTGCAGACCGAGGTGCCGAAGAAGCTGCTCGAGGAGTGGCTGGCGATGTGGGGCGAGCACAACCAAATCGGCGAACGGCTACGTGTGCAGTTGCGGCCGACGCGCCCTGGCTCGGACGTCCTGGAACTCGGCATCTTCGGAGAACGCGAAGGCGATGAGGACGAGAAGCTCGCTAATGTCATCGTCGACCCGATCAAGGACAGGCACGGGCGCAGCATTTTGACTGTGCGCGACCAGAATACGTTCGCCGAGAAGCTGCGCAAGAAGCGTCTGATGGACGTCATCCACCTATGGCTGATTCATCGCTTCAAGCCGGAAATCGTCTACTACGTCACGCCGACCGAGGACAACATCTATCAAACCGAGAAGATGAAGTCACACGGCATCTTCAGCGACGTGTATCAGGAAGTCGGCGAGATCATCGTTGCCGACGTGAACGAAGCGCGTATCGAGGAACTCCTCGCGCCGGATCGTGAAGCGCTGGGCCGGTTGATCCGCAAGGAGGACTAGCGGCCGGGCCGCACCCGATGCCAGAGGCGGCGTGCGGCATCGACGGGCGCAAGGGCGGCTTGCCATGCCTTGCCCTGCCACGCTGACCCGACGCCGACGAAGGTGACCACAGCGCCGTCGGTGCCGCCGGCCTTACCGGCGATCAAGTCGATGGTTGCGTGCGCAACGATGATCCGTCCGTCCTTGCACACGGCTGGGACCTTGAACAGTTCCTTGTTCAGCCGGCCCGACTTCATGGCCTGGTCGAAACCCCACCAGTGCATGGGCCGAAGAGCGGGTGGGATCACGACATCGAGGCTCTGACCGACCGCGTCGTCGGCTGAATAGCCGACGACATCGGTGACCGACTCACCCCACTGCCGGATGATGCCTTTGCGGTCGACGGTCACGCTGGCGCGTCCGTCAGCGCCGGTCGCGTCGCAAGCGTCCATACCTCTGATACGGCAGGCGCCGGTGCGAGGTTCACCGATGCGAGCAGCTCGGTCCATTACCGTTCACCTATGGCCGGGTGGGATCGCGTGGCCGCAGTCGTCACACACCGACGCTCCTGGATGATCGCGCTGCTGATCGCGGTCGGCGGCGCAGTTTTCGTCGCACTCGCGGGGCCCAACACCGGTGCCGACAAGCCGCCGCTGCAACTCCCGCCGTCTGCCGAATCAGCCAGGGCGGCAGCATTGTTGGCGACTTTTCCCGGCCAAGACCGACAGCCGGCGATTCTGGTGGTATCTCGCCACGATGGTGCACGACTGAGTGCTGCAGACATGGCGGCCGCAGAAGCTGCCCACCAGCGCGTCTTGTTGCGCGCCGGGGTCCCCGTCGGCCCGCCTCTGACCAGGTCGTTGGACGGCAGTGCCGCGGTCACGCCCATCCCTCTTGCTGCAGGGCTTTCCGGGTTCGCGCTCCGCGACATGATCACCGCGCTTCGCACTGCTGCGGCGGCCGGAACTCCGGGTGATCTCGCCGTACAACTGACCGGCGGCCCGGCATTCATCGCCGACATCACCAACGCGATGAGCAATGCCAACATCACCTTGCTCGCCGTGACGGCGACGGTGGTTGCCGTGCTGCTGATCGTCACCTATCGGTCGCCGGTTCTGTGGCTTGTTCCGTTGGCCGTCATAGGTTTTGCCGACGGGTTGTCCACATCGGCTGGCACCGTCGTGTCACGCCTCACCGAATTGCCGTTTG
>Ga0105249_10005491_pt1 | contig 10954 bp, 8 predicted proteins | sample KBSS44metaG_FD_81522 | JGI IMG/M metagenome (GOLD analysis project Ga0105249, IMG submission 81522) | Switchgrass rhizosphere microbial communities from Kellogg Biological Station, Michigan, USA - KBS S4-4 metaG | ecosystem: Host-associated > Plants > Roots > Rhizosphere > Soil | place...
CATCCAGTTCGGCAAGGAGATCATCCCTCTCGCTCCCCTGCTTGACGCTTCCGACGGGAACGTTGACTTCCGCGGCCCAGCCAGCGAACCGCTCGTCGGATGCCGCGAGCCTCCCAGCAATCTCGATCACTTCGTCTCGACCCGTCCCAGCGTCCGGGCGAGGAATCGGGAAGGAATTGATGACGTGGTAGTCGACCTGGAGCTCGACGACGCGTCTGGCGTACCAGTCGAGCGGGATCGAGCTCAGCACCCCAAGAAGGAATGCTTCATCCCGCGCCGTCCCTCGCGGCCAGAGGAAGTACGGTGCCTTATCCTGGAGGACACGCTCGCCGGGGATGAGCGCAGTGATGACTGTTCGAGAATCGGTCGACCGCGCGACGCGCCGGAACGCGATCCGGGGGCGCAGACATGGAAGTGTGGAAGGATCGTCAACCCACGCCGTAGGAAACTCGCTGAACGCCGAACGACGATTGCGTTGCTGGCCCTTTCGCTTTCTCTGAAGTTCCTTGGTGACGTGGTTGGGTTCGCACCAGGTGTAGTAGTTACCGGTATCGGGCTCCCAGATGTTGAAGGCAGCGCCGGCGTACACCGGCCAAAGCCCTTGGGTGCTCGTTGCCTCCATCTCCATGTGCTTCTTGTCGAGAGTCGCGTCGAACTCCCGCATAGGCAATGCGCGCCAGCCTCCCGAGTCGATGTCGAGTCGCGGATGGCGGCGGAATTTCAGGAAGACCTCGCCCGACCCGGGGGTGGGCAGGAGCGGGAAGGCTGCCCCTGTCGTCCACGTGCGCAGCTCGGATGCCTTGACGACGAGCGGCTGGAGCGAATGCCCGGCCTCGAATGCAGCCAGACTAGCGAATGGCCCTCTGAGGCTGACCGTGCCTTCGCCTGCCGGAGCCTTGCGGATGCTGAGCAAGCCAATCGTGTACCGAGGCTCCATGTCATCGAAGGCCCAATTCCCTGTGTTGAGCAGCATCGTCGCATCCTCGAAAGCGCCACCATCAAGGAGGGCTTCCCGCCACATGGTGCTCCCAGATGCAGTCAGGGCTGAACGTGGCAGGACGACCCCGATAAGTCCGTACTCTCGTATGAGGTCCCAAAAGCGCCAAGCGAACGCCTTGTAGAGGTCTGGATCACCGGAGCCCATCCCCGGATAGGGCCCTTTGACGAGTACGCCGCGCAGCCATGCGGTCTCCTCCACGTCACGATCGTATTCAGCCACCACGTCTGGATGAGCTGTCTCGAGTCGCGCGATTTCCCTCCCCTGCTCGTGCACGGAGAGCGACCGAAGGCCGGGAAAGCGAAGGGCCCAGAACCCGTGCTCCTCTACCTTCACCTTCTCCCACGGCGGATTGCCGAGGATGCAATCAAAGCCCGGTCGGTCACGTAGGAACACCTCCGGGAAGACGATCGGGAAGTGGAGCGGCTTCAGGGTCTCCGCCAGCTCACGTGACGTGGCCTGGCCCTTGTGGTTCAAGATCTTCTCTTCGGAGATGTCAGTGAAGGCATCAACTTCCCCGAGTCTGACTGCGACGAGCAGATCGAAGAGCTGCGCGGCGGGCTCAATCGCTTTCTCCGCACCGACCTGAGCTTGCCTCGCCTCCCTGATCTCCTTCATCGTGGCTTCAGAGATGCGCGCCAGCCTGCGAAGATCTTCCTGGGCTCGTTTGAGAAACGCCTCGATCTCCGCGCCGAAGATCGACACGGTGCCGTCGGCAGCAGCGGGGTCGAGAATCTCGACCGCCTCGTCGATCGTGCCGATCCCAGTGAGACTGTTGCCCTGGACGACGCTGTGGTCGAGGAACGAGAGCGGCAGGCCTGGAACGAATGTGTGGATCCAGATGGCGAGTCTGGCAAGCTCGACCGCGATTGGGTTGATGTCGACGCCGTAGACGCAACGCCGAGCCACCTGCCGGCGAAGCAGGCTCGCGTGTTCAATCTCCACCCCTTCAGCGAGATCTCCAAGGGCTTCGACGGCGGACTCACGAAGACGGTCGAGCTCGGCGATTACCTTCGGCAAGGGCTTCCGTGCCAAGAATCCTGAGAGGCGAGCCTCGATACGATCGACGGCCGCCACCAAGAAATGCCCCGAGCCCATAGCAATATCTGCGCAGCGGAAGTCGAAGAAGGCGTCCGCCGCTTCGCCTTCCTCGCCTTCCCCGACTAGCCGATCTAGTCGCTCGATATGGTCATCCAGCGCCGGCTCGAGCGCGTGACTGAGTAGGTGTTCGACCGCGAAGGGCTTCGTGAAGTAAGAACCGGAGGACTTGCGGGCACCTGATCTGTTATGCAGGTAGATGTCGCCATTGCGCACCTCGATTTGGTCGCCGTCCTTGGCTGGAACCCATTGGCCGTCGGTGTCGATGGTGAGATCTGATGGCGCGACCGAGAGCGAGGACTCGAGCAGGCCTTCGTAGATGGTGCCGAACTCGCGCACCGAAAGGCTCCTGAAGTCGACGGATCCCAACACACCCGACTCGTCCTGGTCGACCAGAAGTGCGCGGATAGCAGGTCCGATCTCGGCATTGGTGAGCACGAGGTCCGAGAGCTCGTTTCCGATCTCGGACACGTCCCGGTCGGCGGTGAACAGCCCCCCGTCATACGCAGGCACTCCCCAATCCCTGTTACCTGACTCGATGGCTCTAAAGAGCAGCTTCAGCTCGGACCACATGTTGGTCGCCTCGGTGTCGAATCCGTCGCCCCCGTGATCAGCGAGCTCTTGCGCGAGGGTCTTCAAGGCGTGCCTGCGGTAGACCCCGTTGGACCGGTACGGCAGTAGATCCTTGTCCTCCGCGTAGGCGATGAAGAGGAGGCGAAAGAGGATCGTAAGGACCTCTTCATAGATGAAGGCGAGATCCGCCTCGGCGTTGTCCCTCGAAACTTGGTAGTGCCGCGACACAGCGGTCGCAAGCGCCGGCACCATGTCGACGTAGACGCGATCACGCAACCGAGTACCGAGGTCGGTGGCGAAGCGCTTGCTCTGGCCGAGGATCTGCTCAAATGTCCCGTCGGGCAGCAGTGCCTCTGCGCCGAAGATCAGCGGAAGGTAGCCTGCGTTCTCGTCGGGCAGGAGCGCGAGGTGCAGCTCGATGAAGGTGTTCGCCCGTCCCTTGCGACCGACGCCGACTTCGGTGCCGGCCGCGTAGACGCGTATCTGACTACCACGCGTGACAATCACATAGGGCAAGCCCTCGGCATCAGCAACGGCTAAGGCTTGCGAGACCGGGCTCAGTCCTCCAAAGCGCTGACTCGGGCCTTCAGGGGTTTCCTTCTCCTCGAGGAAGACCGCGACCACCCGTTTCTTCCCGCCCGCTTTCAGCAGAGACGTGGTCGTGGTGTGCTGCTCAACGGTATAGCCGAGAGCACGGATCAGCTCCTGACCGCGCAGCGGGAGGAGGGGTTTGGCCTTGTCGCGAGCTGAGGGCCAGTCTGCTCGAGCTGGGACCCCAGAGCGAAGCTCATGGTTGGCGAACATCCCGAGGTTGCGGACTCCGGGGAGCTCAGTCTCTGCCTCGGGAAGGACAGAGTGAAGGAATCTGATGGCGGCGTGCTTGTCGGGCTCAGCCAGGGCGGCATCGGCGACGCGCTCTGCCTGACCTGGATCGAGCTGGGCGATGACGGGTGGGTCCTCGCCGACTGGGCCGCAAACCGCGGCCTTGGTTTCACCCTTCTCGGGATAGAGGACGACCAGCAGCACCGGACTGGGACGAGCACCGTGACGCCGTTTCCAGAGCGCCCGGACGTCGCTGACGTTCGGTCGCTTGTCGGCATTCGCGGTAACGACCTCGAGGCCGAACTGGCCATGCCCGAGGAAGAGACAGCCGGCCGTGAAGCCAGCTCGGCCGCCCTCGGGAAGCTGCCACGGGAGACAGTCCTCCCGTGCATCGAGAAACTGCGACTCAAACACGGACCACGAGTGTAGACCGCCTCTGATCGCCCATTCCGAGCTGTCAATCTCTTCGTTATCGCCTATCAGGTTCAGCGGGCCGGATGCGCCGCTTGTCCTCGACTGGAAGCAGACGATTGCTCTGCGTGCTCACCGGCGTTCGTCAACGCCGCTTCGTCTTCGAGTCTGAGGCGGCCGAGGTCAGCTTCGCAAATGCGCGGCTGGTCTCATCGACGGCGGTGTCGTATTGCTTCTTGGAGATCGAAGGGTCGATACCGTGTCGGCGCTGAACCTCGATGATTCTATCGATGTACCTCTTCGCAGCGGCTCGACTCTCTGGCTCGGTCATTTCTTGTCTCCTTCCAGCTCGTTCCAGAGTTCTTCGAGGACTAGATCCGCGAAGAACGATACCCAATACTTCTCTCGAAGCTTCTTAGCGGCGAGATAGTCCATCAATACGCTCGTCACTCGCAACCCTGACACGAGGCTGCCTACAACGTCGTCGACTCGAACATCTGCGCCGGCCCGCTGAACGAAAGTCTCCGTGTAGCTGAATGCCTGCTCGGCCATCTCCTTCCACAAGGCTCGGTTGTCGTCGAATAACTTGACCAAGCTCGCGTTCTTGAGTCGTTGTTCTTCCTCGAGCGTCAGCGCCATCGTCTACCTCCTGAGGACCGACGTAGCGACGAGCCCACCACCGAGCAGGGTTGCAATGATCTGTATGAAGAACAACGCGACCCCAGGGAAGAACCATGAATCTTCTCCACCCGAGAGTAGCCAACTCACGAGGAAGACGATGGACGCCACGCCGCAAACAAGCGCGCCGACAAGCACCCAGATCCCGGTTCGGTGTGGCGCAAGGACGGAGCTTGGCGTATCGCTCTCGTAGGAGGCCAAGGCGGAGGCTGCGAAGCCCAAGAAAACGAGTGCCAATCCGGTCAAGGTGGCGCCCGCGCCCAGGATGGCCGTCACTGCGTCTTTGTCCGTCACCGTCTCCGGCACAATGGCACCGTATGGCTGCCGTTGATTGGCTTCAAGCACCGAAGTCTGTGCGTTGCGAATTGGTCAGGATCCGGTCAACCAGCCAACATCCTTGGGCTTGACGCTACTCGAGCCGAGGCCGCAGCGCGAGGGATGGCACCCGTGAGTACTGAGACAGAGGCGCCGACCTCGGCGACCTCGGCGATCTCGGCGATCTCGGCGTCGGACTTGGCCAGCAGAGACTCTAAGTGTATGGACTCTTCCGTTCGGATTGGCATGTCACCCATAACGGGTGACACTGTGACCAGAGTGATCAAGAGCGCGTGTGTTGGTCTAACCTACGCGGTGAGCCGGCCGTAATCTCGAGCACGGAGAAGAGCGAGCCGAATCCAAGAGTCGACGTCGTCGTCGCGGAGTTTGACCGCCACTGCATCTCTGCTGAATGGCGCATTGATCTCGTCTCGATGACTGGCGGTCGGCAAGGCGTCGTAGCCTTCGGGCATCTGGCTTCCAGGCCTAACGTTCTTCTTATCCGGGCCCTTGACAGCACTGATTAGGCAACCGGTGTGCTCATAGTCATCGGCCTCGACGCCCTCAACGGTCGGAGATCCATCCAGCCACGTAACTGAGTGAACCCGGTCCCGGCCATATGCGTTCCGACGGCCGATGCCGTGGCGAGCGTGAATGCGACGCCCGGCAACCTCAACCGAGCACTCCCACGTTCTATTGAAGTGTTCCACGGTACGCTCGCGATCCCACCACTCATAGTCGAATACTCCAGTCTCTCGGCAGTCGAGGATCCGCAAGTCAGAGTCTGCGTTGGATTGGCCCGCCCCGAGAAGACTCGGATCCCGCAAATTGCGGAGGCGAGCTTGCAGACGTTCCTTGAAGATCTGCAGATCCTGTGGATCGTGGATGTTACCTCCCACGTGCCTCGGCCGGACGAAGGTTCGCCCGTGGTCGGAAAGACGAGAAAGGGCTTCCTCGTCACCCTCTGCTCGGCCGCTCAGCCAGAATCTGATCCAGCTCTTGGCGAAGTAGTAGCCTGCGAGGTGACGGGTTCTGAGGTAGACCGAGTGATGCGTTCGCTTGTTGTGGCGAACGTGAAGGTTTGGAATCACAAGTCCCTCAACCCATGCCTCGATCTCGTCCACCTGGTCTCTTACAAAGGCTGACTTGGCGCGCCGTCGGATCTCCTCATGTGAGTAGGTGCGCAACGCATCATCGTCTGTAGTCTCGTCAGCCTCGAGCACGTTCTCCTCAGTTGCTTCCTCCTCAGCGCCTGTCCATCCGGCTACCTCTTCTGCGTACCTGGCGACGAATCCGCTGAGAGACTCGACGGAAGGGAAGACCTTGTATCCGAGCTCGACCAGATGGGCTTCGGTGTCTTCGGTCAGGTCGAGCTCCAGGAGGACCGGATCGCCTATCCCTTCTTGCAGGCCGTTAAGCCAGGCGGCTTCCGCGACAATGATCGTCTCGCCGGTCTCTGGGTCTGAGATTTCCACGTCGAGGTCTGGCTTCGCATAGCCAGCCTCGACCGCCCAATCGACGAATTCCCGGATCTCATCGACCTCGGGGTCTGCCTCTGGCTCGACGGCGATGGCTATGGGCTCGAGATGCTCCACCTCGGCTCGCGCGACCGGTGAGAGGAGGCCATCCAGGAAGTCGGTCGCAGCTTGCGCCAACAACACTCGGCGTGCCTCGAGGAACTCGGGATATCGACCGAGCTGCCAAAGAGAGCGGTCCATCGGGATCCATTGGGATGACAAGGCTCCCGGATACTTGTCCTCGACCATCTCGAAGTATTCTTCCGGATGGCGGGCCAACACCCAGAGGTTGGTTTCCTGCGTCAGGAAGCAGAAGTTCGCGATGGCATTGACCTGGCCACGCGAATAACCTCGTTCGTAGAGTCGAGCCTTCGGGAAGATGTGATGGATCTGGAGCTTCGCGAGCCTTCCAAGCATGTGCGACGACAGCTCTGGCGCGCCGTTCCACCAGTCGCGCGCGCGTCCTGTCCGCGTTAGGAGGTAGAGGAGGGGATAGAAGCGCGCGCCCATTCCGTAGCCGGCGAAGTCACTCGGACGGACAGTGAGGTCACCCCGCGACAGCCGGATCAGTTCGACGAGCTGGTCGATCCCTCCTGAATCCACTGCATCGAGATCCTGGTTCAAGAGCGTCTCAGTAGGACCGGCGTATCGTCCCCAGAGGAACGCCTGGATATACCAGTAGAGCGCCTTGCTCAACTCATCGGCACTCTTGAACCTCCCTCCGCGTGCAACCAGATACCGAGCCAAGACGGGGAAGGCGAACCGGCCGGCGACAACTCGATCATGATCCAATCCAAGGCGCGAAGACAGGTTGTTGAGGAGGGTGTCAATCGCGTGTTCGCTCCTGGTCAAACCCACCTCGAATTCTGCTGGCGGCACTCTTGCCAGCGCCGAGAACAGCGCCTCGCCCGTGACGACGGCATTCACGACGCGGAGAAGCCAATCGATCTTGAAGTTGAAGCCTGCATTGTTCCACTTGGCGATCGCTGAGCGCATCCTTTCACGGGCATCCGGCCATTCGGCGCACAGCTTGGCGAGGGCAAGGTCCGCCTTTGAGAGCTTTGTTCCGCCAGAGTTCACCCGATCAAAGATCTCGACGACCACATCGACACCTTTGTCGTCTCCGGTTATCTGCTCGATGTGGAACTCAACCGACTTGACGTCTTCGAGACGATTCAATCGTCTGACAAACTCGGCTAGCGAGGGCCTAAGCTCGTCGGAAGCGTTGATCTCGTCGATGAAGGGATCGAGTCCCACCTGCATCAGTTTCGTGACGTCGATCCACAATGGATCGTTGCGCATCTTGCCTGGCGCGTAGAACTCGAAGATCTCGTCGAGTATGTGGAAATGGAGACGGGTGAACGCTGCCTCGTTGCCCTCGAAGAAGACCGGCGGACGACCTCGCGCGATGCCGTAGAGGGTAGTCACACGCTGCTGACCATCAAGCAAGAGGTCGACATAGCCGGGAGGCGTCGACGTTGATCCGCGGACGGTTGCGTCGTCGGATCTCGTCTGCCAAACCAGCAGGCTGCCGACCGGGTACCTCCGGTACATCGAACGCATGAACCCTCGGACCTGCTCGCGGTTCCAGACGTACCCACGCTGGAACTCGGGGAGCAGGAGTGCGCCGGAGTCGACCTGGTCCAGGAGGGTCGAGACCTTGCTTGCCATTCCTCGCCGCCTTGCCTGTTTGCCCTCGGATTCAATCAAACATGGTCGACCGGCGCGAACCGGGGCCGTGCCCGACCTTCCGGATCGAGAGGAATGGCAGCGGATGGCGAAGGTGCTCAAACCGCGCCAGCCCGAGTCGGAACGCCGGCTGTCCTGGCAGGCAGATACGCTCCTACCCAATGACCAAACGTGAGGACTTGGTCGCCGACCACCTGGGGAGGCTCATCTCCCGGTTCGATTACTACGTGGACACCTACGACCGGCTAGATCCATTCCGGCGTTCAGGGCAGCTGTCGAGCCACGTCCACACTCTGAAGCTTCGTGCCGAGTTGGGCTCGGCAGCGGCTGCCCTGGCGGATGGACGCTTCCTTGCGAGTTTGTACGAGACCTTGCTCAAGTGGGGAATCGGCCGACGGAGTTCGCGGCTCGTGCCGATATCGGGATTCGAGAAGGCACTTCGCGACCACGAGGCGAGTTTTTTCCTTCTCGATGGTTGCCTGATTGATGATCCGAACCTGAATGTTGGCGACACAAGCAAAGCTGTGTGGAACCTGATCGCTTCGCTTGGCATTGTAGAGAACGATGCACCTCTTGTCGCGGGAACCAAGACACTCCACCACATCCTGCCGGATCTCGTTCCTCCTATGGATCGACAGTACACTCGCCCGTTCTTCGGTTGGTACGGCCAGCAGTTTCAGTACCAACAGGAGCGCGCATTCGAGGAAGCGTTCCGTCAGTTCTGGAGGATCGCGGTCCGGGTCGAGCCAGCGCGTTTGCTGGGAAAGGGTTGGCGGATGGCCAGGTCGAAGATCCTCGACAATGCCGTCGTTGGATTCTGTCTCGAGGAGGGCGTCAAACGTGCATGAGGAACCCTCTCGGTCGTGCCGATGAGCGATGGTTCGACGGCACGGTATGAAGGAGAGCGCGGTGATCAGGTCGTCACTGCAGGTTGGGGTCTCAGGGGTGCGATGTGTGTGACTGACAAGCTAGGGGGTCGGAGTGAGATTGGCTCTGGAAGTGCGCGGGGTCACGCCGAGCCCAAGGAACTCCAGTGGGACTTGGCGATAGGCGATAGCCCAGCAGATCGAAAGGGTCTTCCCTGATGCCCCGTATCGACCGCGAGAGGGCACCAGGTTCACGCTCGAGGTTGAATTCCGCCTCGTCAAGAACCGGCTATTCAAGGAGCCGAACCGGTCGGATCCGCCTGACCTCGACAACCTGCTGAAATCGGTACTCGACACGCTGTTCACGACCCGGAATGCCCTAGGACTCACGGGGAGACTTGTCGACTCGAACGACACGAACGTTGTGGACCTCCACGCGAGGAAGGCCGAAGCCAGTTCGCCGGAAGCCGAAGGCGCCGACATCACTGTCACATGGAAGAGTAGGTGTCGTTGATCCAGCCGTGCCAGCGGCGGATTGAAAGTACGGCTTCGATGGCGACCTCGGACGTCGAACCCACCCAATAGAACGCTCTGAGCGGGTTGGCTCAGCCTTCCGACAGATCCGGCCACTGCTCGACCGTGTAGGCCATTTGCCAGAACCCTCGTTCCAAGCGCGAGCTCGTGGCGAAGACATGGGCGATGTCACGCCAGCGCTGATCGCTCGTCGCTTCGTGGATCATCAGCTCGTCGAAATCGTGGCGCATCTCGGCGACCATCTGAACGACCTCCGGCTTGGAGAAGTAGGCGATCCAGCCGCCGTAGATCGGATGCGTGGTGTCCACCCGTTCGCGCAGGGCGGTCGCGATCTCGACGTAGCTCCAAGAGCAGGGCAGGAGCGCCGCCATGATGTCGAGCGGGCCGCCGCGGAGCGCAAGGGCCTGCAGGTAGCTCGTGTAGGCGACGTTCGCGGGCGCCATCGTCAAGGAGCCGCCGCGGTCCTCCGCGCCGAGCTCGATCACCTGTGCCAGGAGCTCTCGGTTGTTGGGGATCTCGGCATCCAGCACCTGGTTCAGGTCGACCGTGAAGTAGCGCAACTCACGCTCGTTGCGTGACTTCGCCGCTCCCAGCGCCAGGCACCGGCTGTACTCCTCGAGATAGAAGTCGTCCTGCTCGAGGAAGAAGCGGAACTTGTCGAGGGGCAACGTGCCCTCGGCGAGCTCGGTGATGAACGGATGCCCATGCAAGACCGTCCAGATCGGGTCGGACTCCTCGCGGAAGGCATCGGAGGCACGGATCGGGGTGCTCATCGTTCGGCCACCGACGGATCGGGGACGAAGCCCAGCAGCTCCGCGGGCGATCGCACCGTGACATCCGCGTCGCGCGACTCGTGATACAGGGATCCCCAGCCGGCCGCGACGGCGAGCGCGCCGCAGCCCCGGGCGACCTCGACATCGGCCGGCCCGTCACCCACGTAGGCCACCTCGGTCGGCGAGAGGCCGAGCCGTTCGGCGACGGCGATCAGGCCGTCCGGCGCCGGCTTGGGGCGTCGGGCGGCGTCGGCGCCGAGGACGGGCTCGAGGTGCTCCCGCAGTCCGGTCGCCGCGAGGAGCAGCTCGGCGGCCCGCGTGTCCCCGCCGTGAAGACGCTGAGCGGCATCAACCGGGAGAGCGATGCCACCGTGTCCCGGATGTCGTCGTAAACGATGATCCGCTCCTTCTCCTTGTCGAGGCGAGCCTCGTACGAGGCGACCGCCTCGGGTCCTACGCGCCGTTCGATGAGCGCCTCCAGCATGGTGGCCGCGGGGCCGATCGCGAAGGCCGCGAGGATCTCCTCCGGCAACAGGTCCGGGCCGCCGAACTCGACCACGGTTCGCCGATAGCAGTCCACGACGACCGGGAGCGAGTCGAGCAACGTGCCATCCATGTCGAAGACGATGGCGCGGATCGGTCTGCTTCCCGGGAGGCGGATGGTGTGTGCACGGATCGCCA
>Ga0105249_10005493_pt1 | contig 10953 bp, 9 predicted proteins | sample KBSS44metaG_FD_81522 | JGI IMG/M metagenome (GOLD analysis project Ga0105249, IMG submission 81522) | Switchgrass rhizosphere microbial communities from Kellogg Biological Station, Michigan, USA - KBS S4-4 metaG | ecosystem: Host-associated > Plants > Roots > Rhizosphere > Soil | place...
CAGGATGCGATGAGCAAGGCGCTTGCCAGGATGTGGGCGGAGCGGGCGCCCGATACGGTCGCAACCACGCCTGGCGAGGCGATCGTGCTGGCCAGCATCGTCGAGAAGGAAACCGCTGTTCCCTCTGAACGGCCGATGGTGGCGGGGGTCTATGGCAACCGCCTCAAGACCCGCATGATGTTGCAGGCGGACCCGACGATCATCTATCCGATCACCAAGGGCAAGCCGCTCGGGCGACGGATCAGGAAGTCGGAAATCGCGGCGGTCAACGACTATAACACCTATGCGATGACCGGGCTGCCCAAGGGGCCGATCGCCAATCCGGGGCGGCTGTCGATCCTGTCGGTGCTGCATCCGGCGGAGACGAAGGCGCTTTATTTCGTCGCGGACGGCAAAGGCGGGCATATCTTTGCCGATACGCTGCAAGAGCATAATGAGAATGTGCGCAAATGGTTCGAGATCCGTCGGGCGCGGGGCGAGCTTTGATGCTCGCTCGCCGGTCCTGCCATCTTGCGGCATCGGTGGCGCTGGGGCTTTTTTCGGCCGCCGCGGGGGCCAGCTTCTACACCGGCGATACGCTCTATGAGGTCTGCACGACAGGGCGCGACAGCCCGGCCTATTTCGAAAAGACCTATGAATGCATCGGCTACATCACCGGGGCTGTCGACGCGTTCAACCGGACGCGGGAGGTCAACAAGCTGAAAAGCTGCATCCCCGCCGAGGTGACGATCAACCAGTTGAAGGCGGTCACGGTCGATTATCTGCGCGACAATCCCGGCGAACGGAGCGGTTCGGCCTCCGCGCTGGTCTTTGCAGCGACGCGCAAGGCCTGGCCCTGTCCGAAGAAGAAGCGCCGCTGACCGGCCGGGCCTTGCCGCCCAAACTTTTCCTTTTCTTTCGTATAGCAGCGATTGCCAAACCGATCCTGCGCGCCTAGATACGCCCCAGCATCAAGAGTTGGGGCGACGCCCGACGCCAACCTGCCGATCCGGGCAAGGTGGCACTCCTTAACGGGAGGATGTGGCCGATCCGGCAATCCAACGGACCCAAGCCACATCATCAGCGTCGTTCCGCAACAGGGAATGACGTGACGTGCCGATCAAGATAGCCGACGACCTGCCAGCCCGCCGCACATTGGAGGCGGAAGGCGTCGTCGTCATGCGCGAAGCCGACGCCGTGCGGCAGGATATCCGGCCGCTGCGGATCGCGCTGCTCAACCTGATGCCCAACAAGATCAGCACCGAAACGCAGCTGGCACGGCTGTTGGGGGCGACGCCCTTGCAGGTCGAACTGACGCTGGTGCGGATCAGCGATCATGTGTCGCGCAACACCTCGGCAGACCATATGGCGTCCTTCTACCGTCCGTGGAGCGATGTGCGGGACGATCGGTTCGACGGCTTCATCATCACCGGGGCGCCTGTGGAGACGCTGCCCTTCGATCAGGTCAGCTATTGGGACGAGCTGCGGACGATCTTCGACTGGACGCAGACCCATGTGCATCGCAGCCTGTCCATCTGCTGGGCGGCGCAGGCGGCGCTGCATCATTTCCACGGCGTGGAAAAGCATGCGCTGGAGCGCAAGGCCTTTGGCGTGTTCCGGCATTGCAATCATCTGCCGTCCTCGCCGTGGATGCGCGGCCTGTCCGATGACTTCTGCGTCCCGGTGTCGCGCTGGTCGGAGGTGCGGCGGGAGTCCATCCCGGAGGGACGCGGCTTGCAGATTCTGGCGGAAAGCGATGAATCGGGGCTTTGCCTGATCGGCGATCCGGCACGCGGTTTCCTGCACATGTTCAATCATCTGGAATATGACAGTAGGACGCTGGGCGACGAATATCTGCGCGACGGGGCAAGGCAGTTGCCCGCTCATTATTTCCCCGACGACGATCCGGCGCGGGAACCGCAAAATCACTGGCGCAGTCATGCGCATCTGCTGTTCGGCAACTGGATCAACGAAATGTACCAGACCGCGCCGTTCGATCTGCGCGCGGTAGGGCAGGCGACGCTGGCGGCTTAGAGCGATTTCCAAGCGATCGGCATCGATCGCTGGTTAAGAAATCTCAGCAAACAAAAGGCTTAGAGCGTCGATCTGATCTAATCAGATCGAAAAACGCTCTAGTGCAGCACGCCTCTGGCGGTCAGGCTGCGCGCATAATGCCATTGGAAGAGGGCGATGGCGAGGATCACGGCCGGGAAGATCGCGGCGGTGGCGCCCTTGACCGGCAGCAGGTCGGTGCCGAGGAAGCTGTAGCCGAATTGCGCGATCACGGCGATGATCGAGAGCAGGAAGACGGGCGCGGCCGCCGCCTTGCGAAGCAGCAGCAGGATCGCGCCCAGCGTGCCCGCGCCGACCGCGACGCCATAGGCGGCCCATGCCCATCCCGGCATCTGCGCGAAGATGCGCGCGGTATAGGGGTCGTTCTTCGCCAACTGGTTGAGATCGGCGCTATATTGCATGATGAAGGCGCCGACGCCTATCATGTTCCAGAGCAGCAGGATGATGCCGATCGCCGAAACGGATCGCGGTGCGGTCATGGTTCTTTCCCCTCCGTGGGCGGCTCGTTTTGTGAAGCCGCCGACGCGCATCATATAGTCTGACGGGGCCGTTCGGAAGCGGGAGGGGCTGAAAATGGAAGGAGAGTCAGCTTTGCTCGCAGCGCCGATCATCGTCACGGCGCTGATGGGGGCGGATGATTTCGCCTGGGCGGAGGGGCTGCGTCGCGCACATTTCCCGGCGGAGCGCAATCTTGTCCCGGCGCACATCACCCTGTTTCACCATTTGCCGCCCTCGGCGCTGGAGGAGGTCGCAGGAAGGCTGAAGCGGCTTTGCGCCGGGCGTGCGCCGCGTGCGAAGCTGGCGGAGGTGATGCTGCTGGGGCGTGGCGTCGCCTATCGGGTGGAGAGTCCCGAACTGATGGCGATGCGCGATGAACTGGCTGAGGCCTTCGCCGGGCTGCTGATGCCGCAGGACGAGGGGCGGCCGCGCCTTCACATCACCGTGCAGAACAAGGTCGATGCGGCGCAGGCAAAGGCGCTGGCGGCGGACCTGCGGCAGGATTTCCGGGAAAGGCCGTTCGTGATCGCGGGCCTTGCCGCCTGGCATTATCGCGGCGGGCCTTGGGAACTGGCGATGAAGGCCAGCTTCAGGGGCTGACCTTCATCGCAAAAGCTCAGGCGAGGCCGACTTCCTTGAGCGGGACGCTCGCATCCGCCAGCTGCGCCTGATCCAGCACGGCGCCGGAGATCACATGGGCGCGCCCCTGCACATAGTCCTTGACCGCATTGACGCAGTCGAGCGCGATCAGCTTGCCGCCCTTGAGATAAAGGACCGAGAAGCTGCGGGTCGCCGGGTCGCCGCGCAGAATGGTTTGGTCATGGCCGGTCGAGAGGCCGACCGTCTGGAGCTTCAGGTCATATTGGTTCGACCAGAACCAGGGCACGGCATGATAGGCTTCTTCCTTGCCCATGATGTGGCCGACCGCCGTCTTGGCCTGGTCGTTGGCGTTCTGCACCGATTCAAGCCGGATCTGGGCGCCGCGGGCGAAGCTGTTGGCGTGCGCCGCGCAGTCGCCGACCGCATAGATGTCGGGCAGGCTGGTGCGGCAATATTCGTCCACGTCCACGCCATTACCGCCCGCCGCGCCCGCCGCGATCAGCGGGCCGGTTTCGGGGATGATGCCGATGCCGACGATCACCATGTCGGTTTCGATCCGCTCGCCGTCCTGCATCAGCACGGCGGTGGCCTTTCCATCGGTCACCTCGATGCAGTCCATGCGCGCGCCGGTGCGCAGGTCGACGCCATGGGCGCGATGCTCGGCTTCGTAGAAGCGCGACAGTTCCTCGCCCGCCACGCGGGCGAGGACCCGGTCGAGCGCTTCGAGCAGCACGACCTTCTTGCCCAACTTGGAGAGGACGGCGGCCGCTTCCAGCCCGATATAACCGCCGCCGATCACGGTGACATGGCTGATCTGGTCGAGTTTCGCCATCATCGCGTCGACATCGTCGCGGCGGCGCACGGCATGGACGTTGGACGCGTCGGCACCGGCGCAGGTCAGCATGCGCGGGCTGCCGCCGGTGCACCAGATCAGCTTGCCATAGCCATATTCATGGTCGCCCGCGGTCACGAACTTGCCCACCGGATCGACGGCCTTGACCCGTTGGCCCAGCAGCATGTCGATCTTGCGCTCTTCCCAGAAGCTGGCCGGGCGGATCAGGATGCGATCGAAGCTCTTGTCGCCCGCGAAATATTCCTTGGACAGCGGCGGACGTTCATAGGGCGGGTCCTTCTCATCGCCGATCATGGCGATGGAGCCTTCAAAGCCGAGCTGGCGAAGGCTGATGCCCGCCTGCGCCCCTGCGTGACCAGCGCCGACAATCAGAACGTCATAATAGCTCATTATTGCGCTATCCCTATCCCTCATTTTTCTGTTGTGGCGTGCTTGGCGCGCTTTTTTGGCACTGGCAAGCAGATTGTCGGCCGACATCGTTGTCAGCGCCCGTTGCGATCATAGGGTGGCCGGACCAGCCCGGCCACCCCGCCGTTTATTTGATCGCGCTGGCGATCATGCGGGAAAGGCGGGCGGAAAAGGCCCGCGGGTCGGCCGGAAGTTCGCCATCGGCGATCCGCGCTTCATCGAGCAGCAGGCGCGCAGCGTCTTCGCGCAGGCTGCCGCCCTCCGCCAAGGTGCCGAGTTTGGCGATCAGCTCGTGGCGCGGGTTGATCTCCAGCACCGGCTTGGCCGCAGCATCGATCCGCCCGGCGCCCGCCAGCAGCTTTTCGAGCTGACGGTCCATGGCATTGTCCGGTGCGACAAGGCAGACGGCGCTTTCGGTCAGGCGTTCGGAAGCGCGGACGTCGGACAGTTCGTCGCCCAGAACCGATTTGACATAAGCGATGAAGCCGGCCGCCTCTTCCGACGCCTCGGCCGCGGGCGCCTCGCCATCGGCGAGCGGGATCAGGCCAAGATCGGCCAGACCCTGCGTTACCGACTTGAACGGCTTGCCCTGATAATCGACGCCAGCCGTCACCCAGAAGCTGTCGACCTGGTCAGTCAGCAGCAGCACTTCGATCCCGCGGGCGCGGAAACCCTCCAGCTGCGGCGAGGCGGCGAGACGGTCGAGATCCGTGCCGGTGGCATAATAGATGGCGGTCTGATTGTCCTTCAGCCCCGCGACATAGTCGTTGAGCGAGCGCCAGTCGCCGCCAGCGGTCGATTTGAAACGGGCAAGGCCCAGCAGTGTTTCGCGCCGGGCATAATCCTCATACAGGCCCTCCTTGAGGACGGCGCCGAAATTCTCCCAGAAGGCGCGATAGGCGTCCGCGTCCTTTTCCGCCAGCTTCTCCAGTTCGGAGAGGATGCGGTTGGAAACGCCCTTCTGGATCGCGGCGAGGACCGGGCTTTCCTGAATCATCTCGCGCGAGACGTTGAGCGGCAGGTCGCTGCTGTCGACCAGCCCGCGCACGAAGCGCAGGTAGCGCGGCAATATCTGTGCTTCGTCCGTGATGAAGACGCGGCGGACGTAGAGCTTCATCCGGCCTGCACGATCCGGGTCGAACAGGTCGAACGGCCGCATGGAGGGCAGGAAGGCGAGGACCGAATATTCGTGCAGCCCCTCGGCGCGATAATGGAGCGTCAGCGCTGGCTCGTCGAACTGCCCGGCGGCGCTGCGGTAGAAGTCGGTATATTCTTCCGACGTGATCTCCGACCTGGGCCGGGTCCAGAGCGCGGCGCCGTCCGCGATCTGCTTTACCTCCGCGTCCGGCTTTTCCTTGAGGAAAATGGGGACGGGGACATGGCCGGACTGCGCGGTGACGATGCGCTGGGTCGTGAACGGCTCGGCATAGCTGGCGGCATCCTCCTTCAGATGCAGGATGATGCGCGTGCCGCGCGCCGGTGCCTGCGCGGTGTCGGCCAGCTCGATCGTGTAGCTGCCGAGGCCGTCCGATGCCCAATGGGCGGCGGTATCGGCGCCGGCGCGGCGGGAAAAGACGTCGACCCTGTCCGCCACCATGAAGGCAGAATAGAAGCCCACGTCGAACTGGCCAATCAGCTGCGCGCCTTCGCCGTCCTTTGCGGCGGTGACGCGCTCCATGAAGGCCCGCGTGCCCGACCGCGCGATGGTGCCGAGCGCTTCGGCCATTTCGACCTCGCTCATGCCGATGCCATTATCTTCGACGATCAGCTGGCGGGCGTCCGGGTCGAGGGTTACGGTGATGCGCGGCTGGCCGTCATCGCCTGTGTCGGGACTGGCCAGATCGGGATTGCTGAGCAGTTCGTAGCGCAGCTTCTCGCAGGCGTCGGCGGCGTTGGAGATCAACTCGCGCAGGAAGACGTCCTTGTCCGAATAGACCGAGTGCACCATCATGTGCAGCAATCGGGCGACGTCGGCTTCGAAGGAACGGGTTTCAGGTGCAGTGCCGGTCGTGGTCGTCATGGCAGGTGCCAAAGCTCTCCCCAATTGAAAGTCCGTCCGTCAGATGGCCGGAGGATGCGCCGCTTTCAAGTCCTGGGAGAAGATCGGTGGTGCGGGCCGATGCAAAATTTGCCCTGATGTGGTAAACAGGAGCAGGGCGAGCGCTCCATCCATGCCCGTCCGGGGACCAGGGAGAAGGATTCTATGCTTCATGGGCGATCGCTGGCGGTGCTGGCCGCGCTTATCCTCTCTTCCCCGGCGGTCGCGCAGCCGGAAAACTGGAATGACGCCCGCCTGCTGACGCTGACATTGTCGAGTTTCAGGTTCGAGCCGTCCGACATAGTGCTGGAGCATGGCGTGCCCTATCGTCTGCATCTGGTGAACAGCGCGTCAGGCGGCCATGACTTCGCCGCCAGGGAATTTCTGGCCGCAGCCCGGATACGGCCGGAGGATGCGCCGAAGATCAGGGACGGCCGGATCGCATTGAGCGGCGGGGAAAGCGCCGACGTTACGCTGATCGCGCCGTCGCCCGGCACCTACAGGCTGCGCTGCACCCATTTCATGCATAGCGCCTTCGGCATGACCGGCAGGATCGTAGTGCGGTGAAAAAGTGGGTTTGTCTTTGCGTGACCGGGAAGGAGGGGCGTCCGCCTGAGAAAACCGTCCGGGAGAGGAAGGTGGTGACCCCTACGGGAATTGCAAAATTAACATAGCTGATTGATATAAAATGATAAAATGTTGATATGTGACACTAATACCATCACAAGGCCCATCATTTTTTGTAGACTAGGTGATGCAAACTGGAATGAACGGACGTCATCTAATCCACAATCCTTTCGGTCCTACGCGATGCAAAAGGCGCAGCGATATCGCTCGCCCCGGTCACCCACGGTCTCCACAATCATGAGCACTGGCCACGAAAATCGAGGCCTCGTGAATAGGAGAGGCTAGCGATCAACAAAGCTGACTGAGCCAGTTCATCCGCATGCCTCCTTGACGGTCGTTTAGATGTCCTGAAGTTCCGCTCGCCCAAACGGCCGAACCGTTCATGGCATAGATCACAAGATTTCCATCGTTCTGAAGCGCGATCTCGGCAACGAGGGCCACCTAGCTGGTGCGTGCCGGGGTCATTTTGCAATTGTTTACGTGACTCTGGGAGCGTCGACGATACATGAGCGCTGCAGTTCACTGATGACCGGTCGCCGTGCAGGGAGGCATTTTCCGTGACCATTGTTGCGCGATCGAAAGAATTCGCCATTGACCAGAACAGCTCGAACAGATGGAAGGACGCGAGCGAAAGCATAGAGGCGATATGCGGTGCGATTGAACTCGATCCATTTCTTCTCGCCGGAGCAGCACCGGCATGCCTGGTCGAACGGAACGGGCATTGTGTTCTGCTCAATGAGGCGATGGCGGCAACGCTTCGCCTCCCCATCGACCAGATTAGAGATCGCCTCATCGCCGATTTCTTTCCCTTTTCGATGCCGGTTATCAACCGCTGGTTTGGACTTGCGGATGTCCACAAACCGCTCCCCGATCGGCAGCTGACTTGGGAGGGGCGGCATTACCAGGTTACTGCGCAGCCAATTCCTAGCGCGGTACTTGGTTTTGAGACCCTTTCTCTCACGGCATTCGACGTCTCAAGGCATATCCGGCTCGCCCGAAGCCAGCGTGCATCACGCCGGCGGCTTGCGGCGCTCGCCCACCAGGACGATCTGACAGGCCTGCTCAACCGGCGCGGGCTGGAACTGCAACTCCATCGCGAGTTGAGGCACGCTTTCCGGGACCAGCGCCCCCTCTCTCTGCTCATGATCGATGTAGACCGCTTCAAGGATTATAATGACGGTTGTGGGCACTTGCAGGGCGACTTCTGCCTGCGCTTGGTATCGACTGTTCTGCGGGACCCGACGCGCGGATCACGGAAAATGGCTGGCCGCTTCGGCGGCGAGGAATTCCTGGTTCTGTTGCCTGACACCGACGAAATTGGCGCCACTTTGGTGGCCGAGCGGTTGCGGACGGGCGTGGAATCGCTGCAGTTGCGTCATCCAGCAACCGATCAGGACTATGTCACAATAAGCGTAGGTGTCGCGTCGCTCCGGTTTTCGCATGATGGCCTGCCGATCGAGCGTTACTGCGTGGCACTGAAGCAGGCGGCGGACGCGGCGCTTTATCGTGCCAAGGCAGCCGGCCGAAACCGAGTCGAGAGTTGTGATGTGCGATTCGATGGAAGCTCGCCGCCGAAAGTGGATTGATGCATTGGTATGGTAGAGCTTGCGGCGAGGCTGTTTCAGTTCGGCATTCCGGTGTACGGCATCCCGCGATGCACAGGAATTACAATAGCGTGGCCATTGGATTTGCCCTTCTGGCCCTTGGCGGCTGTTCGCGGGCCCCTCAAATCACCGTTTCATCGAGCGGGACCATGCCCACAAGCGGGACCTATATTGTCATTGAGGGCGCGCCAGTAGAAATCAGCCCGTCCGTCCCCAATCTGCTGGCCCAGCATGGGCTGACCCAGTCCAAAACCCCCAGCTACATCGTCCAGGTCAGTTATGCCGAACGACCTGCCGGAACCGGCCTGCTTGCCCCGCGTGGCCCGGGTTCGCAATGGCTGCGGCGGCCGGACCTTCATCACAAGAGGCGTCCGATCATCACACTGGGCATCAGCATTGCCGATGTAGCCGACGGACGCGAACTCTATCACGCGTCGGCCAGTGGGCGGCTGCAGGCGGACCCTGGAAGCCGGGCTTCCTTTATCCAGGCGATCTTCCCTGTACCGACGCGAGATACGAATCAGGATCCCGATCAGGTTGCTCGACCGACGCTTCGGATGCGAGCGGCAAGGTGATCGTGAAGGTGGTTCCCAGGCCAATCCTGCTGTCGCATTTGATCCCGCCGCCGTGGCGCGCCACCACGGTGTGAACGAAGGCAAGGCCCAGTCCAGCGCCCCGTGTACTGGTTCCCGCAGGGCCGTGCTGGAAACGTTCGAAGAGCGTCGTCACCCGTTCGGCGGCTATTCCTTCACCTTCGTCGCATATCAGGCAGTTTGCGACGGGAATGCCATTGACTTCTGCCCTCTCCAATAAGCCACTCAGGTGGCGGCCACTCCGGCTATATTTGACCGCATTGTCGACGAGATTGATGAATGCCCGCGCCAGCAGAGACGGCTCGCCACAGACCAGTATGTCTTCGTCCGTGCCTATCAGTTCGACCGACAATCCCTTTTTCTTGATCTGAGGCCAGAGCTCATCGACCGCCCCAGTGAGCAGATCGGCCAGGTTGAGCAGGACCGGTTCGTAAGCCAAAGTCTCGGCTCGGGCCAAATGGACGATGCCATCGGCAAGGGCAAGCGTACGCCGGGCGTAGTGTTCGATCCTTTGTATCAAGTCAGTGTTGATCTCGCCGGTTTCGGCATTGGAGGTAAGCGCCAGGATGGACGCTTGGGGCGAGCGCATATCATGTGTCAGATAATGCAGCATATGGTCGCGCTGCCGCTGCGCCGTCCGGATCGCACTGACATCGCTGATGCGCACAATCCAGCCTGCCTGCCGGCTCGTCACGTCGAGATGCTCACTGAACATCACGTCGAACACGCGCCCGTCTGGCGCCAGCGCTTCCTGCCTGCTGCCAGCGCTGGGCGGTGGCCAAAGACCAGAGGCACAGACGTTGAGCGGCTGAAGCCATTGCAGCAGAGCGACGACGTTGGGCGGATCGATCCCACATGGGCGCGCGTCGAGCAATTCCTTGGCACAGCGATTGGCGAGTGCGATCGATCCGGCATCGTCGACCACGAAAACGGCATCGGGAAGCTGGTCCATGCTGTCGGCGACGAACCGACGCATTGCGCGCAGCTTCGACACCGCGTCGCTGAGCAGCATCGCTTCGCGCGTTACAGGATCGATTGGAACGATCGGTTCCGCTCTGATCGGCAACACTTCCGGCTCGCTCCGCAGACGCTCAAGCTCGCGCGTCATGAAGCTGCTGACGCCTACCAGGCGCCGCCAGCTCCACAGTGGGTAGACCAGCACCAGTCCTGCAAGAGCTGGAGCTGGGGGGATCCAGAGCCTGAAAAAATGGAAGACGAGCCCGCTCGCCACGAGTGTGAGCGCGACCAGCCCACCGAGGACTATAATAGTCGTGCGTGGTCGCAGCCTCTTAAGAGCCGGGAGCAGCAGCCAGAGCAGCGCCAGGGCAGTAAACGCCCGCGGGGCGAAGCCGGCTTCGACAGCCAGGCCGCCTCCCTGAAGCAGACCGTCGAGCAGGTTGGCCTGAATCTCGACACCGGACATTCCTCCATTGGTGTCGCTCAGCGGCACGACGTAACGGTCTCCTAGGCCTGGGGCGGTCGCACCTACGATCACGATCCGGTTGCGCAACAGCTCTAGTGGAAGCTCGCCGCGAAGAACGGCATCCGCCCCGATGGTCGGGAAATGACCGGAGGGACCCGCGAAAGGCAGCAGCATGGCGCCGCTTTCTTGACTAGGCGTATTCTCGACATTCCGTCGCACCAGTTCCATCAGGTGCGGCCATCGCCCGCTGCCGTCCG
>Ga0105249_10005494_pt1 | contig 10952 bp, 6 predicted proteins | sample KBSS44metaG_FD_81522 | JGI IMG/M metagenome (GOLD analysis project Ga0105249, IMG submission 81522) | Switchgrass rhizosphere microbial communities from Kellogg Biological Station, Michigan, USA - KBS S4-4 metaG | ecosystem: Host-associated > Plants > Roots > Rhizosphere > Soil | place...
CAAAGAGCTCCTTGCCAAGGGCATTTAATAGTCCACGAACTCTTTCACGTTCGCCTTCGCTTACCTTGTCGCCGCAATTCCAAACCGTGATCCCCGCACCGATTTGCGAAGGCGTGTTCGGCATTGCGCGGACGGCATGAACGGTACCGAGCTCGTTAGATATGGTGGCGAGCCTCGCTCCCGCAACGATCGATATCACTAGAGAATCGGGAGGGACCGTTCCCTTCAGATCTTCAAAGACGCGAGAGAGGCGTTGGGGCTTTACGCTGAGAACGATTACCGGATTCGAGAGCCCGCGAATTTTCGCCGCAGCGTCGGCGTTCGACTCGAACATCTGGATGCCGTACTTTGTGACGAGCTCCCGGCGGCGAGCTTCGCGCGGGTGACTGCCGAAAATTCGATCGGGTGGAACCAGATTCTGGCGAAGTAGTCCGGCGATCATCGACTCTGCCATTACGCCGCAGCCGATAAAACTTAGATGAACGTTCTCGAGTGTGTCCGTCATATGTTGTTTTTGAAATTGCCCAGCAGTCGTGCAAAATTACTGATTACGTCAGCGATCTAATTATTATGACCATCGACGAACAACTTGCACACCTCCGGAAGGGAACTGTCGATCTCATCCGCGAGGAAGATCTGAAGAAGAAGCTCGAGCGCTCGGCGAAGACGGGGAAGCCGTTGCGGGTAAAGCTCGGCCTCGACCCGACCGCGCCGGACATTCACATCGGACACACAGTCGTCATTCGAAAGCTGCGTGCGTTCCAGGATCTCGGACATACAGTCATTTTTTTGATCGGCGACTTTACGGGGATGATCGGCGATCCTTCGGGAAAGAATGTCACTCGTCCGCCGTTGTCGCGAGAAGAGATCAACGCGAACGCGGAGACATACAAGGCGCAGATGTTCCGCCTTCTTGATCCGGAAAAAACCGAAGTTCGATTTAACGGCGAGTGGATGGACAAACTCACGCCCGCCGACTTCATCAAGCTCGCTGCAAAGACGACCGTCAAACAGATCCTCGAGCGCGACGATTTTACGAAGCGAATGAGCGAAGAGAAACCGATCTCGCTTCACGAGCTTTTGTATCCGCTTGTGCAAGGTTACGACTCGGTCGCGCTCAATGCCGACGTCGAACTTGGCGGCACCGATCAGAAATTCAATCTTTTGATGGGACGAAATCTGCAGCGCGAATTCGATCAGGAACCGCAGGTGATCATCACGACCCCGTTGCTCGAAGGGCTCGACGGCGTGAACAAGATGTCGAAGTCGCTGAACAACTACATCGGCATCGAGGAGCCGCCCGATCAGATGTTCGGAAAGATCATGTCGATCTCGGATGATCTGATGTGGCGATACTACGAGCTGCTGACGGACACGACGATCGACGATATCAACGCGTGGAAATTTAAATGCGAATCGGGTGCGGAGAATCCACGAAATCTGAAAGTGCAGCTCGCGAAATTGATCATCGCGGATTTCCATTCGGAGCAAGCGGCCGAGAAAGCGGAAGAGGAATTCAATCGCCGATTCGTGAAGAAGGAAGTTCCGGATGAGATCGAAGAGATCAAGGTCAGTTCCGGTACGCACGTTCTTGCGCAGCTGATCGCGGATGTCGGATTAGCGGCATCGAAAGGCGAAGCGCGTCGATTAATTCAGCAGGGCGGTGTGAAGGTGAATGGAGAGAAAGCATCCGCGGCGGATGTCGACATTACGGCGGAGGGAGTGTTGTTGCAGGTCGGGAAGTTGAAGTTTTTGAAGGTGAGAGGTGGGAAATGAACGGCTCCGCCATAACGCACCTAGCGGTGCTCGCCACGGCCGGTCGCAGATAGATCTTAACGACCGGAGCCTTTACAGAGGAATACTGCCATAGCTCCGCTAGGAGCGGCATGTTTGTAGTAACACGCCACCCACAACGGAATGAGCTCCGTAGGAGCGGCACCTAATCGAGCCAATCAAATAGAAACCGATCCTCGTATTCGACCTCGAATTTATCGAGCAAGCCGATATATTCTTGGCGGAACGTGCGCTTCGAATGATGAGCTTCCTGGTTAAGAACATATTTGACGACGGCGTCGAGCTGAGACCGGGAATACGAAAAGGCTCCGAAGCCTTCTTGCCATCGAAACTTCACGCGGGTGAAGCGCTGTTCGTTAATGAAGGCGCTTGAATTCGCCTTTACATCGCGAAGGACGTCAGATATTGCGATATTTGGCTTGAGGCCGAAGAGGATATGGACGTGGTCCTCGACACCACCGACGGCAAGCAACTTCTGATTTTGTTTTCGGAAGATGCCGCCAATGTACTTGAAGAGTTCTTCTTTCCACTCTGGCTTGATGAGATGATCGCGCGCCTGAACAGCGAAAACCGCCTGGATCAGGATTTGGGAGTACGTATTTGCCATGGGAGTTTGGCGCTCCTTTTGGAGCTAGTCTAAATTTGTGCGGTTATTGTTGCGCGAAGTCTAGACTGAGGCAAGGGGTGTCGCTCCTACGGAGCTCGGTCGTATGGGGTTCTCGGTACTACAAACATGACGCTCCTCCGGAGCTAATACGTCTGTTCGAAAATCGCAAGCCGAAATCCGCAATCCCAAATCCCAAATCCCAAATCCCAAATCCCAAATCAGTTGTCATCCTCGACAATGATCTCCTGATACTGCGTTCGTCTAACGCGTGAGATCGGTATCAGAGCATCGCTCGGACTTGACGAACCCGCCGGACTCGAAAACTCGTTTGCATGCGACTTAAGATATTCGAAAAATCGTTCGAACTCGCGCTGCATCGAATCCATTTTCTCGCGCATGTTCAGGATGATCTCGACACCTGCGAGGTTCACGCCGAGGTCGCGCGTCAGGGACAGAATGACTTCGAGACGCTCGAGATCGCTGTCTTCAAAAAGCCGGGTGTTACCGATTGATCGCGAGGGCTTGAGCAATCCTTCGCGTTCGTACAGGCGAAGAGTTTGCGGATGGATGTCGTAGAGTTCCGCGACGGCGCTGATCGTATATGTTTTAACCTTTCGTTTCATTTCAAGCTTCTGCGGCCGGAATGGCCTTCTCCTCCCGCAAAAGAAAGACTCCAAAAATTATCGCAATGCCGGACGCGATCGCCGGCCAGAAAATGTATCGAAAATCTGCGGCCGGTGCGGTAACAAAATATGCCGCTGTGTACAAAAGCGCGCTTGCCGCCAGGACGAAAACAAAATCCCAATCGCGTCGCAGCCTTGACTTCAGCGCGACATATCCAAAGTATGCGCACGCCAACAGCCACAAGAATCCCCGGAAGAAAAAAGTCTGCATCAACGGACGTCGGAAAAGTCCGAAATAATTCGTCAGGAAATTTCCGGCAGGGTTCTCGACGATCGAAAACTCGGGCGGATTGTAGCTCGTGTCGCAGTATTGATTCGTCACCGATCGTGAAAGTCCGATCAGTTGAGCGAATACTTTCAGACGATGGGCCAAGTACATCATCGGATGAGATGTGACAGCATTCCACCACGTCGATCGAAGCTCGCGCATCTGAGCTGCGTCTTCAGTGACGGCGAGAGCGGGAACAACATTCGGATGATCCGGATCAACGTAGACGAGCCCGCCGATCGAAGCCGTCGTGTACTTCGCTTTCACGGTGTCCATCGAAAAACCCTCTCGACTTGTAATGTAATCCGGAAACTGCGCCGCGTTCGACGATACTGAGATCGCCGCGAGATCATGCAGCAAGACAAATTGAAACGGATATGAAGTGCGGCCCTCGGTGATTGCGATGTTAAAAACCTGGACGACGCCGAACATCACAACGAAGTATGCGACGCCGATAGCCGCCGGAGTATAACCGCCTCGCACCTGAAAGAGCGCGGCGGCGACGAAGCCGCTCCAGATCGCGATCGGCAGAACGGCCGGCAGGGAATTCAGTCTCGCTGCAAAACCGTAAAAGAGAAATATAGGTGAGAGGAGAAGTGCCGCTCTGCTTCCCGTCTTCTTCGCGAAAAACACGAGTGCGACCGACATCAAAAGTGCGATCGCCATCCCGACATCCTTCCAGATCGCCGGGATCTGAGAGAGTATCTGCGGCAGGAACGGAAACAGGACGATCGCCAATCCGGCGACGAATGATCGTTTATAGACGGCCCGCCAGAGTAATGCGATCGCGGTCCAAAATACAGACGCCTGAAGTATCAGCATCAATCCCGTGCCCGAAATTATCCGATCAAGTGTGCCGAGCAGGAAGGACATCACGGGAGAATTTTGATCGTAGATGATTCCGCTCCGGCCTTCGCCGAGACTAGCGATCGAATCGGATGAAAGCATGCCGGGATAGAAGGCCCAGACAGTGAGCCCGAATCCAAAAAAGCAGATCAGATATCCGATCATCTGCTTTCTCCGGTTGTCGATCTCTTTCATCACGAACTACCTTCTCTAATCCAATCCCATCGTCTTTCGCGGACTTTCCTGATTCAATTTTTCAAACTCACGCAGCAGCGTCTTCGTCTCTTCCGAGATGACTTTCGGCAAAATGATCTTTACCTCGATGAACTCGTCTCCGCGGAGATTCGGATTGCGCAGACTCGGGAACCCGCGTTCACGCAATCGAAACTTCTGACCCGATTCGGTTCCCGCCGGGATCTTGAGCTGTGCTTTTCCTTCGACGGTGGGGACTTCGATCTTCGCTCCGAGCGCGGCTTCGGGAACCGTGATCGGGACCGTGACATAAACGTTGTCGCCGCGGCGTTCGAGGAACTTGTGCTTCCCGACATTAGTTAGAATGAACAGATCGCCCGGCTCAGCTCCGAGCCGCCCGCCGTGTCCTTTCTTCGGAATGCGAACTCGCGATCCGGTATCGACTCCGGCCGGAATACGGATCTTCACCTGTTCCGTTTTCGGCGTCGTTCCTTTTCCGTTGCACAGCGAGCACGGCGTGCGTCGCCGTCCGGTGCCTTCACAATCCGGACACGGTTGCGAGAATTGCAAACGCCCTCCAGTCCGCATGACCTGGCCGGTACCTTTGCACGTCGTACACGTCACAACAGGTCCGCCGGTATCGCCGGCGCCCTGGCAACGCGAACACTGCTCGCTGCGATTCACGGTGATGTTCGTCGTCAAGCCGGTGAACGCTTCTTCAAAACTAAGCGCGAGCGGGATCTCGATGTCACGACCTTTCTTTGGAAGCGGTCGCGGCGGTTCGGGCTCACGCCTCGTGCCCGCGCCACCGGTACCGCCGAACAAGTCCGAGAAAATGTCACGGAAGCTCGAGCCTCCGCCGGTTGTCGAGCCGCTCGAAAAATCGAATCCCGAAAAATCGAAACCGGCTGCACTGCCTCCGGCTCCGGCGCTTGCTCCGGCACCGAACGGTGAGTCGGGATCGAGATTGTCGTTGTAGTATCCGAAGCGGTCGAACACCTTCCGCTTCTTGTCGTCCGACAGAACGTCGTACGCTTCCTGTACCTCTTTGAATTTTTCCTCGGCCGATTTGTCATTCGGATTCACATCCGGATGAAACTTGCGTGCGAGACGGCGGTACGATTTTTTTATTTCGTCCGCTTTCGCGTCCTTCTTGACGCCGAGTGTCTGGTAATAATCTTTCTTGGCCATCGGTAAGTGAGTGGCGAACCGTGAGTCGTCAGCAGTTTATCCCGCCGCTCTCTCGTATCAAAACTCGAATCTGTTTATGCAAAAGCGGCAGCAGTGAACGGACTGCTCACTGCTTGCCGCTCACCGCCAACCGCCGAACTATTAGCTCTTGTTCTCGTCTTCGACATCGACGTATTCAGCGTCGATGACATTATCGTCAGATGCGGTGGTCGAACCACCGTCGCCTTCAGCACCGGCACTCGCCGAAGAAGCCTGCTCAGCACCTGGTTCTTCGCCGCCACCGGCTGCGCCAGCCTGGCTATATAGAACTTCAGCCAGTTTGTGCGATGCAGTCTGCAGACGTTCGAATGCGTTGTTCATGGCATCTACATCCGATCCGGCCAGAGCGGTCTTCGATTCCGCGATCGCGGTTTCGATCTCTGTGCTTCCGGCCGCATCCATCTTGTCTTTGTTCTCGCTGAACGTTTTTTCAACGCTGTAGACAAGACCGTCCAGACGGTTGCGAGCTTCGATCTCGCTCTTCTTCTTCTCGTCCTCGCCGGCATGCGCATCCGCATCCTTCATCATCTTGTCGATCTCTTCTTTCGAGAGACCCGACGATGCGGTGATCGTGATCTTCTGCTCGCGGCCCGTGCCGACATCCTTTGCAGAGACGTTCACGATGCCGTTCGCGTCGATGTCGAATGTGACCTCGACCTGCGGCACGCCACGCGGTGCGGGCGGAATTCCAACGAGATGGAATTTGCCAAGCGTCTTGTTGTCGCCGGCCATCGGACGTTCTCCCTGAAGCACGTGAACTTCGACCGATGTCTGATTGTCCGACGCGGTGGAGAAGATCTCTGACTTGCGAGTCGGGATCGTCGTGTTGCGCGAGATCATCTGCGTCATCACACCGCCAAGCGTTTCGATACCGAGCGTCAGAGGCGTAACGTCGAGAAGCAGAATGTCCGTCTTCTCGCCGCCAAGCACGCCGGCCTGAACTGCGGCACCGAGCGCGACGACCTCGTCCGGATTCACCGACTTGTTCGGTTCTTTGCCGAAGAAGCCTTTGACCATTTCCTGAACCTTCGGGATACGAGTCGATCCACCGACGAGTACGATCTCTTCGATGTCCTTCGGCTCGAGTCCTGCGTCCTTGATCGCCTGTTCGACCGGCGGCATCAATCGCTTGAGCAGCGGCTCGACGAGCTGTTCGAACTTCGACCGAGTAAGCTTCATTACAAGATGCTTCGGCCCCGAAGCGTCGGCCGTGATGAAGGGCAAGTTGATCTCGGTTTCCATCGTCGATGAAAGTTCGACCTTCGCCTTCTCTGCCGACTCTTTCAGACGCTGAAGCGCCATCTTGTCGTTGTGCAGATCGATACCCTGATCTTTCTTGAACTCATCGATGATCCATCCGACGAGAGCTTCGTCGATATCGTCACCGCCGAGATGCGTGTCGCCATTCGTCGATTTAACTTCGACGACGCCTTCACCGACTTCGAGGATCGAGATATCGAACGTACCGCCACCGAAGTCGAATACTGCGATGGTCTCGTCTTTCTTCTTGTCCAAACCGTACGCCAGCGCTGCTGCCGTCGGTTCGTTAACGATTCGCAGGACTTCGAGACCGGCGATCTTACCGGCGTCCTTGGTCGCCTGTCGTTGAGCATCGTTGAAGTAAGCGGGAACCGTGATGACCGCCTTATCAACCTTCGAGCCGAGATAGTCTTCGGCCGACTGCTTCAATTTCTGCAGCACCATTGCCGAGATCTCGGGCGGGCTGTACTGCTTGCCCTCGGCATCGATGCGAACGTCGCCGTTCGATGCCTTTTCGACTTTGAACGGGACCTGTTTGATCTCTTCCTTTACTTCGTCGTACTTGCGGCCCATGAACCGCTTGATCGAGTAAAGCGTGTTCTCAGGATTCGTCACCGCCTGGCGCTTAGCCACCTGGCCGACAAGCCGGTTTCCGTCTTTTGCAAAAGCGACGACCGACGGAGTGGTCCGTCCGCCTTCGGAGTTTGTTATGACAACCGGCTCGCCGCCCTCCATAACGGCGACGACCGAATTCGTCGTTCCTAAGTCGATTCCTATGATTTTGCTCATCTTTTTCTCCAGTTACGTAATATAGCCCGGCTCGCACTATGTATAAATCTATGACTTGAGCCGGATGAAAGTATAATAGTTGAGTGTCTCACTGTCAAGTTCATTTTCGACCGCGATGAACAACACGAGAGGCAGTATTTTCTTGACGTTTGTGACAAATTACTTAAGAATTAATTAGCCAAACACACCGAGCACTACAGTGAAACGTAAGAACAAAGGGTTAAAAGACGAGGCGTCTGGTTTGTCTCCAGACGAGGCCTCAGCCGAAAAGACTGCCAGCCGTGACATCGAGCGGGTCCGGAGTGTGCAGACCGTCCCGGCGATCCTCAAGGCTGTGTCCGAACTGACCCGCATGCGATTCGTCGTCGTCGCCAAGGTGACGGATCAGCAATGGATCGCATGTGCGGTACTCGATGAAATGGATTTCGGGCTCACGGCCGGCGAAGAGCTCGAGGTCGCGACCACCCTCTGCAGCGAGGTTCGGGATGCCCGGGCTCCGATCGTGATCGGACACGCCAGTAAAGATCCCAACTACTGCGATCATCCCACACCGAAGAGATACGGAATCGAAAGTTATATTGCCGTTCCCATCATTCAGAAAAATGGTGAGGTCTTTGGGACGTTGTGCGCGATCGACTCTCGTCCGGCCGATCTTTCGAACGGGACGATCGTTGAATCAATGATCCTTTTTGCCGGGCTCCTAGCAAACGAGCTTGGCAACGAAGAATCGTATGTCGCCCTCATGGAGAGCGAAACGAAGCGCCGCGAAACCGAGAACCGTATCCAAGCGGTGACCGACGCGATGCCCGGATTGATCTCCTATATCGATCGTGAATATCGGTATCAGTTCGTGAACAGAGCATACACGGATTGGTACGGCCTGAAAGCTGAAGAGCTCGTTGGCACGCCGGTCGTCGAAGTGGTCGGGAAAGTTAGGCTCGACATCGTTCGCCCTCACTTCGACATGGCGTTCAAGGGTGAAACCGAGACATTCGAAACCGAGGTCGAGCATCCGCGTGGTGGACGGCGTTTCGTCCGCACGACCTTTACTCCCGACATCCTCGAAGGCCAGGTTCGCGGGATCTTTGTACTCGCGATCGACATCACCGAGGAGAAGCTCGCTCAAGAGGCGGTGAATCGCAGCGACGAGCGATACAAAGCATTCATCAAGCACAGCACTGAAGGGATCTGGAGATTCGAGCTCGAGAAACCGATCCCGACAAACCTCTCCACCGAAGAGCAGGTCCTTCTCGCATACACCCACGGTTACCTCGCCGAGTGCAACGACGCGATGGCTCGCCAGTATGGATTTTCGTCCGCTTCGGAGATCATCGGCTCGAGGCTTGCCGATCTACTCGTGCAGGATGATCCCAAGAATGTCGAATTTCTGCGCGCCTTCATCGATTCCAACTACCACCTTTCGGAAGCTGAGTCGCATGAAAAGGACGCGGACGGCAATGACCGGTATTTCCTAAATAATTTTGTCGGCATAGTCGAAGGCGGATTTCTGCTTCGCGCTTGGGGCACGCAAAGGGACATCACCGAAACAAAGGCCGCGCTTGATGCTACGGCCCGCCTTGCCGCGATCGTGGTTTCATCCGAAGACGCCATCATCAGCAAAGATCTGATGGGCAACATCACGAGCTGGAACATCGGTGCGACGAAGATGTTCGGCTACAAGGCCGAAGAAGTGGTGGGCCGTTCGATCACGATCCTCATGCCGCCCGAGCGGATCGACGAATCGTCTCATATCCTCCGCCGAATTCGACGCGAGGAAAACGTCGAACATTTCGAGACAGTTCGCCGCCGCAAAGACGGCAGCAACATCATCGTCTCGCTCACCGTATCGCCGATCCGAAATGCCGAAGGGAACGTCGTAGGTGCGTCGAAGATCGTCCGCGACATCACCGACCGGAAGCGGATCGAAGAGACGATCCATCAAAATCAGGCGATGCTCACGCTTGCGATGCAGAGCAGCCGCATGGGCGTATGGGAACTCGACCTGGCGACCAATACCGTTTCGTGGAGTGAGGAGCTTGAAGAGATCTTTGGGATCGAGAAGGGAAGTTTCGGTGGCACCGAAGAGGATTTCTTCGAAATGCTGCATGAGGACGATCGGGAAGCAGTGTGGAATGAGATCCGTGCGGCCATCACCGAGCGTCGCGACTACTCTATCGAATTCCGATTTCATCATGCCGATGGCAGCATTCGATGGATGGAAGGCCGCGGCGAGGCAGTCTATTCGCAAAAAAGCGAAGCCGTTCGACTCTATGGTGTCGGTATCGATATCACGGAACGGAAAAAGGCGGAGAAGGCCTTACGTGAAAGTGAACAGCGCTTCTCGCGATTCATGCAGCATCTCCCGGGACTCGCGTGGATCAAAGATCTCGACGGACGTTATGTATATGCAAACGAGTCCGCAGAAAGGTCGTTTGGAGTTTCGGGAGATCAACTTTACGGCAGGACCGATGAGGAGATCTTTCCGCGTGAGACTGCCGCGCAATTTCGAGCACACGACAGGCGGGCCGTCGAAACCGGTTCGGGTATCCAGATCGCAGAGTCGCTAATTGAGGAAGACGGCGTTCGCCACCATTCGATCGTCAGTAAGTTTCCTATCGCAGGTCTCGACGGCAAACCAGCTTTGATCGGCGGTATGGCGATCGACGTTACGGATCAGAAGCAAGCGGAAGAGGCGCTTCGGGGTTCCGAAGAGAAGTACCGCACGCTGTTCGACTCGATGGACGAGGGCTATTGCATCATCGAGATGATCTTCGATGACAACGCCAAACCCGTCGATTACTTGTTCGTCGAGGTCAACTCCGCATTCGAGCGGCAGGCCGGAATGCGCGACGTGACGGGCAAGCGAATGCTCGAGTTCGTTTCCGATATCGAGCCACACTGGCTGGAGACTTACGGTCGTGTAGCAACGACCGGTGAGCCGATCCGCTTTGCGAACGAATATAAATCTCTTCATCGTTGGTTCGACGTTTACGCGTTTCGTCCGACTGACGCGCTGGAGAATCGCGTGGCGGTCTTGTTCACTGACATCACGAGCCGCGTTCACGCCGAGGGGAAGATCCGCGAATCGGAAGCTCGCTTCCGGACGATGGCGGACAACGCACCGGTCATGATCTGGGTCACGGACCCGACGGGACGGTGCACTTTCCTTGGCCAGTCATGGTACGACTACACGGGCCAGACTCCGGAGACGGCGCTCGGATTCCGTCGGTTCGATGCGCTGCATCCCGATGATCGCGAAAAGGCCGAGAAGGTTTTCCGCGAC
>Ga0105249_10005499_pt1 | contig 10949 bp, 11 predicted proteins | sample KBSS44metaG_FD_81522 | JGI IMG/M metagenome (GOLD analysis project Ga0105249, IMG submission 81522) | Switchgrass rhizosphere microbial communities from Kellogg Biological Station, Michigan, USA - KBS S4-4 metaG | ecosystem: Host-associated > Plants > Roots > Rhizosphere > Soil | place...
AGCCCCGAGCAGGCGTTAGGCGAGCGCGCCGACTCCCGGTGCGACATCTACAGTCTCGCCTGCGTGCTCTACGAGATGCTGGCCGGTACGCCGCCGTTCAGCGGCAGCACGGTGATGGCGATGCTGATGCGGAAGATGAGCGAACCCGCCCCGCGGGTGTCATCGTCGGGAGCGATCGCCATCCCAGGACACATCGAGGAGGCGATTGCCCGCGCCCTCTCGCGGGAGCCGGACTCACGCCACTCCTCGGTCGAGGAGTTCCTGCGAGCGTTAGGCGACGGCGAGCGTTCGTCGACGCCGGTGCGTGTCGGGGCACCGCGCCCGGCCTCCACCCCTTCCATCGCGGTGCTGCCACTCGCGAATCACAATGCCGACGCGGAGAACGAGTTCCTGAGCGACGGGATCACCGAGGAGCTGATCCACGCGCTGGCGAAGCTCGATGGCCTACGGGTCGTGGCGCGCACGTCGGCGTTCGCGTTCAAGGGCCGCACGGAGGATGTCCGCGCCATCGGCCGCCAACTCCAGGTCGGCACTGTCCTGGAAGGGAGCCTACGGCGCTCAGGAAATCGACTGCGGATCACCGTGCAGCTCATCGACGTAGCGACTGGCTTCGAGCGCTGGACGGAGCGGTATGACCGCGCGTTGACCGACGTGTTCGACGTGCAGGACGAGATCGCGCGCTCTATCGTCGACGCGCTCAGGCTGCGGTTGCTCACGCCGGAAGCGTCGCTCGTCGAGTCGCGCACAAATAACGTGGCTGCCTACGAGCGCTACCTCGAGGCGCGATACGAGTGGAACCGGCGAACCAGTGCCGGCCTCGGCCGCAGCCTCATCCTCCTGAAGGAAGCGCTCGAACTCGACTCCGGGTTCGTCCCAGCCCTCGCCGCGCTCGCCGAGCTGCATGTGACGAGGGCTATTTACGGGTATGCGGCGCCTGACGTCGAGATGCCATCCGCGCGCCAGGCGGCTGAGCGTGCTCTGGCGCGCGACCCGCGGCACGAGGGTGCGCTCTCTGCCCGTGCCTGCGTGCTGGCACTCTTCGACTGGAAGTGGCCCGAGGCGGAAGCCGACTTTCGCACGGCGATCGAGTCGAACCGGCAGATGCCGACGCCGGCGCAATGGTACGCGACCAACTTCCTCGTGCCACTCGGCCGTTTCAGCGAGGGCCGGGAGCAGCTCGCCCGCGCGCGAGAGCTGGACCCGCTGTCACCTGTGGTGGCGCTGAGCGAGGGAGTTACGCGCTATTACGAGCGTGACTTCGAGGAGGCGATCGCGAGGCTCGGCGCGATCGTCGAGGGCGACCCGCGGTTCGGCATGGCGCACTACTTCCTCGGCTGCGCGCGCCGCGAGATTGGGGACGACGCTGCCGCGCTGACGCACCTGCGCGACGCCGCTAGGCTGATGGGGGAGAGCGCGGAGGTCACCGCCGCCTTGGGAGTTACGCTCGTCCGGCTGGACGAGCGCCGGGCGCGCGAGGCTCTCGCGTCGCTCGAGCAACGCGCGAGGGGCGGCTACGTTTCGCCGGTGCTTTTGGCGCAGGTCCACACGGCTTTGGGCGAGTATGAGCGGGCGCTCGACGCACTCGACGCCGCGTGGCGGGTGCGCGCCACCGACCTAGCGTGGATCGCCGTCCGGCCGGTGTTCGATCCGCTGCGTGGCGAGTCGCGCTTCGCCCGTGTTCTCGAGGGGATGAGACTCTCGGCCGTCGCTCCGCGCTAGAGCTTTCCGGTTTGCGTTGGCCGGGCGCGCATCTTCGAGGGTGCGGCGGCTCCTCGCGCCGGGGCCTAACGGCAGTCGCGGAGGTCACGGATCCCGGAAACTCCGGCCTCCGTTGGGAGAACGTTGGGAGAACGTTAGGAGAACTCCGGCGCCAATGGCGCACTATGGCGGCCCACGGCGAGCGCTCGGCGCACGGTGCCGTACGCCTAACGTCATGAATCGACGGTAGCTTGGGTGGCGAAGCGAGGCCAATGTTGGCTATGCCAGGTCGAGCGGATACGTCGCGACCGTCCCTGCAAAACCGCTATTCGCCGGTTCGATTCCGGCCGGCGCCTCTGTAAATCAACGACTTAGGCTCGTACCCGTCGTCCTCACCGCAGAGGGTGGAGAGAACGTGGGGAGAAGGCTTAGGCTAGCAGCCTGAAAATCCTACGCTCGGGAGTCGCGGCCGGGCGCGGAAGGCATTCGCGGTGAACTCGCGAGTGCGCCCCGCGCCAGCCGCGTTTCGATCCCCCGATCGGCGTATTAAGAGGGAGTGACGCTCGCGCCAAGCGGTCTCCGAATATGGCGCACGGATGACGGCAGAGCGGATCGGACCCCCGTCACATCCGTGAGGGCGATTTCGATAGCGTCTCAAGGTACGGCCTGAAGCCAACGCCGAGGTACAGCGTACGAGCGGCCGTGTTGTCGGCTAGGACACCAATCCGCAGCTCGACCGCGCCCTGTGACGCCGCATAGCGCTCGCCGCAAGCGAGAAGCGCGCGCGCGTAGCCGCGGCGACGATATGCACGTCGTACCAACAGCTCCGCGACCAACGCGTAGTCTCCCGGAGGCTCGTCGAGGCGCTCGAACGGGACACGCGCGAACACGGTTGTGAACCCCGCGACGACACTGGCTACCTCGAGCACGAATACCTGCCCAGCATATCGGCGACAATCTTCGAGCATCGCGTCAAAGTAGTCCGACGCGATGGTGCGACCCGAGCGGAGCCGGCCGTCGATTGTCCGCTCGGCGTCCTGCAGTTCGGCGATGCAGTCGCGCAGCGACGCACCGTCCTGGGTTCGAAACGCTCGGATGAGCGGCTCGGCCCCAGCGTCTGCGCTGTTCGGAGCGGTTGTGTCAAGAGAAGTCATGCGACACATAGACGTTCCCGCGTTGCGGAGTTCCCAGTTCCCGAGCGCGGCCTCGGCTACGTTAGGCACCGAAGACCGACCGCGTCCTCATATTGTTTGGGGGCTTGACAGCATGTAAGTCATCACTTACGGTAAGTGATGACTTACGTCGAGTCGCTCGTTGCACTCGCTGACCCCACTCGACGGGCAATCTTCGAGTCGCTCCGAGACCGCCCCAGGACCGTCGGCGAGTTGGCGGCGAAGCAGCCGGTGAGCCGCCCTGCCGTGTCCCAGCACCTGAGGGTGTTGGAGAATGCGCGTCTCGTTAGGGTCGATGCGCAGGGTAGCCGGCGACTCTACTCGATCCGCCGCGAGGGCCTGGAAGAACTGAAGCAATACCTGGACGGTTTCTGGTCGGACGCCCTGTCGGCCTATGCCGCCGAGATCACCCGCCGAAAGAAAGGAGAGAGGAGACGCTCATGATCGAGCCGCTGATCAACACGATCGAAGTGCCGTGCGGCCAGGAAGAGGCGTTCCGAATCTTCGTGACCGAGATGGGATCGTGGTGGCCTTTGCATAAGCGGTCGATGTCGCTCAAGGCCGTTGGCAAGCCCGCAAAGTCACTGCAGGTCGATCCGCAGCTGGGCGGCAAGATCGTGGAAATCGGACCCGATGGCACCGAGTATCACTGGGGTACAATCAAGGCGATTGATCCATCTGACTCGGTGGCCATGGACTTCCATATGGGAATGCCGCCGGCACAGGCGAGCCTCGTCGAAGTCACCTTTGTAGCATTGGCGGTCGATCGCACCCGGGTAACGCTCACGCAGAGTAACTGGGAAGGCTTCGGTGACATGGCCGAGATGCTGCGAACCCACTACGGACCGGGCTGGGTCATCATCTTCGAGGAAGCGTACGGTGCTGCCTGCAGTGGGCGAACCGACGCGCCCAAGTCGTAGTCACGCACCCACTATCCGCAGCCACATCGTCACCCACGTCGTGTGATGCCCTGCTGGGCCATAAGCTCGTCGAGCGTCGTAGGCCTGACTCCAAGCGTGCTCGCAGTGTTCGTCATGTCGACCGGCGAATCGAACGTGTCGAGAGCTGTCACGAGTCCACTGACGAGCTCCTTCAACCCGGGCGCGGGTGGTAAGTCAGGGAGCAGCTCGCCTGGCGCGATCCAATTCACTTGGATCGGGATGCCGAGTGCGCGCTCGTAGGCCGCAATTACGTCGCGCCAGGAGGATGCCTCGGCCCTCCGATGGCGATGCGACGATTGAACGCCGCCGGATGGTCCACGGCAGCCACCGCGAACGCGGCGATGTCGCGAGCCGCGATGAAGGTGTGCCGACGACGTCCTTCGCCGATGAGCGTGACCGGACGTCCTGTGCTCAGACGGTACGCAATCACGAGAGGAAACATCACGTCCGCAATGCAATTGGCGGCGAGAATCGTGTACGTCAGTCCGCTGGTACACAGTGCAGCTTCCGTGGCCGCTTTCGTGCGGCACGAGCCGCTTCGATCAAGTGGCGGTTGCCCACGAGGTCGACCGTCTGCGGAGTGTCTTCGCCCCCGCGCTGGCCGGCGCTCGCGGTGGTGATCACCGTGTCGACATTCCGGCGCCAGGGCGAGTGACACGGGGTGCTTGAGATCGCCTAACGTCACCTCGGCACCCGCTTCGACGAACCTGTGGTAGTCCGAGCCTGGTCGCACCATGAGCCGTAGCGAGCGACCACTCTCCAACAACGTGCGGGTGATCGTCCCGCCAACCAATCCGGTGGAGCCCACGACGAGAATCATAGTTACCTCTATGCAGCGGCGCGCGCCGCGGTGAGGGGTCCGCACGGAGCCCCGAGGTTCGTATTTCGGCCGTGGTTCACTCGCCAACCCAGGATGAGCGAACCGCCTCGGGACGCCGCTCGCAGGGCGAGGCATCCCGAGGCCATTCGACGAGCAATTCCTAGCACGTCCACGGTCGTGAAGTTCTCAGTAGGCAGCGAGCCCCATGTACCCAGCCCGGGCAGCAAGCCCCGGCGTATCAGCAAGCGGCGTTAGGCTTCCGTCCCCACTGACCGAGAACGCGCCGACAGTGCCCGTGCCGTTCTTCATGACATACAGGAAGTTGCCATTGCGGGTCATGTCGAGGTCCAGCGGCTGCGCGCCGGCGCCGAGATCGCCGCTCACACCCGAATCGGTGAGACGCGTCAGGTTACCGTGCGAGTCGACTGCAAACCCGGTGATGTTGGACGTGCCGGCGTTCGCCGTGTAGGCGAAGCGCCCACTGTTGTTCACGATCAACCAGCACGGCGCGCGCTGCAGCGTCGGCGCAGCCGCCGAGATCACCGACAGCGAGCCGTCGCCGTTCGCGGCGTACGACGAGGCCGATGCGCTCGCCGCCTCGGAGACGACGACCTGCCCGCGCGTGGTAAAGTCGAAGCCGAACGGAGTACTTCCCGCAGCCGGCGTCACGACCGGGTCGCCGAGCGAGCCATCGTTCGCGACAGCGAACGTCTCGAGCCGGTTGCTCACGCGCTCCGACACGACGACGAGGTTGCCCTGCCGATTCGCGCGTACTTCCGCGGCGCCATTCGCGCCGGCGGCGAGCGCCTTCGTCTTGCCAGGTTGCGCAGTCAGCGAGCCATCGTGGCCGAGTGCGAGCACACCGATGGTGTTGCTCACCGTGTTGAGTGCGTAGACGACGCCGTTCGAGATCGAAACGCTGACCGGACGCACGCCGCCTGACGAGGCGCGGTCGATGAGCGTGAGCGAGCCGTCATCTACGGCAAACGACGACACATCGTTGCTGCCTGCGTTCACGACGACGAGGAACTTCGCGTTGTCGGAGAGCGCGACGGCGAACTGCGACGCGAGCGGATCGGCAGCTCCACCGATGCCGGTGCCGCCCGTCGCGAACGTACCGGTTGGCGTGAGCGAACCATCAGCCGCGCGGGCGAATGCGACGACCGCGTTGCCGTTGAGGCCATTGGTCGAAACGAACACGCCGCCGACAGCCTGCGACGCTTGCGAGAGATTGGGTACAACCGGCAGGGCGCTCGGCGCCGTGGGTTGAACATCGGAGCACGCAGCGAGGGTGACAGCGACCGCGGCGGCGAGGATCGAGCGAAGCTGCATTGACGGGGTCTCCAGTTGAGTTCGAGTTGAGCAACGGGTTCGTTGCCGCGCGTGATAAGCGCGAGTTGAACTCGAGGGTTCCAACGAAAGCGAGAGCTGCACGCCGCTGCAGCTGCGAGCTGTTTGCCGACGGCTGCGGGCTACTGCTTCGAGCTTCAAGCTGCTATTACCAATCGCAACGAGCCGACACTTCGCGCCAGTCCGTGTGATGACATGACATCGGTATACCATCGAGACAGCAAGGAGCTGCTCGCAGACATCGCCGCCGACACACTTGCGGGAGCTGAGCTAACGCGCGCGGTTCTCGCGTACGCGGATCTCAACGGCGCCGACGCGCGAGGCGCCAACCTCCGGCACGCGGATCTCTGCAATGCGGATCTCCGTGGCGCGCGGTTCGATGGCGCTACCATCACGGGTGGAGACGCCACCCTCTCCGACAGCGCCGGCGCGTTCTTCGCCGGCGCGCGGCTCGATGACGCGCGCTTTCAAGGAATGAACAAGCGCCATCGCGGCGTCGTCGGGATCGACTTTGCCGGCGCGGACATGACACGCGTGACGCTCAAGAACTCGAACCTGAACGGCTCGATCTTCACGAACGCGATTCTTCGCCGAGCGGATCTCACACGGTGCAACCTGTCGGGGGCGGATCTCTCCGGCGCCGAGCTCACCGATGCCTGTCTCGCGTCAGCGAACCTGAGCAGGGCGCGGCTCCGCTACGCGTCGCTGGTAGGCGTGGTACTCACCGGGGCGAACCTCGAAGGCGCCACGCTCGAGGGCGCGGACCTAACGCTGGCGAATCTGAGCGGCGTGCGCGTGGCCAGCGGGGACTTCACCGACACGCTGTGGTCCAAGACGACCATCGCGCGCGCGGTTGGACTCGACTCAGCGAAAGGCCTGGATCGCCTTCGGTTCGGTGACCCATCGGCGATCGATATCCACACGCTGCGGTCGTCCATCGCACATCTGCCAACAGACCTGCTAGAGCAGTGCGGGCTGTCGGCGACGGACGTATCTGCGTTACGACAGCTGTTCGCCTAACGTTCCCTGTCCAGCACGGACAGAATCCTCAACTGCAGCGACTCCGGCACGTCGATCTGACGCAGCTTCTCGCGCACGCCCTTGAGCACGCTCGCCTCGAAGTTGAACTCCCGCGCGCAGCCCGCGCAGATCTCGAGGTGCTCCCGGACCAACACCGTCTCCTCGGACGACAGCTCGCGGTCGAGGTAGTCATCGAGACGGCGGAACGCCTCCTCGCAGGTATAGCGGTTGAGAGGTGTCATACGTCGCCCTCCCGCTGCGTCATCTCCGTCACGATTCCCGATTCCTCTGCCAGGCACCAGAGGGCTTTCTGCAGCATCTTCCGCCCTCGGTGTAGCCGCGAGCGAACGGTGCCGACGGGAACCTCGAGCACATCCGCGATCTCGTGGTAGGCAAAATCCTCCATGAAGTACAGCGTACACACGACGCCGTATTCCTCCGGCAACTGGCCGATCGCCTCGGATACGCGCTCCGTCCCGAGCCGATCGATGAGCGCACGGGCGGGATCCTCCCCCTCCCACTGAAGGCCGTGCTCGGCCGATCGAGCGTACAGGTAGAGGTCCGGTGTGTCATCGAAATCGACCGTGTTCGGTCGCCGCTGGCGGCGCCGGTGATTCGCCCAGAAGCAGCGAGTGAGAATCCGGAAGATCCACGCCTTGAAGTTCGTGCCGGGCTCGAACGTCGTCATCGCGCGAAACGCCCTGAGCGCCGCATCCTGCACCAGGTCCTCCGCGTCCGCGCGATTTCGGGTCAGACGTAAGGCATAGCCATACGCCGTCGGCAAAACCTCGACGAGCAGCACCTGGAAGTCGTCCGCGCCGAGCGGGACGGCGGCCTGTGCGGTCGCGCTCTGCTCGGTAGACAGCCCATCCATCAGATTGTCCGGCGCGTTGGACATGTCGTGCAGGGTACGGCGTAGCCCAGACTGGCGACAAGGATACGTCGGGCTGTAATGCCGCCGGGCACCGAAGAGTTCCCACGGAGATCGGCCACTCCCGTCGGGCCAAGTCGCGCAAAGCCTCGACGCCCTGGATCGCGGCCAGAAACATGGGTCAGACCGCGGGTGTTGCGAGCGCGACGACGTACCGACCGTCGGCGTCGGTGGTCCAGTCACGGAGCGCCAATCCAACGCCCGCCATCATGGCGGCGATACGGTTGCGGTCGAAGGCGCACCGCACCGAAGTCCGGATCGACTCGCCCTTCTTGAGGCGAATAGCGCAAATCCCGGGCACCTCTACGTCGAGGGCTCGGCGCGCGACGAGGTGCGTCTCGACGCGATTGTTCTCGGCGTCGAACGTTGGCCTGAAGTCGAACCGCGAGAGGTCGAACCCAGCACCTGCGGTCGTATTAATGAGACCTAGCGCGCCAAGATGTCGCGAGGCGGCAACGTCGAATTGGTCGTCAGGCAGTGATCGGATCGTAGTATGTTCGGGTGCGTCGAGGCCCAGCACGATGCTGTCGCTCGGGCTCATGGTGGTGCGGAGGATTCGAAGCAGCCGCACTGCCCCGACTGGCGTGAAGGTGCCGAGAACGTTGCCGAGGCACAGGTAGACGCGGGGCCGCGGGAAGTTTTCGGCCAGCGGGAGATCGAGCGTGAGATCGCACACAACGGCGGAAGACAATTCGCAGATACCCCGAGAAGCAATCCGCTCGAGCATCTCGACCGCGAGCTTCGGGTCCAGCTCCGTGGCTGCGATCGATAAGACCGATCCGCGGTGGCAGAGCTCGTCCGCGAGCGTCAGGTTCGCCGACGATGCGCTTGGTTGGATGCACACGACGCCACGAGGACGCGCGTCGGCAAGCTTGTCACGCAGCACGGCGAGACCTAGCTCGCACTCGGTCGATTCGTGTTCATGACCAAGCAGAGACCTGGCACCATCGCGCAGCGTGTTCGCGTCGACTGCGGCTAGCCAGCGCGCGGGGAGCTCCTTCTGTCGTCGGCCGAGGGCGTCACGCAGCTCGCGCGCGACTTCGTCCGATACCGGGTTGCGCTCGGCTCTGAGCATGGGGTCTGGCCCTCGTGACACGTTAGGCATTGAAACGTTGGGGCCGGCATTGCGCCGGCCCCGGAAAGCGTGAATCGCGTTACTTCGCGGCGGCGGTTGCCATGCTCGGTTTCACCGAGACGCGCACCACCTCGCTGATCGACGGATAGTGGAACTGATCCTTGACCAGCATGACCTTGCCTTTCTCGGCCGGGCCAGTGTTGGGCGCAGCCTGACGTGGCGCCTGGTTGGCACCGAGGCCCGGCTCCTCGTTCACTTCGGTGCCGGCGTCCCACAGCTGGAGCTGCGAGGTAACATCGGCGGTGAGCGGCTTGCCCTTCGCGTCGAACAGCGCGATCGCCTTGGCGCCCGGAGCGTAGAACAGGTCGTTCGATTGGCCGAACATCATTGCCAGCGCTAGGCGCTGGCCGGGGGCAGCCGAAATCGTGAACTCGAACGCCTTCCCAGGAGTGATCGGTCCGGGGCCGTTGTCGCCGGACGGCACGGTAACGACGCCGGAGTGCACGACACTCTTCATGTTCTGGCTGATATAGTCCGCGAGGACACCGGGGTTGCCGTCTTCCGCGAGGCGCTCGAGGCCCTGGCCGCGGTCAGGCTGACCGGCAGTGAAGAGCGGATTGCCTTCGTCGGTGATGGTCCAGAGCAGCGGAGCGGTCGGTGCGGGCGCCGTCGTGCCGTTCGAGAGCTTGAGGGTCTTGGGCGTCGAGACGTTCTCGACGCGGATCGTGAACGCAACTTCTCGGCCGGCGCTGTACTGGGCGGCCAGCGAGGCGGGGGCGAGCGCGAGGCCAACGAGGGCAATGCGCGCGAAATGTGTGGAGATCATGGAAGTCGGTAGTCTTAAGTCGTTAGTCGTTAGGTTCAGCTCTTCGCCAGCGGAGCGCTGCCGAAGTTCACACTGAATCGTTTGCACCAGATCGTCACCGTGCGGTAATTCGCCAGGTCAACGGTTGTTGGGATGTCGTAGTTCTGGTCGCCGATATTGCCCTTCATCGGGCCGAGCTCGACGAAGCCCGCGGTCTTCACCGTTGCGTTGTCCTGCACGTCCGGCGCGGCGACGAGGTAGATGCGAACGTCCGGACCATTGGACGTCGCGAAGTCGCTGAGGCGGAGGACGCGCCGACCATCCGCCAGCGCGATGACAGTCGCCTTGCCGCGCGTGTCGTGCGCGTTGCTGTGGAAGCTGCCGCTGGCGAGAGTCATCGGCGTGGCGACCGCGGTGGCTGGGTCGGTACCCGCCGGCGCCGCGACGGCCCCGAGGGACTCGTTGACGGTCTTGTTCACGAACAGCCGTTCGGGACGGAAGGCGTACCAGCCGCCGGCGACGACGATGATGGCAAGTCCAATGAGTGCGTTACGTTTGCGCATGGTGGTTCTTCTAGAGTCTCCTGATAGGGCGTGGCGTTAGGCGAAGAATGGGAACCCGAAACAGGGAACCGGGAACCGAAGCTCGATCGCCGGTACCGTTCCTTCGCGCGCTATAAGCTCACTGCCGCGGAGATGGTTCCCGTTTCGTCGGTTCCGGATTCGTCCGCTGGTTCGTCGCGCATGAGCGTCAGCGTCTCGCGGCGCGAGATCACCGGTGCGCGTCGCGTGCCGAACTGCACGAGGTCCTTCGCGAACAGGACGTCGAGCGTCCAATCGAGCGCGACACGGACCTTCTTCTCGAGCCGCGGGAGTTTCGCGAGGTAGATCGTGCGCCACAGCCACCAGGCGACAAACCCCGAGAATTTGAAGCCGAGGATGTTCGCGACGCCCGTGCGTCGGCCAATCGCGGCGAGAAGCCCGATCGTCGAATGATTCGCGAATTCGCGCGCCACCCGGCCTGCGGCGTTGAATGCACGGCGATCCCGCAGAGGATCGTCGGCCGCACGACTCTCCCCGGCAGCGCGGTCGTCCATGGCCAGGGCCGCGAACGCCCAGTGTCCTGCCTTGCCGGTCA
>Ga0105249_10005504_pt1 | contig 10944 bp, 11 predicted proteins | sample KBSS44metaG_FD_81522 | JGI IMG/M metagenome (GOLD analysis project Ga0105249, IMG submission 81522) | Switchgrass rhizosphere microbial communities from Kellogg Biological Station, Michigan, USA - KBS S4-4 metaG | ecosystem: Host-associated > Plants > Roots > Rhizosphere > Soil | place...
CGAAGCAATCTCCGCCACAATGAGCGGATTGCTTCGTCGCAACAGATGCTCCTTGCAGTGATATATTATCCACATGCAACCAATCCTCAGAATTGATTTGTCCACTGGCACAACCGAAGAATATCGTATCCCTGAACAATGGGAGAAGGATTTTCTAGGCGGCGCATCTCTCGCCGCTCGAATTTTATATTCAACCCTCACCAAAGAATTGGACCCACTTTCACCAGAAGCGCCTCTGCTTTTTATGATGGGTCCCATGACGGGAACTTCTGGACCCACAACCGGACGCTTCGTCATTTGTGGAAAAGGACCTGCTACCGGACTCTGGGCAGAATCCAACATTGGAGGCTTTTGGGGACCCGAGCTGAGAGCCGCCGGTTATGATGGGCTATGGATCACTGGTAAAGCATCGGAGCCAGCCTATCTCTGGTTAAACGGCAGCAGGCTTGAGGTCCGGAGTGCGGCGCAGTTATGGGGAATGGATACTTATTCGACGCAGGATAAGGTCAAAGAGGAAGTCCGAGAAAAATCCGCGCGAGTCTGCGTCATTGGTCAGGCCGGGGAGAAGCAGGTTTTGTTCGCGTCCATCATGTGTGATCACGGACGAATGGCGGGACGCACAGGCATGGGCGCTGTGATGGGCTCGAAGAATCTCAAAGCGATCGGGGTACATGGAACGAAAGAGATTCCTGTTTTTGATCTCTCAAAATATAAAGCCCTACGTTCGGAATCGAATCGTAAATTGCGCGAGGATAACGAAGCTAAGATCCTGCGTGAGGTAGGCACGGCTGGTGCGGCGAATTACGCTGAATATCTTGGCGCGTTACCGGCGAAATATTACTCGCGGGGCGCGTTTGAGAATATTGATCAAGTTTCAGGCTCAAAGATGACCGACACGATTCTTGTCGGTAGAAGCGCGTGTCAGGGTTGTGTGATCGCCTGCGGACGTGTAGTTAACCTGCCAAAGGACTCAACGAAACGCAAAGGACCTGAACATGAAACCATGGTCGGGTTCGGCGCAAATTTGTTGAATGACAATCTGGATGCTATCGTGGAGTTGGGTGAACTCTGCGATCGCTTTGGCATGGATACTATCAGCACGAGCAACACAATTGGTCTTGCGTTCCGCTTATTTGAAAAAGGAATTATCACTGAGCAGGATACAAATGGTCTGGTCTTAAAATGGGGAGATGTGAACGCGATCGAACAACTCGTGAGCCTGACAGGCACACGCGAGGGATTTGGTGATTTACTTGCCCAGGGCTCCAAACGTTTTGGCGGATATTTCAACGCGGAAGAAGAAGCTGTTCAAGTGAATGGACTCGAGGTTGCATATCATGATCCACGCGGAGTCTCGGGGATGGCGCTATCGTACGCGACCAGTCCGCGCGGCGCGTGTCATAATCAATCAGATTATTTCTTTGTAGATTGGGGACATTCTCAAGAAAAGATCGGCATTGAATATATGTCGCGTCATGCACAGGCTGAGAAAGCCGTGAACGTGGCAAGGCATCAGGATTGGCGCACGATGTTCAACGCCATTGTGATGTGTATCTTTGCGAACGTGGAGCCCGATGAACAAGTGAACCTGATTAATGCCGCCTGCGGATTGAATTGGACGCTCGATGAGTTGATGAACGCTGGCGAACGCGCGTGGAATCTTAAGCGTGCCATCAATAATCGCATGGGCTTAAATGCAGAAAACGATAAACTCCCCAAAGCATTGCTGGAACCGTTCAACGAGGGCGGCTCGGCTGGCTTCGTCCCGGATATCAAAGAAATGTTGCTTGCTTACTATGACGCGCGCGGCTGGGATTTGGAAACAGGCAAACCCTCACGCGAGAAATTAATCGAATTAGGTCTGGATGAAATTGTGCAGGATCTGTGGGGCTAACAATTGGTAGGCGGTTGCTAGATAAGAAATCCCGATTACTGTTTGATATATTGCACAATTTGTATCGGATTGCCGTCCATGTCAGTAATATAAAAGTCAATCCCGCCCCAGTCTTTGCGCGTGATCTCAGTTAGGATGGGCACGTTATGCGATTTCATCCATGTTGCAGCTTCCTCAACATTGTCTGTTTCAACACTCATCAGATGTGATGGTGGCGGTTGAAGTGCATTTTGCGCGATTTGAAAGGACACGGCCGGTTGTCCACCGGGTTCCAAAAACAGGATCGGTTCGCCCGGTCCCTGCTTTAAGAGAATCTGCCCACTGTCCCTGTTCTCTGGTTGCGAGCCTAAAACTTCGCTATAAAACCATTGCTGTTCAGTGAGATGTTCTACTTTCAATTCGAGCCAGCCGATGTGTACTTTGTTGCTGTGCATATCAAGCGGATAAGAGGGTGTGTGAACAAGTGTCCAACGTCGATTTTCTGGTGCTGCGAATTCGATCATTTCACCGAACGCAGTTTGCTGGATGTTTGTGGTAAATTGCACACCGCTTTGACGTAATGCAGCAACGGTTTCATGTAAGTCAGCAACCTGGATACTGGGCCGAACGGGCTGACCATGTCCCCAAGTGGACTGGTCTGAAGCAGGCTGCTCGCTATCTCCAAATAATTCGAAGACCATGCCCGTTGTCTCCATGTAAGCCCAATCTGGTTTTATGTCGGAGGCGCGTATCCCCAACGCTTCCTTATAAAAGCGCAGTGATGTTTCGAAATCTGCCACGTGAATACCGATCCAGTTCAATATTAAGAACATACCGATAAACTCCTAATGAAGCAGCGTGAATTGTTCACTTTATTTGCTTTTGGTTGATGCTTGAAATAAAGTAATTTGCATGCCGTCTGGATCTTGGAGCCGCACGTTATAGTCACCCCAAGGAGTTGTCACGGGAGGATGGATCAATGTCGCCCCATGTGCTAGCAAGCGCTCCATCGCCGCCTGTAAATCTGGAACCTGCAACGCAAAGCGGATCGGGCCGCTGATGCGTTTTTCCGCTTCAAGCTGGTCGATGACTTGCGCCTGCTTTTCGTCAAAGATCTCCAATGTGGCATTGCCCATGTTGAGGATCAGTGCCTGACCACCGTCGTTGTTCCATAGTGCGGCGGGCTCGATCCCAAGCCCATCGCAATAGAACCTTACCGAGCGTTCAAAATTGTTGACCGTAAACGCCACACGCAATTCGAGAACGGAATGGTTTTGGTTTGATGTGGACATGCTGGATTGTGATCCTTTCTCAATTATTTTGCCGCCAAAAGTTAACTGTCCCATGCCACTGTTAGCATGCGCAGCTGCGGTTCGACCTTTGCTGCGAGCTCCTGGACATCAGCAGTTTCGCTCAACAATCCTTCGATGACGATGCTGAGTGCACGCAATAATTCGTTTCTCTCGAGTGAAGTCACCAGTCCACTCTTGAAAATACCGCTCACTTCAGCAGGCAAATAATCGAAACCTCTGCCATTGGAGGATGACAGACCACGACGGCGGCAGGCGAGGCTCAACGCATAATCGCGTGTGCTGCTGATCCAGTATTCAGCTTGCCAATAGCGGCCGCGTTCGATGCAGAAGCGCGCACGTAATACGTGGTGAACGGCATAACCAAAGAGCTCTGGCGCTGACTGAGATTGGGCGTACGGCTTTTCGATGGAACTGCCGAAGAGCAGCTTAAACTTTGGACCCGTCGCACCAAATTTGGCGGCGGGCGTGAAGGAGAGATCGAATTGTAAACAGCCGGGGAGTAGAAACACCCGATAGATGGATGGTCCACTTGGAAGATCGAAAAGATGCGCCGCATCAAGATCCGCAACGAGGCTATGTGTCCAATCCTCAAGCACTTCAAAAATGGAGATATCATCCGCAACACCGAAAGTTAAATCGAGGTCCGACCACCGATCTCCTTCATCGAGGGCGAGTGAACCGACAACAGCACCAGCCACGACCCGTGCATCGGATGCAGCTTGTTGGAGTACGTAATCACGAATGTGATCGCGATCGCTAATACTGAACATGTTTAGCCTTGATCATCAATGGTCTCCTTGACGATGTTTAAAGCATAGTTCATTACCTGCCTACTGATTGTTTTTTCTTTTTCCCTTTTGCCTGAGCTCTTTCCAAATTTTCCTTGACTCTGAATTTTGTAATCCTTCCAATTAAAGCATAGGGAATTGGTTTGTCCAGTGGAAATTTTACCGAGCCTTTGGCGCTCTCGTAAACTGATAGTTCCTTCTTGAATTTTTCAACGCCGCTCGGTGTCGGATAAAACCCAATGTGATTCTTAAAGCCTGCAAAATGAACGAGATTTCCTTCCAGCCTGAATGTGGGTATCCCGTAATTAATCGTCTCTTCGGCATTGGGTGCAGCTTTTCTTATTTCCGCCCTTATTTTTTCTAAAATCCCTTGCACGTCTTCTGGAAAAATTGCGATATATTTCCCTATCGCGTTGGGGTTTGTTTTATTGGCTGGCATGATTTGTCCTCTTACCGCTGGCTCATTTTCCAAAGAATTGGATCAGGTTGCCGGAATTGTCTCTTATGATCATGTTTGCCCGCTGATCGGCGGTGGCGGGAAAGGGACCAAAAGCAATCGAAACCTTGCGCTCTTTGAGTATGTCAACCGTCTTATCGAAGTCATCGACGATTACACCCACTTTAACGATCCCATGAACTAGCATATTGTTCTCGATTGAAGGAGCAGCCTCACTCAAAGACATAGCTCCATCAACCTGCATCAGTTCAACAATCAGTCCGCCGCCCTCCAGCACAATCACAGTGGATTGATTTGTCTTCGGCGGCTGCATGACGATCTTCAGACCCAGCTTTTCCGCATACCAGTCGGCGCTTGCGTTGACATCCGCCACGGACAGCGCAAAGAACGCTCCGGTGGTGGTTATTAGAGCCGATTCAGCTGGAACGCTAGTCGGCGTCAGAGGTGGCAAAGGGGTCTCGGTGGGAGGCGGAGTAGCATTGCAGGCAATGATGGTGCTACTTACAATGCAAATTGCTAAACTCACCACAAGGAGGTTTGATTTTTTCATTCACTTTCCTTTTGAAAAATTCCGGTTGAAAGTTGCGGGCACAACCACATCTTCTCTTCGAAAAAGAACCTTGTAGCGTGTTATTGTCTAACTGATCATGTTTAACATTATACATTTTCTTATAACAGGCGACAAATACGAACGGTCCCCGCCGTTTGATTTTTGTTAGAGATTGGCTCCATACCCCTGCACCAAACCCCATTTGCAGTAAAATTTCCTTATTAATTGGAGAATCTAAACATGAAACTTGTTACTGTCTCACAAATGCAGGAAATTGAAAAAGCAGCCGATGCTGGCGGCTTGACTTATGCTCAGATGATGGAAAACGCCGGTCAGGGACTCGCTAATATCGTTCTGGATCTATTCGTGGATGAACCTGAACCAGAGGTGCTGGGTTTGGTTGGTTCCGGAAATAACGGTGGCGATACCCTTGTGGCTCTTACTGCCTTGGCAAAAGAAGGCTGGAGCGCTCAAGCGTATCTGGTCAAACGCAAAAAGGATGCCCTTGTAAAACAATTTACGGAAGCCGGCGGCAAGGTCCTTTCTGGTGATAAAGCCTTTGAACAACTCGCGGAAGCCATCGGAAATGCCGACGTACTCCTCGACGGCATTCTTGGAACCGGCATCCAGTTACCCCTCAAGAAAGAGACCGCTGAATTGCTCGCGGAGGTCAATGATATCCTCGATGGCTTGGATGAGTTCCCCATGGTGATCGCGGTGGATTGTCCTTCGGGTGTGGATTGCGATTCTGGTGAATCAGCCGATGAGACCATCCCGGCTGATATCACTGTCACCATGGCGGCTGTCAAACAAGGGCTCTTGAAACTGCCCGCTTTCGAATATGTGGGCGATCTGCAAGTGGTCGATATCGGTTTGCCGGCTGATTTGGCGTCTCTCAAAGCGTTGAATACCACTGTTGCCGAGGAGGAACTGGTTGCATCACTTCTGCCGGAGCGCGCCCTCGACTCACAGAAAGGCACATTCGGTTCGGCGCTCATCGTGGCTGGCTCTGCCAGTTATACAGGAGCAGCTGTCCTGGCGGGCGAAGCCGCATATCGTGCCGGAGCAGGTTTGGTGACTCTTGCAGTTCCCTCCAATCTGCATACGGCTCTGGCCGGGCAGATCCTCGAAGCCACCTGGGCATTGCTCCCCCATGAAATGGGCGCGATCTCTGCTAACGCGTCCGATGTGCTCGCGAAAAAGTTCGAGCGTGCCACGGCATTATTGTTGGGTCCCGGTTTGGGAACGGAAGATACCACCCGAGAATTCGTTCAAAATTTGATCACCGGCAAGATCGCGCAGAAGAAACCCACAACGCGCATCGGATTCCTGCATGAAGACAATAAACCGGAGGCAGCCAACGGAGCTTTGCCGGCGCTGGTGATCGATGCGGATGGATTGACTCTGCTCGCAAAAGTAAAGGACTGGCACAAGGTGCTTCCGACTCAGGTGATTTTGACTCCTCATCCTGGAGAAATGTCCACGCTGACAGGCCTCACGAAAGAGGAAATTCAGGACGACCGGCAGACGATCGCCGGCAAGTATGCCAAAGAATGGGGACATGTTGTGGTGCTGAAAGGAGCATTCACGGTCGTTGCCGCGCCGGACGGACGCATCACTGTGATTCCTGTTGCATCACCTGCCCTCGCGCGTGCTGGCACCGGTGATGTGCTCGCCGGACTTATTGTCGGCTTGCGGGCCCAGGGACTCGACGCCTTCGATGCTGCCGTCGCGGGAGCCTGGATCCACGCCCAAGCTGGCCTCTATGCCGCCGATGATCTCGGCACAACTGCCTCCGTGATGGCGAGCGATGTTTTGAACTCTATCCCTGATGTATTGAGCGATTTGGAATAACATAAGAAATGTAGGTGGTTGAGTAGGGACGATGTTCTTCCGTCCCATACACTTGCACCGGCACTTGTGTGCCGGTGTCGAAAACACCATGTAAGCAAAATAATTTTGGTCACTGGTGGTTTCGATATGCCTTTCGCACACCTGCCCTGGCGATTAGTGCCAGGGACAAGCTCTCAAGACTACTCAACCATCAAATATGCATAGAATCAAAAAGAGGAGCCTGATTACTCAGACTCCTCTTTTTATTTTTAACTTAACTCTTCAAAAACGCTTCCAGCGACTCTTTGCTGATGCGATACGCATTCCCGAGTTTCTTCGCCTTCAAGCTTCCATCAGCGATTGCTGCAAGCACATCCTCTTCTGAGACCTTCAAGATTCCAGCTGCGTCTGAAGGCGTCATGACATCCGGGATGCCTGCTGACGCTTTGGCTCCACCGCCGCCGCCCTGGCTCTGATTTTGAGCGCCGCCTTGTAAAGCCTGTCCCATCAAATTACCAATGCCCATACCGGCACCAATACCAGCCGTGAGACCTGCGCCGCCCTGCTGATTATTCGCAGCATCGCGCATCGCATCCGCAGCCTGGAGTTGAGTATAGGTCGCCATATCGAGCATACCCATATCGCGCAATTCCTGGGCAGACTTGTTGGATGGCTTTAAGTTTCCAATATAGAAGGTCTTTAATACCAAGCCCAAGGCTTCGAAATCATCCTGGGACTTTGCGCGGACAGCTGCGCCGAGTTCTTCTGTCAGACCGATCAGGTCCAACACGCTCTTCGCGGCAGTCGTTTCACCAAGCACATCCTGCAGTTTGGAAAGCAGCACCGATTTCAGACGTTCTTCAATATCCGAGGTGTGATAAGCGCCCTGCGTGCCAACCACTTGTGTGACGAACTGTTGGGGATCTTTGACTTGGAAGGAGAACGTACCAAATCCCTGGAGCAAAGCCACGCCTAGTCCAAACCCCTGATTGCGGACGATGATCGGCTGCGGCGTGCCCCACTTTTCGTTTGCAAATTCCTTCATTGAGACAAAATAAACTTCTGCAGGGAAGGGCGTACGGTCATTGAACGCCTTGCCAATGAAATCAATGATCTTCGGGATGTTGGCAGTGGCGATGGTGTGCCGTCCGCCGCGGAACACATCCAGCGCGCTACCATCGCGGAAAAAGACCGCCGCCTGTGCTTCACGTACGATCACCTGTGAGCCAATCCGATAATCGCCAATGCCCGCCTCTGGAAAGCGATGCACGATCTCATCTCTCATCTCATTGGGGTATTCAATAACATCAAAAATTCTAGCCATGAGTTTCTCCTTTGAAGAACATTGCCTTGATTATAGTCTAATGAAATTCCTGGTACAAGAACCGTTTGTCTTATATATTTACGCAAAAAGACCTGACAGGTTTCGTAAACCTGTCAGATCGCATTTCTATTCCTTCATCATCTTTCCCGTGCCCCTGTCTTTCAACATCAGAATCTCTGCCATGATGCTGACGGCGATCTCCTCCGGCGTTTCGGCATTCAACTCCAGCCCCATGGGTGAGTGGACTTTTGAGATCTTTTCCTCCGCCACACCTTTTTCCTTCAACGCCTTGACCGTGGTCAGCCACCGGCGTTTTGACCCGATGACGCCGATATAGGCCGCCTCCGAATCAAGCAGATTCGGCATCCCGGCCGCATCCACACCGGACCCGCGGCTGGTGATCACCAAATAAGTTTGGCGCGTTACTTTGAGCTGATTCGGCAACTCTGCCATCGGCACGGGGTAATACGCGTCCGCGCCCGGCACCGATTCCAGGTTACAAAACTCGGTGCGATCATCACTGACCGCGACCCGGAATCCCAGCCACTTGGCGAGATGCACAACTGCCTTGCCAACATGTCCGCCGCCGATCACGACCATCAAAGCAGGGGGTAGGATCGGATCCACAAAAACCTCCACAGTTCCGCCGCACACGCCTGGGTCGCCGCGACTTGGCTCTGCCATTGTATAGGATAGCGATTGTGCTCTACCGCTTTCCAATGATTCCAGTGCCGATTTGATCACGCGGCTCTCCAATTCTCCGCCGCCCACAGTACCAATGAACTTTCCATCGGGGTAGACCAGCATTTTACTGCCCACATGTCGCGGCGTGGAACCTTCGCTCTTCACGACGGTACATAGCGTGGCGGCTTCGTTATGGTGTTCGAGCTCTGCAAGAGCTTGATGAATGGATGTCACGACTGATTTTCCCTTAGGTGCTTCTCTAGTTGGTTCATTGTATCTGTGAATGAGCCTTCGAGGTCAATTTCATGGATGTGTGATAGTACGATCACCGACCACAAACAATCTGCGAGCTCATGCGCGAGCTTTTCCTTGCTGTTTGTGATATCGCGTTTGCCGTTCTCCGCCACGATGAGTTTTGCCAGGTCGCCAACATCGCCGACAAAGCCCAGCGCGATTTCTTCGCTGTTCCAGGCGGAGCCGTAAAGCTGTTGTTCCTGTGCTGCATAGTGTCTGCGAATTTCGAGCGCACGGCCCATTAGCTTTTGAAATTCCATGATTTCTCCAACTTGCTTTTAGTCTTGTGTCTCAAGCAAATGATTTTCAAGCCTATCCATGGCTTCCATGAATGAGTTTTCAAGGTTGACGTTATGCATATTTGCGAGAACAACAACCGACCACAAGCAATGCGCCAATTGTGCATCCAGTTTTTCCTTGCTGTTGGCGATCTGCCGCTGACCTTGTTCCGCCTCGACCAATTTAACCAGATTGTTGACATCGCCTGCAAAACCTTCGGCAATATTCACGCTTGTCGATGGAGAGCCATAGAGATTCGTCTCTTTTATTTCGTATTGTCGGCGCAAATCCATGGCACGGTGGATGATCTTTTGAAATTCCATTTCTTACTCCAGTAGCCCCAATACGACCGGCAGGACCTGTTTCTTCCTTGAAACGACTCCCTGCGCGTCGCGCGTGCCATCCGGGAGTGGCGGATAGGGCAGGTCGTTGAGGATCGGCGGCGCGTTGGATGAAGTGATGAGCCGGCTTGTGCCGCTCACCACGTCCGTGATTAGCAACATCGCGAAGTCGAGTCCGCGTTGATTCTTCAGATCGTCGAGCGCCTTCCTGAGCGGTTCAAGATGTTCGCGGAGCTCTAAAAGGTCGGTCACTTCAGCTTGTGCCACCGCGAATTTGAATCCGCCGGCCTCGAAGGCTTTAATATCCGTACTGACGACTTCTTCGGGCTTGCGATTGGAAAGCCCTGCACCTGCACTGAGCACGGCGTTTCCATATGACTCAACCGTCTCGCCTTTGAGCGGACTTCCACCCACGAATGCCCAGCGTGCCAGGTGCTCAGCAGCGGCTTTGTCGCGCGATGTGGTGGTGGGCGATGTCAGGATGAGCGTATCAGATAAAAGTCCGGCGAGAAGCGCACCGGCTAAGGCTGGCGGCATTGCGAGTCCCGCTTCGGCAGTCTGTTCGGTGACAAGGGTTGAAGTCGATCCCACAATATCCACCGTGAAGCGAATGGGTTGATGAGTGTAGGGATTGCCAAGCCGATGATGGTCCAGGATCTCCAGCAGTTCCGCCTCCTCGAGCGCGGCAATCGCCTGACGCGGTTCATTGTGATCGACGAGGATGATCTTAAGACGGGGTGGATTCAAGGTTTCACGTTGATGGGCGATACCAAGATATAAGCCGTTTTCATCCACCACCCAATAATCATTATATTCATCGCGCAATATTTTATTCAGCGAATCACGGATGTGCCCGTTGGCTGGATATTTTGGAACGGATGTGTCGGCGGCGTCGCGGCAGGGAGCCGACATCATTTCACGAACGGTCGTATCGCCCGGGCGGGGTCCGAGGGTTTCGGTGAAATATTTGAAAAGACTGAAGCCATTGATAATGCCATAGGGTCTTCCCTCGGAATCCACAACCGGTGCAACCCCACCGGTGCGGCCGGCAAGTGTCCATGCGGCACCCAGCTGTGAATCGGGGCGGATGCTATCCAGCCGCAGCATGACCGATTCGAATCGCGGAGAGGCATCGGTCAGGAGTATCGGCGCATCCAAATTGAGTTGCTTCAACACCCATGCCGACTGTGGGTTAAGCGCGCCGGCGC
>Ga0105249_10005505_pt1 | contig 10943 bp, 8 predicted proteins | sample KBSS44metaG_FD_81522 | JGI IMG/M metagenome (GOLD analysis project Ga0105249, IMG submission 81522) | Switchgrass rhizosphere microbial communities from Kellogg Biological Station, Michigan, USA - KBS S4-4 metaG | ecosystem: Host-associated > Plants > Roots > Rhizosphere > Soil | place...
CTGCCCCATGACGGCGACGAGGTGCTTGTCACCGGAAAAACGGAGGGCGAGCGGATCATGATCGAGGGCAAGGTGTTGGACGGCGATGGTGCACCGCTGAACGACGCTCTGATCGAAATTTGGCAGGCGAATTCAGCCGGCCGCTATGATCATCCTGACGATACGCAGGACAAGCCTCTGGATCCCACCTTTCACGGTTTTGGTCGCTGCCCAACCGATGAGAAAGGCCGCTTTCATTTCCATACCATTCGGCCAGGTCCGGTACCGGGTCCCGGCAACACGCTTCAGGCGCCGCATATCAATGTAACGGTGCTGGCGCGCGGCATGTTGAAACAGCTTGTGACGCGTATCTACTTCGAGGGCGACGAGAAAAACGCCGACGACCCAATCCTTGGCCTTGTCGTCGAGCGGGAGCGGCGAGCGACACTCATCGCGAAGCGGAAAAACGGCAAGGACGTGGTTTACGCCTTCGACATCAGGCTGCAAGGAAACGGCGAGACTGTGTTCTTCGACGTTTGATTGTACGCTTCAGAGATTCATCCGTGAAACAAAAAGGACGGCCGGTACCGGGCCGCACCATCGTCTTTTTGGCGGCTGCGAGTTTTGCGAGCGCGGCGTCGATACGCGCGTGCGATCCAATTCTAGCGGATATCGGTGCGAGTTTTTCGGTAACCCCGGGGGCCGCCGCGCGCGTCGTCACCGCCTTCGGCGCGACTTATGCCTTTGCTCAGCTTGCCTACGGTTTTATCGGCGATCGGTTCGGAAAACTCGAAACCATCTGTATCGCGACATTGCTTTCGGCAGTGACTGCACTGCTATGCGCCTTCGCAAACACGCTCGACCTGCTGACGCTGGCGCGCGTTCTGGCGGGGGCCTCCGCAGCGGCGATAATTCCGTTGTCCATGGCCTGGATCGGCGACGAGGTGGATTATCATCGGCGCCAGGCTGTGATCGCTCGATTTCTCACCGGGCAAATTCTCGGTCTTGTGTTGGGGCAAGTGATTGCCGGCGTTGTGGCGGAACATTTCGGCTGGAGATTCGTATTTTGGGTTCTCGCCGGATTTTTTCTGATATTCGGTCTCGCTCTCGGCCGCGAGTTGCTCAGGCGAAAAACCCGCGTCGTCCCGGAGCCCGTCGCCTTTCGTGTCACGCTTGGCCGATTGGTCAAGATGCTGCGAAATCGATGGGTGCTGATGGTGCTCGCTACAGTATTCGTCGAGGGTGCCGCACTATTCGGCGGCTATGCGTTCGTCGGTTCATTCCTGAAAGAGCGCTTCGGAACGAGCTACGACGTGATTGGTCTGATTGTCAGCGGCTTCGGTCTTGGCGGTCTTGCCTTTGCCGCAGCGGCACCCGTCTTGGTGAAGCGGCTCGGTGAGCGCGGTTTGGCCGCTGTAGGCGGAGTGGTCCTGCTCATTTCGTTTGTTGCGCTAACAATCGTGCCGACCGCACTTGCCGCAGCGCCCGCAACCATTGCCGCGGGTCTGGGCTTCTACATGCTTCATAACACCCTACAAACGAATGCAACCCAAATGGCGCCCGCTTTGCGTGGATTGGCGGTCTCTAGTTTTGCAACGTGCTTTTTCATGGGGCAATCAGTTGGTGTGGCCTTGGGCGCCCCGGTATTCGACTACACCGGCGCTATACCTTTATTCCTGAGTGCAGGGTTGATTCTTGCAGCACTCGGATTCGCCTTTCGTCTAGGGCTAGGCTTCAAATAGGCTATTGCGCTGCGATAAAGATAAAGCTTGCGACGAACGGCAATTGTTTTGCTAGTATACCAGCGAGTGCGTGACTAACGCGCACCAATTGTCACGCGACAACTGATCGCGTCCCATCAAAATGATGGATTCCCAGGGAGGTACCGATGCAAAAGAAATCTACCCGCAAAGACTCGCGCGCGCCTGTTGAAGGTCGCCGAAAATTCCTCAGGGCCGCCGGTCTTGCAGGCGCTGCCGCAGCGGCAACGTTTGCTGCGCCGAATATCGTCAAGGCGCAGGGCCCGATCAGCATGCGCTGGCAGAGCACATGGCCGTCGAAGGACATCTTCCACGAATACGCGCTCGACTACGCCAAAAAGGTCAACGATATGACTGGCGGCGATCTCAAGATCGAAGTGCTGCCCGCAGGCGCTGTAGTGCCCGCGTTCCAGCTGCTCGACGCCGTATCGAAGGGCACGCTCGACGGCGGGCATGGCGTGCTCGTTTATCACTACGGCAAGCAGAATGCTCTAGCGCTGTGGGGATCAGGCCCGGCTTACGCAATGGACGCCAACATGCTGCTGGCATGGCACAAGTATGGCGGCGGCAAGGAGCTTCTCAATAAGCTCTATGCGTCAATCGGTGCCAACGTCGTCTCGTTCCCGTACGGGCCGATGCCGACCCAGCCGCTCGGCTGGTACAAGACGCCGATTACCAAGGTCGACGACTTCAAAGGCCTTAAATTCCGCACCGTCGGTATTTCCATTGACGTGTTTACCGGCATGGGTGCCGCGGTGAACGCGCTTCCGGGGGGCGAAATCGTTTCGGCGATGGATCGCGGTCTGCTCGACGCGGCCGAGTTCAACAATGCGTCGTCGGACAGGCTGCTTGGCTTCGCTGACGTTTCCAAGGTCTGCATGCTGCAGAGCTATCACCAGAATGCCGAGCAGTTTGAGATCACGTTCAACAAGACGAAGTACGACGCCTTGCCCGAGAAAATGAGAGCGATCCTTTCTAATGCCGTCGAAGCGGCTTCCCAAGACATGTCATGGAAAGCAATCGACCGGTATTCGCAGGACTACATCGAGCTGCAGACCAAGGATAAGGTCAAGTTCTACAAGACGCCCGATTCAGTCCTCAAACGGCAACTCGAAATTAACGACGAGGTTGTGAAAAAGAAAGCAGCGGAAAATCCGATGTTCAAGGAAATCATCGAATCGCAACTCGCCTTCGCCAAACGCGCAACGCAATGGGAGATCGACACAGTCGTGCCCCGGAAGATGGCGTTCGATCACTACTGGGGTCCCAACGCGAAGAAACCGATCTGATTGTAAATTGAACCTGCAAAGCACCATTCGGTAGCGCTACCGGATGGTGCTTTATACATCCAACGGAAATCTGCTCAGGCTAAAAGCATCTCATGAGCGTCCAGAGTTTTTTGCATACGATCGACGGCATTAGCACGTGGGTTGGTAAGGCAGCGGCTTGGCTAATCTTGGGGCTGACCGGGGTCGTCTGCCTCGAGGTCTTCAAGCGCTACATCCTGAATTCACCGACGGCGTGGATATTCGACGCCGATAACATGTTTTACGGCTCGCTGTTCATGCTTTGCGGCGCTTACACACTGGCGCAAAATGCGCACGTCCGAGGCGATTTTCTCTATAGTTCGATGCGTCCCCGGACGCAGGCGACGCTCGACTTAATACTTTATATCGTCTTCTTTTTCCCCGGCATTGCGGCGCTGATTTACGCAGGCTGGGACTACGCTGGCGATTCCTGGCGTATCGCAGAGCATTCAAACGTGACGTCGGAAGGTCCGCCCGTCTACCACTTCAAGTCCGTCATCCCCATTGCCGGTGCACTCGTCATGCTGCAAGGCGTTGCCGAGCTCGTGCGTTGCGTTGTTTGCCTACAGACCGGTGAATGGCCGAGCCGTCTCAAGGACGTCGCCGAAATCGACGTCGTCGAGGAGCAGCTCGCACATAGCGAATATGTTGACGAAGAGTCGCGAAAGATCGCGATCGAGCGCGCCGCCCAGATCGAAGAAGCCGCACGCCAGCGTGGAATGGGCGGGGACAAGCTAACATGAGCGATCCCGCACTCGGCCTTCTAATGCTGGCGCTCATCGTGGTTGTTATCATGATGGGCTTTGCCACCGCCTTCACGCTGATGGGGCTTGGAATATTTTTTGGCTTCATTGCGTTCTATACGCCCGGCGAATCCTGGGTCCACAACAAGGTCTTCGACCTGATGGTTCAACGCACTTACGGTGCGATGACCAATGACGTGCTGGTTTCCATCCCGCTCTTTGTGCTGATGGGCTATGTAATGGAGCGCGGCGCGCTCGTCGACAAGATGTTCTACTCGATCCAACTTGCGTTCCGGCGCGTCCCGGCCTCGTTGGCCGTCGCAACGCTGATTGTGTGCACGTTCTGGGGTATCGCAAGCGGTCTCGTAGGAGCCGTCGTGGTGCTGATGGGCGTCATCGCGTTCAACCCCATGCTGCGCGCTGGCTATGACGTGAAGCTCGCATCGGGCGTCATTACGGCGGGCGGCACACTGGGTATTCTCATCCCGCCGTCGGTGATGATTATCGTCTATGCCGCAGTGGCGGGGCAATCGGTGGTCAAACTTTATGCCGCCGCGATGTTCCCCGGCTTCTTTCTCTCGTTCCTCTACCTAATCTACATCATCGGCTGGGCGATGATTAATCCGAAAATTGCGCCTCGGCTGCCGGAGGAGCAAACGCGGGTACCCGTGCCCGCGTGGGTGCCAAAGTTTCAACAGGCATATTCGAAAAACATGCTGGTCGCGCTGATCACAGCGCTGCTCTCACCGTCAAGGGCGAGAATGATCGACGCAGATGGTCGTGCCGTCGGTTACGGGATGTTGCTGAAGAATCTAGCCTTCGCGTTGGTGCCATTCGTGTTGGTTGCTGGGACGCTTTGGCTTGTGTGGTGGTACGTCGTTATTCATCAAGAAGTTGTTGCCGCAGCGGCGGTTTCCGGGGTGCAGCAATTGGGCACGCCTGGATTAACAACGGGACCGGCGGCGCCTTCCGAGTCCGGACCACCTGAGGGATTCTATCTTTGGTTCTGGATTATTGCGGCGGGCTTGGCGCTGCTGCAGATACGGTACTACCGAAGTATGGATGCTGAGCGTTTTGAAGTCGTGAAGCTTGTGACTGTTTCGGTAATGCCGCTTGGCATTCTCACCGTCGTCGTCCTCGGCGTCATACTTTTCGGAATTACGACAGCAACGGAGTCTGCTGGGGTCGGCGCAGCAGGTGCTTTCCTGCTGGCATTCCAAGCCAGAAGCCTAGACTGGAAGCGCACCAAGGAAGCAGTCTTTCTGACCGCGAAAACGACTGCGATGGTGTGCTGGTTGTTCGTCGGATCGGCGCTGTTCTCGGGAGTATTCGCGATCCTTGGCGGCCAGGCATTGCTCGAACAATGGGTGCTCGCTCTCGACATGACGCCCGTTCAATTCATGATCCTGTCGCAAGCCATCATCTTTATCTTGGGATGGCCGCTGGAATGGACTGAGATCATCATCATCTTCGTGCCGATCTTTCTCCCGATGCTGCGGCACTTCGGCATCGATCCGATCCTGTGGGGAACACTCGTATTCGTGAACCTGCAAGCGGCGTTCCTGTCGCCACCGGTCGCGATGTCGGCGTTTTACCTTAAGGGTGTCGCGCCCAAGCACGTCACGCTCAACCAGATATTCGCAGGCATGATGCCCTACATGCTGATCGTCATCCTCTGCATGGTCATCATGTATGTGTGGCCGGGAATGACGCTCTGGCTGCCGAATTACCTTTACGGCAGCTGACGATCGCGCCTAGCGTTCTCTGATAGGGCGGAATTTCTACCGCGCGAGCTTCACGGGAACGAGTCTTGGTGAAAAACGAACTAAAGACGCTCAGCGCAGTCGACGCGGCAGCCAAGATCGCAAGCGGCGCGCTCTCGTCGGAGCAATATGTGCAGGCCTGTCTGGCCCAAATCGTCGCGCGCGACGGCGACGTGCGCGCGTTCGTTCGCCTCGCAGCCGACTATGCAATCCAGCAAGCACGTGAACGCGACAAGCAAAGAATTGAAGGCAGGACACTTGGAGCGCTGCACGGAATTCCGGTCGCGCTGAAGGATATTTTCGACACCGTCGATTTCACAACTGAGAACGGTTCGAAGCTCTATACGGATCGAAAACCGAAACAAGATGCCACGGCGGTAGCCCGCCTTCGCGCGGCCGGCGCCGTGATCCTCGGAAAGACGGTCACCACCGAATGCGCTTTTTATTTTCCCGGCGCGACGCGCAATCCCCATGATCCGACGCGTACACCGGGCGGCTCTTCGTCGGGCTCGGCTGCGGCGGTCGCTGCCGGAATGGTGCCGCTTGCGCTGGGCAGTCAGACCAATGGCTCGGTCATTCGTCCGGCTGCTTTTTGTGGCGTGATCGGCATGAAGCCGAGTCACGGTCTAATTTCGCGTGCACGGGTTCTGGCGCTATCAGGCCATCTCGATCATGTCGGCGTTTTTGCAAACACGCTCCCAGATGTCACGCTTGCCCTGGATGTCCTGGTGGGAAGCGATCCCGATGATCCCGACACGAACGGAGTGGAAAAGTCGAGTTTTGCGCACGCATTGACCGGCAGTGCAAAAGAGCCGCGCCTCGCTTTTGTGCGCACGCCGATCTGGAACAAGGCAGACCCCTCAACGCGAACGGCATTTGAGAACCTCGCAAAAAAGCTTGGAAGCGCGATTGTTGAAATCGAATTGCCCGGCCGCTTTGCTGATGCCTGGCCCGCACACCGCACAATTATGGCTGCCGACATGGCGAAGAATCTAGGACCTGCCGCCGAGCGCGGCGGAAAAGAAAAATCGAGTGAGATCCTAAGGAATTTTCTTGCCGAGGGCCGGGGTATTCAACCGGAACGCTATCGTGCAGCCGTCGAGGAAGCAGAAGGGCTGAGCGCGATGTTCGACGAGCAATTCAAGGATTTCGAGGGCATCCTCACGCCCGCGGCCATTGGCGTCGCGCCCTCGATCGAAACAACCGGCGATCCGATGTTTTGTACGCTATGGACACTGCTGGGTGTGCCGGCGATCTCGCTGCCACTGTTGCGTGGAGACGGCGGCTTGCCGCTTGGCGTTCAACTCGTTGGTTGTAAAGGCGAAGACGAGCGGTTGCTTCGTACGGCGGATTGGCTGATGCGGAAGCTCAAGCCCGTCTAGTGCGCAGCGCCGAAACGAGCGCAAGCAGGATTGCTTCACCCGCACGCGCCAAGGCTTCCATTTTTGGCCTCAAGTCGCGCCGGCCAGCTTTGCGCCGTCTACTTCCGCGCGGCCAAGGTATGTGGACAAACGTCACGAGCGGCGGCTCGCTGCTGTGCCGCGCGTTGTCGAGACACTGAAAAAACGCAGCGTTGCAAATGTAACTGCCCGCGTCGATCGATAGTTTCGCTTTCACGCCCGAACTTTGCGCCGCATGGAGCAAGCGCCGTGCCGGGGCGCGCACGCTAAGGAATTGAGGCGCGCCCGAAATCAACGAATGATGCGCTAGCTTTTCACCGGTTGCATCGGGATAAACACTGCTTGCGACATTCGTTGCGCGAGTTTCAATACGCAGGAACGGCGTGCTTCCGGCAAGACCGAACATCAAAACTGCATCGGGTTCTTCCGCCTTTAGCAGACGAGAGAGAGTCGAGAACACTTCTTCATAAACCGTTGGGATGACGGTGCTGTGGATCCGCACACCGCTTGACGCAATTCTTCGCGAACTGGCGACCCGAACCGCAAGTTCGCCGCTGGGGTTGTTCGGAACGCCCGCAAAGGGCCCGAAACCGGCAACCAGGATTTTCAGCTTCGCCATCAAATACCGAGCAGTTTTGAAATTTCCGCCGCCGCAAGCGCAGCCGGAAGTTTGCCTTCTGCCACCGCCTTTTCGAGCGCCGGCATGCGTGATCTCAGCTTCGGATCGGTGCGTAGACGTTCCCGAATATGGTTGTCGACCAGCGACCACATCCAGCGCACCTGCTGCTCGCGGCGCTTCTCCTCAAGCTTGCCGTTCGATGCGAGTTTCTTGCGGTGAGCCTCGATTGCCTTCCATAGGTCGCCAATGCCGTCTCCCGTGAGCGCCGAGTAAGTAAGAATCGGCGGCATTTCCGTGCCGGCGGTACTTGCAAGAATATGCAGCGCCGCCTTAAGCGAAGATGCCGCGGCTCGGGCGCGGGGAAGATTGTCGCCGTCGGCCTTGTTCACTGCGACGACATCGACGAGTTCTAGGAGACCCTTCTTGATACCCTGCAGTTCGTCGCCCGCGCCTGGCAGCATCAGGGCAAGAAACGTATCGGTCATGCTGGCGACGGCCATTTCGGATTGGCCGATGCCGACCGTCTCGACCAGTACAACGTCGTAGCCTGCAGCCTCGCACAGGAGCATCGTCTCGCGTGTGCGCGCGGCGACGCCGCCGAGTGTGCCGTCTGCGGGAGAGGGGCGTACGAAAGCGCGATCGTCCACCGCGAGCTTTTGCATTCGTGTCTTGTCGCCGAGGATCGACCCGCCCGTGCGCACCGAGGAAGGATCAACCGCGAGTACGGCGACGCGATGCTTGTGATCGGTCAGATACGTGCCGAGCGCATCGATGGTGGTGGACTTGCCGACACCCGGCGCCCCTGTGATGCCGACGCGCAACGCCGTGCCGGTCGCAGGCAGCAAAATCTTGAGAAGCTCCTGCGCCTTCGCCCGATGCTCGGATTTCTTCGACTCAACTAGTGTAATGGCACGCGCGAGCGCTGCGCGGTCGCCCTTGCGGAGTTGCGCGGCAAGCGTCTTCGGATCGCTGGGAGGTTTTGTCGCCATCGACCCAACTTACATGAGTCGGGCTATTCCGCCGCCGCCCGCGTATGCCCAAGCCGGGCGGACAACTTGCGCAATAGGTCCTCCGCTGCTTCCGCGATCACGGTGCCGGGCGGGAAAATGGCTTCAGCGCCGGCTCTTTTGAGCACGTCGTAATCCTGCGGCGGCACGACACCGCCGACCACAACCATGATATCGCCACGGCCTTCCTTCTCGAGCGCGCCTTTGATCTCGGGCACGAGCGTGAGGTGACCGGCTGCGAGAGAGGATACGCCGACGATATGCACGTCGTTCTCGACTGCCTGGCGCGCCGCCTCGCCAGGGGTTGCGAATAGCGGCCCGATATCGACGTCGAAGCCGAGATCGGCGAACGCCGACGCGATCACCTTCTGGCCGCGGTCGTGGCCGTCCTGACCGACCTTGGCGACGAGAATACGCGGCCTCCGGCCTTCTTCGGCCTCGAAGGCTTCGATCAGACGCTGCATGCGTTGCACGGAGTCAGCCATGGCTCCGACCTCTCGTTTATAGACGCCCGATATAGCACGGGTTTCGGCGCGGTGACGGCCCCAGACCTTCTCCAAAGCCGCGGAAATTTCGCCGACTGTTGCCTTGGCGCGGGCAGCATCCACGGCGAGTGCCAGCAGATTGCCAGAACCGGCTTCGGCGGCGTTGGTCAGGGCGGTAAGTGCTGAATCCAGTTTCTTCTTGTCGCGTTCAGAGCGGAGTGCCTTCAGCTTGTCGAGCTGGAGCATGCGCACCGCGGAATTGTCGACTTTCCGAATATCGATCTCGTTTTCGATCTGCGGCCGGAAGCGGTTGACGCCGACGACAATCTGGTGGCCGGAATCGATCCGCGCTTGTGTCTTGGCGGCGGCTTCTTCGATTCGCAACTTGGGAACCCCGGCCTCGATCGCCTTCGCCATACCTCCGAGCGATTCGACTTCCTCGATGTGACTCCAGGCTTTTTTCGCCAATTCGTAGGTAAGCCGTTCGAGGAAATGCGATCCGCCCCACGGATCCACCACGCGCGATGTGCCGGACTCCTGCTGCAGGAAAAGCTGCGTGTTGCGTGCGATCCGGGCGGAGAAATCGGTTGGCAAAGCTAAGGCCTCATCGAGCGCGTTTGTGTGCAGCGACTGCGTGTGACCTTGCGTCGCTGCCATCGCCTCGATGGCGGTTCGGATTACGTTGTTGAATATGTCCTGCGCAGTCAGCGACCAGCCGGAAGTCTGGCAGTGCGTGCGCAGCGACAGCGAGCGCACATCCTTAGGATTGAAGGGCTTCATCAGTTTTGCCCACAGGAGACGCGCCGCGCGCAGCTTCGCGACTTCCATGTAGAAGTTCATGCCGATCGCCCAGAAGAAAGAGAGCCGAGGTGCGAAGCGGTCGATGTCGAGCCCGGCCGCAATTCCTGCGCGCACATATTCGACGCCGTCGGCGAGCGTATAGGCAAGCTCCAGATCCTGCGTCGCCCCCGCCTCCTGCATGTGATAGCCGGAAATCGAGATCGAGTTGAATTTCGGCATGTGCTGCGACGTGTAGGCGAAAATGTCCGACACGATCCGCATCGATGGAGCTGGCGGATAAATGTACGTGTTGCGAACCATGAACTCCTTCAAAATGTCGTTCTGGATCGTGCCCGAGAGTTTCTCGTGCGGCACGCCTTGTTCCTCGCCCGCGACGATATAGAGCGCGAGTATCGGCAGTACCGCGCCGTTCATGGTCATGGAAACCGACATCTCGTCGAGTGGGATACCGGCAAAGAGCGTGCGCATGTCGTAGATCGAGTCGATCGCGACGCCCGCCATGCCGACGTCGCCGGTGACGCGCGGGTGATCGGAGTCGTAGCCGCGATGGGTCGCGAGGTCGAAGGCGACCGAAAGGCCTTTTTGCCCGCCAGCGAGATTGCGTCGGTAGAAGGCATTGGAATCTTCCGCCGTCGAGAAGCCGGCATATTGCCGGACAGTCCAAGGCTGGGTGACGTACATGGTCGGATACGGCCCGCGCAAATAAGGCGGCAGGCCCGGCCAGGTATTCAGGAAATCGATGCCCTTCAAATCGGGCTCGGCGTAAGCCGGCTTCACCGGAATGCCTTCAGGCGTGAGCCACGGCTCGCCTGCCGCAGGCGTTGGCGAAGCCTTGGGGTCGCTCCAGTCGAGCTTGCTGAAGTCGGGTAGCCGGCTCATCACGCGAACTTCGCTCCGATTTACTTAAGCCCCAGTGTAACATGAACTTGTTGCAATGCGGTAAGCACGTTGCAACCCGCGAAGAGGAAATCATCGACACCGCCTTTGCGCCAGGCGGCTTCGTGCGCGCCCCCCCGACCCGCAAGAAACACGGCTTTGGCGCCCGCTTTTTTCAGAGCCCCCGCGGCGGCTTCGGCATC
>Ga0105249_10005506_pt1 | contig 10942 bp, 8 predicted proteins | sample KBSS44metaG_FD_81522 | JGI IMG/M metagenome (GOLD analysis project Ga0105249, IMG submission 81522) | Switchgrass rhizosphere microbial communities from Kellogg Biological Station, Michigan, USA - KBS S4-4 metaG | ecosystem: Host-associated > Plants > Roots > Rhizosphere > Soil | place...
AATCGCGGTCTTGACGCCCCTGCGCTTCAAATTCGCCAGAACCGGAAGGGCGTCGCGGCTGACTCGCGCCGTGGAGAAGATCGGCTCGAGGAACGCGCCGCACAGACGCTCGGTCAGCGTTGCATCCGGCGCGTAGTGACTGAATAACACACGCACCCTTTCCTCCAGCGGCCATACAGCGAGGTCGGCGCGCTCCTGGTTCATTTCCAGCGCCTGATGTATGAGGGCTGTCTGTGCCTCGCGAGTGAGAGAGCCGTGGCCCAGTGTCGCCAGACAGGCGTCCAGCGAGCGGCGCAGGATGGGCATGAAGTCCGCCGGCTGGTAATACGAGATCAGCGTATTGCCGAGGTCGAAAAGCACCGCTCGAATAGGCACTGACGGTCCACTCCCTGTGCTGCCAGTTCAATGCAATGTGTCCGCCCTGCGGTCCTGCCTGGGCGGTGCCGCGCCCGCCGGGCGCGCGCTGAGAATTGTACCGGCTCCGGGCCCGGGCCTTATATAGAATTCGCTGGATGCGTACTTATATCCGAATTGCCCTTCTGGCCGCCGCATTCGGCGCCCCTTACTTCAGTCAGGCCACGAGCGCTGCGGCTGCGGCGCCGCTCTCGCATGTTTCAGTGCTGACGGGCGACCAGGTGGTCCAGATCCTGGATGAGACGGTGGACTGGCACCGGACCCTCGGTGCCCAGCAGCAGTCAGCCACCCAGCCGAGCGATCTGCTGATTCTCTACGCCAACCAACAGACCGCCGACAAAGTCATCGGGCTCGCTTTCGAGATCGCGCGTGCCAACGCGGAGTTGTTGAGCAGCGAGGCGAGCAGCGTGCAGGCGCCTACGGAAGCGGTCTCAACAGCACAGGCCCTGAGCGAGCAGCAGAAGCGGCTGGACGCGCAGCGCAAGGCGATTCAGGACGAGATCGAGGCTGACCGCAAACTAGTGGCGGGCGGCAAGACGGAGCTCGCGGCCAAGCTGTCGGAGCTTCAGGGCGAGCTCGACATGATCGACGCGCGAAAGAACCTTCTCGATACGATGTCGCAGTTCGTAAACGAAACTGATGCGAAGCGCGCTGGCGCGAGCGCCCTCAAGGCGCACATCGACGCGATCGCCGTCTCGATACCCTCGGCAAACCTCGGCGGCGCGGCATCGGGGTCAGCAAACGGGCCGGCCGCGGGGACGGCCGGATCTGCGCCGCAGGCATCCACGGCCAACGCTCCGGCTCCGTTGGCGAATACCAACAGCTCATCGGACCGGACCGGCATCTGGGAGTTGGGTTCCAATGTTCTGAGGCTATCGAAGAAGATCAGAACGATAGACGACATCGACGCGCGAACTGCTGCACTCGAGCAGACCTTCGCGCAGATCCGTGCCCGCCCGCTCGAGCAGCTCAAAGGCTACGCTGCCCAAAGCGACGCGCTGGCCGTCCAGGCTGACAACGCCAGCGGCCTCACGCTCAAGGCAGTGCGGGATCAGATGGATACGCTGGCGTGGCTGTTCAAACAGACTTCGGCCATTCTGATCCCGTTGAGCAAGGAAGGCGTGCTGCTGAATCAGTATCCGCACAACCTTAGCAACTGGCGCGACAACATCAAACACCAGTATCACGACGCGCTCGCAACGCTCGGCGTGCGGCTCGCCGTCCTGGCCGCCATGCTCGGTGTGGTGTTCGCCGGCGGCGAGCTGTGGCGGCGCGCAGTCATGCGCTACGCGCATGAGCCGCGGCGCCGCAATCAGTTGCTGATGATCCAGAAGGTGACTACCTGGATCCTGGTGGGGGTCATCGTTGGCCTGACGTTCGTGACGGAGCTGAGCTCCTTCGCAACGTTTGCCGGCCTGTTGACCGCCGGCATAGCGGTCGCGATGCAGAGCGTGCTCGTTTCGATCGTCGGTTATTTCTTCCTGATCGGCAAATACGGTATTCGGGTTGGTGATCGAGTACAGATCGGGACCGTCACCGGCGAGGTCATCGACCTGGGACTGGTGCGGATGCACCTGATGGAGCTCAGCTCACAGGGGCCGTTGGGTGCCACCGGCCGCGTGGTGGCGTTCGCCAATTCGATCGTGTTTCAGGCCTCGGGCGGGCTGTTCAAACAGATCGCGGGCGTGAACTTTGCCTGGCATGAAACCACTGTGGCGCTACCGGCGAATGCGGACCATGCGCTTCTCAAGGAGAAGCTGCTCGCCGCGGTGAACGCTGTGGTCAAGCAGTATCACGACGAGATTGTCCGCCAGACGCGGGAGATCCAGAAGACGACCTCCTCGGACGTGGCCGCGGTGGCGAGTGCCACTCCGCAGGTGCAGCTGCATTTCTCGGCGACGAGTGTGGAGGCGGTGGTGCGCTATCCCGTGCCGCTCCAGCACGCTGCTGAAATCGACGAGCAGGTGTCAGAGGCGATGTTGAAAGCCATTCGCGGCTAAGACGGGCGCGGCCCGGCGGAGCCCTTCAGCACACGCTGTACGACGAACGTCATCAGCCCGCCGGCTGTCAGGCACGCCGCCAGAAACAGCATCGGGGCCAGATCGTTCCCGGTACGGTCTCTGATCCAGGGGACTGCGTTCTGGGCGAAAAATCCACCCAGATTACCGACGGAGTTGATCACCGCGAAACCAGCAGCAGCCGCGGCGCCTTTGAGAAAGGTTGACGGCAACGTCCAGAACACCGGTTGTGCGGAGAAGATGCCGGCGGCAGCCACGCATAGCAGTGCGAATTTTGCAGCATTACCGGGAACATACACGCTGGCGGCAAGGCTTGCCGCCCCTACGAACGCCGGTATGGCGATGTGCCAGGTCTGCTCGCCGGTTCGCGCTGCGTGGCGGGGAACCCACCACAGAGCCCACGCCACGCAGGCCCACGGAATAATGTTGAGAAATCCGTTGGTCGTGTTGGTGACACCAAAGGTTTTGACTACCGTGGGCAGCCAGTAACTCAGGCCGTACGCGCCGAGTGGCAGGCTGATGTAGAAAAGGGCGATCACGATGACGCGGCGATCGAATAGCGCCGCAAGTGTTGCGCTGTGCGATCCGGCCCCCAGCCGCTGCTCTTCATCTGCCAGCACCGTGCGCAGGTGACGCTTGTCGTCGGCTGTCAGGAACCTTGCCTGCTCGGGACCGCTCGGCAGGAGCACGAGAGTGAGTAGTCCCATCAAAATGGCCGGCAGCGCGGTCATCAGGAACACCCACTGCCAACCCCGCAGATGCAGCGTGCCGTCCGCATCCAGCAGCAGACCGCCGATCACGGCTCCTACTGCGTTGGCCAGTGCGCTCCAACTCATGAACATGCCCACGAGCCGGCCGCGGTACTGCCACGGAACCCACAGAGTGAGGACAAAGAGTACGCCTGGAAAAAAGCCGGCCTCGAGCGCGCCGAGCAGGAAACGCAGCGTGTAGAACATCGTTGCGTTCTGTGTGAAGGCGAGCGCCAGTGTGACGAGTCCCCACGACACCATGATTCGGGCGAACCACAGGCGGGCCCCCACTCTTGCCAGCAGCAGGTTGCTCGGCACTTCGAAAATCAGATAGCCGAGGAAGAACAGGGAGGCGCCGAGGCCGTAGCTGGCCTCGGTGAGGCCGAGGTCGCCTACCATCTGTAACTTTGCGTAGCTGATGTTCTGCCGGTCTATGTAGGCAATCAAATACATGACACCGAGGACCGGCATCAGATGGCGGGTGATCTTGCGGACGATCGCAGTGGTTTGTGGGTCGTTGCTCAATGGAGCGGCCTTCGGTTGTTGCCGCATCAGGCGGTACGCGGCGCGGGGTGACGCTCGTAGCGGCTGAGAATCCACAGGGCGCCGGGTAGAGCGGTGAAGTCCGCCAGCAGGGCCAGGATGAAGGCCGACGAGGTGACGATTCCGAACTGGCGCATGGGCGGCAGATCGGAGAAGGACAGGGCGAGAAAGCCGCTCGCATTGATGAGAGTGGCAAACAATATGGGCCGCCCCGCGATCAACATGGCGTGTTGCAAGGCGCCCCCGGTTGTGTTGGTCGGCCGGCTTTCCAGGAAATGATAGAAGAAGTGGACCTGGTCGTTTTCCGTCGCTCCCAGCACCGTCGAGCCGATCAGGATCGTCGCGATGTTGAGTGGAATACCCGTCAGCCGCATTACGAGAAACACGGACAGGATCGCGAACAGGGAGGGAATCATGGTCATCAGCCGCGCGCTCGGGCTGCGGAACACCAACAGGAAGGCGCAGAAGATGATGCTCGCGGTGAGCGCGAAGCTTTCCGTGAGAGTCGGCAGCAGCCGCTCGGTGATTTCGGTGGAGAGGACACCCTTGCCCACCAGTAGTCCCTGTGCGCTGCGCAGCGCAGGCTCCCGCTCCTTCGTCTCCCTCCAGGTCCGCTCCACAAATTTGCGCATGGCCCCAGTACGGCCGAACAGCTCGGCTCTACCGCGGATGCTGAGCCGTACACTCGCCAGGTCCTTGATATCGGCATAGTCGCGGGCGGCGGGCTCGGTAAGCATGATCTGCTCGAGGTCTGCGGCGAGCTTCGCCCAGGCAGCGGCGTCTATCGGTAACGTATCGGTCCCCGACTCTACGTAGCGGACCCATCGAAGCACTGATGTAGGACCATCTACTGCTGTAATTCGTGAGTCGGCCTCCAGGCGCCGAGTGAGTTTCTCGAGACTGCGCAGGAATTCGGCATCCAACGCATGGCCTGGCGGTGTCTTCACCCACAGGTCAACGACGTCGAGTCCGTTGGATTCCTGGAAGCGGCGGGTGTCTTGCGCCACCCGCTCGCTGGGGTTGACGTAAGTTAGTGCATCTGTTTCGAGTGCCAGGGGGGTGAGTCGTCCAGGAATGCCAAACAGTGCCGCCGCGCCACAGAACATCAATAGGATGGACGCAATGACGAGCGGCCAGCGATAGCGGTTGGTCGCAGGAACCAACACGTCCACGAAGCGCGCGAATCGCCTTCCGACGCGAGCTCCTTCGGCCCGGAGCGGCGTGCGGAAAAATGACTGCAGCGCGGGGAACAACGTGAAGCACCCGACCCACGCCACGACCAGTCCGGCGGCGGTCCATAATCCCATCTCCCGAACCGGCCGTATTTCGGAAACCGCGAGCGCAGCGAAACCGACGGCGGTTGCGAACATCGATGCCGTACTGGGCAGGAATTTGTTGGCGAGCGCTCCTGCGTGATGTTCGAGTGGAGTCGGTGCGTCATCCGGCTCCATATACCTCGAATGGATATACACGAGCGTGGCTGTCGTCGTGACCATCACGGTCAGGGGAACCAGCGTGGACACCACTGTATTCGACCAGCCAAAAATCGCGGCCAGGCCTACCGCAATGGCCACTACGGAGCCGAGCGTGAGGATGATTGCGCCCAGGGCTCGCAGGGAGCGGTAGACAATCAAGACCAAAGCGACCAGGAAGATACCGAACAGGGGCATGAATTTTTTGGTGGCAACGCCGGTCTGGCGTTCCAGCCAGGCGTTCAGCCACGGGGAGCCGACACGGCGGACGGCCGTGAAGGGGCCGCCTGATTTTTCCAGCGGCAGCGCCAATGAATCGATGGCCGCCAATGCACGGTTGCGCTCTTGCGGCGAATTCACGCGCAACTCGATTCCCAGGCCGAGGTAGTGATCACCCAAAAGCCCAGCGCGTCGGAAGAGTGGCGTGCCGGTAGCGAAAGGGCGCAGACGATTTGCCTCATTGGCACTGATATCCGCCGTTGGGTCTCCACGGCGGAAGAAGTCGATCAGGCTGTGGGCCTTGACGCCTGGAACCTTCGCGAGTTGGCGCTGGAGTTGGTCTGCGGCGCGTAGCGCCGCTGGGCTCAGCGGGTCCGCCCCTTCGAGCATGATCAGGGCTGGTTCGCCCTCGGGAAATAAGCGATCGAAATCCATCGTCGCGCGTGCGACCGGGTCACCAGCGACAACCAGACGATCGATTGCAGGGTCATTGGGTATGAGAGTGGTGCCGTAGATTCCCGCCACCGTCAGAATGAGAAATGCTCCGACGATCCATCCGCGCATGTGCAGGACATGGAGGAAGAATTGGAACACCTTAGAATCCTTGGGCGATGCGGTCACGCTCATCTTTTGTGCGCGCTCTTTCCGACCGCACGGGCCCTCAGCGCGTGGGGATGATAGCCTAAACGTATGAGCATTCTATTAGCGGCTGCAGCTTCGACTCTGGTGTTCTGTGCTCCCGGGTATCCCGGTGGAGCGGGGGATGCGCAACCCTACGTGGATCAGTTCGCGACCGCCGCGGTGGCGGCCGCAGGCTGGCCAGCCGGAAGTCTTACCGCGGTGTATGACCCTACCGAGCAGGGCGGATTGGCAAAACTCGGTAGCGCCGACGCGGTGCTCGCATTTGTGCCTTATCCTTTCTACGTCGAGCACGCCGCTCAGCTGCATCTTACGCCACTGGCGCAGGCGGATGTGGCCGGCACGGGCACAAAAGAGAAGTGGACCCTGGTTGCGAAGAATGGTCGGGTGACCGGCGCGGGTTCGCTGACGGGCTACACCATTGCGAGTGTGGCGGGATATTCCCCTGAGTTCGTTCGGCATTCGGCCTTGTCAGCATGGGAAGTGCCCGCAAACGTCAAAATCGAGCCGGTTGGACAAATACTCAGTGCTCTGAGGCGGGCGGCTTCGGGGGAGCCGGTCGTTGTCCTGCTCGATCAGACCCAGACAGCAGCGCTTCCAACGCTGCCTTTTGCGGGTGATCTCAAGTCTGTAGTGCAATCGCCCGAATTGCCGGTTGCCATCATTGCTGTTGTCGGTAATCGAGTTCCTGCCGCGCGTGCCAAAGCCTTTCAGGCCGGGCTGCTCAAAATGGGGCAGGGCGCGCAGGGGGCGGATACGCTCGGGTCACTGAAGTTGCAGGGGTTTGTGATGCCTCAGTTGCCTGGGGATGCGGCGAAACCGTTGACGACCAAGCGGCCTACGGCGACGACGAAGCCGTGAAGCGGTGGCTGTCGATCGCGGGAGCCGTGATGCTTGCCGCGACAATGGGCGTCGCGTGTACGTTCTCGCCGCGGGGCGCGTCATCGCCGGCCGCACGCGGCGCGGCGCCAGCAACAGGTTCTATTAACGCCCAATCGATTGAGGAACGGGCCGCTGCCATCAAGGTGGCCGCGCAGCGCAGTGACCATGAGTCCGACTCGAAGGTTCGTGCCGCTCTGGCCAGTGAAGCCAGCAACAATGCGGACGCCTGCCTGGCGCTGGACCCCGGAGCTGCCGCGTGCCAGTACGGCAAGGCCGTTGCGACCGGGCTGGAGGCACGGGTGCATCCGACTTCCGCCATTGGGTTGCTGGGCAGCATGCTGCAGAGTCTGGGCAATGCGGAAGCCATCGATCCCAACTACGACAAGGCAGGCCCGGCACGCGTACGGGCGTTAGTGTTGATTCGAGCGCCGGGTTGGCCGCTTGGGCCCGGGGATACCGATGCCGGATTGGCCGCAGCGCGCCGCGCGGTTGCATTGCAGCCTGACTTCCCTCCGAATGTGCTGGCCCTGGCGGAGGCGTTGTCGAAAAATGGCGATTCAAATGGAGCGCGCGCCAACTACGCGCACGCCCGCGAGTTGGCGCAGTCATCTGCTTCGGGACCGGAGCGCGATGATTGGTTGCACGAGGCCGAGGAAGGCCTGCGTGGCAGGTGACTACAGGCTGCGCGAGATCAGTTCCTTCATGATCTCGTTGGTTCCTCCATAAATTCTCTGTACCCGCGAGTCGGCGAACAGGCGGCACACGAGGTATTCGTTCATGTAGCCGTAACCGCCGTGCAGCTGAACGCATTCGTCCAGCACTTTCTGTTGGGTGTCGGTGATCCACCATTTCGCCATGGCGGCGGTTTCGGTGTCGAGGATGCCATTCACGCGCTTGTTGATGCAGTCATCGATGAATACGCGCGCGATCCGCACGAGCGAGGCGAGCTCGGCCAGCCGGAACTTGGTGTTCTGGAATTCGGCGATCGATTGGCCGAAGGCCTTGCGCCCCTTGGTGTAGGCGATGGTGGCCTCGAGGCCCCCCTCCATGCAGGCAACTCCGGCGAGTGCGACTATCAGGCGCTCATAGGGCAGATCCGCCATCAGCTGATGCATACCGCTGCCTTCCTGGCCGCCCAACAGACAATCGACGGGCACGCGCACATCGTCGAAGAAGAGCTCGGCCGTATCCTGCGCATGCATGCCCATCTTGTCCAACACGCGCCCGACGCGATAACCGGCCAGCCCTTCGGTTTCGACCATGATGAGCGACATGCCGCCTTTGCGGGCTTCGGGATCGGTCTTTACGAGGAGCATCAACAGTGTCGCGAGGCTGCCGTTGGTGATGAAGATCTTGGAGCCGTTGATGCGATAGACGTCGCCTTCGCGGACTGCACGGGTGCGCACGCCCTTCAAGTCGGATCCGGCCGCAGGCTCGGTCATAGCGATTGCGCCAATGAGCTCGCCGGCCGCCAGGCGGGGCAGCCAACGTTGCTTCTGTGCCTCGGTGCCGTGGTTCAACACGTAGTGGGCACAGATACTGTGCACCCCTTGCCCGAAGCCGCTGATTCCGCGCCGACTCAACTCTTCGTACACCACGGCTTCGTGCCTGAAGTCGCCGCCTGCGCCGCCGTATTGCTGGGGAATGTCCAGGCAGAGCAGGCCGGTCTCGCCGAGCCGCCTCCAGGTCTCACGGTCCACGTGATGCTGCGCGCGCCAGCGGGCATCGTGGGGCACCATTTCGGCTTCGGCGAATCGGGCGACTGTATCGCGAAAAGCCGCCAGGTCGTCGTCCATCCAATTCGAGGTGTATGCCATGGGCTGTCTCGTTCGTCGCAGTCCGCTCAGCTTACACGAGCAGCCCGCATGGGGCCGCCAACGACGTATGGTTGACGGGCGTTAGCCTTGATCGCCACTATGGGTGATGGCTACGAATTCGATGGATCTTGCTGTCCAATATTTTCACGGCCGTGATGGCGCCAGGCTCGCTTATCGCGAGATGGGCGAGGGGCGGCCGGTGGTGCTCATCCACGGGTTCTTCTCGACGGCATCCGTAAACTGGGTGCGTTATGGTCACGCTGCCACGATCGCGGAACGCGGTTACCGCGTGGTGATGCCAGACCTGCGCGGTCACGGTGACAGCGCCAAGCCCCACGAGGCTGCTGCCTATCCGCCGGACGTACTTGCCGACGATGGTTTTGCGCTGATCGAGCACCTCGGATTCACGGATTACGATCTTGGTGGCTATTCGCTAGGCGGTAGGACGACGGTCAGATTGCTGGCGCGCGGGGCCACGCCGAAGCGTGCAATCGTGGCCGGCACGGGGTGGGAGGGAATCGTCAACGCTGTGGGCCGCGGCGCGCATTTCCGTCACATCCTCACCAACCTCGGAACGTTTGAGCGCGGCTCTGCGGAGTGGATGGCGGAGGCTTTCCTGAAGACTGTTGGCGCTGACCCGGTCGCGCTACTCCACGTCCTCGACACCTTTGCCGACACGCCTCGTGAGGATCTTGAACGGATCGAGACACCCACGTTGGTGTTGATTGGCAGTGATGATCGCGACACTGGTTCGGCTGAGGAACTCGCGGCTGCCCTGCCTCATGGACAGTATGTGGTCATTCCCGGCAATCACATGAGTGCCGTGACGAAGCCGGACTTAGGCACGGCAATTGCCGACTTTCTCGGTGAAGCGCAGCTTCGCCTGCGCTAACGCTGGATTGCAATCGCAGCAACCCCCACAGTTCCCACACGGGAAATTACACAGGTAATTCGACCATGATTCGGTTGCTTCGACTTTGGCGCCTTTGCGCCCGCGACTTGAGGCTCCTGTGGTTTGCGCTCCGGCACCCGCATCGTCCCGTGTGGCTGTTGCCCGCCGTCCTCGTTCTCGGCTTCTATGCGCTGGAGCCATTCAACTTCGTGATACCGGTCATCGGCCTGGTGGATGACTTCATCGTCGTGCCGCTGCTGTTGCACGTCCTCGTGAGTTTCTTGCCGCTGGATGTCCGCGCCGCGTTCGGACTCACGAGGATTTCAGCGCGCTGACTCCCCGGGTGGCTGACTGCCCGCTGTCCAGGTGCCCGTGCGCGCCAGCTCGCGCGCGTACGATGGTTCCCCTTCGCTGCGAAACGGAAGCACGCCGTTGAATCGTATCGCTTCGTCAATTTCAAACCGTAACAGACGTTGAGCACCCTCGAAAGCATGCACCTGCGGCCCATCCCAGATCACGTTTGTCCGGGTACGAACCATCAGGACGTCGCCCGTTGAAAAATCGGGGAACAGCAGGCCGGCACGAGGATTGACCTGCAGGTTGCCTATGGTGTTGAAGAAGAAGTTGCCGATGAAGTCGGGCACTGTCAGCGTCCGGTCATCGTCGATGCGAACGAAGCCGGGGCGGCCGCCCCGATGGGAGACGTCAGCGCCGTAGCTTTCCCCGTCTGCCTCGTGAAGATTCGCCGACGCGATGAAGAATGTGTCCGCGTTTGCGATCAGCGCCTGGTCCGCGGCCAGAAGGCGCTGACTTCCTGAGCCGGGGTGCGCAGCCGATGCCGCCGAGGGCTCGACGAAGCGCAATTCGCGGCTCTGGATGTACTGCGGGCAATTGCCGAAGCTTTGCACCACGCCGACAGTCCATCCCCCGGCGTCCACAGCGGTGACAGTGCCGTTCAACCGATTTCGCCGCCGAGTGGGAAGCTCAATGCCCAGCAGCGCGATGGGTGCGCCGTTGAACAGATTGCGGGCGAGCGGATCACCCGAGTGCGGTAGCACGCCGATGTGCAGGTGGAGGGGATCCGGTGAAGTGGCGAAGCCGGGCTTGCCAGCGACGATCGATGCCCAGGGCTGGCCCGATGCATCGATGCTGCCGACAAGAAGGAAAGGCAGCTGTTGGAAGAAGTCACGATGCTGAGGAATCAAGTGGTCGCGTACGCTACGTCGCGCTCCGGCCTCCAGCATCTTCCGGCGTCCGAAGCGCTCCTGAAGAGCGAGCTCTGCGGGATGAAATGGCG
>Ga0105249_10005513_pt1 | contig 10933 bp, 8 predicted proteins | sample KBSS44metaG_FD_81522 | JGI IMG/M metagenome (GOLD analysis project Ga0105249, IMG submission 81522) | Switchgrass rhizosphere microbial communities from Kellogg Biological Station, Michigan, USA - KBS S4-4 metaG | ecosystem: Host-associated > Plants > Roots > Rhizosphere > Soil | place...
CGGGACGCCGCGACTGCACGGGTGAATGTCGCGATTGCCCAGCTCAACCAGGCCCGGGCGACCATGGCGCGCCTTGATGTGCGCGCGCCCGCCGCCGGCCTTGTCCTCACCCGAACTGTGGAGCCGGGGCAGATCGTGTCCGCCGGTTCCGGCGTGTTGTTCCACATTGCGGACAAGGGCGAGATGGAAATGAAGCTCGCTGTCAACGAAGCGGATATCGCCAAGGTCAGTCCGGGCGACACCGCGCGGGTGACGCCGGTCGGCGCACCCTCGGCCGTCGCCGGCACGGTCTGGCAGGTGTCGCCGGTGGTCGATGCCCAGTCCCGGCAGGGCATTGCCCGCATATTGCTGCGCTATGACCCGACTCTTCGGCCCGGCGGTTTTGCGCAGGCCAGCATCACGACCGGGCAGGGGCAGGCGATCATGCTGCCGCAGTCGGCGGTTCAGAGCGATGCAGTCGGCAATTTTGTCTACGTGATCGACCGGAATAACAGGATCGTACGGCGCCCGGTCCAGACCGGGATGGTCGCCGATACGGGCGTTGCGATCATGAGCGGTCTTTCCAGCGGCGAGCAGGTCGTCGCGACGGCCGGCGGCTTTCTCAGCCCCGGCGATGCGGTCCAGCCCGTTCGCGTCGCCGGCGGCTGAGGCGGCAGCAACACCATGAATTTCCGTAACATATCGTCATGGTGCATCCGCAATCCGGTGCCGCCGCTGGTGCTGTTCATCGCACTGAGCCTGGCTGGCATCATGAGCTTTGCGCGCATGGAGGTCCAGAACGACCCGGATATCGATTTCCCGGCGGCGATGGTCATCATCAGCCAGCCGGGCGCGGCGCCATCGGAGATGGAAACGCAGATCACCCAGCGCGTCGAGGCGGCGGTGCGCTCGCTGCAGGGGATAGACGAGCTTAATTCGACGATCACCGAGGGACGCAGCCAGACCCTGGTGCAGTTCGCGATTGGCACGCCCATCGATCGCGCCGTCAACGACATACGCGATGCGATCTCGCAAATCCGCTCCAACCTGCCGGACGGCATATTGGAGCCGCAGGTGAAGCGCCTTTCCACTTCGGGCCGGGATCTTGCCTATTACAAGATCGAGGCGACCGACATGACGCTGGAACAGCTCAGCTGGTATGTCGACAATACGGTCGCGCGAAGGCTCCTGGCCATTTCCGGCATGGGGAATCTGGAAAGGGTGGGCGGGGTCTCGCGCGAAATTCGCGTCATTCTCGATCCCGCGCGCATGCAATCCTTCGGGTTGACGGCGTCGGCGGTGAACAGCCAATTGCGGCAGGTCAATCTCAACGCGGCCGGCGGGCTCGCGCAGATCGCGGGGACGGAACAATCGGTCCGGGTGCTGGGCAATGCGACGAGCGCCCAGACCCTGGGTGAAACGCAGATCGCGATCGGCATTGGCCGCACCGTCAAGCTGAGTGACATTGCCGATGTCCGCGATCTGTATGCCGAGCAGCGCACCCTGACCAAGTCCAATGGCCATCAGGTTCTCACCATCGGCTTTCAGCGCACGAAAGGCGCCTCGGACGTCACGGTTTTCGATGAGGCGCAAAAAGCCATCGACAACCTCCAGGCCGAAAACCCCAAGGTGAAGTTCTCGCTGCTGTTCACCAATGTCGACTATGCCAAGGAACAATATCATTCTGCCATCCTCGCCATGATCGAGGGCGCCGTATTGGCGGTGGTCGTGGTGTTCATCTTCCTGCGCGACTGGCGCGCGACCCTGATTTCCGCCGTGGCGATTCCCATGTCGGCAGTGCCCACTTTCTGGTTCATGGACCTCATGGGCTTCACGCTGAACAGCATTTCACTGCTGGCGCTGGGGCTGGTGGCGGGTGTGCTGGTCGACGACGCGATCGTCGAGATCGAGAATATCGTGCGGCACATGCGCATGGGGAAGAGCGCCTATCAGGCGGCGATCGATGCCGCCGACGAGATTGGCCTGGCCGTGGTCGCGACGACCAGCGTCATTGTGGCGGTATTCCTGCCGGTCGCGATGATGCCCGGCATTTCGGGAGAATTCTTCAAGAATTTCGGGCTGACCGTCGTCAGCGCGGTACTCGTCAGTCTTGCCGTCGCCCGCATGATAACGCCGATGTTGGCCGCCTATTTCCTGAAGGCGCAGGGGCATGCCACCCATGGCGAAGGCTGGCTGATGGAACTCTATATGAAGGTCCTCAAATGGACCCTGGACGATCGCCGCAGGCGGGCGATCGTGCTGACCAAATATGGGCGAACCTGGCCGATCCGTGCGCTGTTCGCCGATCATCGCGTCTGGACGATGGGCATCGCCACGGCTGGTCTGGCACTCACGGTGCTGGTCTTTGCCCAGATCCCCATGACCTTCCAGCCCGAGGTCAACAACAAGACGAGCCTTATCTCCATCAAGCTCACGCCGGGATCGACGCTCGAACAGACCGAAGCCGTGGCCGACAAGGTGACGGGCATGATGAGCAAGGACCCGGTGGTCGAAAGCACATTCGCGCGGATCAGTGTTGGTAATGCGAGCGTTTTCCTGCGCCTCAAGAAGGATCGCACCCTGACCAGCTCGGAATTCGAGCGCAGCCGGGCGCCCCTGCTGCTCCGCATTGCCGATGCGCGTGTCAGTTTCGAGTCGATGATGAACGGTGGGGGCGGCACGAACCGGCCGATCGGCGTGACGCTGGGCGGCGACAATGCGGAGGTGCTGCAGCGGATCGTCAACAAGGTCACGGCGGAGCTGGCGACCATACCGGAGCTAATCGCGCCGCGGATCGAAGGCAATCTGCAGCGGCCCGAAATCCTGCTGAAGCCGCGCCTGGATTTCGCCGCGCAATTGGGCGTCACCACCGCTGCGCTCAGCCAGGCGGTCCGGATCGCGACCATGGGCGATATCGAGCAGAACATGGCCAAATTCTCGCTGTCCGACCGCCAGGTACCGATCCGGGTTTCGGTTGACCAGAATGCGCGGGAACGCTTCGACTTCATCCGCAATCTGCCGGTCGCGACGCAGTCGGGCGGATCCGTGCCGCTCAGCCTGGTTGCGGACATCGGTTTCGGCGCGGGACCGACCCAGATCGACCGCAACAATCAGGTTCGGCAGGTCACCATCGGCGCCGATCTGGCGCCCGGTGTCGTATCCGGGCAGGCGATGAAGAAGATCGATGCGCTGCCGTCGCTGCAGCACCTGCCGGAAGGGGTGACGCGGATCATTCTTGGTGCGAGCAAGTGGCAGGCCGAGCTGATCAAGAATTTCATCATCGCGGTGATTGTGGGCGTCATGCTGGTGTTTGCGGTGCTGGTCCTGCTCTATCGCACGGTCATGCCGCCCTTTGTGAACATGGGGTCGCTGCTGTTGGCGCCACTGGGCGGCGGCATTGCCCTGCTCGCGACGGGAACGCCCATATCCCTGCCGGTCTTCATTGGCCTGCTGATGCTGCTGGGCATTGTCGGCAAGAACTCGATCCTGCTGGTCGACTTCGCGCTGGAGGAAATGTCCAAGGGCGTGACCAAGAAGGACGCGATCATCGACGCCGGGCACAAGCGCGCGCAGCCGATCGTCATGACCACGGTCGCGATGGTTGCGGGCATGTTGCCGACGGCGCTCGCCTTCGGGGGCGACGGTGCGTGGCGCGCACCGATGGGCGTTACCGTGATCGGCGGGCTTACCCTTTCTACCCTGCTGACGCTCTTGATCGTGCCGCCGACGTTCAGCCTGGCGATCGGGTTTGAGCGCTGGCTCGCCCCGCATCTGCGCAAGCGCCTGCTCACCTACACGCCCGGCGACAACAAGGAGGACATCGCATCGCAGGCGGCCGAATAGGCGCCCGCGTGGAACGGGCGTTTCCATTGCCTCGAAACACGCCCAACAGCGTCTCGGGCATGCGTGCCTTCGCGACCAGCCTCCTCGTTGCGATGGCCGCCGTCTATCTGGCGGCGCGTTGGGCCGAGCCGATCCATCCCGCCATCGGCTTCATCCGCGCCTTTGCCGAGGCCGCGATGGTCGGTGGCCTCGCCGACTGGTTCGCGGTGACGGCGCTGTTCCGCCATCCGCTCGGCCTGCCCATTCCCCACACCGCCATCATCCCGCGCAACAAGGACCGGATCGGCGACACGCTGGCGCTGTTCCTGCGCGATAATTTCCTGACGCCCAGCGTGGTGGCACGGCGCATGGCGCGGTTCGACCTTGCTGCGGCGGTGGGACATTTCCTCACCTCCCAGCCCGATATTGATGGGCGGCTGCGCCGGGGCGCTTCGCGGCTGCTGGCCGATGTCCTGGACGCGCTCGGCGACGAGCGGCTCGGCGGCATTGTAAAGGGAGCCATTGTCGACCGGCTGCGATCGCTTGATGTCGCGCCGCTGCTCGGACAGGCGCTGGAAGCCGCGATCCGCGAGGGCCGGCACGAGCCGGTCATCGCCGGCCTGATCAGCTGGGCATCGCGCACGCTCGACGCCAATGAGGCGCTCATCCGGCAGATGGTGCATGACCGGGCCGGCGGAGTCCTGCGCTGGACCGGCCTGGATGAGAAGCTGGCCAATGCGATCCTCTCCGGCCTGCAAAAACTGCTGGCGGAGGCGGCGGCGAATCCCGACCATCCCTTCCGCCTCAAGATGATGGAGGGGCTGGACAGCCTGACGCACGACCTGCAGCACGATCCCGCCATGCAGGCGCGCGTGGGACGGTTGCGCGACGAGATCATCGACAATCCGGCGATGCAGGCGTGGATCGAGAGCCTGTGGCGGCAGGGGCGCGAGGCGCTGTTGCGCGCCGCCCGTGACCCTGGTGCCGCGCTCGCCGGACATTTTGGCGAGATGCTGCGCCATCTGGGTGCAATGATCCAGGAAGATCCCGCCGTCCGTCATCTGTTCAACCGCTTTGCCCGGCGGATCACCGTCGGCACCGCCGCTTCCTATGGCGATGCGATCGTGCGGCTGGTGAGCGAGACCGTGCGGGGGTGGGACGCGCAGACCGTCACGCTCCGGCTCGAGCAGGCGGTCGGGCGCGACCTCCAATATATCAGGGTCAACGGCACGCTGGTCGGCGGGCTGGTGGGGGTGGCAATCCACATTGTGGGCAGGTTTTTGTAACGGGCATTGCCGCTGCCAAATCGCGGCGGGGGGATCAGGCAGTGAAACTTGGTATCGGCCTTGCCGGCATGATGGTGATTCTACTGATCGCCTTCGCCCTGTCCGTGAACCGGCGCGCGATCCGGCCGCGCGTGGTCGGTGCGGCCCTCGTCCTGCAGGCCGGTATCGCATTCCTCGTGTTGCGGACCCCGTGGGGACGAGCGGCCATTGGCGCCATGTCGCACGGCGTGTCGAACCTGCTCGGCTATGCGAAGGCCGGCACGGATTTCATCTTTGGGCCGATCGCGTCGCCTGCCATCGGCGGCGCCAGTTTCGCGATCGCGGCGCTGCCGGTCATCATCTTCTTCTCCTCGCTGATCTCGATCCTCTATTATCTGGGCGTGATGCAGCTCGTCATCCGCTGGGTCGGCGGCGGAATCCGGAAAGTCACCGGCATCACCCGCGTCGAGAGCCTGTGCGCGGCGGCCAACATCTTCGTCGGGCAGAGCGAAAGCCCGCTGGTCATCAAGCCCTATCTGGCCGGGCTGACGCCCGCGCAGTTGTTCACCGTCATGACGGCCGGCATGGCCGGGGTCGCGGGCACCATATTGGGCGCCTATGCCAGCATGATCGGGACGCAGCTCCTGCCCTATCTGCTGGCCGCATCCTTCATGTCGGCGCCGGGCGGTATCGCCATGGCCAAGATCATCATGCCGGACGATCCAGCGGCCCCGCCGGGCGAGCCGCTGCTGTCGCTGCCGGAGGAGGAGGAGCGGCCGGCCAATCTCATCATGGCGGCGTCGCAAGGCGCGCAGGTGGGCGTCAAGCTGGCCGTCGCGGTGGGCGCCATGGTACTCGCCTTCGTCGCGCTGATCGCACTCGCGAACGGCCTGTTGGGTGGCATCGGCGCCATGTTCGGCCAGCCCGACCTCAGCTTTCAGCAGATGATCGGCCTGCTGTTCCGGCCGGTGATGTGGCTGCTGGGTGTGCCGTGGGACGAAGCGGGGGTCGCGGGCGGGCTGTTCGGGACCAAGCTTGTCCTCAACGAGTTCGTGGGGTTCATCGAGCTGGCGCGGGTGCAGGCCAGCCTTTCCCCCGCGACCGTGGCGGTCGTGACCTTCTCGCTCTGCGGCTTTGCCAATTTCGCCTCGATCGCGGTCCAGATGGCGGTGACCGGCAACCTCGCGCCCAATCAACGCCCCGTGATCGCCCGGCTTGGTATCAGGGCGCTGATCGCCGGCAGCCTCGCCAATTTGATGAGCGCGGCGTTGGCGGGGCTGATGCTGAGTTTGTGATCAATCACGCTCCCCCGTTCGGGCTGGGCCCTGACCCTTCGACTTCAGGGCGAGCGGCTAAAATATTCGTGACTGTCAAATCGTCGGCACCGGCTCCGGTCCCGAATAGTCGTAGAAGCCGCGCCCGGTCTTGCGGCCATACCAGCCGGCCTCGACATATTTCACCAACAGCGGCGCCGGGCGGTATTTGGGGTCGCCGGTCGTCGCCTGGAACACGCGGCAGATTTCCAGGCAGGTGTCGAGGCCCACGAAATCCGCCAGGGTCAGCGGGCCCATCGGGTGGTTGAGGCCGAGCTTCACGCCATTGTCGATGTCGCGCACATTGGCGATGCCCTCGCCCAGCACGAAGCAGGCCTCGTTCAACATCGGCACCAGGATGCGGTTGACGATGAAGCCGGGCGAATCCTTGGAGTGGATGACCGTCTTGCCGATCGTCTTGGCATAATCCTCGACCAGGTCGACCGTCGCCTGGGTGGTGGCGAGGCCGCTGATGATCTCGATCAGCACCATCACCGGCACCGGATTGAAGAAATGGACGCCGACGAAGCGCGTGGGATCGGGCGACGCCTGCGCCAGCCGCGTGATCGGGATGGAGGAGGTGTTGGACGCGAGCACGGCGTCCTTGTGGAGGACCTTGCCCACATTCTCGAAAATGGCGCGCTTGATGTCCTCGCGCTCGGTCGCCGCCTCGATGACGAGACCGCAATTGGCCATGGCGGCGACGTCGCCGCTGGGCTCGATGCGGGACAGGGTGGCCTCCGCAGCCTGGCTGTCGAGCCTGCCCTTTTCCACCAGTTTGCCGAGCTGCTTGGCGATGCCGTCCTTGCCCTTTTGCGCGCGGCCGAGGTCGACGTCCGTCAGGATGACGCTGTACCCCGCCTGCGCGGAAACCTGCGCAATGCCCGCGCCCATCTGTCCGGCGCCGATGATACCCATGTTCTTCATCGCGACTTGTCCTCTCCGCCTGAGCCTGAGCAAAATGTCTCACGTGCGACCAACAACTGCATTATGCTGCACCCCATGACAAGGGGCGGATTGTTACGATTCGGATGGGTTGGCGCCGCTGCCTTGGCCATGCTGTGGGGCGTTACCGGCGCGCGTTCGGCCGAGACCGCGCCGCCCGCCGAGGACGTGCCCCATCCCGGATCGGCCCAGTATTTCGATAATTGGGCGGTGGGCTGCGACAATGTGCTGCGCTGCCAGGCCATGACGCTTGAGCCGCCGGATGCCAGTGATGCCGAGACCGTGATGCTGGAAATCGCCAGGGCTGGCGGGCCCGCTGGCGAAGTCACGCTGCGCGCGCGCGGTCTCGACACGCTGCCGTCCCGGCTTACGCTCGTCGTGGACGGGCGCAACAACGCCATTCTGACCGCAGGCGAGGGCGAGGATCCGTTCGTGCGCGGCGCCGAGGCACTCTCGGCCGTGCGCGCGATGACGGGCGCGGTCACGATCGAACTCGTCACGAAAAAGGGCGAGGTGCTGGCAAGCCCGTCCACGGCGGGTCTTTCGGAAAGCCTGAAGTTCATGGATGCGCGGCAGGGCAGGGCGGGCACACGCTCGGCCCTGATGGAGCCGGGCACGCAGCCGGATTCGAGCGTTCCCCCGGCCCCGCCCATGCCGGTCGTCCGGCAGATGCCCTCGCCCGATGCCGACACCGCGCCGGCGCTAACGGCGTTGGAACTGGCCGCCGCACGCAAGCTCGCGCAGTGCGACGCCAGTGTCGCGGCCGCGGCGGTGACCGAACTGGCGCCGCTCGACAGTGCCTCGGCGCTGCTGCTGCTGCCGTGCGAGGCGGGGGCCTATAATGTGAGCATGGTTCCCCTGATTGCGCGCAATTCGGCGACGGGCGAGCGGGCCTTGTCGATCGCCCGCTTCGATTTCGCGCCGGGCTTTACCGGCGACCCCGGCACGCCGCCGCTGGTCGTCAACGCCCTATGGGACGCCCGGCGCGGCATCCTCTCCAGCCTCGCCAAGGGGCGCGGGGTGGGCGATTGCGGCGCATCGGAGGACTATGTGTGGGACGGCGCGATGTTCCGCCTGATCGAAAGCCACGCCATGCATGTGTGCAGGGGCGCGTGGGAATGGATCCGGCTGTGGGCGGCGAGCCCGAAGCGGGATGTTATCCTGTCGGGGGCGGGGCCGGCGAGGTGAGGGGCCATAATCGTCATCCCAGCCTTCGCTGGGATGACGGCAAGGGTTTACCGCGACGCGCCCGGCACCCATTTGATGTCGCCACTGCCATTTCCATTCACCACCCGGCCGAGCACGAACAGCAGGTCCGACAGGCGGTTGAGATAGGCGAGGGCGGAGGGGTTGAGGCGGCACTGCGCGCCCGCCGTCACAGCGGTGCGCTCGGCCCGGCGGGTGATGGCGCGGGCGAGGTGGATGTGGCTCGCCGCCGCCGAGCCGCCCGGCAGGATGAAACTGTTGAGCGGGGCCAGATTCGCGTTGAGGCGATCGATCGCGGCCTCCAGCCGGTCGACCTGGCCCGGGATGATGCGCAGCGCCCATTCGGGGTCGGGCGTATCGCCGATGGGCGTGGCGAGGTCGGCGCCCAGGTCGAACAGGTCGTTCTGGATGTCTTGCAGCAGCGCCGCATGATCGCTCTCGCCCAGCGCCGTCACGGCGATGCCGATGGCGCTGTTGGCCTCGTCCACATCGCCGATCGCGGCCATGCGCGCGTCGCTCTTGGCCACGCGGGTGCCGTCGACGAGGCCGGTCGTCCCGTCGTCGCCGGTGCGGGTGTAGATCTTGTTCAGCTTGACCAAATGGACTCCTATTTGCCGCTGTTCATCAGCAGGAGGAGCGCGACGAACAGAACCGCGACCGCCTGAAAGGTGATGCGGGCCAGCATCATCCGGTTCTGCTTGAGGCTCGACTGGCTCGGCCCCGCCTGCTGGTCGTTGAGTTCGGCCTGGCTCGTCCGCAGAAAGGCGATGATGCCCCGGACCAAAGCGATGACCGTCGCGATCATGGCGGCGATGATGAGGATGGCGATAAAAGTGTTGCCCATGGTGCGCACTCCTGCTGTTGCGGACAATCTAGGGGTTTTCCGGGCGAATTCCAAACGGAAAGCGGGTCGCGCGCCAGTCCGCGATCAGCTGCATGGGGTCGTGGCGCGCATTGCGCAGGTCGGCAATGGCGAGGCTGCCACTCCGCTTGGCCAGCCTGTGGCCTTCCGCGTCGACGAGCAGGGGATGAAAGCGATAGGCCGGGCCTGGCAGGTCGAACAGCGCCTGCAGCAGGCGGTGGACATGGGTGGCCGCGCGCAGGTCCGCGCCGCGCACGACATGGCTGATCTCCATCGCCGCGTCGTCGAGGGTGGCGCACAGATGATAGCTGCCGGCCGCGTCCTTGCGGGAAAGCACGATGTCGCCGAACGGCAGCGGGTCGGCCGCCACTTCGCCTGCGTCCATGTCCTGCCATGAGAGGCGCCCGGCATGGGCGGCGGCGGCCTGCATGTCGAGCCGCCAGGCATGCGCCTCGCCCGCCGCGATCCGCTCGGCGCGTTCTGACGCAGGCAGGCGCGCGCAGGTGCCCGGATAGACCGGCCCATCGGGTCCATGCGGCGCTGATGCGCTGGCGGCGATGTCGGCGCGGGTGCAGAAGCAGGGATAGGCAAGGCCCCGCCCCGCCAGCCGCTCGACCGCCGCGCGATAGATGGGCAATCGCTCCGACTGCATCACCACCGGCCCATCCCAGTTGAGCTCCAGCCAGCGCAGGTCGTCGAGAATGCCCGCGACTTGCTCCGGGCGGGAACGAGCACCATCTATGTCTTCTATCCGAAGCCGGAAGGTGCCGCCGTGCGTCCGTGCCAGATCATGCGCCATCAGCGCGGACCAGCCATGGCCGATATGGAGCCTGCCGGTAGGGCTTGGCGCGAAGCGGGTGACGGGAAGGTTCATGCGGGGGCTTGACGCAGAGTCATGGTTGATGCTGTCATGGCTTTGCCACGATCGTCAGGCAAGGATCGCGGCGCAAGGAGCATTTTCGCGGGGACGCACTATCCATGTACCATCCCGACCGAATACGACATCCGGAAAACTGTCCCGCGCTGGTGCTCAACGCGGACTATACCCCTCTCAGCTATTATCCGCTCAGCCTGTGGCCCTGGCAAACCGCTATCAAGGCGGTTTTTTTGGAGCGGGTCGATATCGTCGACAGCTATGACCGGGAAGTCCACTCGCCCAGCCTGAACATGCGCATTCCCTCCGTGATCGCGCTCAAGCAATATGTGCGGCCATCGGAACATCCGGCCTTCACCCGCTTCAACCTGTTCCTGCGCGACCGTTTCAGCTGCCAATATTGCGGGATCCAGAAGGATCTGACCTTCGACCATGTGATCCCGCGCCGATTGGGGGGGCGCACCACCTGGGAGAATGTGGCGACGGCCTGCTCGCCCTGCAATCTGCGCAAGGGCGGGCGCACGCCGCGCCAGGCGGGGATGCGCCTGCGCGAACAGCCGATCCGGCCAACCACCTGGCATCTGCAGGACCATGGCCGCGCGTTTCCGCCGAACTATCTGCATGAGAGCTGGCGGGATTGGCTGTACTGGGATGTTGAGCTGCTGCC
>Ga0105249_10005514_pt1 | contig 10932 bp, 13 predicted proteins | sample KBSS44metaG_FD_81522 | JGI IMG/M metagenome (GOLD analysis project Ga0105249, IMG submission 81522) | Switchgrass rhizosphere microbial communities from Kellogg Biological Station, Michigan, USA - KBS S4-4 metaG | ecosystem: Host-associated > Plants > Roots > Rhizosphere > Soil | place...
AAGCGATCCGGGCAAATGATCCTGATAATATTATTTTAGTCGGTTCACCACATTGGAGCCAGGATGTTCACCTGGCCGCAGCAGACCCAATAAATGGATATGATAACTTAATGTACACAATGCATTTTTATGCAGGCACGCATAAGAAATGGTTGCGTGATCGAACAGATGAAGCAATAAGAAAAGGCTTGCCTGTTTTTATCTCAGAATGTGCCGGTATGGAAGCATCAGGAGATGGGCCATTAGATAATAACGAATGGAAAGCATTTGTTGAATGGATGAATGAAAAAAAATTAAGCTGGATCGGATGGTCAGTATCTGATAAAAAAGAAACCTGTTCAGTGCTTGAAAAATCGGCGGCTTCAGATGGAAACTGGAAAGAAGAAGATCTTAAAGAATGGGGAAAGCTTATAAAGAGCTATTTGAATAATTATAAAAATTAATTTTGGAGAAATAATTGATCTTCAGATCTCCTCGTTTTGAAAAAATACTTTTATCAATTGACAATAGAAACAATCACTAAGCTGGAACGATCACAGTTCCTGTCTCTGGTCTTAGATCAAGTTTATATTTGATTTCCATGACCTCTTTTATCAATTATTTAAAGCACCATTTTCTATCCAACATATAATTGCGGATTTATCATTTGCCGCTAAGTTCCCGTTTGGCGGCATATGATTAGACAAAACTGCTGAATGAACGCCGGAACGGGCATTGAATACCTGTAAATAGTTTAGCAAAGGCCCTGGCCCGTTGTTGCTTCCTGCGTCATGGCAGTTTGAACCAGTCGCACAAAATGCCTGTATCACCGGCTGCACATTTGTCGCAAAAGATTTCATGGGACCACTACAATCAACCGAGCTGGTATCCGGATTTTTCTTACATGCAAATAAAAACCCTGAAGCAATAGCAATAACAAAAAATTTTTTCATTAAATATAATTTTGAATAACGTTAATATTTGAAAAATTGAAAACAACTGCAAACCTGATAACTCATGTAATAGATTTTTTAATTAGACGATCCAAAGTCATATGACTTTATGCCTAAAAATTCGCCATCAATAATTAGAAGTTTGACACCGTTTTCAGAAAACGATCTATGTGAACTTAACTCATCCGAAACGATATATGTCATTCCTTTTGTGAGCGAAAATTTGTTGCCACTCTCAAGCTCTGTTACAAAATCACCATCCAGACAATGAACAATATGACCTTTCTTACACCAGTGATCGGCCAGATAACCTTTTGAATATTCTACCAACCTGATACGAAGTCCATCAAAATGTATGGTTTTCCAGAAAGCATTTCCGGTTTCACCATTATACCGAATCGTTTCAATTAAATTCCAATTCACCGTTTGAAATTTGATGTACATATTGAATGATTTTGCCTGTTGATAATAATTTTATGTTTCGTGGATCCATTTTTTGAATGATGGGGCAGTTTCCTGGCTGATTATAATAATATGAGCGGCATTCAATTCTTCCATCTTCAAGTCTATTTTCAATTTTATTTTTTCATACACTTTAAAACTTTTAACATGGTTGATGTTAATGACATATTGACGGTTAACCCGGAAAAAAATATTGTCGTCAAGCTCGCATACCAATTCGGAAAGATTTCTTTCTACTATATTTTTTTTGCCGGTATGATCAATAGCATAGACAATTTTATTCTCTGTATAAAAAAGAGCAATGTCTTCAAGCAGTATAGGAATATTTTCAATTCCTCTTTTTGCTACTAATCTTTTTCTCTTCTTCTTCTCGGGTAAGCGTAGCATCTCAGCAAATCCAATTTTTCTATTTTCATATTGGAGAGGGGATTTTCTGTGATGAAATTTTCCCAAATCCATCTCATTTGCTTTTTGATCTTCAACAAGGAACGAGTTTTGCATGTTAATAGGTTTAATAGTTGTTAGCTTTAGCTAAAAATTATGTGAACTACGATCGGGTATACTTTTTCATTGAAAATTGAAATTGACAGTTTTGAAAGTCTCGCCAATCGGAAAAGCATCCACATACCAGGAACTCCCTACGTTTTCTATCGAATAAAAAAAACTGACTTTTAGTAGCGAAGGATCATTGCCAGGTACGTTTTTTTCTATAACTAGTTTATCTGTTAAGTGCGGAATAAAGATTGATAATTTTACTTCAGTATTAATAGATGGGTTACGCCATTTTTGATTTATGAGCTTAGCTTTTTTTGTCATTTTTCGAAAAATGATATCCCATTTCCTTTATTGTTTCCCGGATACCTTCAGCAACTGCTTCAGAAAAAAGCGAAGAATAAGTTTTATTTTTTTTGAAAAGACCTCCGATAAATGACAACAATTGTTTCATACACCAAATATTTTTAATTGTTAACGGACGATCACAAGCGGATTCATCGGCTTAAAAACCCCATCCGGATTGATCTTCCAAACCCATGCATGTAATGTCCACCAACCGGTATTAAGGGTATTGAAATCCCATTCGTCGGCATTTCCTGCAAAACCTTCCGGGGGAGTATTAGGAGATTGCGGATCGATCGGTATTGCATACTCTACAGCTACAAGCTCAAAACTCCCATCAGCTCTTTTATTATAAACGAGAATTGGAGGTTTTTGTAAATCAAATACTGGAGTGACAAGCCCCGCTTTCAAAAAATGGTATCCCATATTCGGCATCACTAATCCAATGTCCTCGTAGTCGTCACCAAAAGCATTTTCAATATCATGATACCTGGCGGTTGCAACACGAACCGATTGTAGTTGTTTCTGTGTCGCCAAATCAAGATTATCATAAAAATTCAGTGAATTTGGGGTTGCGTTACCATTTTTGGCACCAACAGATTGCTCTTCACTATTAGAGTCTTTGACATCGTACTTCTTGCATGCTGAAAATAGAAAAGTAGCAAACAATATCATGTATATCATCGGCCGTGCTGTCCAAGCGGACCGATTGGGTAATTGCATGTCAAGAACATTTTTAAATTGCCGGTGTGAAACTGAATTAAGTGTTTTTTTCATATGTTTTGTTTTTTATTGTCCTTGTTTAACTTTAGAAACTTTAACCGGTATAAGACCATGCGCTTCTTTATGTGTATTAATTAATGCCGATGAGTCAGGAGCTTGCGCTAAACACATAACTGTTCCTTTTTTTTCATCAACCCAATAATTAATAAGGTTCACTCCATATTTTTTTTGAACGGCAAGGTCTTTTTGGTGGGCTCCTGCCACATCACTGGCAGTAACTTTTCCTTCTCCGAGTTCGTGTATATCCAGGTAAAGACCATTTTTTCCTTTAAGGATTTCTTCTTGTCCGGCTGTTACCTGGTAAAACTCTGTTGGTAAAAGACCATGTGCGTCAGTATGTGTCTTATTAATTGCTTCTGTATCGGCACTTGTTGAAAGGCAGTATACATCTCCTTTGGCCTCATCAAACCAATATTTCAAAATGGTTACCCCATATTTTTTTTGAACGGCAAGATCTTTTTTGTGTGCTTCTTCTACTTCTTTGGCTGTTACTTTTCCAGCACCAAGATGATGCACATCTATGTACATGCTTGTTGTTTGGTTATTGAATTTTTGAGGTTGAGCGGACAAGTGTGATGATAAAAGGAGAATTGTCGAGAATGCGGTCAGAATAAAAAAACGTTTCATAACAAAAATTGATTTAAAGAATTATAAAATTGGATACAGGTGCAAAGCAACTTTCAATTCTCCGGAGACGTTTAAGGAATATTCCCTATTTTAGAACAGACCATTCCTTATTTTAAATTTTGAATTATGGTGTTGATAGAAAGAGAAGGGTTGTTGAATTCATTGCAAACAAAGTTTGAAAGTATTTCAGGAGGTGACGGCCATTGTGTCTTACTAAGCGGCGAAGCGGGCATTGGCAAAACCTCATTAATAAAAGCTTTTTGCCAGGAGAAAAAAAACGAAGGCAAAATTTATCACGGAACTTGTGATGCACTGTTTACCCCGCGACCATTAGCGCCGATATATGATATTATCTGGCAGATCCGCGGTGATAATGATCTTGATACTACAGACAGCTCGGTTTTATTTAGCCAGCTTTTTCATGAAATAGAAGTTCAGCAAGAAACAACGCTTATTGTCATTGAAGATATACATTGGGCTGACGAGGCCACCCTTGATTTTATAAAATTCTTTGCTCGGCGTATCAGTCGTATTCATTGTCTTTTTATTCTTACTTATCGTGATAATGAAATTCTTGACAATCATCCTTTGAGAAATGTGTTAGGCCAATTACCACCGGATTCTTTCACCCGGTTGCAGTTATCACCTTTATCAAGGCAAGCTGTTGAAAAAATGGCTGAAGAAAGAGGTTATAAAGGAGAAGATGTGTTTAGTATTTCGGGAGGTAATCCATTTTATGTAACCGAAATACTTGCAAGTTATAGCCCGGGGGTTCCTGACAATATTAAAGACTCGATACTTTCGGTTTATCACCAACAAGAGAAAGGAACAAAAAATGCCTGGGAAATATGTTCTGTAATTCCGGAAGGATTGGAAATTAATCGGTTTGCTAAAATTAAATCTAACTGGAATGCGGAAATGGATCATTGCTTCGCACTAAAAATCATTGTTGTTAAAAACAATAGAGTAATTTTTAAGCATGAATTGTACAGGAGAACAATTGAAGGATCACTTTCTCCATTTAAGCGAATCGAACTAAATAAAACAATACTCGATTTTTTTTTAGATTCTTTTGAAGAAGAAGGAGAAATTGAGCGGATTGTTCATTACGCAAAGAATGCAAACGAAAATAAGCTCGTTATTAAATATGCACCTATTGCGGCCAGGCAGGCGGCATCTGTGGGAGCTCATATTGAAGCCTCAAAATTATTTCTGACTGCAATTGAATATTCTGACGGAAATGATGTAGACCAAATGGTGGAATTTTATGAATCCTACGCATATGAGTGTTATCTCACCAACCAGATAAAAGACGCTATCATATACGAGGGAAAGGCACTAAAGATCTGGCAGAAAAAAAATGAAATTGTGCGGGCAGGAAATAGCTTAAGATTTCTTTCAAGGTTATGGTGGTTTGATGGCAATCGGGAAGAAGCTGAGAAATATGGTAAGCAGGCAATCGAAATTTTAGTATCACAACCAGCTTCAAAAGCAAAGGCAATGGCATACAGTAATATGTCTCAATTAAAAATGCTTTCCGATGAAACTGCCGAGTGTATAGAATGGGGAAATAAGGCAATTGAAATGGCTAAAGAAATAAAGGATGATGAAATTCTTTGCCATGCAATGAATAACGTTGGAAGCGTATTATGGAAGGTGAAATCGTGGAAAGAAAAAGGTAAAGAGATGTTGTTCGAAAGTCTTGAAATAGCATTAAAAAATTCTTTTCATGAACACGCAGCGAGGTCTTACTCAAATATCGCAAGTAATTATTTGCAGCTTAAAGAATATGACTTAGCCAGCCAGATTTTAGAAGACGGTATAAGCTATTGTGAAGAAAGAAATCTTGACTCATCCAAAAATTATAAACTTTACTTAAAGGCCAAAATTTTTTTTGACACCGGCAATTGGCAACAAGCATCTTTGATAATAGAAAATTTGCTTTTAAACCCAAGCCAAATTGGTTCAGTTAAAATAGGTGCTTTGGCAGTTCTTGCTATTATCAAATTAAGAAAAGGAGAAGAAGACGCATTAGTTTATTTGAACGAAGCAAAATTACTTGCAATAAAAACAAAAGAACATCACCGTATAATACCGGTAATGATAGCTGAATTAGAATATGAATGGCTGACAGGAAAGAAACGAATGACTGAGGAAGAATTAAAACTATCCATTGAGCTCATCCAAAAAGTTGACAATGATATTCTAAACAGTGAATTTGTATTTTGGTTACAAAAGACAAGAAAAAAAGACCTGGGTTTGTCCAAAATATATGAACCTTATAAGCTCTTAAAAGAAAGAAAGATCAAATCAGCGATCGACTTTTGGGAGACAAAAAATTGTCCGTATGAAAAAGCATTCGCCTTATTTGAGGGAAACGAAGAGGACATGAAGACAGCCCTTTTAATTTTTCAGCAAGTAGGAGCAAGTGCAGTCTATGAAAAAATAAAAATGGAAATGCGTGCAAATGGTATTAAAAAAATTCCAAGAGGTTTAAGAGAAAGTACAAAAACCAATCCTGCACAGCTGACTAATCGTGAACTTGATGTTTTACATTTGTTACAAAAAGGAATTCAAAACAAGGAAATTGCGGGGACCCTTTTTATTTCTCCTAAAACTGCTGACCATCACATTTCTAATATTTTGTTCAAGCTGGATGTGAACACCCGATCAAAGGCAGTGACCGAAGCTGTTCGTTTGGGCATTCTAAAATAGGGAGGGATCGGGATTTAATTGAATAAGAAACCCTATATCGGTTTACAATTGACACAATAGCTTTATATGAACTCAAAATCTATAAAATGAAAAAGTTTATTGTTGAAAGAAAACTACCAGGCGCAGGCAACATGACTGATGAGGAATTACAGGCTCTTTCAAGAACTTCCAATGCTGTTATTACAATTTTGGGCAAACCCTATAAATGGGTCGAATCTTTTGTTACAGAAGACAAAATTTATTGTATTCACGAAGCCGAAAATGAGGATGCAATCCGGGAACATGCTAAATGTGGAAATTTTCCAGTCAATAAGATTGAGGAAATAAAAGCTGTTATTAGTCCAGCTAACGCTGAGAAAGACAATTAATCCAACTTCCTGGATTATTTATTAACCTTGATGGGAATCTACTGCCCTGTAACTTACTCCAATCTTCTTTCCGAAAAATAAAATAGGGAATCTTTCATACTTAAATAGGGAATAACTCTGTCATTAATCAAGATGCGGAGTCTCAATTTTGTAATCTCAATTTATCATAAAAGATCAGAGTAATTGTTTGTAAACAATTACTGTTGAGTCAAGGCCAGAATATTTAATAAACTAAAAAAATAAAAAACAAAAAAATGAAAAAGAATCTCATTGCATTAGTAATTGTAAGTGTTGCCAGCCTGGCAGGAATAAGTAGAGCAAATGCTCAGGTATTATCTAAGAGCAACTCATCAGAATATCAAAAGAATATTCTTGAAACTAAGAACCCGGCGAATGAATTGGAGGCGATCAGCCCCAGGGCGCTAAAGAATTTTGCAGGCACATATAAAAATGTTACAAACGAAAGTTGGGCGAAAATCAAAGATGGCTTTTCTACCAAATTTATTTCAAATGATATAAGAACCACCATTTACTATAATAAAAAAGGGGATTGGGTTGGCACTGTAAAATATTATAGTGAAGACAAGATGCTTCATGAAATAAGGCACGCAGTCAAAAGCAAGTATTATGACTATAACATTATCTATACACAAGAAGTAGAAACAGCTGACTCAGAAGGAGTGCCTACATATGTTATTTCTTTAGAAGATGAAACTACTATCAAATTAATCAGAATCAGCGCTGGAGAAATGGGAGTATGGAAGGAATATAAAAAGACCAATTGACAGGCTTATCCTTTTTTAAAGCTAACCAACTATTACTTAAGTATAACAATTGATAATGTATGAATGCTGCTAACGAAAAAGTGTTTTCATCTGAAATGGTTAGAAACCAGGATGGGTATCATTTCATAAATAAGAGATCGAATTTTTTATCTGACGAAGAGTTGAATTTAAATATACAAGGCTGTGTTTTGAATGATAGGTTAAGCCAGAAAAAAATTTATGTTTCTTTTTATAATTATGCCATGACAATATGCAGCCTCTATACAAGTAATTACGATGACTCAGTTGAAATACTAAATGATGGCTTTCTGAAGGTTTTCAAAGAGATTCATCGTTATCAGCCAGCTTATGCAGATGTTATTAGCTCATTCAAAGGTTGGCTACGGAAAATAATGATATACACCGCGATTGACCATTTTCGGAAAAATTATAAGCATCGGTTTACAAAGGAATTGGATAGTGAGGTTATCCAAGTATCAGATGGAGGTGAAGATGCACTTGATAAAATTTCTTATGATGAGATTAGAAGATCAATGCAAAAACTGACTCCCGGGTATAGGATCATTTTCAATCTTTTTATAATTGAGAGTTTTTCTCATGAAGAAATATCAGAGCAGCTGGGAATTTCAATTGGTACATCCAAATCAAATTTGGCAAGAGGAAAGAAACAATTACAAAAAATATTGCTTAATCAAAATCAAATAAAAATACCTAAAAGGGCAGAAGTGGCTGATTCTTCCAGAGTAATAACCCACAGAGGAAGTCAGGAAAATGTGCGGGCAAATATCTCACCAAGACTTAAAGTCGAAGAGCATGGTTTTTATTAAATAAACAGATAAGGTAAATTAAACAAAATCCCATTCTGCTGTCAACTCAGTTTATTCATTGTCTGTGTATTGGAATAATAGGCAATCGAAACAAGTAATACAGATCCTTAAACAGTAATTTAAAAGATACATAAATGATGGATGCAATAACAGTCGCATTATAACCTGTAGGCGGGATTGGGAACCAATAATTTTTGTATAAATAAAAGTGTATGGAAAAAACAAATCTCACACTCGTTATGACGCCATTGCCAAGAAAGCAAAATGGAACTTTTAATAAAAGGTTTGAAAATCTTCAAAATCAGATATTAAAAAAAGTCATCGTATCAACGGTTGCAGGAGATGGCACAGCTGGTTTTCTTGATGGCCCGGCATTAACCGCAAAATTTAAATCACCATTAGACGTAGTAATACTTCCAAACGGTGCCATCTATGTTGCCGATGCATTCAACAGCTGCATACGAAAAATACAGAATGGAATGGTTACTACATTTGCGGGCAACGGCAATGCAAATATTAGAAATGGAAATAGCAGCGAAGCAAGATTTAAAATTCCAAGCCGGCTTACATTGGATGCCGCAGGAAATCTATACTTACTTGATGCCGCTGATCCCCGCATACGTAAAATAACACCAGCGGCCGATGTTTATACGTATGCCGGTACAAACATTTTCGGGTTCAAAGATGGCGAAGCAATCATCGCACAGTTCGGACAAAGTTTTGGTATTGTAGCAGATGAACAAGGAAATATTTATGTCGCCGATTCACAAAATGACAGCATTCGAAAAATTTCTTTTAAAGGTGAGATTACAACAATCGCAGGTGGTACTATAAAACATTTTCACTTTGTGACTGGAGTTGCAATTAACAAACAAGGGAACCTATTTGTATCTGACATCTGCCGGATAAAGAAGATCACTCCGGCAGGAATTGTTTCCACATTTGCAGGTGGCTATCAAAAAGGCTATGCCGATGGGAAAGGTCGGGGAGCTATGTTTTCACAGATCGAAGACCTGGTTATGGATCAACAGGAAAATATTTATGTAAGTGATGAAAATCGTATACGTAAGATCACCCGGCAAGGAACAGTTAGTACCATCGCTGGAAGCGTAGCAGGTTATAGAGATGGTGATGGTGCTTCTGCAATGTTTGACGGGCCACAAGGTTTAGGCATCGATCTGCAAGGAAACATTTATGTAGCAGATTTCAATAACAAAAGAATACGGAAAATAAGTTTTGAATAAAGTCATTTGATGTAACCTGGAGGAGGAAGTTATTATGTCAATAATGGCGAACTATACCACTATGAATTCAACTGCAATAAAAATTAAAACTGGCAGAATTGAATCTATCGATCTTTTAAGAGGAATGGTGATGATCATAATGGCGCTGGATCATGTTCGTGACTATTTTCATTATGATGCTTTCCTGTATAGCCCTACAGACCTAACGAAAACAAATATTGCATTATTCTTTACAAGATGGATTACGCATTACTGTGCACCAGTTTTTGTATTTCTTGCAGGCATTTCTGCATATTTATATGGTACAAAGAAAACTAAAAAGGATTTGTCCTTTTTTCTTCTGACACGAGGTATCTGGCTGATCCTGGCTGAACTTTTCATTGTATCACTTTTTAGAACTTTCAATCCTTCGTATACTTATATTAATCTGCAAGTCATATGGGTCATTGGCCTGTCTATGACCTTTTTGTCAGCTATGATATTTTTTAATAAGCGGATCATATTGTTCGTTGCGATCTTATTAATTACTACACATAATCTCTTAGATGCAGTTCATGTACAAGGCAATGGTTTAGCTGCATTTCTCTGGTCGATATTGCATGATGTAAAACGATTTACATTTGGTCGTTTTACATTTTTTGTCCACTACCCTTTGTTGCCCTGGCTAGGAATAATGGCCCTTGGATATTACTTGGGCAGTTTATATGATGTGGACCACGATACCGTAAAAAGAAAAAGGTTTTTATTTTTATCAGGAATAGGGTTTATTTCTCTTTTCTTCATTTTGCGACTTCCTAATTTTTATGGTGATGCAATAAAATGGTCTTTGCAAAAAGAATCTATTTACAGTTTCCTTTCCATTTTGAATGTATCCAAATATCCGCCTTCGCTTCTTTATACGTTGATAACGTTGGGGCCTGCGCTGATTTTTCTTGCTTATGCGGAAAAACCATTAAATGCTATAACCAGGAAGATTGCTGTTTTTGGAAGAGTACCAATGTTCTATTACCTGGCACATATCCTCCTTATACATATTCTAGCTGTAATTGCTGCGTTGATCACAGGCTTTCCGGATATGATTATATTAAATAATGGAGTAAATGATATACCAGCATTGAAAGGATATGGATTTAATCTGTTTATGGTGTTTATAGTTTGGGCGGTACTCGTCCTGCTTTTGTATCCGTTCTGTAAATGGTTTGATCAATATAAAAGAACCTATGTATCTATTCAATGGTGGTTGAGTTATTTATAATATTCAATAACAATAAAAACAATTGTATGTCAAAAGTAAAAGAAATGATAGTTGAAGCCGTACTTCCCGCCATTAAAGCAGTGGGCAAAGTAGAAAT
>Ga0105249_10005518_pt1 | contig 10925 bp, 11 predicted proteins | sample KBSS44metaG_FD_81522 | JGI IMG/M metagenome (GOLD analysis project Ga0105249, IMG submission 81522) | Switchgrass rhizosphere microbial communities from Kellogg Biological Station, Michigan, USA - KBS S4-4 metaG | ecosystem: Host-associated > Plants > Roots > Rhizosphere > Soil | place...
CCCTCGACCCAGAGGTGCACCGTCCACCACCGGTAGAACACGGCCACCGTGTAGTTGTCGAACTCGAAGAGCGCGGGGAGGTACAGGAGCGCCGAGGCGGCGAGGCCGCCGACAAGCACCCCCTCGGTCGTCGTGAGCCGGCCGCTGGCCCGGATCGTCATGAAGATGTTGTAGAGGAACATCAGCATCACGATGACGATCACGATCTTGAGCGGAAGCGGCTGCTCCAGCAGCTTGTTTCCCGTCGTCCAGCCGAACACGTAGCCGACGACGGCGGTGACGCCCATCGCGGTCCAGATCACGAGCTGCACGTACGCGAGGCGCACGCTGTAGAGCTCGATGCGGGACTCCTCGGGCACCAGGTAGTAGGTCGCGCCCATGAAGCCCGTGAGGAGCCATACGAGCAGCAGGTTCGTGTGGATGGCTTTCACCGCGTCGAAGGGCAGGATGCCGAGAAGCGGATCCGGGCCGAGGTACTTCGCGGCGGCCAGCAGCCCGAAGACCATCTGCAGGCCGAACAGCAAGAGCGCCACGACGAAGTAGGGATAGGCGACCGACTGCGAGCGGTATCTCATGGCGCGAGTCCTCTCACTTCAGGGTGAGCAGGTAAGCCACGATCTGGTCGATCTGCTCGCCCTTCAGGGTCTCCCCGTAGTCGGGCGGCATGAACGACCGTCCCCCCGCCGAGTAGGTCGGGCCCTGGAGCACGTGCGCGTTCGGATTCACGATGGACTCGCGGATGTAGCCGGCGGCGTCCTTCGCCTGCCCGTGGTAGTCGCTGGCGCGAATGCGCGCGGCGGCCGTCGATGGGAGGCCCGCCAGGGTCGGTCCGACGATGTTCACGCCGGGGGCGATCGAATGGCATGCGGCACACCCCGGGGGCGTCCCGTTGAAGAGCGCGCGCCCGAGCTCCGCGGGATTGTTCGATGCGGCCGTGGCCGGAGGAGCGCCGATGTTCGCTCCGGGTATCGCGGAGCCCTTCACGAGGATCGGTCGCGGCGGCCATCCCTGGGTGTCGATCCGGCTCACCCAGGCGAGGAACGCGATGACGTTGCTGATCTCCGCATCGGAGAGCTTGAGGTTCGGCATGAGCCGGCCGTCGCGCTCCTCCGAGTAGAACTTCGAGGGGTCCTTCAGGAATTCCTGGAGGTAAGGCGCGCCGCGCTGGGTGGTGATCTGCGTCAGATCCGGCGCATAGTACGCGCCCTCGCCGAGGAGCGTGTGACAGTTGATGCAATTCTTGCGATGCCAGACGTTCTTGCCGGCGATGACCGACGCGTCGATCGCGGCACTGTGAGTCAGCTTCGGAAACTGCCGGTGGCTGTCGATGGTGAGGCCCACGAAGATCGCCGCACTGGCCACCGTGCTGACGAAGAAGAAGAGCCGGGTCCCCCGTCTCGTCATCGGCGGTCCGACGTGTCGGGAAGCCGGCGCGCGCGACGGAGGGTGAAGCCGGCCGCCGATGCGAACGCCCCCAGCCCGCAGAGGGCTGCGCTCACGGCGAGCGCGTCGGCGAGGGTGGCCAGGCGAAGGTGCGCGCTGAGGAGCGCCAGCGCCGCGCACAGGGCGCCGAGCGAGAGCGTCACCAGCATGGGGCCGCGCTCACACGCCGATCCGGTGGAAGTTCGTCAGGGCGATCCACCCGCCGTACAGTGTCGCCGCTGCCATGAGCGCCAGCACGAGGTAGGCCGCCGCCCGGGCCAGCGGCCAACTGCGGTCCTGCTGATTCGCCATGGCGCCTCCTCATCGTTGGGAAGGGTTCAGCGAACGATCAGCCGGTTCACATTACATCGGCGCCCGCACGCAGCGCGAGGATTTTCTCCGCGAGCCTCAGCGGGCGCTTGACACTGTCCGGTTCCGATTCGCGGCAATCGTGCGCCCGCGATGAGGGGCCGTCAAGGGGGCGCGCCGGCCTGCTCGTGCTGGGCGCGCGGGGCACTGGCGGCCTCGCCCGCGTCCTCCTCGGCAGCGTGGCCGACGGGGTGTTCCGGCTCGCGACCGTGCCCGTCCTCGTCGTGAAGTAGCGGCCCGCCCGATTCACCCTGGGGCGGGGGCTGGCGGCGGCAGCTTTTCGCCTCGATAGCGCCGCCCCACTCGCCCCCGAACCGCCTCGGTCCCCCCCACCTTCTCCTCGTCGTGACGTGGCCGGCCGCCCCGCCGGAGTTCCTGGGCCGGTCGGTGTGTGGCGCGGGCTCCCCACGGGGACAGCCTTGCCCCACCTCCCCCGGGGCTGAGTCTCGTCATTTCCGCGCAGATCCCGGCCGATCCCGCACCCCGCGGCGCCGATTTGCCCGCCTCCACCTGGTATCGGGATTGCTCAGAGTGGACGGCCGGCAGGAAATCTCACTCCCTGAGGAGAGCACCTGGATGACTGAACGGATCGAGCGGTTCGTCTACGACGACGCCATCGTGCGCATGTTCATGCTCGCCACGCTCGTGTGGGGCCTGGTCGGCACCCTCGTGGGGCTGGTGATCGCGCTCCAGCTCGCCAACCCGATGTTCAACTTCGGGCTGCCGTGGATCAGCTTCGGCCGCCTGCGCCCGCTCCATACCAATGCCGTGATCTTCGCCTTCGCGGGCAATGCCATCTTCACCGCCGTGTACTACTCGTCGCAGCGGCTGCTCAAGGCGCGGATGTGGAGCGATCTTCTGAGCCGCCTGCACTTCTGGGGCTGGCAGGGCGTCATCGTCGCCGCCGCCATCACGCTGCCGCTCGGGCTGACCCAGTCGAAGGAGTACGCCGAGCTGGAGTGGCCGGTCGACATCGCCATCGCGCTGGTGTGGGTGCTCTTCGCGGTCAACTTCTTCGGCACCGTCGCCCGGCGGCGCGAGCGGCACCTGTACGTCGCGCTCTGGTTCTACATCGCCACGATCGTGGCCATCACGGTGCTGCACGTCCTCAACAACCTGGTCGTCGTGGCGGGCCCGTTCAAGAGCTATCCGATCTACGCCGGGGTGCAGGACGCGTTCATGCAGTGGTGGTACGGCCACAATGCCGTCGCGTTCTTCCTGACCACGCCGTTCCTCGGGATGATGTACTACTTCCTCCCCAAGGCGGCGAACCGGCCCATCTTCTCCTACCGGCTGTCCATCCTGCACTTCTGGACCCTCGTGTTCATCTACATCTGGGCGGGTCCCCACCACCTGCACTACACGGCGCTGCCCGCCTGGGCGTCGACCCTCGGCATGCTGTTCTCGGTGATGCTGTGGATGCCGTCGTGGGGCGGCATGGTCAACGGCCTCCTGACCCTGCGGGGCGCCTGGCACAAGGTCACCGAGGATCCCGTCCTGAAGTTCTTTGTCGTCGCCATCACGTTCTACGGCATGTCGACGTTCGAGGGCCCCCTGCTCTCGATCAAGAGCGTCAACGCGCTGTCGCACTACACCGACTGGACCATCGCCCACGTGCACGCGGGCGCGCTCGGGTGGGTGGGCTTCATGGTCTTCGGCATGATGTACTGGCTCCTGCCGCGCCTCTTCCAGGCCGAGCTGTGGAGCCGCCGGCTCGCCGAGCTGCACTTCTGGATCGGCACCGTGGGCATCCTCCTCTACATCGTCGCGATCTACGCGGCGGGGCTGACCCAGGGGCTGATGTGGCGGGCCTTCGACGAGACCGGCCGCCTCGCGTATCCGGACTTCGTCGAGACGACCGTGCGGCTGATCCCGATGTACTGGGTGCGGGTGATCGGGGGCAGCCTCTACATAGCCGGCCTCGTCCTCCTCGGCGTCAACGTGCTCATGACGTGGCGGGCGCGGCCGGCCCGCTACGCCGAGCCCGTGCACGAGGCGCCTGCGCTCACCTCCGCGCGCACGGCGGCGCCGGCGGCCGACGGTGCCGGATGGGCGGGCTGGCATCGCCGCTGGGAAGGGCTGCCGCTGACCTTCTCCGTGTGGGTGGCGGTGGCCGTGGCGGTCGCCTCGCTCTTCGAGATCCTGCCCATGTTCCTCATCCAGTCCAATGTCCCGACCATCGCCTCCGTGCATCCCTACACGCCGCTCGAGCTGGCCGGCCGCGACATCTACGTCGCGGAGGGCTGCAACAACTGCCACTCGCAGATGATCCGGCCCATTCGCGCCGAGACGATGCGCTACGGGGAGTACAGCAAGCCCGGCGAGTTCGTCTACGATCACCCGTTCCTGTGGGGCTCGCGGCGCATCGGGCCGGACCTGCAGCGGGTGGGCGGCAAGTATCCGCACCTGTGGCACGTGCGTCACATGCAGGATCCGCGGTCGACCACGCCCCAGTCGATCATGCCCGCGTATCCGTGGCTGGCCCGCGACCACGTGGACTGGCGCGCGGTGGGGCGGGGCGTCCGCGCTCAGATGACGCTGGGGGTGCCGTATCCGCGGGACACCGCGGCGAACGCCGCCGCCCTGGCCAGGACGCAGGGCCAGCAGATCGCCGGCGAGATCGTGCAGCAGGGCGGGCCCGCCGGCCTCGAGGAGACCAAGATGGTGGCGCTGATCGCCTATCTGCAGCGCCTGGGCACCGACATCAAGCAGACGACGGCCACGGCCGCCGGGGCAGGGGGAACGGGACGATGAAGCTCTCCGATGTGATGAGCGCGATGGAGCTGCACGTCTTCGCCGAGGTGGCCTTCGTCATCGCCGCCGCGGCCTTCGCCGCCGTGGTCGTGACGACGTTTCTCCGCCGCAATCGGGAGCCGTTCGAGCGCGCGCGGCTGATGCCGCTCACCGGCGACGACGAGGTAATCGGCCGATGAGCGACCGCGACCGGCTGCTCGCGCACGAGAACGACGGGATCGAGGAATACGACAACCCGCTGCCCGGCTGGTGGTCATGGATCTTCGTGGCGACCATCGTCTTCTCGCTCGCGTACTGGCTCTACTACCAGATCGGCCCGGGGCCCTCGGTCATCGCACAGTACGACGACGACATGCGCGTGGCCGCCGAGCGCCAGGCCAAGCTCGCGCCACTGCCCAGCGGCGCCAGTGAGGAATCGCTGCGCTCCCTGGCCCGGGACGCCCGCGTCATCGCGAGCGCGCGAGAGATCTTCGCGACCCGCTGCATGCCCTGTCATGGGCCCGAGGGGCAGGGGGTGATCGGGCCCAACCTCACGGACGACTACTGGATCCACGGGCGCACGCTCGTCGAGATCCGGCGCACCATCAGCGAAGGCGTGCCGGACAAGGGGATGGTGCCGTGGAAGGATCAGCTCAAGCCCGACGAGATCAGCGCGCTGACCGCCTACGTGAGCACGCTGTCGGGCACCAATCCGCCGAACCCCAGGCCCCCGCAAGGTGTGAACGGCAAGGGCGAGGCCGCCCCGGCAACGGCGGCGACAAATTGACACGAATGGTTCGGGGCGGATGACCAGCCACGCGGGGCTGCCCGCCGAGGCGACGGAGCGGGTGCTGCCGACGCTCAACCGCGACGGCACGCGCCGGTGGATCCGCCCGCGGCTCTTCGCCGGGCGCTTCTTCCGGCGCCGGCGCGCCCTCGCCTGGACCCTGATGGCGCTGTTCACCGCGATCCCCTATCTCACGCTCAACGGCAAGCCGCTCGTGCTGCTCGACGTGGTGCAGCGGCGGTTCACGCTGTTCGGCGCGACGTTCCTGCCCACCGACAGCATGCTGCTGATGCTCTTGCTCGTCGGGATCTTCCTGGCCATCTTCCTGCTCACCGCGGTATACGGCCGCGTGTGGTGCGGCTGGGCGTGTCCGCAGACGGTCTACATGGAGTTCCTCTACCGGCCGATCGAGCGCCTCATCGAGGGCGGCTCCGGCGGCCAGGCACGGCTCGACCGTCACCCGCTCCACCCGCGCCGGTTGCTGAAGTACGCGGTGTTCGGCGCGCTCAGCATGTTCCTCGGCCACACCTTTCTCGCCTACTTCGTCGGCGTGAGCGCGCTCGCCCGCTGGGTGACGGGCTCGCCCGCCGAGCACCCGATCGCCTTCCTGGTCATGGCGGCGACGACCGTCTTGATGCTGCTCGACTTCGGCTGGATGCGCGAGCAGGTGTGCATGGTGGCCTGCCCGTACGGGCGCTTGCAGTCCGTGCTGCTCGACCGGCGCTCGCTCATCGTCGGCTACGATGCCCGGCGGGGTGAGCCACGCGCCAAGCTGGGCCACCGCGGACTGGCGCTGGCCACCCCGCCCGCGCCCGCGGGAGACTGCATCGACTGCGGCGCCTGCGTCGTCACGTGTCCCACGGGCATCGACATCCGCGAGGGGCTCCAGATGGAGTGCATCCACTGCACGCAGTGCATGGACGCGTGCGACTCGATCATGGACAGGGTCGGCCGCCCGCGCGGCCTCATTCGCTACAGCTCGCGCGACGAGCTGGCGGGCGCGCCGCGCCGCATCCTGCGGCCGCGGGTCGTCCTCTACCCGGTGCTGCTCGTCCTCGTCTGGGGCGGTCTCGTCTTCGCCCTCACGCATCGCGCCCCCGCCGACGTGACGGTGCTGCGCGGGCTCGGCAGCCCGTACAGCATCCTGCCCTCCGGGCTCGTCTCGAACCAGATCCGCGTCAAGATCGTCAACCGCGACTCGGTGGATCGCCGCTACCGGATCGACGTCGAGCGGGCGGACGCCGGGCCGGGCCAGGCCCTCGAGATGATCTCGCCGGAGAATCCCATTCTCGTGGCGGCCGGCAAGTCCGCCACGGCCACCCTCTTCGTCGAGGCGCCGGCAAACGCGTTCGCCGACGGGCGCCTGGCCGTGCGCTTCCGCATCGGCGACGGCGTGGGCTGGAGCGACGCGGTGCCGTATCGCCTGCTCGGTCCCGAGGACCGCGAGGGCCACGAGGCGGGCGACGAGAGGAAACGGCACGGCGACGAGAAAGAGCGCCATGAACGGTAAGGGATGGTACTGGCCCCTCGTCCTCGCGGGGCTCCTCGTGGGCAGTGCCGGCGCCAACATCGGGTTCATGCTGATCGCGACGAGCGACCCGACGTTTGCCGTCGAGCCTGACTATTACAGGAAGGCGATCGACTGGGACAAGACCATGGCGCAGGAGGCGAGGAATGCCGAGCTCGGGTGGGCGGTCTCGGCGCGGCTCGAGCAGGCCGCCCGGCCCGGACAAGGGCGCCTCGTGGCCCGCGTGACGGATCGCGCGGGCGCGCCGGTGACGGGCGCGCGCGTCGCCGTCGAGGCCTTTCCGAGCGCGCGCGCCGGCCAGGTCGTCACTGCCGCCCTCGAGCCCGAGGGGAACGGCGTCTATGCGGGCGGCATCGCGCTCGGGCGCCCGGGACTCTGGGAGCTTCGCGTCCGCGTGACGCGCGGCGAGCAGGTCTTCACCCGGACGCTCAGCCAGGACCTGGCGGCTCGGCCGTGACCGCGCTCGCGCTGACCGTGCTCACCGCCAGCCTGCTCGGCAGCCTGCACTGCGCCGGCATGTGCGGTGGCTTCGTCGCGTTCTACGCCGGCGACCCCGGTCGCCGCGGGGAGCGGTCGCGGCTCGCGGGCCATCTCTCCTACAACCTGGGCCGCCTCGCCGCGTATGCCGGCCTCGGCGCGCTGGCCGGCGCGCTCGGCGCGGCGCTCGACGCCACGGGCGGCCTCCTCGGGGTCCAGCGTGCGGCGGCGGTGGTGGCAGGGGTGCTGATCGTCCTCTGGGGTGTGGCCGCGCTGCTGGAAAGCCGCGGGGTGCGGCTGCCGCGCCTCGCGGCGCCGCCGGCGGTCCGCGGCCTCCTGCGCCGGGGCATCCAGCGCGTCGCGGCGCGGCCGCCGGCCACGCGTGCGCTCGCGATCGGCCTGCTCACGGGACTCTTGCCGTGTGGGTGGCTCTACGCCTTCGTGGTGACGGCGGCGGGGACGGGCAGCGCGGCGGCGGGCGCGGCGATGATGGCGGTCTTCTGGCTGGGGACCGTGCCCGTGATGCTGAGCGTCGGGCTCGGCCTCGCCGTGCTCTCGGCGCCGCTGCGCCACTACCTGCCCACGGCGTGCGCGGTGGCCATGATCGTGGTCGGTCTCTTCTCCGTCGCCGGTCGCGTGCGCCCGCACGACCCTCCTGCGGCGGCGCGCGACATCACGGGCGTGGGCGGCCATCACCATGCTCCTCGCTGAAGAGGTCGGGGCGCGGGTCACCGCGGCGGCGTGCGCGCAGTGCGGCCTGCCCGTGCCCGCGGGATTGCTCGAGGCGGGCGCACCCCGCCAATTCTGCTGCGCGGGCTGTCGGGCGGTCCATGCCCTCATGGACGAGCACGGCCGCGCCCACGAGCACGGCCTCGACAGGCAACGCGCCGCGCGCTCGTCGTGGGCGCCTGCCCGCCCGGGCGATCGGCGCTATGCCGAGCTGGACGATCCCGGCTTTCAGGCGCGCACCTGCCGGCGCGGGCCGGACGGGCTCCTGGCCACGGAGCTCTACCTCGAGGGCGTCCACTGCAGCGCCTGCGTCTGGCTGGTGGAGAAGCTGCCCGGCCTGCTGCCCGGTGTGGTGGAGGCGCGGCTCGACCTGTCGCGCTCGCAGGTGCTCGTGCGGTGGGATCCCGGCGTGGTGCGCCTGTCGGCGGTCGCGCGCCAGCTCCGCGCGCTCGGCTATGCGCCGCATCCGCGCCGCGGAATGCGCGCCGAGGAGGTGCGCCGCCGCGAGGATCGCGTCGCGCTCGCGCGCGTGGGCCTTGCCGGCGCGGTGGCGGGCAATGTCATGGCGATCGCGTTCGCTCTCTACGGCGGCATGCTCAACGGGATGGAGCCCGAGTTCGCCGCGTTCTTCCGCTGGGCGAGCCTGCTCCTCGCGCTGCCGTCGGTGATCTGGGGCGGGGGAGTCTTCTTCCGCGGGGCCTGGACGGCGCTGCGTCTTCGCGCGCTCAGCATGGACCTGCCGATCAGCCTGGGGCTCCTCGCCGGCTTCCTGCACGGCGCCGTCAACACGGTGCGGGGGACGGGCGAGGTGTACTTCGACTCGGTGACGGCGCTGATCTTCCTGCTGCTCTTCGGCCGCTACCTGCTGCGCCGCCAGCAGCGCGCCGCCGGCGACGCCGCCGAGCTCGCCGCCTCGCTCTACCCGAGCTCCGCCCGGCTGCTCGAGGACGGACAGGCGCGCGAGGTTCCGCTCGAGGCGCTCGTGCCCGGAGCGCTCGTCGAGGTTCGCGCGGGGGAGCTCGTGCCCGCGGACGGCGTGATCGTGGCCGGCCAGTCGACCGTGGACGCCTCGCTGCTCTCGGGCGAGCCGGTGCCGGTGGCGGTCGCGGCCGGGGATCGCGTGCACGCCGGCACGCTGAACGTCGCGTCGCGGCTGGAGCTGCGGGTCGAGCGCACCGGGGAGGACACGCGTGTCGGCCGGCTCATGACGCTCGTCGAGGCGCACGCGCGGCGCCGCGCGCCGATCGTCCAGCTCGCCGACCGCATCTCCGGCCGCTTCGTCGCCGCCGTGCTCGTGCTGGCCGCGGCGACCCTCCTGCTGTGGGTGCGCGTGGATCCCGCGCGCGCGCTCGACCATGCCGTGGCGCTGCTCATCGTCACGTGTCCCTGCGCGCTCGGGCTGGCGACGCCGCTGGCCATGAGCGCGGCCATCGGCCGGGCGGCGCGCGGGGGATTCCTCGTCAAGGGCGGAGACGTCCTCGAGAAGCTGACACGGCCGGGGCGGATGTGGCTCGACAAGACCGGCACGCTCACCGAGGGCCGCGCCCGGCTCGTGCGCTGGTGCGGAGATGTCTCGGCCCGGCCGCTGGTCGCGGCGGCGGAGGCGCATTCGTCGCATCCGCTCGCCCTGGCGTTTCTCGAGGCCTTGAGCGGGGAGCCTCGCTCGCGCGACATGGTCGAGATCATCGAGACGCATGGGGGAGGGATCGAGGCCCGCGTCGGCGAGCGATCCGTCATTGTCGGCTCGCCCGCGTTCGTGGAGTCGCGCGCGAAGGAGGTCGTGTCCGGGCTCGCGACCGAGGTCGACGTGCTCGTCGGCGCGGGGCTCACGCCCGTGCTCGTGGCCGTCGACGGCCGGGTCGTCGCCGCCGCGGGATTCGGCGACCCTGTGCGCGGGGACGCGGGGGCGGCCCTAGCGCGCGTGCGCGGGCTCGGCTGGCGCCTGGGCATCCTGTCCGGCGACCACGCCCGCGTTGTCGCCGCCGTCGGGGCAGGGCTCGGTCTCGAGCCCGCCATGTGCCGCGGGGGCGTCTCGCCCGAGGGGAAGCTGGACGTCGTCGCCGCGGCGCTCGCCCAGGGGCCCGTCGTGATGGTCGGCGACGGGGTCAATGACGCCGCGGCCCTCGCTGCCGCCACCGTCGGCATCGCCGTGCACGGGGGCGCGGAGGCGGCCCTCGCCGCCGCCGACGTCTTCGTCATGCGGCCGGGCGTGACGCGCATCGCCGAGCTGCTCGATGGCTCGCGCCGGACCATGCGGGTCGTCCGGCGCAACCTGGCCTTCTCGCTCGGCTACAACGTGATCGGCGTCGGCCTGGCCATGAGCGGCGCGCTGAACCCGCTGGTGGCCGCGATCCTGATGCCGCTGTCCTCGCTCACCGTCATCATCAGCTCGTACCGGGCGCGGACGTTCCGGACGGCGAAAGACGGGGAGGCACCAACGTGTCGGTGATGTTCATCCTGTTGCCCGTGGCGCTGCTGTTCTCGGCGGCGGCGCTCGGCGTCTTCCTGTGGGCGAGCGCCTCAGGGCAGTTCGATGACCTCGAGACACCGAGCGTGCGGATCCTCCACGAGGACGACGAGCCGCCTGGGCGGTGAAGCCGGCGCAAGGGCTCGTGCCCCTGCGCCGTCTGATCTGCTGGGCTGGCGGTCTCTTACCAGCGTGACGGGCGGCGTTCGCCGCCGCCGAAGCTGTTGCCGGATCCGGACCCGGTGCCACGTGGGGCGCCGCCTCCCCCTCCGGATGATCCCTTCGGGTTTGCGACGTTGACCTTGAGCGGGCGACCCTCGAAGGACTGGCCGTCGAGCTTGGCAATCGCCGCCTCGGCCTCGGGCTGCGTCGACATCTCCACGAACCCGAATCCGCGCGACTGACCCGAATCG
>Ga0105249_10005521_pt1 | contig 10923 bp, 10 predicted proteins | sample KBSS44metaG_FD_81522 | JGI IMG/M metagenome (GOLD analysis project Ga0105249, IMG submission 81522) | Switchgrass rhizosphere microbial communities from Kellogg Biological Station, Michigan, USA - KBS S4-4 metaG | ecosystem: Host-associated > Plants > Roots > Rhizosphere > Soil | place...
GCCGTTCTCGCGCAACTCTGGCGGGATAAACGCCAGGTCCAGCGCGTTATAAATCTCCTCCTCCGTCGCCGCCGCAACGATGGAGTTGTCCTCCAGCCGCAGCAACGCATACTCATTCAGCGTCAACCCACGCTTGATCGCCCGCTGACGCAGCGCGACATTGTGGTGCTTCGATCCGGTGAAGTACTGCAGCGCAGCCCCATAGCTTGATCGCGGCAACAGCCGCACATCCACCTGCAACTGGTTACGCAGCGTAAAGCTCACCTTGTTCTGCCCGCGCGCCAGCAGCTTATCGATCAGCGGCAGCGTGGCCACATGCTCCACCGCTGCAGCAACCTTGTCCGGCTCGCAAGCAGGTCCTGTCACCAGCAGGTCCAGATCACCCACACTCTCGCGCCCACGTCGTAACGACCCCGCCGGCGTAATCTCCTCAATGCCCGGGAATTCGAAGATCAGCGCCGAGATCCGCTCCGCCTCGCGCCGCGCCTGGTCGATGCGGAAGCGGCCCGTGTTGCGCCGGTAGTCCTCGATGCCCTTCAGCAGCTTCGCCGCAAACTTCTCGCCCATCCGCGGCAGCTCCGCCAGCTTGCCCGCCTTGGCCGCTTCCTCCAGCGCGTCTATATCCGCAACGCCCAGCGACGACCACAGCAGCGCCACCGTCTTCGGCCCCATTCCTGGCAGCCGCAGCAACTCCAGCATGGTGGCCTTGTACTTGGTCAGCAACTCCGCGCGGATCGGCATCGTGCCCGTCGCGACGATCTCGCAGATGTTCGCCGCCATGCCTTTGCCGATACCCGGTATGGCCAGCAACTGCTTCGGATCCGCCACAAGCCCAGCCAGCTGCGTCGTCTGCTGCTCCACCGCCTCCGCAGCCCGCCGATACGAGCGGATACGGAACGTGTCAGCCGCGTCAATCTCAAGGAGGGCTGCCGTCTCCTCCAGAAGCTTTGCGATAGCAATGTTTTCCATAAACACGAAAGGGCCGGACACCCGCAGCTTTCATTCAGCCTGCAGGCTCTCCGACCCAACCCATGCTACGCGATTCCGCCGCACCTAGCTTACACACGTACCATGCACTCGTGCGGCGCAGACTTAGTCTTTAACCCTCAAGCGGCATCGCTGCGCGGAGCAGCAGCTGCATCGCGCACCCGGATCACCTGGTCAGCCTGCGGGCCTTTCGTCCCCTGGATCACGTCGAACTCAACCTCATCGCCCTCCTTCAGGCTCTTGTAGCCGTCCGATTGGATCGAGCTGTAATGCACGAAGACGTCAGGTCCGCCTTCCCGTCCGAGAAAGCCGTAGCCTTTCGCGTTGTTGAACCACTTGACTGTACCCCTGTATTGCGCCAATTGAACTCTCCCTTACTGATGCTGTGGTTGGCTGGTCCGGAACGCCGGTCTCTCTCTATACGACGCCAGAATCCGTGCACAGGTTTTCTGGATAGGTTGCCCGCCAAAGCGAAATAATTTGCGCAAGTCTCACCAAAACCCAGATGCCTCATCCCTTGGAGTCGTCCGGGGCGCGGAAGTTTGCATGTATTCTTTTCAAGGAAATGAAACGTGTCCTCACCGCGACCGTCCTGATCCTTCTGGTCGTCGCACTCGTCTTCTTCGGGCATCTCTGGATGCTCACGCTCGCCACCTGCCTCGTCGCCGAGCTGGCCGCCTATGAGTACATCGCCCTCGCCAACTCCGGCGGCGCCCGCGTCCCCGCCTGGTGGATGATCTCCGCCATCGCGCTGCTGTTCTACTTCACCTATTACCGGCCCATTGAGGCCCAGTTGCCCATCCTCAGCCTGCTCGCCCTCGTCCTGCTGGCCTGGGCCGGCTTCCGCGATGAGCTGGACCGCGTGCTCCGCGATGCTTCCTTCGGTCTCTTCGGCCTGGTCTATGTCGCCTACCCACTCCTGCTCATCCCCATGATCTGGAACCGCGATGACGGCAAACCACTCATTCTGTTCCTCATGGTCTGTGTCTGGGCCGGAGACATCGCCGCCCTGTACGTCGGCCGCAGCTTCGGCAAACACAAGCTCTCGCGACTCAGCCCCAACAAAACCTGGGAGGGCTCCATCGCCTCCGTCGCCGGCAGCGTCATCGCCGGCCTCGGCGTCGTCCTGCTCGGCGACCTGCTCTCCGCCCACGGCAACACGGTCCTTCACGTGCTGGAACCCCTCTGGCAGACCGCCCTGCTGGCCATCCTTATTAACATCGCCGCCCAGCTGGGCGATCTGCTCGAGTCCGCCATCAAGCGCGGCGCCGGCGTTAAAGACTCCGGCTCCATGCTCCCCGGCCACGGCGGCATCCTGGACCGCATCGACGCGCTGCTGCTCGCCACACCAGCGCTGTGGTGCGTACTGCTGCTCAAGGACGCCTTTGGGCTGGGACGGTTTTGATAACAATGCACCCAACGCAGAAGGGATAATCCAATGAGCGACTTCGGGACAAGCATTCTCACAGCCGTTTTGCCATTCGTAGCGATAGCCTTGTTTTGGCTGTTTCTCTGGAAGCAGATGCGCAAAGGGAAGAACACCTCACAGCAAACTCTGATCGAACCGATGCGCAAAGTTCTTCAGGAGGAACTAGTCCCCGAAATTCGGGCTCTCCGCGAATCGGTCGAAGCTCTTCGTAAAGACCTGAACGATCGCCGCTAAGCCGGCGCCTCTCCATCTGCGAAAATAGTCCAGTGAAGAAGCTCGCCATCCTTGGCTCCACCGGCTCTATCGGCCAGAGCACCCTCTCCATCTGCGAATCCTTCCCCAACCGCTACCAGGTCATCTCCCTCGCGGCTGGCAATAATCTTGAAGCGGCCCTCGCCCAGTGCCTGCGCTGGCAGCCAAAACTCATCTCCATCGCAACGGAAGAGCTTGCCGCCGCCCTCACCATGCGCCTACGCGCAGTCGGCCACACCGGCACTGAAGTCGTCTGGGGCACCGAGGGCACTGTGCGCGTCGCAACTCTGCCTGAGGTCGACTTCGTCGTCTCCGCCATCGTCGGCGTCGCTGGTCTCGAAGCCACCTACGCGGCGGTCCGTGCCGGCAAAACCATCGGCCTCGCCAACAAAGAGTGCCTCGTCGCCGCCGGCGAACTCATCCTCACCGCCGCCCGACAAAGCGGCTCCGCACTTCTCCCCATCGACTCTGAGCACAACGCCGTCCACCAGTGCCTTCGCGGCGGACAGGCTTCCGAGGTCAAGCAGATCTGGCTCACCGCCTCCGGTGGCCCTTTCCGCAACACCCCCCTCGCCGACTTCGACCGCATCACGCCCGCGCAGGCGCTCAAACACCCCACTTGGGTCATGGGCCGCCGCATCACCGTTGACTCCGCCACCATGCTGAACAAAGGCCTCGAGATCATCGAAGCCTGCCGCCTCTTCAACCTGCCGCCGTCGCAGGTGCGCGTCACCATCCATCCGCAGTCCACGGTGCACTCGCTCGTCGAGTTCATCGACGGCTCCATCCTCGCGCAGATCTCCGTCACCGACATGCGCCTGCCCATCCTCTACGCGCTCGCCTATCCGGAGCGCCCCGCCGCCCCGCAACTCAGCTTCGATCTCGCCGCGCTCTCGCAGCTTGACTTCTCCCAGCCCGACTTCGCCCGCTTCCCTTGCCTCCGTCTCGCATATGAAGCCGCTGACTCCGGCCCCGCCGCCTGCATCGCCCTCAACGCCGCCGACGAGATCGCCGTCGCAGCATTCCTCGAAGGTCGCATATCCTTCACCGGCATCGCACGTACAATTGAGGACGTGTTGGCCCAAACGCCGCCGCGTTCTCCTGCGTCTATCCAGGATGTGCTTGCGGCCGACCGGACGGCCCGGGTGTGCGCGCAGAAATTGATCGCTAACCACGCTCCAGCAGTCCGAGCCTGAGTAGAGGGGCCTGAACCTTCCATGATGACTGTCATCCAGCTTCTTCTCGTCCTTGGCCTCATGGTCTTCATCCATGAGCTCGGCCATTTCGTCGTCGCCAAATGGTGCCGCGTCCGCGTGGAGGCCTTCGCCCTCGGCTTCGGAACCCGCCTCTGGGGCTACGTCCACAACGGCACCGACTATCGCATCAACGCTCTGCCTCTCGGCGGATACGTCAAGATGGCCGGTGAGATTCCCGGCGAAGAGGTCTCGGACGATCCCGGCGACCTGAACAACCATCCCCGCTGGCAGCGCATGCTCATCGCCGTCGCCGGCCCCGCGGCAAACTTCGTGCTAGCCTTCTGCCTCATGACCGGCGCCTATATGGCGCACTACGAGGTCAGCGCCTACCAGTCCGGCACCGCCGTCACCGACTACATCTCGCCCACCTCAGCAGTGGCAAAGACTGGCATCCACTCCGGCGACACCATCGTGCGGTTTGACTCCGTCAACAACCCCACCTGGGATGATGTCTACCAGCACGCGCAGTTGAACCTAAACCAGACCGTTCCCTTCTCCTTCGTGCATGACGGCCAGCGCACGGACACTTCGCTGTATCTCCCCTTCAAGGGCAGCACGGAAAAATTCACCCTCGACTCCGCGCTGGCCATGGGCCTCACGCCCAAGATGCAGGACGGGCCGATCAAGGTGGAGAAGCCAGTCCCTGGTAGCCCCGCCGACCGTGCCGGTCTGCGCAGCGGCGACCAGATCGCCACCATCGACGGCCTGCAGATTCGCAGCGTACAGGCTCTGCTCGCATACCTGGCGGACCAGAAGGGCAAGCCCGCGCAGTTGGATCTGCTCCGCGGTGGCCAGCATATCGCCATGTCCGTAACTCCGGAACTCGCCGACGCGGGCGACGGCTCCGGCGGTAAGGCCTATCACCTCGGCTTCCAGCCTTCGCAGCCACCCTCAAAGATAGAGACGCTTCCCTTCAGCAAGGCCTCCGCCGAGTCACTGGCTTATATCAGAAAGAATTCGCTGCTCATCGTCGACGTCATCAAGGGCATGTTTGAGCGCCACATCTCCGTTAAGCAGCTCTCCGGCCCCATCGGTATCGGTCAGGTCGTGCACGAGGCCGCTGCTGCTGGCTGGATGCCGTTAGTCGAGACCATCTCCATGATCTCGATCAACCTGGCGATGTTCAACTTGCTGCCCTTCCCCATCCTCGACGGCGGCATGATCTTCCTGCTCATCATCGAGAGCCTCTTCCGCCGCGACCTGCCCATGCCCATCAAGGAGCGCATCTACCAGGTCGCGTTCGTCTGCATCCTGCTCTTCGCCGCGATGGTCATCTTCAACGACATCTCCAAGCTGCCGTTCATCGTCAAACTGCGCTCCTGATTTTTTGTTTGTCATCCCCGAAGGGGATCTGCGTTTACTTTTTCGCCGTCATCCCGAGCGACGGAAGCGTAGCGACCGGAGTCGAGGGACCCCCGCATTTGTCTTGGCACATCATTCTGACGCACGGCGTCAGAATCTCCGTATTTTGCCTGTCAAGCCCTCCAACCATCTCATTCAGCGCCTAACCAGCTCACTGCATGCTAGTTAGCCACCTGAAAATAGTTGGCATTTTAGTTATGCGCCGCGCGCTACCATGGATATAGATAGAAATCAGGACCTGCTGCGTGCTACGACAAGTTACAGACGACGAATTAAAGACGGCAAAGTTGCATACGGCAGGTAAGCAACCTCGTTGGTCTGGCGTCCTCGCCTATAACTCTTTTCCCAAGACGATTTTGCGTGTAACCCTCTTACGAAAGACGATTTTGCGCGCACCGCACCACGCTAACCCCAATTGTTTCCCGAATTTGCCCGTAAACTCGTGATTTTCCCCGCGGGGGGTGGGGTCAGCCCCGCAGCTCCGCCACAATCTCCGCCGCTGCCTTGCGCGCCTCATCCGCGCGGTCCGGCGCAAAGCTGATCGCGCCCACCCGCGCATGGCCGCCACCGCCATACCGCTCGCAGATCGCAGCGATGTTCGCCAGCTCCGCCACCGGCACCTTCGTCCACGGGTTCGTACCTACGGAGATCTTCGTCCGGAAGGTCGATTTGCTCAGCCCCACGGTATATGTCGCCGCCGGCAGCAGGTAGTACGGGATGAACTTGTTGTAACCCTCGGTCAGCCGGTCTGTAATGTCGAACGTGATCACGCCCCGGTCCAGCGTCGCCCGCTCGCGCAGCAGTTCGATGCCCTGCAGATGCCGCTCCATCAGCGGCGCCAACTCGGCCTGGATAAACGGCTGGGCCAGCACTTCGCCTAGGCTCATCTCCGTCAGCAGCGGAATCACCCTCGGCACAAAGCCCTCGCCCGATGCCTCGATCACCATGGTCAGCTTCATTGCGGGCTCGGCCATGCCCACCGCTGCCTCCGCGCTCTCATACCGCGCGCCGTCCACGATGTCCGCCCAGTAGATCAGCTCCTTTAGCGGCGCTGTATCGAAACCATACTTCTCCCGCGCCACGTCCGCGATCAGGCTGGTGCAGGAGACATAATCGGCGTCATAGAACTTGCCACCCTTTCGCGGGTCACAGTCCGCGTCCGCCTGCGACGCCAGAAAGTCCTGGTAGTCCTCCGTCGTCGTGAACGCGCTCTGGTGATGGTCAAACCACCACGTCACCCGCGGCGAGTTGTAGTACTTGAAGTCGACAATCGCATTCTCGCCCGCAACAAACGCCGCCTCGTCAAACAGCGCACCCGCCTTATGCACCAGCCCGGAGTAGCTGAACGTCTGCGCCGTGCCGATGCACTCGCGATGAAAGCGCGTAAACACCGACGCCGAACATGCGCCATCGAAACAGTGATCGTGATGAAAAACCCGGCACTCCAAGTAGTCTCAGCCCTCCGTCTCAGCGTCTTCACCCGCTGCTTCGTGCGCATCTCCTTCACGCGAGCGAAGCTTGACGCCAAGCTCTAAGCATTGCCGTGCCGCGGGCGCATGTCAAGCAAGCAGGCATATAGGTAGTGGCTCAGTTTGAAAATTCTATTCTGGCTAATGGGCTTTGGGATTCGGATAGACGCGCCCCAAATAGCGATCTAATCCAACCATCACAGCCAGTAGCGCAGGCCGAGTGATATACCCAGCCTGTTTTCTGAGACGTAGCTTGGATAGCGATCTGATCTGGTCAGTGAGGGCCACGCGATCTATCGACATGGTTCCATCCACCATTGTGATTTCGCTGGCAGGAACCTGTATCAGATGAGCTAAAGCCTTACCCACATGTCTGGACATGGGAAGGCCCACCACGCAGTCGCCACGATGCAGGCGTTCTGTAGACACGATCAACCACGGTCTGTCCTTCTGAATCTCGCGGCCAACCGTATCGGTTAGTTGCGGGTCGGGATCACACCACCAAAGCTCACACTGCTTATATACGGTCGCTTGCTGACTCTGCATCGAGGTCTCTCATAGAGGAATCCAGAAGCTCCTGATCTTCTTCGTCCCAAGGAAGTTTCACTTCTGGTTCATCTACAGGAGACACGCGCAGTTCAAGCGCTTGCTCCACAATCGCGGAGGCGTTGACCCAAGCCCGCATACCTTCCACGAGGGATTCTTGAATGCCTTCGGGTATCTTCGTCTCAAATTTCATTGAGGCCAAGACACAGTCGTAATGAAAGCGCCCCCACATGGAAAACAGTCTGAAATCGCAATTCAGTTTCAGATCGAGGTCGCTATCGCGCGGGGGGCCGGCCTTGCTGATCTGATACCCAACCGACCGCATCCGATGGAAAATCCACATCGAAAAGTCGGCCTGCTCCGCGATCCTCTCTCCAAAAAGAACGTTCTTGCTCCGCTCCAGGTCTTCGTTGATCCTCTCCTCAGAAGCAGCGCAGAGCAAATCCATTGCTGTCCCAGGCACGAGAATCTGGATCATGTCCGTTAGAGCGCGACTCGCACGGATGTAGTCGTTCCATACGTTATCGCGCACTACCTTGAACTCATCTACCGTGCGGCAGCAGAGAGCAGACAGGAGTTGCCTATCAACCACTTCGACAAGCTGACGGATCAACGCTTCATTGGATCGGCTGACAACGTTCGTCTCTCCCGACGTAGCAGCATCGAGAGCGCCAAGAGCGCCGATTTCAAAGCGGGGCAGCCCCTGCGGCACTTCTAGCGTTGTAGTTCCCATAATGCAGTCGTTCCTTTCTTAACCGTGTTCCTCTGTTGCACGCTGCTTCGTCCATCGCGCAGCGCTGGCCTTCTTGGCAATCGCCCTTCTCCGCTTGGGAGTAAGTGCGGCAGCACGGGAAGGCCCCCCACGTAAGCCGCCTTTGCGAGAGGCGTCTGTATGGGGGTTCACGGTGTGTTCCAAGTGTTCTGCGGTCGCGGCCTGCACCAAGCGGAAGGCTCGGACATTCATATCCATGCAGCCTCCATGACCATTTGACGCACGTTCGTCCTATAACGTCGCATCTGAGACGGGATTCTATACCCGCCTGTCAAGCGTCGTATACGACACCTTTGTGGAGCGGTGGAACCGCCTTCCAAAGCTATTAGGGGCACACCTAAGTGTGCCATGGAAGGACGGCGCAAATCGAAGAAAATCCGATAATCGAATTGAGCAAATTGCTTGACTTGATTCCTTAACTCAAGCATAATTGCTCAATATGAATTCCCTAAGCGCAGCCGAAAGAAGGCAAGTTGTGGCAGCCCTTGTCGAGGGGAACAGTATCCGCGCGGTGTCGCGCATGACGAACGTTGCGCGGAACACCGTCACGAAATTGCTAGTTGATCTAGGCGCTGCATGCATGGCATACCACGATGAGCATGTCCGCAACGTGCGCGTGAAGCGGCTCCAGTGTGATGAGATTTGGGCGTATGTCGGGGCCAAGGCCCGCAACGTCTCCGCAGAGAAGAAAGAGATTGGATGGGGCGACGTTTGGACATGGGTTGCTCTGGATGCGGACACTAAGCTCGTGGTCTCGTACCTCATCGGCGGACGCGGCGCGATGTGGGCTAAGGACTTCATGCTTGATTGCGCCTCACGCATTGTTGGGAAGCCGCAGATCACTACAGACGCGCATAGGCCATATCTCGCAGCCGTAGAAGCGGCGTTTGGTGGCGATGCTGACTATGCGATGGTTCATAAAGTATTCGGCGCGTCAGACGAACCCGAGAAGCGCTACAGCCCTGCTAAGTGCATCGGCTGCGACATGAAAACCATTAGCGGCGTCCCCGACCCAAAGCATGTTTCCACGTCCTACGTTGAACGGCAAAATTTAACGATGCGGATGGGGATACGCCGATTTACTAGGCTCACCAATGCCTTCTCAAAGAAGCTGGAGAATCACGCTTACGCCGTCGCGCTGCACTTCATGTATTGCAACTTCGTGCGAGTCCATCAGACGCTTCGTGTGACCCCAGCGATGGAAGCCGGACTGACCGATCACCTGTGGTCAATGGATGAACTCGCCGCACTTGGCGAGGTGACCGCTCCGAAAAAGCGCGGGCCTTACAAAGAGCGGGAGAGAATTTCAAACTGAGCCACTACCGGCATATACACTGGTCTGCGATGGATCCCAATCCGGTCACGACTCAGCACGTTGAAGGCGCAGACCCGGTCATCACCACACCGCCGCCAACACCCTCCACCCTGCACTACATCCTCTTCGGGCCGGAAGGCCTGCGCGCCGGCTGGGGCATCATCCTCTTCGTCGCCATCTACGGCGCGATGGAGCGCTGCCTCGTACCAGTGCGCCACGCGCTGCTGCATGCGCCTCCCATCCACGGAGGTCTGCTCAGCTTCCGGCAGGTGCTCAGCCTGGAGAGCGGGGGCATCGTCGCACTCATCGTTGCAATGTGGCTCCTGTCCCGCATCGAGCGCCGACCCGCAACCGCCTATGGACTCGCCCCGGCGCACGGCGCACGCTACTTCCTGCGCGGACTGCTCTGGGGCGTCGCATTGCTCTCGCTGCTCGTCTTCCTCCTCCGCGCCTTCGGCCTCGTCGTCTTCGACGCGCGGCTGCTCTTCGGCGCTGCAACAGTGCAGTACGGACTGATCTGGCTCGTTGGCTTTCTTCTCGTTGCTGTCAGCGAAGAACTCTTCAGCCGCGGCTATCTGCAGTTCACGCTCACCCGGGGCCTGCGTGCTCTCTATCACTGGGTCTTTGGCGCACGCTATGCCAACACTCTCGGCTTCTGGACCGCCGCCGCCGCACTCTCCTGCCTCTTCGGCGCAGGACACAGCAGTAACGCGGATGAGTCGCCGCTCGGTCTGCTCGCCGCAGGCCTCGCCGGCTTCCTCTTCTGTCTCAGCCTCTGGCGCACAGGCTCACTCTGGTGGGCCATCGGCTTCCACGCCTCCTGGGATTGGGCGCAGTCCTTTCTCTACGGCGTGCCGGACAGCGGCCTGATGGCGCGCGGCCACCTCTTCGCCACCCATGCTCTCGGCCGCCCATGGCTCTCCGGCGGCCTCACCGGTCCGGAGGGCAGCATTCTCTTTCTTCCCGTGGCCCTCGCCGGCGCAGGCATCATACTGCTGACGTTGCCGCGCACCCACAACGGCTACCTGCCCGTCGCGGACGAGGAACAAGCACCGCTTTTGCCGTAGACTTTCCCATATCTCATGAGCAGCGACGAAGCCAATCTCCCCCCCGCACTTCCGTCCCTCGATCTCAGCAAGCCGGGCTCCTCTCGCCGCACCATGCGCATCGCGGCGCTTGCGTTGCTGCTGCTGATTGTCCTCGCGGCTGCAGCGTTCCTCTTCGGGCGCATCTACTTCGGCCGCGTCATGCGCGCCAACCTGCCGCAGCTGGACGGAACCCAAGTGGCCTACGGCCTCTCCGCCCCGGTGACGGTTCAGCGTGACGCCCACGGCGTGCCTTTCATCCACGCGCAGTCTATGGACGATCTCGTCTTCGCGCAGGGTTACATCACCGCGCAGGACCGCCTGTGGCAGATGGACATGCTGCGCCGCAACGCTGCCGGCGAGCTGGCCGCAGTTATTGGCAGCTCTGTCGTGCCGCAGGACATCTCCCAGCGCACGCTGCAACTGCGCGCCGTGGCCGACCGGGCCACC
>Ga0105249_10005525_pt1 | contig 10920 bp, 10 predicted proteins | sample KBSS44metaG_FD_81522 | JGI IMG/M metagenome (GOLD analysis project Ga0105249, IMG submission 81522) | Switchgrass rhizosphere microbial communities from Kellogg Biological Station, Michigan, USA - KBS S4-4 metaG | ecosystem: Host-associated > Plants > Roots > Rhizosphere > Soil | place...
CTTCCGATCTTCGGAAATCCGGCGTCAATTGTCATCAACGCGTCTGTCAATGCGCACATCGGAATGCCCAACAGCAGTGTTTACGGCGCCACGAAGGCGGCAGTGCTTTCCCTGACCCGCACCCTTTCCGGAGAACTTATCTCCCGGGGCATTCGCGTGAATGCGGTAAGTCCCGGTCCAATTTCAACCCCACTTTACGGCAAACTCGGCTTCTCGGAGGCGGATCTCAAAGCAGTGGCGGCGTCCATTCAAGGGCAGGTTCCAGCGGGACGCTTCGGAAGTGCCAGTGAAATCGCCCACGCAGTAGTCTTCCTTGCTTCCGACGAATCCGCCTACACAGTGGGCGCCGAGCTCATGATCGATGGCGGTATGGGGACTCTCTGATGAGAAGCCTGCAACTTGCCGATTCCGGGGATTTGATTGAGAGCGATGTCCCGCAGCCAGTGCCGCGAGAGGGAGAGGTGTTGATCCGCGTTCGTGCTGCTGGAGTGACGCCTACCGAGCTTATCTGGTACCCCACGTCGCACACCAAGAGCGGGGCGAAACGCACGCGAGCGATACCATCGCACGAGTTCTCCGGTGAGATTGCAGAGACCGGTGAGGAAGTCTACGGAATGAGCGACTGGTTCGAGGAGGGGTCGCTCGCAGAGTATTGCGTCACGCAGCCCGCATTGATAGCTCCGAAGCCACAAAGCCTGAATCATGCGGAAGCAGCGTCCGTGCCCATTGGCGCTTTGACTGCCTGGCAGGGACTGTTCGACCGAGGAAAACTGAAGGCCGGCGAGAGTGTCCTGGTGCATGGAGGCGCAGGAGCTGTCGGGGTGTTTGCGATCCAGCTGGCGCGATCCCGCGGTGCGCATGTGATCACCACGGTATCGGCAAACAACTTCGAATTCGCGAAGGTTCTCGGAGCCGATGAAGTGATCGACTACAAGGCAGGCCCATTCGAAGAGAAAGTGCGTGATATCGACCTTGTTTTCGATGCGGTCGGAGGCGAGACCTTGCGCCGGTCCTGGGGGGTGCTCAAGCAGAATGGCCGGCTGGTTACGGTCGCCGCGGATGGCGAAAGCACACAAGATGAGCGCACCAGGCAGGCGTTCTTTATCGTGGAGCCAAAGCGCGACCAGCTTGTGGAGATTGGCAAGCTCATTGATGCGGGAATTCTGCGGGCTATCGTGGATACCGTGCTGCCCTTATCGCGCGCGGCAGACGCTTACGCGGGCAGGCTGGAAAGAAGCGGTCGAGGGAAGATGGTAGTCAGCGTAAGCGTCTAACTATTTCACAGGCGGCCGGCCGTCAATCAAGCGCTCATTCACAGTCAGTTTTTCGTGCATCTTGCGTTTCCACGCACCCGAGGATCTGGTCCAGGTATCACGAACGTGGGATCCCTGCCAGACAAGATGGGGAGTCCCATCGATGACCTCCGTTCGCGTGCTGCCGACCAGGCAAAGCACGACGGCATTGTCGCCATCCAATTTGACCGCGTAGATTTGAATACCGGATGCCGTACCACTTCGTTCGTAATCCGGCTGCCAGACGGCTGACCATCCAGCCGGAGGTTTCATGCTCGCAATGTCACGCCGCACGAACGGTTCCAACTCCTGCCGCGTTCTTGGCTTCTGGCCGACCGTGATACTGACCCAGTCACTGGTATCGATGTCCATTGCCGAATCGGCGTCACCGCGACGCAATGCGTCAAGCGATCTCTGATAAGCCGAGACGATGTCTTTGCGCGCCTCGTCTGCGAGATCGGCGGCCGTCAGCAGGGTCAAACTAACAATTAGGAATAGTGGCGGGAAGAGAGCCAGCGTATTGGGGCGTTGTCCAAACATAATGCATGCGCCTCCTGACAATCATAAGCCGTGGACGGTATGGCGCGTTCAGTGGGGTACAATGCCAGGTACTCGAAAAGATTGAACCAGGAGGTCCGCATGCAAACAACTCGGCGCCAGTTCGCCGGAATTCTTGGAGCGGCAGCCGCGGTGAAGGCCACGCCTGCCCGCGCGGACATCATCTTAGAAAACGCTACGATTCACACCATGGATCCGGCCAACCCTCGCGCCGACGCAGTTGCTATCGCCGGTGGCCGCTTTCTCGCGGTGGGTTCGAAAGATGACGTGGCTAATCTTGCTTCGCCCTCGACAAGGCGCATCGACATCGGTGGCCGGACCGTCCTTCCCGGTTTCATTGATGCGCACTTGCACACCGCGTCCTCCGGGCTGCGTCACCTGAAAGAAGTGGACTGCGACCTGCGGTCCATCGCAGCGATCCAGGCCGCTATCCGCGAGCGGGCGTCAAAGACACGACCGGGGGATTGGGTAACAGGTTTCAAGTACGACGACACCAAGACGTCGGACGGCCGGGCGCTCACGATTGCAGACTTAAACGCCGCTGCGCCCGATCATCCAGTGTTCATACAACATCGCGGAGGCCATACCGCCTGGGTGAATTCCAGGGCACTGACGATCGCGGCTGTGAACGAGAAGACGCCTGATCCCGCAGGCGGCGCCTTCGAGCATGGACCGGGCGGAGAGCTTACCGGCCGCGTGATGGAGACGGGCACCGCACCTTTCAAGTCCAGGATTCCTGATTCTGTCACGCGCGCGGAGCGGCAGGAGGGCGTGAGGCTTTTCACTAAAATGCTCGTGCGTAGCGGTGTTACCTCGGTTAATGATCCGGGCGGGTCACCCGACGATCTGGTGGCATACCAGGATGCCTACGCCGCGGGCGAACTCAGCGTTAGAGTGTACGGCTTCATCAGTCAGCCATTGATCAAGGCGATGCTCGCTTCCGGCGCGCGCTCTGGACTGGGCAATGAATGGGTGCGCCTCGGCGCGATGAAAATGGTGGCCGACGGATCCATCTCCGAACGGACTGCGCGCCTGTCCCAGCCTTATATCGGGCGGCCCAACGACTACGGCATTTTGGTGAAGACCGAACAGCAACTCTACGACGACGCGCGGGCTCCTCATGCCGCCGGTTGGCACATCGGCACCCATGCCAACGGCGACTCGGCCATCGATATGATCCTGCGTGTGTATGAAAGATTGCAGCGCGAAGCACCTCGAAAAGATCCCCGGTTCCGGATTGAACATTGCACGTTGATCAACGATAACCTGGTCCGCCGGATCAAGGCCCAGGGCGTAATTCCGACCCCCTTCTCCAGCTACGTCTACTATCATGGCGAGAAGATGAAGGAGTACGGGCCGGATCGCCTGAACTCCATGTTCGCGCTGCGAAGCTTCCTGGACGCGGGAGTTCCGTGCACCATGTCTTCAGACTATCCGCCCGGCCCTTTCGAGCCGATGATGTTCCTGCAATCGTCGGTTACGCGCACCGATACCAGAGGAAACGTTTGGGGACCGAAGCAGCGTATCACCATCGCGGAGGCGCTGCGCGTCGCCACGGTCAACGGCGCTTACGCGTCGTTCGAAGAAAAGCTCAAAGGATCTATAGAAGCGGGTAAATTAGCCGATTTGGTCGTCCTGGGACGCGACCCGCTGAGGGAGAACCCTATGTCGCTTGTGACGATTCCGATCGAGCGCACGATGGTTGGCGGCGAGTGGAAGTTCGAAGCCTGACCTCCTTTGTGACTACGTAAACCAAAGGCGCAACGCAAAGCATGATGAGGAGTGCCTGGAGACCGCTCGCGGCCGACGTCGAGATTCCGATTCCCGTCCCGACGGCGATCCAGGCGGCCAGACAAGCAGGGCACTTCGGTAGCAGCGCCAGCACCACTCCCGGCACAGCGCCGCCGAAGAGACGCCTGGCTCTCACGAGTCTCCGTGCGCCGAACAGCAGCCGCCGGCCGCGGGCTGTTCAGCATACCGGTCGTGGTGCCGCACCCACGACATAGTGAAGTCAAGCCCCTCCTCATCCCTGCCCTTGGGCGTCAAATCGAGAAAGTTGTATGCGCCTAGCAGGATGTCGAGCCCTCGCGCGTAGGCAGAGTAGGTGTGGAACACTTCGCCCGCGCCATCCTTGTAGAACACGCTTGCGCCAGGCGCTTCCTCACTGGGGAACGAGGTCAGACCGTAGTTGTAGTAAACTTTCCCGTTGGCCATTTCGTCCTTGTCAAACGAGACGTGATAGTCCCGATTGAAGTCAGTGCCGTAGGACGAGACCCACTTGAAACGCCAGCCCATGCGTTTCCGGAACGCTTCAATCTGTTCCATCGGCGCACGCGACACGACTGCGAGAGTCACATCCCGGGCTGCGAGGTGCACGAGGCTGCCCTCGAAATGGTCGGACAGGAACGAGCAACTGGGGCAACCTTCCTTCCATCCCGGACCGAACATGAAGTGGTAGACGATTAGCTGACTCCGGCCGTCGAAAAGATCCGAGAGATTCTCAGTTCCCTTCGACGTGGCGAACCAATAATTTTTCTCCACTTTGACCCAAGGCAACTCGCGCCGCTGCCGGCTAAGTTCATCGCGTCGTCTGGTGAATTCCTTCTCGGCCGCCAGATGCGCTTTGCGCGCCTGCAGCCATTCTTCGCTGGATACTACTTGATGACTTATCTCCGTTGAATTCATTTTGCCTTCTCCTTTCGGGGCGGCGCCCCGCTCTCTGCAACGGCTCAACTGAGGAACGCCTCGACAATCGCTGTGGTGGTCCGAGGGCCTTAACGCAACAGATCGAGAATGTCGCGCCGGGTCGGGCCCGACAGAGCCTTCCAGACGGCGTCGAGTTCTTCGGGCATCAGACTCGATGCGCCGCTTTTCTTTTTGAGAAATCCGTCGCCACGAGGTTCAGCAAATTCTGCCAGCCAGTGCTGAGACCGGCGCGATGAGCCGGATCCAGCAATCCGATGGCGCGATGCCGGAGGTTGACCCGTGTGCCGGCGGTAACTTCGCTAAGGCATACTTCGACGTGATTGATTGCCGGATATGACATGAACAGCGGGCCGCTCAGCTCAATCAGCACCGGCGGTTTGATCACCTGTACGTGACCCCAGAGATGGCCGATGCCGTTGCCGCGGTCCCGAAACCATCGTCCGCCCGGCCATTCCTCTAGAATCATCTCCATCGATTCACCCTTTGGGTTCCTGTTGCCTTCGCCAAAGCGGTGCAGGACGCTCTTAAATACGTCGCCGATTGCTGCTTTCACATCAACATGCTGCTCCACGTCCAGAATCAAGTCTTCGTTAGTAAGCATTGGTACTCCTCATTACGTACCTTTATAGTAACGTGACTTTTTGGTAACGTCAATATCTTTTTTGTTACTTCCCACTCAATAGAAGCAGCTTCTTCGTATACTGTGCAGGCACGGATATGACGGGCTCCGGGATATCCAGATGGCTACGGCGGGCGACCAGGCGAATGTATCCCAGATAATTGCCTCCGTCGGCTTCGAGTGCCTTGATCTCGGCTTGATTATCAGGAGCTATGGCTCTATGCCAGTCCAGCCAACGCCTCCAACCATCAGGCATGGTATCGGCGACCTCGATGTCGACGATTCCCGTCCGTTCCCAGTGTCGCCGCCACCAATTCGCCGAATGGAGAGACCAGAGATCATTGGTCCACCAGTCATGCAGGTGGTTGGGGACGGAACCGTCGATCTCACGCATAAAGCCGGCCCCGGCGATACCCACCTGACAACCTGGCTTCACAAACCGTGCGAGACAGTTCAAATAGAGATCGTCGGTTGCGTAGTAAGGGAAGGAGTCGATGCACACGATGGCATCGAAGAACTCCGCGGCGAATGGCATCGCCCGGCCATCGGCGTGCAAAGGGAAAACACCAGTTTCCACGCCGGCGTCGCGGATTCGCCGCAAGTTCTCTGAAGGGCTGAACCAGAGATCGGTCGCCCAAACCTGCACGCCAAACTCGCGGTGGAGAAAGATGGACGACGCGGCGCGGCCGCAGCCCAAGTCGAGCACTCGCATGCCGGGCTTTAAGTCCATGGCCGCGGTGAGCCACTCCGTCAGCCAGAGTGAATTTGCGCCTCCGCTCACAGAGGCTTTAATCCACTCGGGGTGGTAACGCGAGGAACGCGGAAATCGCTCGGAGAAGAACTGCTTATCTCGGGTCATGGATACATGCAACGGTATCAGGTTTCGCCAGAAGACTCCGGTTATTGCGGTACACTACCCACAATCATGACCAAAGCGATCACTCTGCTATTTGTCGCCGTGAGCCTGATTCCGGGCCGCGGAATCACGCCGGAGGACTATCTCCGCTTTGAGTTCGTAGGCAACCCCGCCATCTCACCCGACGGAAAGTTAGTTGCTTTTCCGCTGACGAAGATCAACGAGAAGTTAAACCGGCGCATGACGGCCATCTGGCTTGTCCCCTACGATGGCAGCGCCGCGCCGCGTCTGCTCACCGCGGAGTCTGTCTCGTCCTCGAATCCGCAATGGTCGCCCGACGGCAAGACGCTAGCTTTTCTTTCCACCCGCGGAGAGGGAGCACGCGCGCAGCTCTGGCTGCTCTCCATGGATGGCGGCGAACCCAAGCTCCTGACCAGCCTTAAGAACGGCGTCTCCTCGTTTCAGTGGTCTCCGCAGGGCGACCGTTTTGCCGTGATTTCGCGCACCGGACCCTCCGACCGAGGCACCTCTCCGAGCGATGTCCGTCATTACACTAACATCCGCTACAAGTTCAACGATACCGGCTGGTTCGACGACAAGCGCTCTCATTTATTCGTAGTGAATGCGAAGACCGGAGTCTCCACACAACTGACTGATGGACAAGATTGGGACGATACGGAACCGGCCTGGTCCCCCGATGGGAGCACCCTGGCGTTTGTCAGCGACCGCTCGGGTAAGGCATACGAGGATTCTCGCGACACCGACGTCTGGACAATACCCGCGCAAGGAGGAGCGCTCACCAAGATTTCCGATCACATCGAAGCCGACGTCTCGCCGCACTATTCGCCAGACGGTAAGACGATCGCGTTCCTTGGAAGCATCAAGCAGCGGCAGCATCCGAAGGTCTTCCTTGCGCCAGCCACTGGAGGCGCGCCTTCGCGTCTTGCAGTGGACGGACTGGACCTTCTCATCTCCAACCTGCAATGGTCGGGCGCGAATTCGCTGCTGTTCGAAACCGGGTCGCGCGGTACGAACGCCGTGTATCGGGTTGATTTGGGCACGCACAGCGCCAAGCCTCTGCTGACGGGAGAACGTGCCGTGAGATCCGTCAGCGAGCGGGGCGGCCGCTGCGCATTCCTTGTGAACGACTTCAAGAATTTGGATGACATCTACGTCTCCAATTCCGATGGAACCGGAGAACGCCGGCTCACCACGCACAACGCGGCATTGTGGAAGGATCTGGAATTGGCGGGCGTGGAGAGAATGCCGTTCAAGTCCACCGACGGCACTCCTGTGGATGGATTTCTCGTCAAACCAATCGGCTGGCAACCGGGCGTGAAATATCCCCTCGTGCTGAGCGTTCATGGCGGCCCGGCGGGAATGTACGGAGTGGATTGGTATCACGAATTCCAGGTCTACGCAGCCAAAGGATACGGCGTGTTCTTTTCCAACCCGCGCGGCTCGACGGGATATGGCGAAGAATTTGCGCGGGCTATCAAAAACAACTGGGGCAAGATGGACTACACCGACGTGATGACTGGTTTGGACGAAGCGATCAAGCGGAACTCATGGATCGACACCGCCAACCTCGGCGTCACCGGCGGCAGTTACGGCGGCTTCATGACCAACTGGATTGTCGGCCACACCAGCCGCTTCAAGGCGGCAGTGACGCTACGCAGCGTGGCGAATTTCATCAGCGATGAGGGAACGCGCGACGGAGCCTACGGACATGAGGAGGACTTTAACGGTATCCTGTTCGACGCCTTCGATCAATACTGGGCAGCTTCGCCGTTGAAATATGCCAAGAACGTCAAGACACCCACGTTGATCCTGCACTCCGATAACGATTTTCGCGTGCCTCTTGAGCAAGGGGAACAATGGTTCCGTGCGCTCAAGAAATACGGCGTTACTACGGAACTCGTGTTGTTTCCCAGAGAGAATCACAACCTCACCAGGAACGGCGAGCCGAAGCACCTGGTGGAGAGCATGAACTGGCAACTTTACTGGTTCGCGCGGTTCATCCTGAAGCAGCCCGGCTTCAAGCCTCCAGATGCTCTGCCATGATGCGCGCTCGGCGCTACTTTCGCGATGAAGTCTTATTGATTGGGTGGCGTGGTTGTAGTAGAAGTGCTGTGGCTGGCAGTGGTTTTGCTCCTCTTATGCTTGCCCTTGCCTTTGATTTCGGTTTCGGTCTTAACAATTTGGGTGGTGCTCGCGCTGGCTCCGCTAGAGTCGGCAACCGAGTCCGTCTTCGCGGTGTCTTTCTTGATAACCGTCTTCTTACCGTCGCTCTTTGTCACTGTAGTACTCTCGGCAGTGGACTTCTCGGAAGTGGACTGCGAGGTGTCTTGAGCCGTCATCGCGGCGATGCTTAAAAGAGACAAGAACGCTAGCTTTTTCATAATTTCTCCTGTTCGTACTGCAGATGTGACTCCGTGCGGCCTGTACTGTTTCGGTTACAAAGCCGGAATGAACGGATTTTTGACGGTATGCTGTAAGTTCCGGTGCTCCACGCGGAGCGAATACAGACAGCCCCTGTCCCCGTCTGGTCTGACCCTTTCACACCCTGGAGAACTCGCTTATGAATATCCGACCCCTGTTGTTTATCGTGGGCGCAGCGCAGCTATATTCCGCTGATGCCGGAGTTGTAGACCGTTATCAGCCCGTGGCCAGCAAGCTGATTGATGCGGCCATGAAAGATGAGACGGGAATCGCCCGGCTGCAGTACCTATGCGATCGGATTGGCAATCGCTTGAGCGGAACGCCAGGCCTGGATAAGGCGATCGCCTATTCGGCCATTGAGATGAAGAAGGCCGGTCTTCAAAATGTGCAGACACTCGCCGTGAAGGTGCCGCATTGGGTTCGCGGCAAAGAGTCTATCGTCATGCTTGCGCCGGTTGCGCGGCCGCTGCCGATGCTCGGACTCGGGGGCAGCGTGGCCACTCCAGAAGGCGGAATCGAGGCCGAGGTGATTGCGGTCTCCACGTTCGGAGAACTCACTGCGTTGGGCGAAGACAAGGTGAAGGGAAAGATCGTTCTCTTCGATGCGCCTTATGAAGGCTACGGAGCCACCGTTATCTATCGCAGCTCTGGAGCTTCGCGCGGCGCGAAACTCGGCGCGGTCGCTTCGCTGGTACGGTCCGTGACGGGGCACAGTCTGCGATCGCCGCACACGGGCGCGATGAACTATGAAGCAGGGGTGGCGAAGATTCCGTCGGCGGCGATCACCGTGGAGGATTCCATGGCGATCGCGCGGCTGACGAAGGCGGGCGTGCCTGTTCGCCTCAAGATGCAGATGGAGGCTCACACCGAACCCCTGGCCGATTCCGCGAACGTGATCGCCGAGATTCCCGGCAGCGAGAAGCCGGAGGAAGTGGTAGTGCTTGGCGGACATATTGATTCGTGGGACGTAGGCCAGGGCGCGCAAGATGACGGATCGGGCATTATGGCCTCGCTCGCGGCGGTGGCACTGATCAAACAGTTGGGACTGCAGCCGAAGCGAACCATTCGCGTCGTGTTCTGGACCAATGAAGAGAATGGGACCGCGGGCGGTAAGGCCTATCGTGAATGGCTTGGCGACAAGGTAAAGAATCATGTGGCGGCTATCGAGATGGATGGCGGCGCGGAGAAGCCCTTGGGATTTGGCGCAGGCGCTGGTGGCGAGCGGCGCAGAGCTGGTGGCCGTGGCGAGCCTCGGGGTATCGAGCTGTCAGACACAGCGTTGGCGCGCGTGAGCGATATTGGAAAGCTGTTGGCTTCGATTGATGCCGGTAACATTACAAAGGGCGGGGGCGGCGCTGACATCGGCGCCATCATGGCGGAGGGCGTTCCTGGTTTAGGATTGCGTACGGTGGGCACGCACTACTTCGACTGGCATCATACGGAGGCGGATACTTTCGACAAGATCAATCCGCAGGAGTTCAAGCAGTGCGTAGCGGCATTGGCTGTAATGAGCTTCGTGCTGGCGGACATGCCGGAACGATTGACCGATCTGAAGTAGATTACGGATCGAGCGGATCGGCGGAATCGAATTGCAGGGAGTCAATGCGCGGGGTCCATTCGAGATCAAACGTGGTTGTGCGGCCCAACAGCGCGTGCGGTTCGTAGCCGAGCTCCCTGATGCAGCGCTCCTTGAAGACAGGACTCTCGATGTACGTGCTCTGGTATTGGTCGGTGGTGATGAGAGCCTTCCTGTCGAACGGCATTCCGTAACGGTACATCAGGCGTGCGGCGTTGCGAAGGTTCGTGGTGGTGTGGCGCGCGTGAGGCTCCACGATGATGACCGAGGCGGGCATTCCGAAGTCCTTCATCAGCGACTTCTTCATCTCCAGCGCCTCGCAATGCGCGGTTTGGTTCGGATGGACATATCCACCCGACACAAGAATAAACGGCGCCTTGCCGTCGCGATAGCGCTTCGCCGCCAGTGCTAGCCGCAGCTTACCCCAAGCCCCGAGGCTGATGGATTCTCGATCCGTGCCCGCGCCTGGCACTACTATCGCCGAGTACGGAAACTTGGTCCACTGGGTGGTCTTGATTCGCCGGAGTGCGGCGGCGTTCTCGCCTGTTTCCAGCGGTTCCAGCCGGCCGGCTTCATCCCGTTGATTGGGCGTCCAGCAGCGCCAGAGCAAAGTGCAGTGAAGGCTGGAAGAAGAGTTCCAGCTTTGATGGATCGTCCTCCTCGACGGAGGCGATCACCTTGACCAGCCGGCGATAGGCATCCGACTTCACATCGAAGGACACGGAGTCGATGAGCGGGTATCGCGGAGGAATTCCCGCGCCGTAAGTGTCGATGATTTGATTGATGCCGCGGGCCGCATCCGTCCAGGCTTGAGCGACAAGATCCTCGCGCGCCTTGACTTGGTAGCGGATGAACACGCCGCTGCGACGGA
>Ga0105249_10005529_pt1 | contig 10917 bp, 11 predicted proteins | sample KBSS44metaG_FD_81522 | JGI IMG/M metagenome (GOLD analysis project Ga0105249, IMG submission 81522) | Switchgrass rhizosphere microbial communities from Kellogg Biological Station, Michigan, USA - KBS S4-4 metaG | ecosystem: Host-associated > Plants > Roots > Rhizosphere > Soil | place...
GGAACAACGAGGGATCCTTCACCAGGTCCGTCCCGTTGTCGGCGCGGTCGATCCCGAACGCCTGGGTCAGTCGCGCCGGGCCCGAGCACTGGAGCCGGACCGAGTCCGTCCCCCGGTTCGCCGCCATCGTCTCGAACCCGTCGAGTGGCTCGGCGGCCCGGAGCAGGACCGCGCTCCCGTACCCCTCCGGGCCGGTCACGACGTTGCAACAGAAATGCTGCCCGTAGGTGAAGTACACGTACAGCCGCCCCGGGGGCCCGAACATCACCTCGGTCCTGGGCGTGGGTCGACCGCGGAAGGAATGGCTCGCCGGGTCGCCCTGCTCGTACGCCTCGACCTCGACGAGCCGGCCGGCGAGCCGGGTGCCGTCGGGCCGGACCCTCACCAGGATGCGGCCGAGCAGCTCGGGCGCGACGACGGTCGACGGTCGTGCGAAGAACGAGCGCGGCAGCCGGCGGCCGAACCCCACCGCGCCGTTCCGTGTGCGTCTCACCGGCCCTTCCGCAGGAACGCCTTGAGCTTCGAGAGGGGCCACGCGTTGATCACATCGTGCTTGGTGAGCCACCCACGCTGCGCGGTCGCGACGCCGTACCGCATGTGCGCGAGGTGAGTGGTGGCATGTGAGTCGGTGTCCACCGAGAACTTCACGCCATGGCGCCGTGCCCACAGGATGTGCTCGTCCCTCAGATCGAGTCGATCCGGATAGCCGTTCACCTCGAGGGCCGTACCCGTGCGCGCCGCAGCCTTGAACACCTCCTCGAGGTCGACCTCGACCGGCTGGCGCTTGTTGATGATCCGGCCGGTGGGGTGACCGATCACGTGCACGTTGGGGTTCTCCATCGCCCGGACGATCCGCCGGGTCATCTCGTCCTTGGACTGGTTGAAGAGCGAGTGCACCGATGCGACACAGATATCGAACCCCTCGAGGAAGTCGGCGTCCCAGTCCACGTTGCCATCGGCGTCGATGTTGAGCTCGGTGCCGTGCAGCAGGGCCATCTTCGGGTACGAGGACTGCAGCGCCCGGAGCCGCTTCCGCTGAGCGAGCATCTTCTGGTCCGTCATCCGCTGCATGAACAGGTTCGGCGCGTGGTCCGTCACCGCGTAGTACGCGTACCTCAGCTCGGAGGCCGCCGCGAGCATCTGCTCGAGCGAGGCCAGGCCGTCCGTGAGGTTGGTGTGCGTGTGCAGGTCACCCCGCAGCTGCGTGCGCGCGAGCACGTCGGGGATCGTTCCTTCCAGCGCAGCCTCGACCTCGCCGCGATCCTCGCGGAGCGTCGGGGGGATCCACGGGAGCGAGAGCTTCTCGTAGACCTCCTCCTCGGTCTCCGCGACGATGAGCTTGCCCGACTTCGCGCGGTACAGGCCGTACTCGTTGAGCTTGAGGCCCTTGCGGACTGCCATCTCGCGGATCCGGATGTTGTGGGCCTTCGAGCCGGTGAAATAGATCATCGCCGCGCCCCACGCCTCGAGCGGGACGACGCGGAGGTCGACCTGCAGCCCCTTGCGCGTCAGGATCGACGACTTCGTTTCACCCCTTGCGAGCACGCGTTCGGTCATACCGTCCGACGTGAACGCCTCCATCACCCCGGTCACGTCGTCGCCCGCGACGAGGAGGTCGAGGTCTCCGATCGTCTCGGCCATCCGCCTGAGCGAGCCCGCGAACTCGATCCGGCGCACGTCCTTGCGGGACCCGAGCCGCTGGATGAACTGGTCCGCGAGGTCCATGGCGTCGGACACGAGCACCCGACCCGTCGACTGGCTCATTCGCTCGATGCCGCGGCGGATGTTCTCCTCGGTCTTGGCGCCGAATCCCTTGACGTCGGCCAGGCGGCCCTGCTCCACCGCCTGGGCGAGCTGCTCGACGTCCGCGATCCCGAGGTCGCGGTAGAGCAGGATCGCCTTCTTCGGCCCGAGGCCCGGGATCGCGGTCATCTCGCGAACCCCCGGCGGGATCTGCGCGCGCAGCTCCTCGAGCGCCTCGAACGAGCCCGTCCGGACGAGCTCGTCGATCTTCTCGCCGATCGACTTGCCCACGCTCGGGATCTTCAGGATCTCCTTCGGCTCCATCGCGGCCAGATCGTCGGGATAGCCACCCACCGCCCGAGCCGCCTTCTCGTACGAGCGCGGCTTGTACGGGTCGTCGGTCAGGATCGACAGGAGGTCGGCGTACTCGATGAGCGCGGCCTCGACGGTATCGTTCAGTCGCGCCACGTCGGGTCCTCCGGGATCGGGCTCAGGCGAGACCGAGGAGCCACAGCAGGAGCGCCTTCTGCGCGTGCATCCGGTTCTCGGCCTGGTCCCAGACGACCGAATGCGGGCCGTCGATCACGTCGGGGGCGATCTCCTGCCCCCGGTGGGCCGGCAGGCAGTGCATCACGGTGACGTCCGGGGCGGCGACGGCGACCTTCTCCGCGTCCAGGGCGTACGCGGGGAAGACGAGGGCGCGTTCGTCGGACTCGGCCTCCTGGCCCATGCTCGCCCAGACGTCGGTGTACAGGACGTCCGCGCCGCGCGACGCCTCGATCGGGTCGTGCGTGATGGTCACGCTCCCGCCGGTCTCCGCGGCGATGTCGGATGCGCGCTGCACCACCTGCGGGATCGGCTCGAACCCGGGCGGCGTCCCGGCCCGGACGTGTATCCCCGCCTTGGCGCAGCCGAACAGCAACGAGTGCGTCACGTTGTTGCCGTCGCCCAGGTACGTGACGATCGTGCCGGCGAGCTCCCCCTTCACCTCCCGGATCGTGAGCAGGTCGGCCAGGCACTGGCACGGGTGCTCGAAATCCGACAGGGCGTTCACCACCGGGACCGAGGCCGCCGAGGCGAGCACCTCCAGCCGTTCCTGTTCGAAGGTCCGCAGGACGATCGCCTGGACGTACCTCGACAGGACCCGCCCGGTGTCCTCGATCGTCTCGCCCCGCCCGAGCTGCAGGTCGGCGGAGGACAGCGGTACCGGATGGCCGCCGGTCGAGGCGACCGCGATCTCGAAGGAGACCCGGGTGCGGGTCGATGGCTTCTCGAAGATCATCGCGACCGAACGCCCGGCGAGGCGATCCGCGTAGTCCCCCGGCTGGGCCTTGACCTTGGCGGACAGCTCGAGCAGCTGACCGAGCTCCCTCGGCGAGAGGTCGTCGATCGACAGCAGGTCGCGCTCCATGGTCCGAGTCTAGTCCGCGGGTCCGATCTGCCGCTCGCATGCCCCGCCCGCGAGCGACGCCGGAATCGATCGCTAACGGGTTCGGCGGGTTCAGCCCGACCGGAGCCGGGCGCCGACGTCGCGCGCGAGCCGTTCGACGATCGCGCCAACCGCGCCGTCGGCCTCCTCATCGGTCAACGTCCTGTCTGCGGCGCGGAAATCGACCGAGAAGGCGAGGCTCTTCGTCCCCTCGGGCAGCGGCGGGCCCTCGAACACGTCGAAGAGGAGGGCCGAGCCGAGGATCTCGCCCGCCGCGTCCTCGAGCGCCGAACGGACGCGTCCGACCGGGATCGACGCGTCGACGATGAAGGCCAGGTCGCGGCGGACCGGCGGGAAGCGCGGGGCATCCTCCACACCCGCAACCGGTAGCGCGAGGCGCATCAGGGCCTCGACCTCGAGCTCCGCCACGGCGACGCGCCCGGTGAGGTCGAAGCGATCGGCCACGCGCGGGTGGATCTCGCCGAGGACGCCGATCCGCTCCGCGCCGACCATGATCGCGCCCGACCTGCCGGGGTGGAACGGGCGGCCGATCGCGTCCCCGAGGTTCCACGCGATCCCGAGCTCGGCCATCAGGGCCTCGACGATGCCCTTGGCGTCGAACACGTCGAACGGGCGGTCGTCGCCCGCCCACCCCAGGTCGGCGTTCCCGTTGAGCGCGAACGCGGCCTTCGGGCGCTCCTCGGGGCGCCCGTCGCGCATCCGGAAGACCGTGTCGACCTCGAAGACGGCGACCGACCGGACGTGGCGATGGGCGTTGTGCCGGACGACCTTCAGCATCCCGGGGATCAGGCGCGTCCGAAGCCACCCGTCGTCCGCCTGCAGCGGGTTGGTGACCCGTATCGCGTCCTCGTCCCCCACCAACCGGAGGTCGGCCTCGGAGACGAACGGGATCTGGCGAACCTCGCGCAGGCCGGCCCGTCGCAGCGCGTCACGGACACGGGTCCGGAACCCGTACGCGGCCGGCAGCCCGCCCGGCCGTACGATCGGCGGGAGCGTGGAGCCGACGCGGTCGTACCCCTGCACACGCACGACCTCCTCGATCAGGTCCACCTCGCGATCGAGGTCGACGCGGTACCCGGGGACCTCGACGCGGATCGTGTCCCCGTCCACGCTCTCGGCCCCGATACCAAGCCGCACGAACACCTCCAGGGCGTCCACGGTCGTGACCGGGTACCCGATCAGCGCCGACGCCCTCGGCGCCCGCAGATCGATCCTGCGCCGTGGCGGGGGCCCGCCCACCTCGACGACGCCGCGGAGCACGCGCGCGCCACACCACTCGGACATCAGCCGGCACGCCCGATCGGCGCCGGTCGGCGCGGCCTCGGGATCGACGCCACGCTCGAACCGCATCGACGCCTCCGTCGACAGGCCGATCCGTCGCCGCGTCCGTTGGACGCCTCCCCGTTCGAACGACGCCGCCTCGAGCAGCACGTCGCTCGTCTGGTCCGAGACCTCGGCGAGCTCGCCGCCCATGACGCCGGCCACGGCGACCGGGCGCTCGGCGTCGCAGATCAACAGGTCGTCGTCGGTGAAAGCCCGCTCGATCCCGTCGAGCGTCACCAGCGTCTCGCCGGGTTCGGCGCGGCGTACCACGATGCCGGGACCCTTCAGGAGCGCGAGGTCGAACGGGTGGAGCGGCTGGCCGATCTCGAGCATCGCGTAGTTCGTCGCGTCGACCGCCGCGGAGATCGGTCGCATCCCGGACGCGAACAGACGCGCCTGGATCGCGATCGGAGACGGCACGTGCGCCACGTCGCGGACGATCCTGGCGAGGTATCGCGGGCAGCGTTCGAGATCCGCGACTTCCAGCGTCGCGACGCCCTCCGCGGGCTCGACGTCCTCCTCGACCCGGGTGTCGGGAGACGAGAGCGGCGTGCCCGTCGCTGCCGCCACCTCCCGGGCGATCCCGAGCACCGAGAGGAAGTCGGGGCGGTTCGGCGTGACCTCGATGTCGAGGACCGCGTCGGTCAGCCCGAACGCCTCGGCGACGTCCTCGCCCGGCTCCAGGTCGCCCGGCAGCACGAGGATCCCGTCGTGCGACGCCGAGATGCCGAGCTCGTCGGGCGCGCACAGCATGCCGTGGGAGACGACGCCGCGGATCTCGCGTGCCTCCAGGGGCTCGGCGAGCGTGAGCACGCTCGCGCCGGGCGGCGCAAACGGCACGAGGTCGCCGGGAGCCATGTTCCGGACCCCGACGACCACCTCGAGCTCGCCCGAACCGGTCTGCACGCGGGCGAGACACAGGGTGTCGCTGTTCGGGTGATCCCGGACCTCGAGGACCCTGGCGACCACCACACCGGAGACGCGCTCCCATGGGTACTCGATCGCCTCGACCTCGGCGCCCTTGCGGGTCAGCAGCTCGGCGAGGTCCTCGGCGGATCGTTCGGTCGGACAGAGCTCGCGGAGCCAGGACAGGACGACCTTCACGCCGCGCCCTCGAACCGTTCGAGGAAGCGGACGTCACCTTCGACGAACAGCCGCATGTCGTTGACGCCGTACTTGACCATCGCGACGCGCTCGATCCCCATGCCGAAGGCGAACCCCGTATAACGCTCGGAGTCGATCCCGCAGTTCTCGAGCACCTTCGGGTGGACCATCCCAGCGCCGAGCAGCTCGAGCCACCCGTTCCCGCAGACGCGGCATCCGACGCCGCCACAGACGAAGCACGACACCGCCGCCTGACAACCGGGCTCGACGAACGGGAAGTAGTCGGGCGTGAGCCGCACCCGTACGTCCTCGCCGAACATCTCGCGCGCGAACGCCTCCAGCGTGCCGCGGAGGTCGGCGAACGAGATCCCCTCATCGACCACGAGCCCCTCGACCTGATGGAAGACCGACAGGTGCGTCGCGTCGACGGCCTCGCGCCGGTAGGTGCGCCCCGGGACGATCACCGAGATCGGCGGCTCCTGCGTCTCCATCGTCCGGATCTGGACCGAGCTTGTCTCGGTGCGGAGCAGAAGCCCGTCCGCGTCGACGTACAGGGAGTCCTTCATCGTCCTCGCGGGATGGTCGGGTGGGATGTTGAGCGCCTCGAAGTTGTGCCACTCGTCTTCGATCTCGGGCCCCACGGCCACCCGGTACCCCATCCGAGTGAAGATCTCGACGATCCGGTCCTGCACGAGGCTGAGCGGATGGAGCGAGCTCGGACGCGGGCGCCGGCCGGGCAGGGTCACGTCGACCGCGTCGGCCCGGAGCAGTTCGTCCTCGGCCCCCTCCTCGAGCTCGGCCCGGCGCGCGTCGAGTTCGGACCGCAGCTCCGCGAAGGCCTCATTGGTCCGCCGGCCCAGGTCGCGACGGGCCTCGACGGGGAGCGATCCGAGCGAGCTCTGCACGCTCGCGATCGGGGCCTTGCGCCCCAGGACCGCGGTCTTCGCCTCGTCGAGCTCCTCGACCGTCCGCGCCGCCTCGATCAGCGCTCGCCCGCGCTCAAGCTCCTGCTCGAGGATGCGCGCGGCATCGGTCGGGTCCATGGTGCGGCGAGTCTAGCAAGGGCCTTTTCGGGCCCCGCGACGCCGCGCACCCGCGGTGAGCGTCAGGCGTCCGGCTCGGACGAGACGGGGAGGTCCAGCGTGAAGACGATCGTGCCGTCGGTGACGCGGGCGGACACGCTGCCCCCCTGGGCCTCGGCCACGCCGAGCGCCACGAACAGCCCGATCTTGCTCCCGGCACCTGTCCCGGGGGCACGCGGACGGAACAGACGCTCTGCCTGCTCCTGCGTGAGCTCGGTCTCGGCGCGGCGAGCCTCGACCGAGAGCCGGCCGTCTCGTACGCGACCGTCGACGCGCACCGGACCCTCGCTCGCCCACCAGACGAGGGACTCGACGAACGCCTCGAGCACGAGCCGGAGGCGTTCGGGGTCGACGAACACGTTCAGCTCGTCGCTCCCCGCCCACTCGACGCGGACGTGACCGGGGTCTCGGGCCAGGGACGTCGCGATCTCCTCGACCACCCGCGGGATGGCCGTCCGTTGCGGGAACAGGTCGAGCGCACCGGCCGCGACCCGGGCGGCGTCCACGAGCTGACGAAGGATCGCGTTCAAGCGATCGGTGTCGAACTGGATCCCCCGCAGCATCAACTCGCGGTCCTCGGGCGTGATCTGCTCCCACCGAGTGGCGAGGGCGTGCCCGATCCCCTTCAACGCCGTGAGTGGCGAGCGGATGTCGTGAGCTGCGGCCGCGATGATCGTCTCGAGCACCGCCCGCCTGCCCTCGCGACGCTGGCGCTCCCATTCGAACAGGCAGACCGTGGCGGCGGCGGCGAGGTTCAGGGATTCGGCCCGACCCCTGATCGGCACCCGCACGGTGGCGTCGGCGAGGGCAGCGATCTCCATTGGCAGACCCCAGGCCTCGTTGCCGAACACGAACGCGACGGGATCGGACAGGTCCTGCTCGTAGAGATCGTCCTCGCCGTCGGCGTCCATCGCGAGGATCCGCATCCCCCGCGCCCGCAGCGCGTCGATCGCCGACGCCGTTTCGGGGCCACGCACGACCGGCAGGTGGAACAGCGAGCCTGCCGACGCCCGCACGGTCTTCGCGTTGTATACATCGACCGAGGACGAGGAGAAGACAGCTGCGTCGGCCCCGACGGCGTCGGCGGATCGGAGCACCGTACCGGCGTTCCCAGGATCTCGGACCTCGTGCAGCACCGCCACCCCGACCGGCGCGGGGGCCAGGTCCTCGAACGAGACATCGAGGAACCCCGCGACCCCGACGAATCCCTGCGGGGTGACCGTGCCGGCGAGGCGGGCCATCACGTCATCGCTCACGTGCGCCGCGGCGACGCCCTTGGCGCGCGCGCGTTCGACCAGGGGGTGCGAGGGCTCCGTGTGGAACAGGGTCGAGATCCTCCCGCGGGGCATCGAGAGCGCCTCCCCCAATGCCTGCACCCCCTCGACGAGGAACGCGCGTTCTCGCTCGCGGTACGCCCGCTTGTGGAGCTTGAGGGCCGCGGCGACCTTCGGGTTCCTGACGGAGGTGATCACGCGCCCTCCCGGCCTCCCTCCCGGCCTTTGAGGCTAGGCCGCGAGCGCGTCCTTGGCCGCCTCGACGAGCTGGCCGAACGCGGCCGGATCGTGCACCGCCATGTCGGCGAGCATCTTGCGGTCGACCTCGATCCCGGCCTTGCTCAGGCCGTGCACGAACCTCGAGTAGGACAGACCGTGCTGGCGAGCCCCGGCCCCGATCCGGGCGATCCACAGGCGGCGGAACTGCGCCTTGCGGTCCCGTCGGTCGCGGTAGGCGTACTGTCCCGAGTGGAGGAGCTGCTCCTTGGCAACGCGATAGCGCTTGGACCGCGATCCGAAGTACCCCTTGGCCTTGCGGAGCACCTCGCGGCGCTTCTTCTTCGCGTGGACCGATCGTTTGACCCGTGCCATCTTCCCTACTTCCCGAGGAGCCGACGGATGTTGGTGCGCTCGGCCGTGACCTGGGTCATGCCCTCCACGCGGCGTCGGCGGCTCCCACTCTTCTTGCGAAGGAAATGGTTGCCGGTCGCCTTGCGATGAAGGACCTTGCCGGTTCGCGTGATCCGGAACCGCTTGGCGGTCGCTCGGTGCGTCTTCTGTTTGGGCATCGCTCTTCTTTCCTCTGATCGAACGGGTGCCACGGGGGACCCCTCGTACACCCCGGTCACGTCTCCGGCGGGGCCTCCACCGGGGCCGCGACCACCTCGTCCGGCACCTGCTCCGGGACGGGCTGGGCGGCGGCTCGGGGAACGGCCGCCTCCGGCTCCCGCCGGTTCCTCGGCTCGGTGCTCTTCGGTTCGGGGGGCCTCTTCGACGGCGCGAGGACCATCACCATGTTCCGTCCGTCCTGCTTGGGGTGGGCCTCGACAACCGCCTGATCCGCGAGGTCCGCGACCAGCCGGTCCAAGATCTTGCGTCCGAGCTCGGTGCGGGCCATCTCGCGCCCTCGGAACATGATGGTCACCTTGACCCGCGCGCCGGTACGGAGGAACCGCTCGACGTGACCCTTCTTGGTGGCGTAGTCGTGCGGATCGATCTTCGGACGGAACTTGATCTCCTTGACCTCGATCCGGGCCTGTTTCTTGCGGGCTTCCTTCTGCCGGATGTCGCGCTCGTACTTGAACTTCCCGTAGTCCATGATCCTGGCGACGGGAGGGGTCGCCTGCGGCGCCACCTCCACGAGATCGAGATCCAGATCCTGTGCCCGACGGAGCGCGTCCTGGGTCGAAACGATCCCGATCTGCGACCCGTCTGCACCCACCAGGCGCACCTGCGCCGAGCGGATGCGGTCGTTAATGCGCGGATCAGCCGAGACCCCGCATCACCTCCCTAGCGATGAGAAGGCACCGGCCGTTCGCCGGTGCCAGCCGAACATGGTGAACACGACCCGCAGAGTATAGGTGCCGCTCGGGGAGGCTGTCGACGCTCGGGGCAGATCCCGGCCGAGCTCGGTCAGACGGATCGGACGTTGGCCGCCTGCTTGCCTTTCGGGCCGTCGACGACGTCGAACTCGACCGCCTGGCCCTCCGTGAGGGACTTGTACCCCTCGCCTTCGATCGCCGAGAAGTGGACGAAGACGTCGTCTTCCCCCTCGCGCGAGATGAACCCGAAGCCCTTCTCGTTGCTGAACCACTTCACGGTCCCCTGCTCTGCCAACGTGCCCTCCTGTGCCTGGAGCGCGCGGAGCGTAGCACGGCCCCCGCGCGGCGCTCAATGCGGAGACGGGGCCACGAACCCGGTTCGCCGCAGGTTCACCAGTCGGGTTCGAGCGGGCGGCCGTAGACGTCCTGCAGGCGGAGCGTGTCGTCCTCGGTGGTGTACCCGTAGGCGATCTCGAGCACCCGGCCACGGGTGCTCCCGGGGTTCGCGATGCGATGCGTCGTCTCGGCGCTCACGATGAACTCCTCCCCCGAGGACGCCTCGACCTGGCGGTTGCCGATCTGTACGGAGAGGCCCGGGTCCAGGACGACCCACATCTCGTCCCGCATCTGATGGTAGTGGACGCTCGTCTCCTGGCCGGGCTCGACGGTGATCACGCGGACCGAGCTTGGCTGGTTGAGCGCGTAGGTCACGACCTTGCCCCAGGGCTTGTCGACGATCACGATTCGGCCTCCTTGGGCAGCTGTTCGAGGAGCGATGCCATCTCGATCGCCGCCGCCGCGGCATCCCATCCCTTGTTCCCGTGCTTGCCACCGGAGCGATCCAGCGCCTGCTCGAGTGTCTCCGTCGTCAGGACGCCGAAGGCGACCGGTACGCCGGTCGCGTCGGCGGCTTCGCGGATCCCCGCCGCCGCCTGCCCCGCGACGAGCTCGAAGTGCGCGGTCTCGCCCCGGATCACGGCGCCGAGGCAGATCACGGCGTCATACGTCTGCGACGCCGCAAGCCGCCGCGCCACGAGCGGTAGCTCGAACGCTCCCGGCACCCACGCGACGTCGACATCCTCCTCGGCAACCCCGTTCGCATGGAGGCCGGCGAGCGCGCCCCGGAGCAGCTTGCGCGTGACGAGCTCGTTGAACCTCGCCACCGCGATCGCGAAGCGGCGGCCACGGGCGTGCAGATCACCCCGGAGTTCGGTCATGGAGCTGCCTCCTGCATGATCGTCCGGCCGCGCGGGGGCAGCTCGCCGCTGAGCCCGCTCACGGCGCGGCCTCGGGTTCCAGGTTCTCCAGGAGATGTCCGAGCTTTTCTCGCTTGGTGCGCAGATAGCCGATGTTCTCCGCGGTCGGGCGCGTCTGGAGCGGAATGCGCTCGGAGATCGACA
>Ga0105249_10005536_pt1 | contig 10915 bp, 11 predicted proteins | sample KBSS44metaG_FD_81522 | JGI IMG/M metagenome (GOLD analysis project Ga0105249, IMG submission 81522) | Switchgrass rhizosphere microbial communities from Kellogg Biological Station, Michigan, USA - KBS S4-4 metaG | ecosystem: Host-associated > Plants > Roots > Rhizosphere > Soil | place...
AGTGGGCACCTCACTGCTCATTATTGCCATTAAATCACTCGTAGGATTTACCGGCGATGACATTGATATTAACGTAGATTGGAAATTCCTGCTGGTATTTTCATCGTTGTCGGTAATGGGAATTTTCCTGGGAACTTATTTGTCGGGATATGTTCGGGCGGCGCTGCTAAAAAGAATTTTCGGCTGGACCATTTTTGTGATGAGCATTGGAATCATGGTAAGAGAACTGTTGCTTGATACTAGAAACTAGATACTAGATGCTAGATGCTAGATCAAAGAACGAGTTATCCAGCTTCCCGGCCGAAGTGTAGCGTACCCAAGTATCCAGGATCTAGTATCCAGTATCCAGTATCCAGTATCCAGTACGTAAACATTAACTCTAATATATGAAACGGCTACCAATGCTGCTTGGCTTCAGCATGCTCTCCACTTTCCTGTTTGCCCAATTCAAATACGACAACGTCAGCTATCGCACGGTTTATATTGAAGACCTTTGTGCCGCACTTAAGAACCAACCTGGCGCCTTCCTGCTCGACGTGCGATCACCGGGTGAATACAGCGACACTTCCATGTACGAAAATCTCCGCATCGGCCGATTGAAGGGGGCTGTAAATATCAACATCAGCGATTTGGAAAAACGAATGAAAGAATTGCCCGCTAATAAACAGCAACCCATTTTTATTTACTGTTCGCATAGTCAGCGCAGCCGCCGATGTTCAAAAGCGCTCTCCGACAGCGGTTATACCAATGTTTTCAATATTAACGGCGGAATGACGGAATTGAACATGTTGCGGAACAATGGCTATCCCTGCCTGAACGAAATTTATGAAACTGCCAATCCATTTGTTACACTAAGTCCGGAATCGGCCTCCGCCCTCATCTCTGCTAACAGGGATCTTTTTATACTGGACGTTAGAAAGGACTCGGCTTTCAGGGGAATGACGTCTATCGAGAAAATAAATTCGATGGGGAATATAAAAGGTGCAGTCAATATTCCGCAGGATCAGCTTGCGGCATCTTTGGACAAAATTCCGAAAAACAAAAAGATCCTGGTTATTGACAGCTATGGTGATGAAAGTGTAATAGCAGCCACTATGCTGTCCGGTAAAGGATACAAGGACCTTCAAATCCTTTTCAACGGGCTGGATAATTGGTCCACTGAAGATCCCCAACACTTCGCCAATAAAACACTTTGGTGGGCGACGCGGTCAAAATATGGTACGATGAGCGCTGAGGAATTGGGGAATGTACTGGATAGAAAAGAAGATGCACTGGTGTTGGACATCAGGTCGAAGGAAGAATTTACAAATGCTGTGAAGGACAAGACTTACCTGAACAAAGGACATATTGAGTCGGCGAAAAATATTCCCTTAACTGAACTCAAGGCCAGGCTAAATGAGATTGCTACTTACAAAACCAAGCCTGTTATTGTATATGGATTCGGTGGATCACCGGATGCTTTTCAATCTGCGAGACTGTTGGCGGATGAAGGATTCACAAAAGTGAAGGTGCTAACCAGCGGACTATTCGGTGTGAGGTGGACGGCAGCAAACATCAAGGGCCAATCGCAATTGATGAAGTGGGTGGTGGATGTGCCGGAGGAGAGTAAATAGTATTTCACGCGACCTCTCCCCCCGACCCCCTCTCCGAGGGAGAGGGGGAGAAACAGCCCCCTCAAAGAGATAATGGTGACTTTATATAAAGCAGCGATATTGTATTTATACTCCCCCTCTCCCTCGGAGAGGGGGTCGGGGGGAGAGGTCGCGTGAAACATCATACCACAACCAATTCGTAAAACTCCTCGGGTTGGAAGTATTTATTCGCCAATTCCCGCAATTCGTCGGCGGTGATGGATTTGATGGTTTGAATAGAATGGTCGAAATAATCCTGGCCAAGGTTATTAAGGATAATATTTTTCCAGCGACTGATAATTTGGAAAGGTCCATCCAGGTCGCCCAAAACCGATCCCATCATATAATTTTTCACCAGCAATAATTCTTCCTCGTCCACTTTTTCATTGCGCAAATTTTCCATTTCCTTGTAAACTTCTGCAATGGTGGCTTCGCAAACTTCGCGACCTGCCTCGGTGCTAACCATCCACGCGCTGTGGTGAAGATGATTCTGCAGGTAACTAAAAATGCCGTAGGTGTACCCCTTATCCTCCCGGATATTAGCCATCAAACGGCTACCGAAGAATCCACCGAACAGGTTGTTTAATACTTGCGCCTTTGGAAAATCGGGATGATGGCGATTGGGAAAATGTCTCGCCATCCGGATGGCTCCCTGCACGCCTTCGGTATCGTTTAGGATGCGGAATTTTTTTTCGGCGCTCGATTCCACCGGGTGTGCAATTTCCGGTAAGGGCATTTTATTCAGCGGAAGGTCGCCGAAGAAATTGTCCAGCATACTGAAACAATCGGCGGGTAATTTTCCGGCAACAAAAATAACGGCATGTCCGTTTACATAATATTTATTAAAGAAGGCCTGTAACTCGTCGCGTTGTAATGCGTCGTAAGCTACGGTTGAGCTGTATTTACCGTACGGGTGCTGGTGGCCATACAGATAATCGTCAATCAGCCGGTTGGCTACAAAATCGCATTTCTTCAAACTCACTTCCAGCTTCTGCTTCATATTCTGCTTATAGATGTCTAGCTCTTCTTGCGGAAAAACGGCATCTGTAATCATTTCGCGAATCGCCGCCAGCAGTGCCGGCACATGCTTGCTTAAACTGTGCAGCGTTACCGTTGAAGTTTCGTTGTAGCAATTGCGGTTCAGATACGATCCATAATATTCAAAGTGCTCGTTAATGGCATAAGCCGATTTGGTGGAGGTACCGTTCTTTAATAAATAATTGGCGGCCGTGGCAATCAGGTTCTTCTCTTCATACCAATTACCGGCATAGAAAACGAGTTCCAGTTGAACAACGTCTTCGGCTCCGGCGTCTATGGCATATACATCCACGCCGTTCTTTAACCGGTATTTCTGATAAGGCTTTAATTCCAGGTTAAATTCAATTGCATCCTTAATCTCCGGCGCCATCTGCCTGTTTAACAGGCTTGGTGTTTCTTCTTTAGTTCTCACTGTAATAATATAAGGTGTTGCTGTTCTCGGGTTTGAAAATCTCTTCACTCAGTTTTCGGATATCCCCAACCGTTACATCACGGTATTTGCCCAGTTCGGTGTTCATGAGGTCGGCGTCACCAAGCAATTCGTAAAATGCGAGACTGTTGGCGCGGTTCTGCACGCTCATATCCTCGAAAGCAATCATGCTCTCGGTTTTGTTCTTCACTTTCTCCAATTCTTTTTCTTCTACGTCGTTCTCGCGCAGGTGGCGAATCTCTTCATCAATGGCCTTTTCTGCATCTTCCATTTTCACGCCCTTCACCAGCTTGCCTTCAATAGTCAGCAAACCTTTGTCCACACTGCCGAAATGGTAGCATTCAATGTTGCTGAACAATTGTTTTTCCTTTACCAGCGATTGGTATAGTCTGGAACTGCCGCCACCGCTTAGAATTTCAGTGATGAGGTCGGCGCCGTAATAACGGGGATCCAGGCGGGAATAAATATGCCAGCATTTATAGAAGGCATCAAGCGGAACCTTGGCCTTTACTTCTAATTTGCGCGCGGTGGTTTGTATGGGTTCATCGGGAATTTGCCTGATGTATTTTTCTCCCGCGGGAATATCCCCAAACCATTTTTTGGCCAGTATCTGCACGTGCGCGAGATTAACATGGCCTGCCACCACCAGTATAGCATTGGAAGGCGTATAGTGGCGGAAGAAAAAGTCTTTTACGTCCTGCAGTTTTGCATTTTCAATATGACTTAACTCTTTGCCAATGGTTAGCCAGCGATAAGGGTGCCGGGTATAAGCCAGTTCTCTCATCTTCTGCCATACATCGCCGTAAGGTTTGTTAATGTAATGCTCCTTGAACTCCTCGCACACTACTTTGCGCTGCACTTCCAGGCTCTTTTTGCTGAAGGCCAGGCTTAACATGCGATCGCTTTCCAGCCAGAAAGCCGTTTCCAGGTTTTCGGCTGGAAGCTGGCAGTAATAGTTGGTGAGATCATTGGTAGTATAAGCGTTGTTCTCACCACCCGCAACCTGCAGTGGTTCGTCGTAGCTTGGAATATTGATGCTTCCGCCAAACATTAAGTGTTCAAAAAGATGGGCAAAGCCCGTTTTTTCCGGACTTTCATCTTTGGAACCCACATCATACATCACATTCACCACTGCCATCGGCGTACTATGATCTTCGTGCACCAGCACCCGCAGCCCGTTATCGAGCGTAAATTTTTCGAAATGTAACATGTTGCAAAATTCTTGTATTTAGCCTGCCCCTCCCAAATTATTTTGAGTGGTTATAACAGGGTCATAAGCAGGAAATTCTATAAAATACTGTGGGGTTTTAGCCAGATCACCATCGGCAAATTATTACGCAGAACGATTACTTTCATTTTTTCGCCTACGGTTTGGAGTTGGTTTTTATAATTGCTAATGGTACTGTTGAAAACATTGTTAATCGCAAAGATAACATCGCCCACCAGGAAACCGGCTTCTTCAGCCGGAGACCCCGCTATCACATCTTCCACCACCACTTTCCCCTCTACATAATAAATTCCAAGTCCCGTGTACGCATAATCGAAAAGATCATTGTAGTGGGTATTGGGAATGATGTGGATTTCGCGAGCAGGATAATTCAAAGTTACGTTAAAGCGGCGAAGCAGGTCATTACCCACCAAACCACCCAGGTAGGGATAAGAAGTAACATTGTATTCGTCGTCGAAAACATAGGTGGGTACATTCCTGAACTTGTATGGTCCCAGCCTCACTTCCTTCACGGTGGTAAGCTGCATTTGCATTTTTCCGCCCAGTCCTTCTGCCTGTGTAATTACGGGCTTCTTTCTTTTTTTCGCTAGCACGGTGCTGTCGTCAGCAAAATCCTGCGACAATAAAAAACAGATTCCCGCACCGGTGTCGAAATAAAACCGGGCGGCCATATCGCGGTCATCTCTAAACCGCATTTGTTGTATGGGTAATGATGTAAAAAGGGGGCGAAGAATGGTACCACCTCTTTTGTATTTGTACTCACCGGGAGAAAAAACCTGCATGGTGAGACTGTCGTAATTCAGTCTTACTATATAGCGACTCAGAAAACTATAACCGATTATACCGTCAATGCGAACGCCATAAACGCCGCTTAGAATATCATAATCGTTCACATGAAAATCGAGGCTGTCAATCGTCAATCCCGGCAGGTGCAGTTTCGCGTTATTTACAAAGCTCACTGTTCGAATACCCCCGATTCCGCGGATGGTTTTGTCGGATGGCGTGGTATTTACGTGCAGCAATGCGCAGGTGGTGGAATCGAGCGAGATTCCGCCACTACCCGTATCGAAAATGAAATTCAGGGAGTCGGGATAGTCGTTCAGGGTGGCGGTAACCAACACTACACCGCCGCTGAATTGTTTAAAGGGAAAACCGGTGAGAAGGCGGGACATGGGCTTTGTAAATACTTCCTGGCCCTGAACAGTGGCAGAAATAGCAAGAACGGCCTTAAAAAAAAGCAGCAGCGTAAATTTTTTAGTCATAATGCAGTGTATCGGTACGATCAGTCACTAATCCCGCCAGGATTCTTTTACCGTGAGCAGCGGGTTTAGTATTTTTGTCTTCCAACGGGTCGGATCACCTTGTCAATCAGAGCGTGAATCTGACTATAATTACAGAAGCAAAGTGACAATGAATATAAACGAACTTTACGAAAAAGCCTTCCGGTTCGAATTTCTTTCCGTGGATGAAGGCATTTTTCTTTTCGAGAACGCTGCATTGACCGACCTGATGTTTGTGGCAAACGAATTGAGAAAGGTGCAGGTTCCGCACGGAAAAGTAACCTGGCAGATAGATCGGAACGTGAATACCACCAATGTGTGCATCGCAAATTGTAAATTCTGCAATTTCTATCGCATACCGGGTCATCCAGACGCCTATATAACAGATATTGACACTTACAAAACCAAAATAGAAGAAACATTCCGCTGGGGAGGCGATCAATTGTTGTTGCAGGGTGGACACCATCCTGAACTTGGCCTGGAATTTTATACCGGCCTTTTTAGTGAATTAAAAAGACTGTATCCGAAATTAAAACTCCACACGCTGGGTCCTCCGGAAGTTGCGCATATTACGAAACTCTCCAAGTCAACGCATCGTGAAGTGTTGAAGGCGCTTCGGGAGGCAGGAATGGATTCATTGCCGGGTGCGGGAGCCGAAATTTTGGTTGATCGTGTTCGCCGGCTCATCAGCAAGGGAAAATGTGGCGCGCAGGAATGGCTTGATATCATGCGGGAAGCTCACCGGCAGCGAATCACAACCAGTGCCACCATGATGTTTGGACACGTGGAAACCATTCGCGAAAGGTTTGAACACCTGGCAAGCCTCAGGCAGGTACAAAGTGAAAAACCGGCTGACGCCAAGGGTTTCCTGGCATTTATTCCCTGGACTTTCCAGGACGTAGATACATTGCTGGCGCGCATTCGCGGCGTTCATAACCTGACCACGCCTGACGAATATATCCGGATGATTGCAATGAGCAGGATCATGCTACCCAATATCAAAAATATTCAGGCTTCCTGGCTTACAGTGGGAAAGAAAACCGCGCAACTTTGTTTGCATGCGGGCGCCAATGATTTCGGCAGCATCATGCTCGAGGAAAATGTAGTGAGTGCAGCCGGCGCACCACATCGGTTTACCTCCCGAAGCATACAGTCTGCTATTCGCGAAGCAGGCTTTGAACCCCAACTAAGAAATCAGCAATACGAATGGCGCGAACTTCCGGTCATGGAAGAGCAAGTGATTAATTACTAAAAATCCCTTGGCGTCTTTGCTTGAAGACTTCTCGCAAAGAGAAAACAAATCACAAAAATTCGTAATTTCTCAAAAACTTGCTTTTATGAGAAATACCCTGGTTGCTCTCCTGGGCATTTTAGCCTTTTTTCTAAACTGCAGCCCTTCCAACCCTCTCGCGAGCTATTACAGCTTCGAAGACAAAACCGTTTTCGACCTCATCGATAAATTAAACAAGAACCCGAACGACCAACAGGCGGCCGAACTACTTCCACAGGCTTATAATGCCGCGCTGGAAAAAAGAAAAGAAACCATTACAACCGCCAAAACAAATGCGAGTGTGGGTGACCGTTGGATGGAGATTGCGAAAGAAAGAGAAGTAACGCTTCAAATGTACAATGCCATTAAGGCCAGTCAGGCTGCCAGCAAAGCCGTGCCCGAGCCGCGCGACCCATCGGCTGGCATTGCACGGGCGAAAGAGAACGCTGCGCAGGAATATTATAACCAGGGTCTCGAAGACCTCAATTATAACAACCGGCCTTATGCGATGAAGGCATACGATCTTTTTGTAAAGGCCGACAAGGCCGTGCCTGGCTACAAAGATGTGAAGACCATGATGGCCACTGCGCTCGACAAAGGCACCCTGAAAGTTGAGGTGATGCCGGTTAATTACAACAGTTACGGCTTTAATTATTGGGGATACAACAACGACTGGCTGCAGCAGCAAATCGTGAACGACCTTAACTTCGGATCTTATCGCGACGTGAAATTTTATACCGACTGGCAGGCCAACCAGCAGCGCATTCCAGTAGACCGGGTGGTGGACCTGAACTTCAGCCAAATCAATACGGGACGGGTTTATTCAGACAATCAAACCATCAAGCGCTCTGCGCAGGTTCAGATCGGTACTACGAAATCAATTCCACCCCAACCGATTTACGAAACCGTGTATGCAACGGTTTTCGTTAAACGAAGTTACCTGCAAAGCTTTGCTACCCTGCAGTGCCGCATTTTCGACCGACTTAGCGGCCGCAATATTTTTTACGACCAGTTTCCAGGCACCTATGACTGGAAGATTGAGACGGCCACCTTTCGCGGCGACCAGCGGGCCCTGCCACCGGCCGACCGGGCAATGATCAACAATTCGGGCTCCCAGTATCCGCCCAGCCGAAACGAAATCGCCGACCGGTTGATCAGGAATTGCTATAACCTGTTAATTAGCCGGATTAAGACGGGGGTGAATTTTCAGTAAAGGATTTTCTTTCGCCGCCGCGTCTCCGCCAAGCGCCACGCCAATTGTGATGATGTAGATGTGCGGGACACGGCGGAGAATATTATGAAGTGCGGCGCAGGCAGGAGCCTTGCCTGCGCCGCATTTTTCCCACACCACTTTAACTTCCCATTAGAATTGTTGGCGCTAGTTTTGCCACTTGCAACCCTTGGCGCCCTTTTTTATTCTATATGTTGTAAATAATCGCGAAAAATGAAGAGACCTGTTGCGCTTTGGTTTTGTATCGTAATGGACCTGATCGGCTACGGCAGCTATGCCGTGCCAGTTCTGGGCGAGTTGACAGACGTAGTTTGGGCACCGTTTTCTGCCCTCGTTTTTTTCATTTGTTTCAGAGGCTGGAAAGGGGCTTTCGGCGGGATTTTCAACTTCTTTGAGGAACTGATGCCCGGCCTCGACTTCATCCCAACCTTCACCTTAACCTGGCTTTGGCAGCGATATGGGGCCAGAAATTCCCAAATGACTGTAGCGAAATCTTTCCAGTGACTGGCTATCAGCGCTTTATCTCTGGTAAATTTTGGCCATCAAAAAAATAAACAGGTGGGTTTTGCGTTATAAAAGTTGGTACAGGAGTGCCATCCAATTTTTTTTAACCCAAATTCATGACTATGAACCACAACCCCAGCAAGAAGTCGTCGGGTATTGTGAAGATGCTGAATGGCTTCATTCACAAACTCACCCAACGTCCCGACGTTTATCCCATCAAATTTTACCGCAAAAACAAAAGACTCAAATATTATTGGCACAATTCTTAGCCCCCTAACACATTAAACTAATAGCACAACCTCTGAAATCACATGAAGTGCTATACCGCCTCAAGTAATATTGGGGCGGTTTTTTTATATTAGCCGTCTATGCCGGACTGCGATATCTACCCGCTGAGTGAAAAAGCGGTTGTAATTAGCTTTGGAGATGCCATTAGTCTTCAACTTCACCAACTGGTTATGGGCGCGTCGCAGGTTATTACCCCGCACAATTTTCCGGGTTTTATCGAAGCCGTTCCTTCTTACAATTCACTCACTATTTATTACGACCCGGTCATTTGGTGGCAGAAAGAAGTGGATCATCAAAAATCCTGTTTTGATCATGTTCGCGAGCACCTGCTGAATTTATTGAACCAGCCTTTTTCCGCCGTCACCACACAACGGCCACTCCACCATGTACCGGTTTGTTATGGCGGCACATTCGGACCAGACCTGGCAGAAGTGAGCGCTGAGCTGGGACTTTCAGAAAGAGAAATCATTGATCTGCATTGCCAGATCAAATACACCATTTTCATGTTGGGATTTGTTCCGGGCTTCGCTTACATGGGTGAACTATCGCCCCTGCTCAGTATTTCCAGGAAGCCTTCGCCGCGTGCAAAAGTGCCCGGCGGAAGTGTTGGCATTGCGGGTCAACAAACCGGCATCTACCCCCTTGATGTGCCCGGTGGCTGGCGATTAATCGGACAAACACCCATTCCGCTTTTCAATCCCTACCGCGCACAACCCACCTTGTTTTCAGCGGGTGATGAAGTGTTGTTCCATGCGATTTCGGAAGAAGAATTTCATCACCTGAAAAAATCCACCCCATGAGCCTGCGCATTTTACAACCCGGCATCCAAACCACTTTGCAGGACCTGGGCAGGTGGGGCAATCAGCACTTGGGCGTTCCCGTTAGTGGGGCGATGGACGACTTTGCGGCCGCCATGGCCAACCTGCTGGTGGGCAATGATGAAAATGCAGCCTGCCTGGAATTCGTGATGAGCAACGCCGGCTTCACGGTTGAAGAAGATTGCCTGCTGGCTTTTTGCGGAAGAGGAACCGAAGTATGGGCAGATGCGGAAAACATTCCACTATGGAGAAGTTGCCTGGTGAAGGCCGGCACTGAAATAAAAATAAGACCGGTTTCCCGCGGCTACCGAACCTACCTGGCCGTAGCGGGCGGCTTCCACGTACTACCTGTTATGAATAGCCGCAGTACATACGAGCCCGCACAGCTGGGCGGCCTGGCCGGTCGCGCCCTGCAACCAAACGACAAACTGTTAGTGGAACCCACGGCTTCCGCCATTTCATTTCATATGATGGACGCACTGGCCAGGGAAAACCGAAACCTGGCCGTATCACACTGGTCGGTAGATTTCAAAACACCGCCCGACTATACCCGTGATTTTATCAGAATGGTGAAGGGTCCGGAATGGGACTGGTTTACAGAGGAAGCGCAGGATCGGTTTTTTGCCTGCGGATTCACTTTGTCTGTACAATCCAACCGCATGGGATTCCGAATGCTGGGCAAACCACTCTCTTTCAAAAATCAATCTGAATTAATTTCCACCGCCGTTTGCAAGGGTAGCTTGCAGGTGACCAACGACAGCTCCCTGATTCTGTTAATGAGCGACTGCCAAACAACGGGTGGCTATCCGCGCATTGCGCAAACTGCCGCTGTTGACCTGCCCGTTTGCGCGCAACTGCGGCCAAACGATACCATCGCCTTCACAGAAATATCAAGTGTCGAAGCCGAAAATCTTTACCTGGAAAGGGAACTGGAATTACGCCAGGTGAAACAAAATATTGAACTCATCTTTTCCTAGCTGCCCTGCAGCATACTGCCATGAATGCAACCATTGATTTCAATTGCGACCTGGGCGAAGGCATGTCGAATGATGAGCTGATCATGCCCTTCATTACTTCCGCGAATATTGCCTGCGGGGGCCATGCGGGGAATCGCGACACGATGCAGCAAACAATTGAACTCGCACTGCGGCATGGTGTTGCCATTGGCGCACATCCATCGTTTCCCGATCGGGCGAA
>Ga0105249_10005542_pt1 | contig 10910 bp, 7 predicted proteins | sample KBSS44metaG_FD_81522 | JGI IMG/M metagenome (GOLD analysis project Ga0105249, IMG submission 81522) | Switchgrass rhizosphere microbial communities from Kellogg Biological Station, Michigan, USA - KBS S4-4 metaG | ecosystem: Host-associated > Plants > Roots > Rhizosphere > Soil | place...
GGTGTCACCTTCGTCGTAGGGAACAGCCGATCCACCGGGGAGCGACGAGAAAAGAACGACGACACCGTCGAGTTTCGGCTGGCTGTTATAGCTCGAGGGGAATGTCGCGAAGCCAAGGATACCGCCACTCGGATTGCACGAATAGATATTCAGATCGTCAGCCGTACCGACACGGAGCGCGTTCTTCATCGCGCTTTCTGCATTCCCGTAACAGTTGTTGTACCAAGTCGAGTTGGTTGTGCGATCAGTCGCGACGAGATTAAAACTCCAACCCGTCGGAGCATATGCGTTATTGAGAACGCGCATCTGGTCGCCGATCATAGACGTCGGTACGTCACCATTCGCGATACCGGAACCTTTATTGATCACGTGGAAGTACACATTGATGACGCCGCCGGTTGCGTTCGCGGCTTCTGCAAACGATTTCTCAGCTTTGCGTGCTGCGAAGTCGTTTTCCATCGCGGCGACCTCTTCGTCGGACGGATGGACCGGACAATATCGCTCGCCGGGACCCGGTTTTGGATTATTGTTGTCGCGTTGTTTGTCGGCTCGGGCATCGCCTCGGAAACCGACCATTGCCAATGCAAACAGCACGACAAGGCTCAAGATAGAAAATTTGCTCACAGCTTTCCCTCCAAATGTTTTATACAGGCAAACGATTGACGAAACAGCCAATCAATATTGCGTTCGGTATGAGTTCGGGCATTCTACGCGCAATCTGTAGAGGATGGCAATAGATTTCTTTCGGGTCCGTAAATAGCGGTTATTGTGGGCCGAACAGATGCAAAAGGCCAGACGCCTCTAGTATCGTCCGGCACCCTATCTTAGGAGCGAATTTGGTGTTTGGTCCAATTCAAGGTTGCTGTACGACGAGGAATACATCCCAGGCCCATCGGCCGAGTTGTGCATTGTTTGCGTCTCTTACTCGCGACCGGTACTTGAATTGGTTACCGTATGCATCTATCCGTTGCGATTCAACATAATCCAGGTCGATAGTTCTAAGTCCCAAGTCGCGCAACCCGAACAGCTCACAGCTTTCCGAAACGCCGTTGTGATTCGTATCCTGCCACAACTTTAGACGTTCAAAGACAGTGTCCTGTTGGGTTATCTTACCGTCGCCGTTACCACCGTATCCGACTTGGTCAAATACAGCGAGAGCACGAAATCCATTCATCTCTTCACCGGGTCCAACAGGTTCCTGCGGACTGACGTTACCAAATAGTTCTTTACCCCCATCAATGACTCCGTCGTAATTTCTGTCGAGAGCGAGCCAAGCGTCGTCGGACCCATTACTGATCCATGAAAGACGTTCACTCACGCCATCGTTGTTGAGATCAAAGTTCACACCGTTCGCAGGATTCGTCATAGAAAAACCGTTACCGAGAGTGTCGACAACTATCGGCGAGCAAAACGGGTCGCAACTACCTTGACAGAGGCACGAGTCGGGGTCATATGGACCATTCTGTTCACAGTTCTGGATAAAGGCCTGCGACCGAACACAAACGCCTCCATTCGCTACAAAGCCACTTGAACATGTTCCATCCGGATAGGTGGGACCGTTACAAAACCCGACTAGCGGCGGCGTGGGTGTCGGTGGAGGTGGCGGAGGAGGGCAGTATACTTTTCTAATGGCTGCTTCGTCGCAAGCGGTAGGAACTTCACCGCTAAGATAAGTTCCCATAATGGTCGGATCCCCTACATTCGCGTCAAGAAATCCGAACAAATGTCCCGATTCGTGACTTAAAACACTTTTTAGAGCTACAAAATTAGTAGGCGAGTGCACGCGAATATAACCCGCGATCATATGGAACAGCCGATCCTGAAGGGGAAACGCCTGTGTACCCAAATCGGAACGAATAACCCACAATTCGCCTGTCGGAACATCTGGAAACTCAGTCGGCGGGTTGTTTGCTCCGCTGGTCGCAAACAAAAAATGTATATTGGAGCAGTCTGTGTGAGTATTCCACTCTAGAATCCCCTCGTTTATCGAGTTGAATTCAAAACCATATTCTTCGTAGTCAAGAATCTTAACTGGCACCTGAGATCCATAGGGCCAGCGGTTGCCTTCGAGTGCATAATACGGAGAAACTAGATGATGGTAGGGACGAATCTCCGGTTTACCATTACAAGCAATCTGTGCGTGCGAAACGGGAGAATACCATCGAGCGCTCAGCAATATTAAACAAGTGAAAACTATCAGGCCTTGTAACGCCTTCTCAAGATTATTTTTCATCTGCCACCTCCTTTAACGACGTAGGGCAATCTTGTTTCGAACTACATCGAGAAAGTGAGCCTTACTGGCTTGCTCAGGCAGTTCTGGAGCTGGGCCGGTTGATGCTTCTTCTAACCTCACGACCTTATTCGCTCCTACATCATAGGTGGCAAGAATTACATAGTTGGGACTTTCGCCCTCTTTGGACAAGAAAAACACATACTTTCCGTGGAGCAGGGGTAAAGCGAGGCTTGAACTCTGGTACATTATCCGTTGGCCGTTCGGATAAACAACCACTCCCCCTTCACGGTCGGCTCGGATACCTTTTTGTGCGTTTTGACCTGAATCCTTTAAGACTTCATCCGGCTTGATGATGAATTCTGTATAAACACCCCTTCGATCATTCGAAAGGAAAGTTTTAACCGCAACTACTTCTCCGGTCACAATTAATAAACTCTCGTCTATCGGCAGTGGAGGTGAAATAGGATCATGAGTAATTTTTCCTACTGCTCCCAAATCGGGATTGTTCACTGAGGAAAAGACCCAACCCTGCCCGTTGTAACGTTCGTTAATACGCCACCTTTCTTCATTAGGCGTGACGCTCTCAGCGCCAGCAAATTCGACTGATCCAAATTTACTCAGGTCCCGAGTATCGTCGTCGGAAGTTGGCTTTGGTGTAGCGTCGGGATCCTTTTTAACGACTCGTTCTTGGCCCCGGCTTTGGATTGATCCTGTTAGAACTATTACGGTGAAAAGGACCAGGAGTGAAATCAAGCCCCAAATAACTCTATTCGTTTTCATAAGCCTCCGTTGAGAATACAACTAGTGGATGGAGATAGCTGCCGGAAAAGTTACGAGCTATCCTTACACCTCACGCTGCAAAGGTCAATGGAATTCTCTTCGCCGCGTGAACTGATCTAATTCAGTATTATTAGATGTATTGGAGGTACCAAGTTCGCTGGGTAGCCAGCCTAGTCTACAGCCGCGGTGTTGCGGATCAAGAATTGGTTTAATCATGCCAAATAAGATAAATTAAAACCTAAGTTTATATGCTCGCATCGAAGTGCGAGCGAGGAAAAAGATGGATTTTGCTACAAAAGAAATATTCAAACGCTATGCGAGCATCATGGTCGGACGGCCGATCTCGCCGGTGTTTTTGAACATCCTGGTGACGAGCGTTTGCGACATGCGTTGCACGCACTGCTTTTTTACGGAAGAGCTGGATGACAGGCCGCGGAAGAAACTTCAGATGAAGGCCGATGAGATCGGACGCATCTCGGAGACACTGGGCGGAAATCTGGGCGTGCTCGTGCTAGCCGGTGGTGAGCCGTTTACACGGAAAGATCTGCCGGAGATCGTCAAAGCTTTCTACGAAAACAACAAGCTCGACTCGGTTTATCTCATGTCGAACGGTCAGATCCATCAGCGAATCTTTCCCGATGTCACGAAGATCCTCGACGAATGTCCGAACCTCAACGTCACGATCGCGCTCGGCATCGACGGGATGAAGGACGCTCACGAGAAGATCCGTCGCAAAGAGGGAAGTTGGGACAAGGCGATTCACACTGCGCGAACACTGCAGCAGATGAAGCGCGAGCAGTATCCGCAGCTCGACATCCAGACTTGCACGTGCGTCATGCATTCGAACGAAGACACGATCTTCGACTGGTACGATTTTCTGAAGCACGATCTCAAGCCGGATAAGGTGAACATCAATTACATCCGTCCGCCGTCGGCAGATCCGATCGAGCTGCAATTCGATCACAATCGCTATCAGCAGCTCTCGCAGATGATCCTTGACGACACGAAGAACGCCGCGTTGAAAAACAACTACGGCGGCACGTCGGGCTTCTTTAAGGCCGCGGTCGATCTGTATATGCACGATCTGATCGCGAAGACGAAGGAAGAGAACAAGGCTCAGCTCAAGTGCTACGCTGGCAGCGCAGGTGCGGTGATCTACGACAACGGAGTTCTGTCATCGTGCGAGAACAAGGCCGACGTTTTGAATCTCCGCGACTACGACTGGAATTTCCAGTCTGCATGGAACACCGATTTGATGAAGGCTCGCCGCAAAGAAGCGGGTGCCGGATGTTTCTGCACTCACGAGTCGAACTGTTACTACCCGTCGCTTCCGTTCAACCCGGGCCACTTGGTAAAGATCAAGAAGCTCGAGAGCCAGATGAAGAAAGCGGCGAAGGAAATGAGTTTCGCTGCGGCGAAGGAAGTCGCACTGAAGGCGTAGTAGCGCGATCTCGATGCAGCCTAACACCCCAAAGATCCTCATCCTCTCATCCGATACCGGTGGCGGTCATCGGTCGGCTGCGCAGGCTTTGACGGAAGGGCTGCAGCGAATATGGCAGGGACAGTCGATTGCTGTCCGAGTCATCAAAGCGGTCGAAGAATCGCATCACATCACAGACAAGCTCGTCGGCGTCTATAACTGGGTACTTCGGAACAAGCAAGGTTGGATGAAGTATCTCTATTGGGCGATGAATCGATTTCGGCCCGAGACGCGCGAATTCTTTCAGCGTCGCTGCATCGGATTCTGCCGCGATATTTTTGAAAAATGGTGTCCGCATATTGTCGTCAGCGTTCACCCGATGACGCAGCATATCTTCGGACGCATCCTCCGCGAACTAAATCTTCAGGATCAGATACCGCTCGTCACGGTTGTGACCGATCCTTGCTACGGTTTCTGGAAAGGCTGGGCGTGCGAGGACGTTTCGTTGTATCTGGTCGCCAACGAAGATGCTCAACGACAGTTGGTCGACTACGGTGTCGATCCAGGAAAGATAAAGATCTCGGGTTTGCCGCTTCATCCGAAATTCAAAGAAGTAACCGAAGCCGACGCCCAGAATGCTCGACGAGCATACGGTCTCGATCCCGACAAATTCACTGTCTTCGTAAACGCGGGTTGGATCGGCGGCGGAAATATCCCGGCGATCTTTCGGGAACTGGTTCGCGGCGAACTTGATGTTCAGGCGATCTTTCTTGCAGGTAAGAATGAGGACCTTCGAAAGGAAGCGGAAGAGCTTGCAAAGACGGCGCGTTTTCCGGTCAAGGTCATCGGTTATTCAGATGACGTCGAGAAGCTGATGCACTCGGCGAACGTGATGGTCTCCAAGCTCGGGGGATTGACGACGTTCGAAGCATTGGCGTGCCGGCTTCCGATTATCGCCGATGCAATAACGCCGCCGATGCCGCAGGAAGCGGGAACAGTGAAACTGATCTCGAAGCGCGGTGCTGGAATTCTTCTTGAGAAAGCGTCGGACATCGTGCCGATTATAAGATCATTAACGGGCAATTCGCTTCGCTATCGCGATATGAAAGCTGCCACGGCAACGCTGACGATCCCGAACTCGACCGAGCAGATAATCAACGAGATCACATCGCTCCTGCCGGCTTACGAGATGCATCGCTCTGCTGCGTGATCGAACAAACTAGCAGGACGAACTTGTCAGCCTTACCCGATTTCATTACCCTTTCTATTTATATTTGAACCCTATTTCGGAGCTGAACTATTGAGTCTATTACTTGAAGGAAAACGTGCGTTCGTGTCAGGCGGAACGCGAGGCATTGGCGCGGCGATCTGCGAAGTGTTCGCTCGTGAAGGCGCTGATGTGGCGTTCAACTACCATTCACGCGACGATCTTGCCGAAGAGGTAAAGAAGAAGATCGAGGCACACGGCCGGAAAGCTCTCGCGTTCAAAGTGTCGGTCACGGATCGGTTTGGCATGAAGCATATTGCTCGCGAGATCAAGGATGCATGGGGTTCGATCAATGTTCTCGTCAACAACGCCGCGGTGAACAAGCCCGATAATTTCGCAACGACAACCGATAAGAGTTGGGATTGGGTCGTCGATACGAACGTCGGCAGTCTGTTCGCAGTCACGAAGCCATTTTACAAACAGATGATCCGCGAGCGTCTCGGTTCGATCCTCAACATTACTTCGGTCGGTGCGATCCGGAGCTTGCCGACTTCAGTTCATTACGCGACATCGAAAGCCGCGATGATCGGATTTACGAAATGCCTCTCACGCGAAGCCGCGAATTTTGGGATTTCGGTAAATGCGATCGCAGCTGGAATTTTCGACACCGATCTCGGTAACACGCTTCCAGAGCGCCTGCTTCAGATGCACGATTTTTGGGTTGCGAAGGGAAGAACCGGACGCCCCGCCGAGCTCGCCGAATACGCGGCATTCATGTGCAGCGACCGAAACAGTTTCATGAACGGCGAGATCGTGATCGTGGATGGTGGAGCGGTGACGTAAGGTTAGATCGCAAATGCAAGTTTCTTTCAATTGCCTCCAGCTTCAGCTGGAGGCAATTCAACTCTAACGCGGCTTAAGCTAAATTCTTCTCGGCAGTCGGCCGCTAAAGCGAAAACTTTCTTCTTTTACAATTCGGCTGAAGCCTGCGCTCTAGAAACAAAAACCTCCAGCTAAAGCTGGAGGCAATTGATATGAATCGTCGTGTTCGATTTCCTAACTCGTTCGCTTCGACTTCCACTTCTTCAACGAATCTTCCAACCCGGCGACTGCTCCGGGATTAGCCGGGGTCAATGCCTTCGCCATTACCAATGCTTTCTCGCCAAGCGTGACCGCTTCATCGAATCTGCCCATCTCCGCGAGGAGACCGGCTTTGATATTTAAATTCCCGATAGTCTCTTTCGCCTGGATCGACGAGTCGACCCATCCGAGAGCTTCGTCGTAATTCGCTTTCAGCTTGAATGTGCGGACGTAATTCGCACCCTGATTCAGCGGGCGAAAGTCGTCGCTCTTTCGATTCTTGATGGCATCGCGGATGGCTTGCAGCGAGCGGCCGTGTATGTCGCCGACATCGACCGTGAACGGGATCGCGATCTTCTCCCATCGCAGGTTCACACGAGTGCTGTTCGCCGTGACGTCATCGAACTCGTAGGTGAGAGTTTCTTCCATCGACGCTTTATCCGGCTTCACCATCACCCGCAGCGCATCTTTTTTGTCGTCGTATGTGAAGCTCCCCCACTTGTCGTTGTCCTTGCTGAAGATCAACGTCCAGTCGGTGTGCCCGGGAATGATGTGAAAACCATACTTACCCGCCGGAAGCGGCTTGCCGTTGATGTTCACATCGCGGCTGAATTCGATCGTCGTATTCTCGTTCGCACCGGTTCGCCAAACTTGTCCGTACGGGACCAGACACGGGTAGAGATTGTTCGCGATCGGAATCGCATCCGTAGTTTCACAGCCCCAGATCTTACGACCTTTCGTATTCGGCCGATGATAAACGATCGAGACTTTTCCATCGCCAACGGTCTGGGCGATCTCCTGACGTTGGCTCTCGCGTGGAAGCGTCACCTGAGCAAAACCTGCGACGGCAAAGCTCAGGACAATAACCGCAGTAAATAAAAAATTGCGAATCATCTTTCCAACTTCTCCTTAGCTCTTTGAATAAAGACCTTGATCATTTCACTGACTTTCTTTGTCATCTCGCTGCTGATCAAGCTTTCGCCCGCGAGACCCGCGAGCATGTGCAGTTCACGCGCGGACTTTCGTCTGAGCTCGACCATTTGAGAGAAATGAATCTGCGTAACGTTTTTCGCCTTCTCGAGAAAGTCTGCCGAGAAGCGTAAAAAATTCTGTGTCTCGAGTGCGACGGGAAACCATTCGATCCGCTCTTGAGAATTCTCGCTCAATTCGACGGCGAACTTTTGCATCATCTGTCCGACAAGTGGGATCTCCGCCTGGATCTTCCAATGAGCGACGCCTTTTGCATCCGTGTGGATGCTCGCGATGCCGGGCATCAGTTCTGCGAAATTGGTTATGTCGGTGAAGAACTCGCGTACTTTTTCGATGCTTGTCTGGAATTCAACATCATCGCTGTACCCTGCTTTTACTGTGAACATCTTTTGTTAAAACACCCCGCTGAATAGAATTGAATTGAAAAATGGTTTTGTAGTCGAACGGAAGATCCCGCGAAAGAATGGCTCTTCGGCAAAGAGGATGACATGACCTGATCCGGTAGGTTCGTCGATCAGATATGCAGTGCCTTTCAGAAGCCGCTCCGTATTTCCTTCCCAGGCGAAACCCGAGACAGTCAAAGGTTTCTTCGGTTTCGCATCAAAGACCAGTGCATTCGTACCTTCCTTAGAATAACGGAAAAAATAACCGCTTGAAAGAAGAACGGGCAGCTCGTCGTTCTTGATCCCGTAAGTCAGATATGTCGTTCGATCGACCGTTGCACGCATGATCGCTCCGGGTATTCCCTCCGGTACTTTTCCGGCGTTCGCAGACGGCGATGCGATCGGCGGAAGCACCGGAGCTTGCCAATCTTGTTTGTCGGTCTTTGGTTCGGGAGAGGCGACAGGTTCCGCCGCGCCGTCCGAGCTTGGCGTTCCTCTCGGAGTGGGCGAAGGTTTCGCCTCAGCGATTTTTCGCTTGTCCGCGTCGTCGTCCGCCGTCTTTCCTTTTTCGTCATCGTCATCGCTGCCGACAAGCTTGGATGATGTGAGCCCGACATCTTTTAGCGCTGCGAAAACTGATGCTCCACGGACGGTGATCAGCGTTCCGCCGTTGTTGATCCAGGATTTCAAACCGGTGACACCACCCGCACCGAGCGAGCTAAAGTAACGACCGGCCGCGCCGTCCGGCATGATCAATACGTTGTATTTACTAAGCACACTTCCGCGAGCACTCGCGAGTGTCATCGGTGTGAAGTCGATGCCATATCGATCAAGCGTCCACCAGATCGAGCCGTAGGAAGTTTGATCGACCATCTCATCGGCGATCATCGCGATCTTCGGCGCCTGCATCGGCTGGATGCTCTCGCTACCGACACCTGTGTCACCCGAATCGTTGTAACCGTTGTTCACCGCGACGACCATCGTCCCCGTTTCGCTCGCGATGCGATTCACGGCTTCGTGCACTGCTTCGGTATTGCGCGACATTCGGACAACAAAACTTCCGCGCTCGAATGTACGCCCTCCGGCAGTCAATTGCTTATTCGTGACCGAAACCCGATGGCCGGCCTGAAGCAGCCGGATCGCCATCGCTCCGGCGCCGTCCGTGTCGTACGGGATGATGTATGCGATCTGCGCTTTTCCCGAAACACCGCCCGCTTTCATGCTGGCGAGTATCTGCGGAGTTACCGACGTGGCCGAGATCGGGCCACCGTCCTCGGACCAGAACGCATCGAGACCAAACGCAAGCGGCAAACTCCACGCGGTTATGTCGTAGAACCGGTAGTCTTCTTTCGAAGCCGACTTGCCACGCATCTCGTTTCGCTTGAACTTCGCGATCTCTTCACGCAGGAACGACTCGTCTTGCGGCGTGTCCGGTTCGAGCAGCGCTTTGATCAGGCGCTTCTGCGGCTGGTTGAGATCGATGACGAAACAGGAGCTGTTGCACGCTCTCGTGGTGACCGGCGAATTTTTCTCGTACGCATGAGCGTGCGTCGACATATAACCCGAGTTGGTCACGCTGACCTCGATCTTCATCCGCTGGAGGATCTCGATCAGCTCCGCGGCCTTCACACGATCGCTTGCAGGATCGATGACGATTCGTTTCATCCGCTCGCTCTTCGCTTCCTCCATTCCGTTACGGCGAAACGCGGCATAGTCCTGAAGACGAGCGAGACGATTATTCGCCGCAGTTTCGAGCGTCGTCATCGACGCGACGTAATGTTTCGCGATCGCGGAGCGGAGCGTGACGATCGTTCCGTCATCGCGAGTCCATCGGCGTCCTTTGAATCCACCGCCGTCGGTCTCGTATGTCATTCCGGTCGCTCCGTTCAGTGATGGGAACGAATCCCAGTAGCCGACATAGAACAGATCGAAGATGTCGCGGACATAGTAGTCCCATTTGTTCGCGTCGAAGCTCGCGGCGTTCGCACGTCCGAATGTATCGAGCCACTTGTTAGTAACTGGCTGCGGCAAGTTCGGGTTGATCGGAAGAGCGGCGGGAGGGAAGTGGAACTGCGACGGCTGGCCGTGATGGTCGACGACAACCTGCGGGTTCCATTCGAAGAACGCCTTCTGCATGTTCTTAGTCTCAACCTGCGTCGCCGACGCGTTGTCGCGATTTAGATCGAAACGGAAGTGATTGTAGCGTCCCTGGATCGACCACGGCTCACGATGCTCGTACGCGTTTCGATCGGCGTTACCTGTCGCGATCGAGTTGTACCAGGTGACGAAGCGCTCGTGCCCGTCGGGATTCTCTCCGGTCAAGATCAGTACGACGGTGTTGTTAAGAATTTCCAGGGTGCGAGGTTCATTCGACGCGGCGAGTTGATACGCGACCTGCATCATCGCTTCGAACGACGCGCTTTCGTTTCCGTGAATCGTATATGCGAGCCAGGCGATGAGCGGATTGTTCTGTGCGATCGAATTTGCTTCGGCTGCGGATGTTGTTCGCGGGTCGGTGAGCTTCGCATTTAGAGCTTTGATCTCGTCGAGACGCGCGATGTTGGCCGGGGATGAGATCGCGACGAGATGCTGCATCCGAAGCTCGTTGGTCAGGCCGATGTCGAAGACTTTTACGCGATCGGGTGCGGCCTTGGCGATCTCATCGATAACTTTCTCCATCTGAGCATAAGTGGTGTGATGATCACCGACGTCGAATCGCAGTATCGTCTGCGGACGCGGCACGTTTGCCCGGTATTCGCCGCGGGTGTAGAAATCGAATTTCTCTTCGATCTGTGCTGAAAGCGAGATGCACGCACA
>Ga0105249_10005545_pt1 | contig 10905 bp, 11 predicted proteins | sample KBSS44metaG_FD_81522 | JGI IMG/M metagenome (GOLD analysis project Ga0105249, IMG submission 81522) | Switchgrass rhizosphere microbial communities from Kellogg Biological Station, Michigan, USA - KBS S4-4 metaG | ecosystem: Host-associated > Plants > Roots > Rhizosphere > Soil | place...
CGCGACGAGTCGGATGAGCTCAAAGCCTTGGTCTCACTGGCGATTCCCCTCCCGCGGCGAGCATAGGGATCACTCTATCGAGTGTCGGTGCGCGGTGCTATGGGACGAAGGGCCTATGACCGGCGCGGGTCGGGCTCCGCGGCCTCGGATTCCAGGCCGAAGCGCTCGCAGTAGCTCTTGAAGCGAGGGCGGAGGTCCCGCGCGTCGAGCCCGAACGCGCTCAGGGAATACCGGTGAGCGCCGTGCCTGTCCTTGGGATGGCGAGCGAGGAAGCGCTGCATCCGGGCCTCGGCCTCGACCGAGAGCGTCATGCCGAACCGGTCGTAGATGCGGCGGACGATGGCCATGGGGTCGCGCAGCAACTCCTGGTAGCGCACGTCGACGAACCGCTCGTCCACTCGGGCGTCGCGCCGCGCTTGCATGGCGCGCTCCAGACCGCTCGACCAGCGCTGGGTCACCTCGGCGCCGATCTCCGCCAGATCCAGATGGTCGGTGAATGCGCCCTGGAGCACCAGGGTCAGGCTCGCCACGGAGGCCAGCACGGTCAGCGGATCCCGGTGGGTCTGGACGACGACCGCGTCGGGGTAGGTCGCGAACAAGGCCTCGAACCCGAAGACATGGGACGGCGCCTTGAGGACCCAGTGTCCGGCCGGCGCTCGCCACTGCAAGTGCTGGAGGAATCGCCGGTGAAAGTCGTAGGCCGGATAAAGGTCGGCGCCGGCCAGCCACGCCTGATACGAGGGCACGTGGTAGGTCGTGTGAAAGCGCGGGCTCGCGAACGAGGCGCTCATGATGGCGATGCACTCGAGCGGCAGCTCGGCACCCAGGGGATGGATCCGCCTGAAATCCGGCGCGATCCGGTCGAACCACGTCAGACGCCTCGCGGCGCGGCCGATGCGGGCATCGGTTTCGTAGCGGGCGCGGTCCGGAGGGGGTGAGGGCTCCATGACCTCCCAGGCCCGGGCCACGCGGCCGCCAGGATCCTGCGCCAACAGGTGATGCAGCAGCGTGCTCCCTGTCCGCGGCAGTCCGACGACGAAGAGCGGTCGCCGGATCACCTCGTCGGCGATGGCGGGGTACTCCTTCCGGTCCGCCTCGAGCCGCAGCCGCGTTGCGAGCAGACCCGCGATGTCTGCACGCGCCGCGATCCGCCCGAGGAGCGTGAGCCTCCCCTCGCTCTGGAGGGCCCGGAGGAGAAGACGCAGGGGCTCGCGGAAGCCCTCGTCACCGAAGCTCGGGATGCCGGTCTCACGGCAGGCGGTATCCAGAAGCCGCTGCTCGTCCAGCGATACGAGCTCGACGCCGGCGCGCGCGAGGCTTTCGCCGACCCGATTCAGGGCCCGGAGCCCGGTGCGCAGCAATGCGGACGTGACCTCCATGCTCAGCCGGGCTCCTTGTCGGTTGTAGGTGCTCGCGTCCGGCTCACGGTGTCCTGCCCCGCTCCCGCATCATCGCGCAGCAGGCGCACCTCGCGCTGAGGGAAGGGGAGCGACATTCCCGCCGCGTGCAGCGCCGCGTAGATGGCCCCGGCCAGCTCCGTCCGGATCACGGGCCAGCGCTCGAAGCGGTTCGTCCAGGCGTGCAGCTCGAAATTGATCGAGCTGTCGCCAAACGACTTGAAGACGGCCTGGGGCGGGGGCATCTGCATGATCTGCGGGTGCGCTCGGGCCACTGCCACGAGCACGTCCACGACCTTGTCGGGTGCGCTGCCATAGTCCACGCCGACGGGCAGGTCGATGCGGCGGGTCCGGTCGGAGAGCGTCCAGTTGGTCACAGGCGATGTGACGAGCTGCGCATTGGGCACGATGATCTCGGCCCCCTGCCAGGTCCGCAGCGTGCTGGCCCGGATCCCGATGCCGGACACTTCGCCCGAGATATCGCCGACCTCGATGATATCGCCCACGTGGACCGGCCGCTCGAAGAGCAGGATCAGACCCGACACGAAGTTGTTCACGATGCTCTGCAGCCCGAAGCCGATCCCGACGCCGAAAGCGCCGGCCAGGACGGTCACCTTGGTCAGGTCCAGCCCCAGCGCCCCCAGGGCGAGCAGGAACCCGAGGGCGATGATCACGTAGTTGAGCAGGCTGGAGATCGCATAGGACATGCCGCGCGTCAGGCGCGTGTGCGGGTAGACGTCTTCGCGCAGCACGAAGCGGATGAAGGTGGACACCAGGCACGCCAGCCACACGGTCAGGACGAACTCGAGGATGTCGCTCAGGGTGATCTGAATCGAGCCCCGCCCCAGCTTCGCGGCGAGGACCGCTTGCCCGAAGGACATCGCCGGCTGGAAGAGACCGACGTGGTCCAGCGTCCGGGCGACCCACGCGATGATCGCCGCCCAGACGAGCACGCGGTGCGTCCGGCGCTCGAGGACCTCTCGCTGGTGGTGGACCATCTGGAGGAGCCCCAGCGGTCGGACGCGGAGGGCAAATGCCACCATGCCGACGACAACCCGGACGGCCGCGTTCAGCGTCAGCGCCAGGACGGCGCTGGCGAGAACGCCGGAAGCCAGGAGCCTCGCGAGGCGGGTATGGCCGAGCGCCCCCGCCACGAGCGTGACGCCGAAGATCAGCACGACCAGGCGCGCCGCTCCCCGGAAGGCTTCCAGGCCTCTCGTGTGCGGCTCCTCGATCGACATGCGCCGGAGCCCCCCGACCCTCAGCGAGTACGTGATCACCGCGATACCGGCGAGCATGTCCACTGCCAGGACGACCTGCTCGATCGGCACCACACCTGCGAACATCTCTCGGAGGCTGCCGACGGCGAACAGGGCCCAGAGCATGACGAGCTCGGGGGCCAGGCGCGGATCTGCCCACCGCCGCGCCAGGCGGATCGCCGCGGCGAGCCCGAGCACCACGAACAGGGCGCGCACGGTGGGCGGGATCGGCACGTAGGGCGTGGACAGGAGGAGCAGGCCGACGACCATCGTCGCGGAATACGGATACTCGAACACGGCGATGGCCGGCGAGCTGGTGTCACCCGACTCGGCCCACTGACGGACCCGTCGGCGCGCCGCGACCAGCAAGGCCGCGAGGACCACGACGACCGCGACGTGCAATGGCGTGCGCCTGGAGGGGTCGTTGGCGTACCGGACGATGTCCCCCCAGCGGCTGGCGGCCACCTCGCGAAGGCGCGCGGGCATGTCCGTGCGGGCTTGCGCCCACACCTGCGCGTCCCAGATCGGCGGGCTGTCCTGCGCCAGGATTCCGCCCATGGCGCTCTGCTGAGCCTCGTTGAACCGAGCCAGCGTGGCCTGTGATCTGGCCACCTCAGAAGCGATGGCGCTTTGAAGATCCAGGACGGCCGTGCGCTGAGCCCGCAGGGGCGCCTCGGCGGCATCGATGGCGGCGAGTACCCCGTCGATCTGCAGAAGGATGGGCCCGGGGGCCCTGGACGCCTGTGCCTTGTCACGCGAGCGGCGCCACGTCTCGCGGATCTCGGCCAGCCGGTTCAGCGCGTCCTGTAGCAGGGTGGCCCGCTGAGTCAGCACGTTCAGCCAGCCCGTCGACAGAAGCTCGCGCCGCTGCCACATCTGCTGCTGCGCCTGAAGCACGTCCAGTGTCGGCTGGTCGCGCAGGATCCGGACCGTTTCCGGAAGGTCGAGGTCGATCTGCGCTCGCAGCTCGGCGAGGTCTGTCCGGATCGCCGCGATCTCGACGCTCGGCGCCAGCGGCCCGGCCAAGGCGCGAAGGAGAGCAGGCACTTCCGCCGCCCGTGTCGCGACCTGGGCCACGGGGATCGCCGTCGAGGCAGGCGGCCGCGGCGCAGTCGTGGCCGGGGGCGCCTGGGCGATCGTCTCGCCGACGAAGGGTGAGCCGAGCGGGGCGAGCATCGAAAGTAGCGGCCAGACGAGAATGGACCTCGTGCGGCGCAGCCTGCCCGTGTTCAGTGACCGAGCGCTCGGACTGAACATCCTTCGGTTCGGCTCGATCGCGAGACCGCCTTCAGCGCCGGGGCCGCACCGCTAAGGCGGTCCGGACGGGCTTGGCTCTACCGCTCCGCCGCGATGGTAAAGCTCTCGAAGACGGTCCAGCCTTGCCCCTCGAACTGCTTGCGCGCGCGTGGCGACATCTGGCCGGAGAGCCAGGCCGTCCTCTGGGACGCCTTGAGGTCGTCCCGCTGCGCGAAGCGCGCGGTGCGCTGGGTCCACGCGAGGTAGTCCACGGGGGCGGGGACCAGCAGCGCGCCGGTGACCGTCCGCGCGATGATGGGGCCCGGCGCGGTCACTTGTGCGACGCGCTGCGTCCCCTCGTGATGGCGGGCCAGCATGTTCACGGCGGCGGCCACGAGGCGGGTCTCGTCCTGTGTCTTCGCCGCCGCGGCGAAGTCGATCACCGAGGGAAGCCCGTTGACGCCCTGCAGGCGCGTGATGCCCTGCGCGACCGCGGTCAGCACGCTCAGGGTGTACTGGGGATTCTTGAGGAGCGCCTGCACCTGCGCGTCACTCGCGCCGGTCTGCGCGAAGATGGCCCGGGCGGCATTGATGAGGTCGCCGGGCGGGGTGTCGTAGACGCTGCTGTTCGTGATGGTCATCACCGACATCACCGACGAGCCCGGCACGAACACGGACATGGCCGCCTGGATGCCGAAGCGCCCGGAGAAGGCCACCCAGGCCATATCGGTGAGCTTCTTGGACAGGACCGGGTTCGAGGTGTAGGGATCGACTCCGAGGCTCTTGGCGAGGTCCCGCCGCTCCTTCTCGAAGCCGAGCGCGTCCACCGTGATGCTGCCCACGCGCTGCGAGACGTCGGCCGCCTTCTGCTCCCCGCTCTGGCCGGATGCGGTCGCGGCGGCCGCGATCGATTCGCCGCCCAGCTTGATCCGGTCGAAGAGGCGTGACACGCCTCCGGGCAAGCCCTCGATCGTCTCCACCGGGTGGACGATCATATTGGCCGCGGACGCGACCGGGCGCGCGGCCGCCTTGGCCGCCGCGTCGGCGAATTCCTTGGTCTTGCTCATCTTGTCGAGCTGGGCCAGAGCGTAGATCTCGGGGACGCGCACCTGGAGCATGTGGATCCCGTGAACGTCGAACGTGCCGAATTCCGACCGCACGGTGAACCGGGCGAGGAATCCGACCACGGGGACGCGCTCATCCACGGTGAAGTTCGGGCCCTTGAGCAGCTCCGGAGCGACCAGGTCCTTCGCCTTGAGCACGGGCTCCGCCTCGAAACCGGACTGGGCCCACGAGGTCGTCGCGGCGCCTCCCATCACGAGGACAACGATCGTCGCTAGGGCTCTAGTCATGCTCTTCAACGCGGTGGTCCTCCTGTTGCGGCCGGTGCGTGTTGGGGCACTGTGCAGACTCATCGTATGATCTCAGTCCGTCGGACGCGCGGTGTATAAGACCTGGGTCTCATTGGGCGTCATTCGGGCAACGCGTTCATGAAATACATCGCCCCGATGAGCTGGCCGGCGGTCGTCATCGATCCGAACCACTTCTCGAAGATCGGCGCCACGTCGCCCGAGCGATACAGGCTCGCGAGGGCTCGATTGACCGATAGCCGGAATGCCGCGTCGCCCCGCCGGAGCATCAGGCCGTACGGCTCGTAGGAGAAGAATTCATCCACGAGCGAGAGCTTCTCGGGATTCTTGGACGTCCGGCCGATACCGATGAGGATGACGCGGTCGGAGGCGTAGGCGTCCGCGGCGCCCTGGTCGAGCGCGGCCACGCCCGCGTCATGGTCCTTCACGGGAACCAGGGTGGCGGTGACGGCGTGCTTCTTGAGCGCCCCGGTCAGGCCCGCCTCCGTGGTCGTGCCGGGGATGATGGCGACCCGCTTGCCACCGAGCGTCGAGATGCCCCGGATGCGCGAGGCGTCCGCGACCAGCAAGCTGCCGCCGTCGATGAATGTCAGGAGGCTGAAGTCCACGTGCTCCTGGCGCGACAGCGAGGCGGTCGTCGAGCCACACTCGAGGTCGATCGTGCCGTCGGCGACCGATCGCATCCGGTTCTCCACCGTGACCTTGACCCACTTCACCTGAAGGGCAGGGAGCCCGAGCGTAGCTCCAACGGTCGCGGCGACCCGCGTACAGAGGTCCACCGAGTACCCCGCCGGCTTGCCGTCGTCGCCCAGGAACGAAAACGGCCGCGAGGACTCGCGGTAGCCGAGGGTAATGGTGTTGGTTCCCTTGATCTTCTTGAGGGTGCCGTCGAGGTCGGCGGCGAACGCCGGCCCCGTCAGGATGAAGCTCGTCAGCAAGAGCGCCAACCATCGGACCATTGGGGACTCCTCCTCTCGTGCGTTGTGCATCAGGGCGCGGCCTCGCCACGCCCGGACGGCTGGTGGATGGCGTGGTGGATGGCGCTCAGCAAGGATTGGTCTTCGAAGGGCTTGGCCAGATACCCGGAGGTCGGAGCCCTTTGCGCTCGCTCACGCGTCCCCGTGTCGTCATGGGCGGTGACGAAGACGATGGGAATCGAGCGCCCCGATGCCTCCAGCAGATCCTGGAGGTCGAAGCCACTCAGCCCGCGCAAGTGGACGTCCAGCACCAGGCAATCGGGCCTCGCCTGGTTGCCGGGATCGAGAAACTCCTCCGCGGAGGCGAAGGTGTCGATGGAAAAGCCCGCGGATCGCAGGAGCCGGCGCACTGCGCGCACGACGTCCTCGTCGTCATCGATCACACATACCCTCGGTTCTGCGACGCTCATGGCCGCCTTTCGCGAGCGATGGCCGCGGGAGCATTTGCGCGGCGCTCTCCCGCAGAAAGCTCGATCGAGTCGGCCCGAGTCTAGATTGGTTGCCCGACCGGAGTATATGGGTCTTTGGTCCTATGCCGGCCGGACCTGCCCCAGCCCCGGGGTGCGTCCGGCTACCTTCGCCGGCGCCCGATGCCGATCTTCCCGGTCATCCGAGCCAGGTCCACCATCGACTTGGCGTGCATCTTCGCCATGATCCGGCCCCGGTGGATCGTGATGGTCTTCTCGGCGGCGCCCAGCTCGCCGGCGACTTGCTTGTTCAGCATGCCGGAGACCACGAGCTCGAGCACCGGGTGCCCGCGGGGTATCAGGGAGTCGATGCGCTGGCGGTACGTGGAGGACAAGGCATGAGGGCCGATCACGCACACGATGGCGGCGTCGTCCTGGCGAGGGAGCGACGGTCGATGCCTTCTTGGTGGCGCTGCGGACCCGGTGAAGACGACGCTCGTTTTGTAGACACGCGCTTCGCGCCCGCATCGAGGTGGCATCCGACGTCCATGGCCTTATACTCGCTTCGAACTGGGTATCAAATCAACGGGCTCGCCGCCGACGCGAGCCGAATAGGAGAGCAAGACATGCGGAAACTGGCAATTGCGGCAGTGGTGAGTGGCGCGCTACTCGTTCAGGCGTCGGGTGCATCGGCGGATGCGACGCGCATCGCCCAGGCGTCGAGCGGCACGACCGAGAAGTCCGGCGCTGCGGCCGAGAAGATGCCGGGCAAGGGAGCGGCGACCTCGGTGAAGGTCCGCGGGACCATCGACGCCATCGACAAGGACAAGGGGACGATAACCTTGAAGGGGCCCAAGGGCCGCACCGTGACGCTCGAGGTCCGGGACAGGCAGAAGCTCGACGTCGTCAAGGTGGGTGATCCCGTCGTCGCTACCTACATGGAAGCCGTGGTGATCCAGGCTCTCAAGGCGGGGACGGCGGCGCCCGGCGTGACCACGCAGGAGACGCGCATCAGCTCGAAGCCGGGCGAGACGCCGGCGGGGGCGATCGGCCGCGAGGTCACGGTGACGGCTACCATCACCGCCATCGACAAGAAGGCGCAGACCGTCACGATCAAGGGACCCCAGGGCGGCACCGAGACGATCAAGGCGAGGGACCCGAAGAACCTCGAGGCGCTCAAGGTCGGCGACATGGTCGACATCACCTACGCTCAGGCGCTCGCGGTCGCGCTCGACAAACCCGCGAAGTAGCCGCGGGCACGCAGCACCGTGTGACGCACGCCGTACCTCCGGCGAGAGAAAATTCGGAAACACGACCCCACGTCCATGCATGAATGGCGTCCGATGTGCGCCGTCGCGCCAGGACCAAGGAGGAAGCGATGCGGCTTTCGATGAAGGCACTGACAGGAGTGGGCGTGCTGTTCGCCGCGGCGGCGGTCGCGCCCGGGATCGTGCTCGCACAGAGCTACGTGTACCCGACGCGCGGACAGAGTCCGCAACAGCAGCAGAAGGACCAGGGTGAATGCCATGCCTGGGCGATCCAGCAAACCGGCGTGAATCCCGCGGCCATGGCTCCGCCGCCCTCGGGCCCGACGGGTCAGGTGGCCGGAACAGCGGCGCGCGGTGCGGCGATCGGCGCGGTGGGCGGCGCGATCGGAGGGAATGCGGGCAAGGGCGCGGCGATCGGTGCGGCCACCGGGGCCCTCGTCGGCGGCTTCCGGCGCGCTGACCAGCGGCGCGCGGCCGAGCAGTCGCAGGCGCAGGCGAGCGCTGCTTATGGCAATGCCAATGCGGCCTGTCTCGAAGGCCGTGGCTACACGGTGAAGTAGGTGGACGAGGAGAACGTGATGAGACGACTGATCGCGATCGGGATATTGGCAGGCTCGGCCGTCGTCCTGCCATCCGCGGTTCCCGGGGCGCCGCTGGACGGCTCCGCGCCCATCCTCTGTGCCCTGAGCTCCGTGGTCGAGTGCGGCCGCAAGAGCGACTGCGAGCGCGGCAGCTCGGAAGAGGCCGGGATCCCCGCGTTCATCCGGGTGAATGTCCCGCAACGCCTGCTCAGCTCGCTCGACGGTGCGCGCACCTCGCCCATCGTGAACGTCCAGCGGTCGAATGGCCAGCTGATGTTCCAGGGGATGCAGAACGAGCGCGTGTGGGGTGCGGTGATCGACGAAGAGAGCGGGCGGATGTCCGCGACAGCCGTTGAGGCCGACGGCGCCTTCGTCCTCATCGGCACGTGCATCGCGCCCTGAGATTCCACATGTCCTCACGGATCCTCGGCATCGCGCTCGTCCTGGCGACCGCGATCATGCTGCATGCGCACCCCGCGGCCGTCCGGCCGGGCGTGGGCGGACGAGATCGACGACGACGCGGTGGCGGCGCTCCGCGCCTTGTATGACCGCACGCCGTCGGCTCGGGTGCTGGGCGAGAAGGCGGCGGGCATCCTCGTGTTCCCGAACATCGTGAAGGCCGGGTTCCTCGTCGGCGCGCAGTTCGGAGACGGGACGCTGTTTTGGGGCGGCCGGAAGGTCGCCAACTACCGGAGCATCGCCGGTTCGTACGGCTTCCAGGCGGGCGCGCAGATGTTCGGGTATGCGATGTTCCTGATGACGCCGGCGGCCGTGGAGTATCTGGACAAGAGCGACGGCTGGGAGATCGGCGTGGGCCCGAGCATCGTCGTCCTCGACGAGGGCGCCGCCAAGACTCTCACGACGACGACGATGCAGAGCGACGTCTACGCGTTCGTCTTCGACCAGGGACTGATGGCCGGAGCAGGGATCCAGGGCTCGAAGATCGCGAGGATCAATCGACAGTGCGCAGACCGCGCGGTCATACCGCCTTGGTCCGCGGGGATCGTGACGATCGGTGGGCTCTCCTTGGAGCCGGTTTCCACGAGCGTGAAGATGGACATGATGAAGCTGCTCGGTGACGGGCCGATCAGCGGGCTGGGTGACGGCGTGGTGATGTCCAAGAGCGCGCACCTGGAAGGCATCGGGACGGAGGTGGTCGTGCGCTCCGGTCACTTCGACCCAGGCCGTGCCGGAGACGATCGAGGAAGTCCGCCGCATCCTGCGCGAGCACGTCGCCCCTGAACCTATCTCCCGCGTCCGGAGAACTCGACATGCTCTACGCGCTCCTCGCCGGCCTGCTCGCCCTCGGTGTCTTCATCGGCATGGTGATCCTCCAGGAGATCGGGCGACGCGTCGGACAGCGGCGCCTGGCGCGTGATCCCGAGGGCGCGCGGGCGGGCGTCGGGGCGATCGATGGCGCGGTGTTCGGCCTGCTGGGTCTCCTCGTCGCGTTCACGTTCTCGGGAGCCGCGTCCAGGTTCGATGTGCGGCGGCAGCTCGTGGTCGAGGAGGCCAATGCGATCGGCACCGCCTACCTGCGGCTCGACGTGCTGCCGCATGAGGCGCAGCCGGCGCTCCGGGACAAGTTCCGCCGGTACGTCGAGGCGCGGCTCGACGCCTATCGCAAGCTGCCGGACATCGCGGCGGCGAAGGAGGGGCTGGCCCGCGCCGCGGTGCTGCAAGGGGAGATCTGGGGCGAGGCGGTGGCGGCGTCCCGGGCCGCGAGCCCCCAGCCGGCGACGATGCTCCTCCTTCCCGCCCTCAACGCGATGATCGACATCACGACCACGCGTACCATGGCGGCCCAGATGCACCCGCCGGCGGTCATCTTCGCGATGCTCATCTTGCTGGCGCTGACCGGCGCGCTGCTGGCGGGTGCCGGCATGGGCGGGGGCAAGGACAGGAGCTGGATCCACATGGTCGGATTCGCCGCCGCCATGGCGCTGGCGGTCTACGTCATCCTCGACATCGAGTTCCCCCGGCTGGGGCTGATCCGCGTCGACGCCATCGACCAGGTGCTGGTCGAGCTTCGGGAGAGCATGAAGTGACACGGGATCCTCGCCGGGGCGCCCCTGACGGGCGCGAGGCGGTACACAGGACGTGCGCGCCGACGCGCCCGGTGAGAGGCCCTGGACAACACGCGCCCCGACTGCGCGGCGGCGGCGAGGGGCGAACACCTTGTGCCTCGCTGGAGCTTTGCTTCGCGGTAGGATGGGCCCCGGGCTTGTTGTCGGCGGTGTGTGCGGACGGCCGGGCCCGATGGCGTCATCGATGTCGCGAGGACGGGGGGCCCAGGGCATGAGCTCGGAAGGGGTGGTCTACATCGTGGACGACGAGGAGGCGGTGCGCCGGTCGATCGCGCGCCTCGTGCGCTCGGTGGGGCTCCGCGCGGAAACGTTCCCCTCGGCCC
>Ga0105249_10005547_pt1 | contig 10904 bp, 9 predicted proteins | sample KBSS44metaG_FD_81522 | JGI IMG/M metagenome (GOLD analysis project Ga0105249, IMG submission 81522) | Switchgrass rhizosphere microbial communities from Kellogg Biological Station, Michigan, USA - KBS S4-4 metaG | ecosystem: Host-associated > Plants > Roots > Rhizosphere > Soil | place...
GGCATTCACTACAGAGTGTGGCGCATATCAAGACACTGGCTGAAACACAGCCACAGCAGTGAAGCAAACTGGCTTTGTTCGTGTAGTTCGTGTGATTCGTGGACAGGTTTTACGGACGGGAGAAGAGGGATCCACGAATCGCACGAACTCCACGAAATAGACTGACTGGCATTACGTCCTTGCCAGTTTTCAAGGCACTGTTTACTCTCCGCCGAATGGTTCGCTTCGCAATCATCGGCGGAGGCATAGGTGGTCTAACTACAGCGATTGCCCTTCGACAGTTCGGTTTTGAGCCACAAGTCTATGAACAAGCACCGGCATTGTTAGACGTTGGTGCAGCCATTGCGATTTGGCCAAACGCCATGCGCGTGCTCCAGAGGCTAAAGCTGGCAGATGGTCTGCTCAACAGAGCGGGCCAGATGAGAGCTGTCGTGTGGCTCGATCAAAATGGACGATTAATCAACCGCGTTTCCCTGATAGACATCATTGCTAACTCTGCTGCCGTAGCGTTACATCGCTCAGATCTCCAGGAAATTCTTGTCCAGGCGCTTCCGGCTAACTCGATTCAGCTCGGCAACTCGTTCATCGATTACAGTCAAACCGCCGATCAAATCGTCGTGCACTTTGCTAACGGCAATTCCATTGAAACAGATGTTCTCGTCGGTGCTGATGGAATTCACTCCAGGGTGCGCACCAAATTTCTAAACGACACGCCACCCAATTATCGAGGCTACATGGTCTGGCGCGGCATCGCTCAAAATGCACCCGCGAGTTTGCCAAAGGAGACGGCAATCGAACTCCACGGCAAAGGTAAACGCTTTGGCATCGGGCCGGTAGGAATGGGAAGAATAGGCTGGTGGGCTGCAGCAAATGCTGCCAACACGAGCACAACTGCCGAGGAACGCAGCGGCGATCGCAAGACCTGGAAACAGGGCGAACCTATCTCTTCAAAGCAAACTCAGGACACGCCGCGAGAATTGTTGAGACTATTCGACGGCTGGCATCGACCAGTTCTACAACTAATCGAGGCGACACCTTCTGGTTCAATTCTCAAAACCGGGGCGTTTGATCGGCCATCGAGTCGTCTTTGGGGTCAACAATCTGTGACTCTGCTCGGAGATGCGATTCATCCGATGACACCAAATTTCGGCCAGGGAGGTTGCATGGCTATTGAAGACGCAATGATCCTCGCAAAGTGTTTCGAGAAGTACGGCGCTGAGGAGCGAACGCTGCGTCGGTATGAAGAATTGAGGCGGAGTCGAACCAAAGACGTCGCGCGATATTCGCGCCTGTATGGCGGAATCGGTCAATGGCAAAACATCTTCGGAAGAGGATTGCGTAAATCGGCGTTATCGCTTGTTCCGGAAAGCGTCGCGCGAAGGTTGATGCAAATAGTTTTTGATTACGATGCGTGCGAGGTGAGGATCTAATAATGTCCGATATGCTTTAGCTTGTCGGGACGTAACTAACCGAGCCCCAAGTTATCAACCAAGATCTTCGATCGCTTAGGGCTCGGTTGGTTACGTCCCGACAAGCTAAGGCATATCGGACATTGATTACCGATTCGTTGCGCCTGTCCCACCCGCAGCAACCGGATTGCCTTCGATATCGAGAATCGTGATCGGCGCGATATTAGTCGCCTTCAGCGCAGCTTCGATAGCACTCCGATCACCCACAATCACGATCGCCAGATGAGCTAAGTCGATATACTGCTTTGCCACACGCAGCAAATCGTCCTTCGTAATAGCCGAAACATTCTTCGCGTAGTTTTGATAGTAATCGTCAGGCAACCCTTGAACAGCAAGTGTAGTAATCGAGCTGCTTACCGCCGAAACCGACGCAAACCGCGCAGGCAGTCCTTGAATCAAGTTGTCTTTGGCGGTCTTCAACTCTTCATCAGTAATTGGTCTGTCACCTTCAATCCCTTTGAGTTCCTTCATGAACTCAATCAGCGCGGCATCAGTCTTTGCGGAAAAGATCGCCCCACCCGCGCGAAACGGTCCCGGCCCCTTGCCAAAACTAAACACTGAGTTCACGCCGTAGCTATATCCTTTTTCCTCGCGAATGTTCGCGTTCAATCGCGATTGGAACTGACCGCCCAAAATAGTATTCAACACTTGCAGACCAAAATAGTCCGGAGTGTTCCGTGGAGGCCCTGGCAAACCGATGGTTACAACCGATTGAGCAGACCCAGGTTTGTCAACCAGATAAATCTTCGCCGGTTGCAACTCAGGAACCTTCGGATAATTGAACGATGGCTTGTCTCCAGCTTTGCTCCAGCCTGCGAGACCCTTTTCAATCGACGACTTCGCCCTGGCAGCTGTGGTGTCGCCGACCACCGTAATGATGGCGCGACCTGGTTGAAAGTAGGCTTTTGAAAAAGCAACCACATCGTCACGCGTGATCGCTTTGATGGACGCTTCGGTGGGACGCTGGCCATACGGATGAGCTGCTCCGTAAAGAACTCTTGCAAATACCTGAGCGCCGATGACGTTTGGTTGATCTTTAGCCTGAGTAAGATTCACGAGAGTTCTCCCTCGCAGTCTTTCCAGGGCATCCGCGGGAAAAGTTGAGTTCAACATCATGTCCCCAAGAAGTGCCAGTGTCGGTTCGAAGTTCTTTGACGTTGAAACAAACCCGATCGAGCCTTCTTCGGCGCCAACACCAGCACTGACATTAGTGCCGAGCAGTTGGAGGGCATCGGAAAGTTGATCGCCTGTCTTGGTCGCCGTGCCCTCAGTCAACATTGAACTTGTCATTGCAGCGACACCGTGTTTGCTTTCGGACTCAAACTGATTAGAACCACCAACAAATGTGATCGTGAATGAGATCAATGGCAGGTTGTGACGCTCGGAGACGATAAGCGTAGCGCCGTTGCTCAACTGAGTCTTCGTCCAATCAGGCACACGCAAAGCTGGACTCGGTCCCGGCGGTGGAACTTTTGTTCGATCCAGTGTCTGCTGCGCCAGTGAAGCAACGCTTGCCAGGAGAATTACAACTGTAACGAACAACGCAGTTACTTGATTGTGTCGTTTCATTTTCCACCTCCCGCAGCTTCAGTTCTGAGCAGGCTCACTGCTTCGCTTTCGCTTGACTTCGAAGCCTGATCACGCTTGCCCTTTGGCACCACACTCAACACGATTCGGTTACCACCTAAGTACTGCGCTGCAACTCTCTTCACGTCGGCTGCTGTCACTGAGAGTGTCTTTTGATAGTCGATGCTGAAATGGCCGGGGTCGGCATGAAAAACTGCGCCGTCAAGTAGCTGATTCGCCTTGCCGAGATTGGATTCGAGTCCCCGAAGGAAACCCAACTCCAGACCGGCTTTCGCTCGCTGGAGTTCGTCGTCGGTTGGACCCTCCGAAATAAACTTCTTGATTACTTGATCTACAGCATCTTCGATTTCAGTGAGCGTGTGATCGGGCCGCGGAATGACGACAAGCTGGAATTGACCCACGTCTTCATTACTGTTCTGAAAAGCAAAGATATTCGAAGCCATTTGCGAATCGTAGACCAGCGCTTTTGTCAGCCGCGCGGTTCTCGATCCGGAAAGGATTGAGCTCATCACTGACAGCGGTACGTCATCGGCATTCTTCGTGCCAACACTCGGCCACTGTATATAGAGACGAGGTACTTGAACTCTATCTTCATAAACCAGACGCTTACTTGCATCCAGTTTCGCCAAAGCAATATTCGGACGCTCGACAGGCTTACCCGCTGGCAAATCGCCAAAGTACTTCGTTATCCACGCCTTTGCTTGTGCAGGTTCAAAATCTCCAACGATCGCGAGGTACGCATTGTTCGGCGTGTAATACTGACGGAAGAACGCTTTGACATCTTCCTCTGAAGCGGCACTTAAATCAGTCATCGATCCGATCACTGGCCACGAGTACGGATGTCCTTTCGGGTACATCGCCGCATAAAAAATCTCACCGACGCGTCCGTATGGCTGATTGTCGTAGCTTTGGCGTCTCTCGTTCTTGACGACGTCGCGTTGGGCGTTGAGCTTTGCGATGTCGAGAGTGTCGAGCAGGAAACCTAAGCGGTCGGCTTCGATCCAGAGCGTCGATTCCAGGTAATTCGAAGGAATGTTTTCGTAATAGTTTGTGCGGTCGTTTGTTGTCGAGCCGTTGTTGTTGCCGCCAACACCTTCAGTCAACTTGTCATGCAAACCATAAGGCACATGACCGGAACCAGTGAACATCATGTGCTCGAAGAGATGCGCAAAGCCGGTACGGCCGGGCATTTCGTTCTTTGAACCCACGTGATACCAAACGTCGACTGCAACGGTTGGGGTTGTTTTGTCTACTGAAAGTATGACGTTCAGACCATTCGGAAGCTTGTAGGCTTCGAATGGAATCTTCACTGCGCTCGAATTTCCGTTCTTCTGCGCAGTCACAGATTGGCCGACAGCAATCGTGAGCAATAACGCAAAGACGGACAAGACACTTCTGTTCTTAGTCACGGCAACTCCTTTCGCTCGGTTGGATCTTTTCAGGATGGCCAGGCGTGCAGGCGTATCGTATGGAGGTGGAGGTGCAGTGTCAACGCTGGTTGAAGTCGCAATACGAATTATTGGAGCGAGGACCGAAATTCGGGCGCGCGTTAAGGGTGATTTCGTCGCGGCTTCCACTCCGGAGGAGTGAGATGTTTATAGATGCGAGTTTTGTAGCGGATCCTCACTCCGGAGGAGTGACATGTGAAGCAAACCTGATTCGTTAGCACGATGGCCAAAATCTCTAACAATCTGACCGCCCCTACCTCTAACAATTGGCGATCTCGCAGGCACAACATCCCACTCCTACGGAGTGAGGTCACACTCACAACTCCTTGCTATAAATATCCCACTCCTTCGGAGTGAAAGGCCACTTTCCTAATATCATTCCAAGGCTTACTATTTCCGGCATGCAAGCAATTCAAGTTTCCCAACCTGGTGGGCCAGAAGCGCTCACCCCTGTCGACGTTGCCGTTCCAACTCCCAAATCAAACGAAGCATTAGTTCAGATCAAAGCTGCGGGCGTTAACTTCATCGACGTCTATCTTCGGGAAGGTCGGTATCCAGCTCCGTTGCCGTTCATTAATGGGCAAGAAGGTGCCGGCATCGTTACGGAGGTCGGCTCGGAAGTTAGTGGCTTGAACCGGGGCGATCGCGTCGCTTATACGAGCTCACTCGGTAGCTATGCTGAGTATGCTGCCGTACCAGTCGCACGGTTGGTGAAGATTCCTGATGAGCTAACGTTCGAACAAGCCGCAGCCGCGATGTTACAAGGCATGACAGCTCACTATCTCCTACACGGCAGCTACAAGTTGCAAAGTGGAGAGACAGCGCTAATTCATGCTGCTGCCGGAGGTGTTGGCCTGTTGTTGGTGCAGATGGCAAAGAAGATTGGCGCGCGTGTCATTGCTACCGCAGGAACACCTGAAAAGAGACAACTTGCGCTTGACGCCGGCGCAGACGAATGCATCGTCTACACCGAAGCTGACTTTGAAGCTGAGACGAAGCGCCTGACTGACGGCAAAGGTGTTCATGTTGTTTACGACGGAGTTGGTAAGGCGACGTTCGACAAAGATCTGGAAGTGCTTCGGCCACGCGGCTACCTTGTTCTTTTTGGCGGTTCGAGTGGTGCAGTTCCACCTTTTGATCTAATCAAGCTCTCTCAAAAGGGTTCGTTGTTCATTACTCGGCCGACGCTGGCGCATTACACGACGACACGAGAAGAGCTCGAGCGGCGAGCTGCGGATGTGCTTGGAAGTATTGCTAAAGGCGATTTGAAGCTGCGGATACATAAGACATATCCATTAGCGGAAGCCGCTCAAGCGCATCGAGATCTTGAGGGAAGGAAAACAACGGGGAAGTTGTTGTTGATTCCTTAGTGGTTTTCACTCCGGCGATCGCGGATCCTCTCTGCGTCTCTGCGTTCTCTGCGTCTCAGCGGTCGGACCAAGCATTTTATTAACACAGAGACGCCGAGAACGCAGAGACGCAGAGTTTTAAACTAATCTCTGCCACAACCAATGGAACCAGTGTAATCTCTCCGCATGCCCTGGTCTCAAGTTTACGATCCCCTGGGCCATGTGTGGCTCTCCACTCTTTTTGCGGCACTTCCTATTGCAGTTCTTCTCGGTGCCCTGGCCGTCTTCAAAATCAAAGCTCACAACGCGGCTCTGCTTGCATTAGCTACGTCGCTTCTAGTTGCAATTGAGATCTTCGGAATGCCAACCAGAATGGCCTTTGGTAGTTTGCTGCTGGGAGGGGCTTACGGATTATTTCCCATCGGCTGGATTATTCTCAACGTAATCTTTCTTTATCAACTAACCAAAGAGCGCGGACTCTTCGACGTTCTGCGACAGAGCGTCACGGGAATCACTCAAGATTCACGTCTGCAATTACTACTGGTCGCATTCAGCTTCGGAGCGTTCTTCGAAGGAGCTTCGGGTTTCGGAACACCAGTAGCAGTCACTGGTGCTTTACTGATTGGGTTGGGCTTCTCCCCGTTGTCGGCATCGGGGCTCTCGTTGATTGCTAACACCGCACCCGTCGCATTTGGAGCACTCGGCACACCGCTCATCGGATTACAAAGTGTGACAGGCCTCGACCTTAAGGATCTTAGCGCGATGGTTGGCAGACAGTTGCCGTTCTTCTCGTTGCTCGTACCATTTTGGCTAATCTGGGCGTTCGCAGGATTTCGAGGCATGTTCCAGATCTGGCCCGCGATTCTTGTCGCGGGAATCTCTTTTGCTATCCCGCAATTCCTCATTTCAAATTTTCACGGACCATGGCTTGTTGACGTGGTTGCAGCAATGATCTCGATGGGTTCGTTAACACTCTTTCTTAAACTCTGGAAACCATCGAAAGTTTGGACATTAGACGCTCAAGAGAACACAAAACGTCAGGTGCAAAACACCAAACTCGTTCTTCGAGCCTGGCTTCCCTGGATCATTTTGAGCGTCGTCGTTTTTTTGTGGGGCCTTCCGCAAGTCAAAACTTTCCTTGATGGTGTGTCGGCGCCAAAATTTCCGGTTCCCTGGCTGGATAAATTAGTCGTGCGCGTTCCGCCTGTCGTCGCGAAGAGCGCACCTGAAGCAGCAGTGTTCAATTGCAACTGGCTATCAGCGACAGGAACCGGGATCTTTATCGCATCCGTTATCGCAGGATTTGCGATGGGTTATTCCATTAAAGGGCTCTTGCGTTTGTACTGGCAGACAATCAAACTCGTGCGCTTTTCATTGCTCACCATCTCAGCGATGCTCGCAATTGGATTTACTACTCGCTACTCAGGACTGGACGCGACACTTGGTCTTGCTTTCGCGAAGACCGGCTTTCTCTATCCATTCTTCGGCACGATGCTTGGTTGGTTAGGTGTTGCGTTGACTGGTTCCGACACTTCATCAAACGTACTTTTCGGCAGTCTCCAGCGAATAACGGCAACGCAACTCGGCTTGAGTCCTACGTTGATGGCGGCGGCAAACAGTTCAGGCGGTGTCATGGGAAAAATGATCGACGCCCAGTCGATCGTCGTGGCCAGTACTGCAACCCGCTGGTACGGCCATGAAGGGGAGATTCTGAGATTCGTGTTCTTCCACAGCCTCGCTTTGGCCTCGCTAATGGGTTTGCTGGTGCTGCTCCAGGCTTATATTTTCCCTTGGATGGTTGTCCGCTAGCTTGGGTAGCCATATAGGTCCTATATAGTCCTATAGGTCCTATAAATATTCGCCGCCTGAGTCTTGACAGATTTTTCACCTGCCCCCTATAGTGAATCCCGCAATGCCTAGCGCTCGCACATTTTTCTACTTCGCCTTTACTTACCGCTTCTTCTTTTTTAGGAAGAGCGGATTGGCGATGCGCGAAAAAGATGTGCTGACAACCTGAACTTAAGCACAAACTTTCAAACGAGCCAGCCGCGATTCCTAAAAATCGCGGCTGGCTTTTTTACTTTTGAACAATCGGAGCATGCAATGGATATCGAATATTGGCGAAGCGAAATCGACCAGATTGATATGGAGATCCTACGCCTCCTGAATATGCGCGCCCGGCTGGCAATTAAGGTCGGAGCGTTAAAGAAAGCGGCCGACTTGCCCTTCTGCGATCCGGAGCGGGAACGCAATGTTCTCGATCGTATGCAGGGACTGAACGACGGACCATTGGATACCCAGGCAGTCGGCAAACTCTTTCGGCGAATTATTCGCGAATCACGTCGGGTTGAATCGAGAAGTGTCGAGAGCGCGCACCAGCTTTAAGTAAATGAATACATTCAACAACAACACTCGGGTGGCATTTCAGGGAGAGCGAGGCGCTTTTAGTGAAGAGGCGGCTGTAAAGCTTCTCGGCGACTCGATCGAATTGGTTCCGCGCCCAACATTCAACGCGTTGTTTTCAAGTCTGCGTGAAGGTGTTGCGGATTATCTCCTTGCTCCAGTCGAGAACAGTATCGCCGGGACCGTACGTCCGTCGGTCGAGCTCTTGAGAGAGAGTCAACTGGAAGTTGTCGACGAAGTCACGATTCCAGTGGGACAAAATTTAATTGCCTGTCCAGGTGTTAACTTCGACGACATTCAAGAAGTTCAGTCACATCCGATGGCACTGGCCCAATGTTCTCGGTTTTTCAAACAACATCCCCAACTAAAACAGATCGTAAGTGACGACACCGCGGGAAGCGTTGCGGAAATAGTTCAGCGCAGTGATCGGCGTCGCGCAGCTATTGGCAGTAAACGCGCCGCTGAGATCTACGGTGGCGTAATCGTTCGCGAAAACATACAGGACACGAGCGATAACTTCACTCGCTTTCTCCTGCTTTCCAGACCAACTCAAAAGGAAGTGTGAAACCATGATCGTCAACATGAAAAGAGCCGCCACCGAAGAAGAAATCAATCACGTGATCGATCGAATCAAGGAATGCGGATTTCAAGCTCACGTGGTCCGTGGCGAAGAACGCACTATCATCGGGGCCGTTGGCAGCAGCGGTCGTCGATCCGAAATCGAAGCTTTGCGCGCCGCACCCGGCGTTGCGGAAGTCATTCAGATTTCGCATCCGTTCAAGCTTGTGAGCCGGCAACTGCGCAAAGAACACACGGTGGTCGATGTCGGCAACAAGAAGATTGGCGACGGAAGTCTAGTCATAATTGCCGGCCCCTGCTCCGTTGAATCGCGCGAACAACTTCTCGAGACCGCGCGAGCCGTAAAGGCATCAGGCGCCGATATGCTGCGCGGCGGTGCTTATAAACCCAGGACATCGCCGTATGATTTTCAGGGACTTGGAGTTGAAGCGTTGCGTTTCCTTGAAGAAGCCAGCAAAGAGACCGGACTACCCATTGTTACGGAGGTCATGAGCGAGGCGGATGTGGAAGTGGTTGCCGAATACGCAGACATGCTTCAGGTCGGCGCGCGCAACATGCAAAATTTTTCGCTGCTTCGCAAACTCGCAACCGTGAAGAAACCGATTCTCCTGAAGCGCGGTCCTTCTGCAACGGTTAAGGAATGGCTGTTGGCCGCGGAATACCTACTCGCTGGTGGTAATCACGATGTGGTTTTATGTGAACGAGGTATCAAGACGTTCGAGACTGCTACGCGAAACACTTTGGATTTGGCAGCGGTCGCGCTAGTCAAAGAGTTATCGCACCTGCCAGTATTGGCCGATCCTTCCCACGGAACAGGCTTGCGCAGTTTGATAGTTCCGATGTCGAAAGCTGCAGCCGCTGCGGGTGCCGATGGATTGATTATTGAAGTACACCCCTGCCCGGAACGAGCGCTCTCGGATGGTCCTCAGTCATTGGACCTGCCCGGATTTGAGACATTGATGCAGGAGATGGGGCGTCAACCGGTTCACGACGTCAAGGCCGCGTAGACAACATCCACTCCGGCCGGGGTCCTTCGCGACCGTTCCGTCGAACAGAAGCCCTAATCCCTAATGCACGAAAGCTCTTCTGTAGGAGCGCGGCCGTCCCCGGCCGCCCCCGTCGAACACCATCCCTGCTGAATTCAACGCTGTCGCATTTCAAAAACTCGCGGAGTTTCTGGTGACTTCTGTTCGAAGGGGGCGGCCGAGGACGGCCGCGCTCCGACAGAAGAGCTTTCGTGTATTAAGGATTGGGGCTTCTGTTCGACGGGCGAGACGCGAGAAGTAACAAGATATCGATGCGGGTTTCTGTTGAGAGAGCTGATGAAGGACGCAGCGTTGTTACTTCTCGCGAACTGTGAATGCCAACCGCGCTGAATTTTTGCAAATCCGCACTTGGCAATCGGAAATCGGCAATGCCTTACTTCACTCAGGACTACGTTGTTTTCTCGGCAACTCCTTCTCAGTCTTGACTACGCTACCGTCAATCGCGTTAACCATCACATGAGTTATCGTCGAGTTGCCTTCTTCTCCCGATAAAATCATTACGTGGTAGAAGACTTTGTCCTCACGTTCACCGATTAGATTGCATTGGAGAGCGGTTCCCGGATACTGGCTCGTAGCAATCTGAACAGCCTGGTCCATGCTGATCTTGGCCCACTTCGCTGCTTCTAATCCGGCGCCCCTATTCTCTCGAATAAAGTAGTAGACCTCTCCCCCTTCAAGCTGGCGCTGCCTCTCCCGTAACATCCTCGAGAGTTTCTCTCGAACTTCCGGATTTGTTTCCTTCTGCAGACCTTCAGTCAATTCCTTAATCTCTCGTTCGAGCTTCTCTCGACCCTCATTTTGGAGCTTTTCTTTCTCCTGTATGCGAGCAACTCCCGAATTCAGTCCATTGAAACGCATCGCTGAGGCAACAACGACAATTCCGGTTAACACCAACGCGGCGGCGATTGCAGGAACCAACCATCTTCTCAATCTGTCTTCCATAAAGATGACCTCCTCAATTCTTATGAAAACCATCGTGCTGGGAGCGCCTGCGTCCTCGCCTGCTACATAACCAACACGGGA
>Ga0105249_10005548_pt1 | contig 10904 bp, 9 predicted proteins | sample KBSS44metaG_FD_81522 | JGI IMG/M metagenome (GOLD analysis project Ga0105249, IMG submission 81522) | Switchgrass rhizosphere microbial communities from Kellogg Biological Station, Michigan, USA - KBS S4-4 metaG | ecosystem: Host-associated > Plants > Roots > Rhizosphere > Soil | place...
TGCCATTGGCAGCCGGAGTTTTATATAAAATGGGCATTCTTCTCAGCCCGGCAATCGGGGCAGTGTTAATGAGTTTAAGCACGATAATTGTTGCCATAAATGCAAGTTTGTTAAGAGTAAGGTGATGTGTTTGAGATTTTAAACCGTAATATGACCGGCGATGAAAATAATTTTTCTCTCCTTTTTTCTCTTTTGTGCCATCCGCAGTTTTTCACAACACCAGCATGAACAGGTTCCCGCAAAAAAAGATTCGATCGCCCAAAAAAATGACATGCCAGGAATGAAGATGGAGAATGATACTGTTCCAAAAAACATCATGAAGGGAATGGATCAAATGGCGGGCATGCAACATCATATGAGTATGAGTCACGTTTATTCACTCAACCTTCCCATGGGGCGAAATGGTTCAGGAACAAGTTGGTTACCGGACGCATCACCGATGTATGCATATATGTTTCATAAACATGGCTGGATGTTTATGCTTCATGAAAATTTATTTGTCAGGTACAATAGCCAGGATTTCACACATAAGGGTTCACGGGGCGACGACCAGGTTAGTGTACCTGCATGGATGATGTTCATGGGGCAAAGACCAGTGGGAAAAAACGGACTATTTCATTTTAGTACCATGTTTTCATTTGATGCGTTCACTGCCCAGTCAGGGGGCTTTCCTTTATTGTTTCAAACAGGGGAGGAGTACAAAGGAAAACCAATTGTTGACAGGCAACATCCTCATGACCTGTTCGCTGAACTTGCCGTAAGTTATTCCCAGGCTTTATCACAGAAGGCCGATCTCTTCTTTTACTTTGGATATCCCGGCGAGCCTGCTTTGGGGCCTGTAGCCTTCATGCACAGGCCATCAGCACTGGCAGATCCGGATGCACCTATTTCCCATCATTGGGTTGATGCTACTCACATAACTTTTGGTGTAGCGACCATCGGATTTAGATATGGTAAATGGAAAATTGAGGGGTCATCTTTTACAGGCAGAGAACCTGATGAGAACCGGTATGATTTTGACAAACCACGTTTTGATAGTTGGAGCGGAAGATTATCTTTTAATCCTTCAGAAAATTGGGCATTACAAGTGTCACATGGATTTATAAAAAGCCCGGAAGCCCTTCATCCGGATGAAGATATAAATCGCACAACCGCCTCGGCAATTTATAGCTTGCCCATTTCTTCGGGTACATTCAATGCAACAGTTTTGTGGGGCAATAAAAAAAAAGAAAACCAGGACCCCGCAAATGCCTTCCTTGTGGAGGGCTCATGGAAAAAAAATAAGGTCGAATTGTATTCACGATACGAATGGGTTCAGAAATCAACAGAAGAGTTAGCCCTCGACGAAAATATCTATGGCCCGACTTCGGTCTTTCCAATTAATTCGCTGACAGGCGGAATGAGTTACGATCTTTTTAAACTGGGACAACTGAATATCGCGGGAGGCGGCCAGCTCACCGTTTATCATGCAGATCAGAGACTGGACAATTTGTATGGGAAAAATCCATTGGCCTTCGAAGTCTTTTTAAGATTATATCACCCGTAGCATAATCCGGCCCCGCTTACAAATGGGTTTCGCTTTTTTTGGGGCAGGCTTTTTAAATCTCGCTGGCGAGTGGCTTAGCCGTAAATTTAGTTCATGAAAGCAGTTGCAGCTGAAATAGCAGGACCACTAAGCATACGTAACTTCCAAAATAAATTTGAGAACAGTTAAATGAGAGCTGTTTTTAGAATTTTAACAGTAGCAATTTTTGCGTTGTCGAAGAGCGAATCCTTTTCACAACACTCGAGTCCCGATACTGTGGCTGCTGTTTTTTCTTCGGGTCATATCAAGTTTGACGGCAACCCTGACGATTCTGCGTGGGAGTTGGCGCAACACATAAACAATTTTACACAGCGGGAGCCTAAGGTTGGTGAACCAGCTTCAGAAAAAACAGAAACTGCAATTCTCTACGATAAAGATAATTTGTACATCGGAGTTTGGTGTTACCAGCAACGACCTGAAAAGATTACTGCAAAGTTTATGCAACGGGATTTCGACTTCGAAAAAGACGACGTTTTCGGAGTGTTGATCTCACCATTTAATGATGGACGAAACGGATACCTCTTTATTATCAACCCCAACGGTGCAAGAACCGATATGCAAGTGAGCTGGGAAAATGACAACATTGATTGGAATGGTGTGTGGGATGCAAAAACTGCCCGAAATGATAAAGGTTGGTTTGCTGAAATTCAGATTCCATTCAGCACTTTTCAATTCCGAAAAGACAGCGCTAAAATATGGGCAATCAATTTCGGAAGGACCATAAGTTATAAAAATGAAGAAGATCGGTGGCAGGGATGGAGCCGGGACTACAGTTTCGAAAATTTTAGCAATACAGGCGTTCTAACTGGCTTAAAAGACATCGGGTATTCCAGGCGCTTCGAATTGAAGCCTTACGCCCTCGGCGGATTTGAGACAAATCGAAACCAGTCACCTCCAGGTGTGAGCACAACGTTTCCTGGAAAACTTGGAGTCGATTTGAACGTGAATGTTACGCCGACATTGAAACTGAACCTTACGACTAATACAGATTTCGCCCAGGTTGAGGCAGATCAAATACAAACCAACTTAACGCGGTTCAATTTATACTATCCTGAGAAAAGGGAATTTTTTTTAGAAAGCGCAAATAGTTTTCAGTTCTATCTTGGCAATAATAATGAACTATTTTATTCAAGAACAATAGGCATCCAGGATCTGCGGCCGGTAAATATTCTCGGTGGTGCAAGATTGTTTGGAAAAGTCGGAAGGAGCAATATTGGTTTTTTATGCCTCGAAACAGCAAAAGCTGATTCCGTTCCTGCCACAAACAACACGGTGTTCCGTTATAAGTATGACCTGGGGGCTCAATCATATATTGGTACGATCATTACTTCAAGAATAAATAAGAACAGCGCAAACCAGGTCTACGGACTTGATGCAAATTATACCACCTCGAATTTTTTGAACAAAAAAAATCTTGTCATTGCTGGTTTGATAGCTGGAAGTGTCGATGATTATAAGGTAAATGATAACTCCCTTGCGTACCGTGTCTATTGCGACTATCCGAATGACCTCATTGACCATTTTATTGCGATAAGTAGTTTACAGCAGAACTTTGACCCGGAGCTGGGATTTTTGCAAAGGGGCAATTACAAGGCGTTCAACTGGCATCTTGTTTTTGCTCCGCGATGGATGCAGAAGTGGTTTCGACAGTTTGTTTTTAAACCCTGGGAGCTGGCCTACTTCATTACTCAAAGTACCAACAAGCTGGAGTCGTGGAATAATGAAACAACGCCCTTCGGATTTATCTTAAAAAGCGGTGAGCAATTCGAATTTAATTTGCAACAATCATTTGATCGACTCGACCAGGAGTTTGACCTGACAGACAGTGCAATCATTCCGGTCGGAAAATATCATATGCACAGGACCGAATTTCAATTCAGCACTTACCAGTCACGGAAGATTTGGTTGCAATTGCTTTATAACTGGGGAACATATTACACCGGGAAGATCAGCACATTTTCATCATCACTTGGTATAAATCTTTCAAAACATTTCAATATGACGACTAATTATACTTACAATTTTGTCAGGTTGCCGTTAGAAAACGTCATCACCAACGAATTGGCTCAATATTTCAACTTTGCATTTACGACAAAACTGGATCTTTCGGCATTCATTCAATGGAATTCTTTAAATGATATAGTCTTTGGTAATATCAGATTGCACTGGATACCGAAGATCGGGACTGATTTTTATTTTGTATACAACCGTGGTTATGACCAGGTGAAACAAATTGATTTATTGAAACCAAATGTTTCTTCCGGGGTCGGGAAACTAATATGGAGATTTACTTTTTGATTGTTAAAACACAAAGATGGTTTAGGTAAATTTAGCGTGAAGTACTTACAGCAGGGACTTGTACCGATGGGGTATTTAAAATCTGTGTTCATCAGTGAAATCAGTGAGAAAACCTGTTCGATTTTCAGTTGTCAGGCCATTGAACTTTTGAAGCAAACACAGCAGCGCTTCAAAATTTCTCCAGAATATATAAATAATTTTATGACGAATTTTAGAACGATTAAAAACTCAAAACAATGAATCAAGGAAAGTGTTCTTTCACAGTAAAATTATTCTTAGTTGTAGCCTTAATGATATGCGGTCTTGACATTCTCGCGCAAAATAAGGCCATAGATACAACCACTATTGAGCGAATAATGGGGATAAAAGGGCAGTCAAATAATGGTGAGTATAAAGTCACAGTTCCTCAGAATGATCTTAGCGTTGAAGTAGATGGTTTTAGAATTATTCCTGCAATGGGTTTGGGAACATGGATCGCCTTCACCCCCATGAATGACGGGGCCATGATCATGGGTGATATTGTCCTTACAGAGGCAGATCTGAAAGCAGTTCAGCAGGAAGTCATTAAACAGGGATTGACCATTTCTGCTATTCACAATCATTTCATCCGGAACCATCCGAATATTCTTTATATGCACATAGGTGGATCAGGCCCTGCTGACCAGGTAGCGCAAAAAGCAAAGGCCTTGTTGGATAAAATTTCTTCAATAAGAGGGGGGGATCCCTCGAAAGGAACTGCGTCTAATGAAAGTGTTCCGAATTCATTGGACACAAAAAAACTTGATGAGATCATTGGCGCGAAAGCGACCATGAGTAAAGGTGTTTACAAATACACGATCGGAAGACCCGACGTGGATCTTACTGAACACGGAATGAAGGTGACAACCTTTATGGGATTCAATACGTGGGCTGCTTTTCAAGGTGCTCCCGATCATGCAGCAGTCGCCGGCGATTTCACCATGACAGAAAATGAAGTAGCGCCGGTGATTAAAGCACTCATCGAACATGGTATTGAAGTTGTCGCAGTTCACAATCACATGGTACATGAACAACCACGAATATTTTTTCTGCATTATTGGGGCGTGGGAAAGGCGGAGGAACTTGCTAAAGGACTGAGAGCTGCGCTCGATCAAACGGGAAAAGATGCAGGGATGAAGAAAATGGAAATGAAATGATAAAGTCGTGGACCTTCTTTTTATTCCTGTGTGCCTGCTGTGTTTGTAATTCCTGCCACAGCCAAAAATCATTTGGAGCTGATGAATTGACTTTGAGGCAAACAATCCCTCTCGCTGATGTGAAAGGAAGAATTGACCATATGGATGCTGACGTAAAAAAGCAAGTTGTTTTTATGTCGGCATTAGGAAATAATTCTTTGGAAATCGTCGACATCAAAAATGGGAAACAGGTACACTCCATAAAAGGACTCAGCGAACCGCAGGGAGTTATTTTTATTCCGCAGACTAATGAGATAATGGTGGCTAATGGCGGCAATGGTGGGTGTCAATTCTATAATTCAGAAACTTATCAAAGCACAGGGACGATTGATCTCGGTTCGGATGCCGATGATATCAGGTATGATTCCATTGGTAAGAGGATCTATGTCGGTTATGGCAGTGGCGGCATTGCTGAAATTGATCCGGCCAAACACGTAAAAACAGCAGACATAAAATTGCCTGAACATCCTGAAGGCTTTCAACTTGATAAGGCGTTGAGGAAAATTTTTGTCAATGTTCCCGACGCCCATCAGATTGATGTGATTGATCTGAAAAGCGGTGGAGTTGTTGCAAAATGGAAAACTGATTATAGTGCCAATTTCCCCATGGCGATTGATGAATCAAGTCATATCATTTTTATTGGATACCGGCACCCGGCCAAATTGGTAGCCATTGATGAAGGTACGGGGAAAACAATTGCCCTTTCAGATCTGGTCGGCGATGCGGATGATCTTTACTATGACGGTCGATCAAAAAAAGTATATGCCAGTGGTGGAAGTGGAGCAATAAATATTTATTTGTTTGAAAAATCCACTTTTAAACAAATAGCCAGCGTTTCGACCCGTTCCGGTGCACGAACTTCACTACTTATTCCAGCCTTAAACGGATTTGTACTCGCGGAAAGGGCGACGGGAAATGAAGCAGCGCAATTGAGCGTCTACAACACAAAATAAATTCATAAATGGGAGCTTACTGCCTTCCGATAAAAATTTCAAGACAATTCGATGAACAGAAAAAGATATCGGCCCGATCAGGATGTGAAATGCATTTGGCGGGGTCAGTTAAGAGCATCCTGCAAACCGGGTCAACATGTAAACTCTCTGGCTTTTCCATCGCGATCTCAAAAACCTCGCTCTCATCGCTCACATTTTTAAAATTGTGATTGCCGATTGACCGAAATAAATAAGGCTCTCTGTTTGTCACCGCATCGAGAAAATCCTTTGAACACAAAAAAACGCCCGGTTGTGCCTTTGAAGCAATCCTCGAGGTAAGATTAAGAGTCGATCCAAAAAAATGATCGTTACGTATTAATATCTTGCCATAATGAAGCCCGCCATGCACCTGGAGAAAATTATATTCGCGAAAAACATTTTGCAACAGGACCCCAGCGGTCGACAGTAAGTGATCAGCCGAATCTGAGACGATCATTACCTCATCGCCAACTCTTTGATGAAGGCGGCTGCTTCCCACAAGGGAATTGTTTACCAATTCGACGTACTTGTCGATCAGGTCAGCTGCTGAAGAGGCTCCATGAGATTCAGTCAACGCTGTATAGCCCGATAGATCTGCAATCAATATGGCAATGTTTTGCTCCATGATTTTCGAGGCAAAGGTATTCAATGAGCGTATAAGTGTGTCATACTAACTTGTTATCTTGTGCCTTACCGTTTCGATGCATGGAAGAAAAGAGAAATAAGTTGCTGATTAAAAACATGGTTTGTCAAAGGTGTGTTCTTACCGTCGAAAATATTTTTACTGACCTGGAAATCCCTTTTCATAAGATTTCTCTCGGTGAAGTCGATCTCGACCAAAACCTATCGGCAGACGACCTGAAAAGTATAGACGGGGAGCTTCAAAAGGTAGGGTTTGAACTTATCGAAAGCAGAGTTAATAAGATCATTGAGGACACTAAGAAGGCGGTAATCGAATATTTAAACCTCGGCATGGAAGGTGAAAACCTGAAGCTCTCTTCATTTATCACAAAGAAAATACCATATGATTACAGTTATCTTAGCGATCTCTTTTCCACGATCGAAGGGAAAACCATCGAACAATTCTTTATTTTAAGCAGGATCGAAAAGGTAAAAGAACTCCTCGTTTACGACCAACTGTCACTCACGGAGATCTCCTATCAAACAGGTTTTAGTAGTGTTCATCATTTGTCAACCCAGTTCAAAAAGGTTACCGGTCTAACTCCCTCGCATTTTAAGCGAATCGCTGCAGACAAGCGAAAATATCTCGACAGGCTCTAATCCAAAAATTATGTAAATCTTCCCCTCAATAGTATAAGGTCATCGCCTTTCCGCAGTCATAGCTTTGTGTTGTATTTAATCAATAACATAAAAACAAAAGTTATGAAAGCAACAACCAAAGTAAACAATCGCGAATCAAATTGCACCTGCAATCCCTGTTTGTGTGGCGACAACTGCGCTTGCGGGACAGTAACCAAATAAGCAAACCGAGAGAGGTCACTCACCTCTCTCTTTCTTTTAATTTTTACACAATCAAAGAATCGACGAAGAAGTAATAACTGATATTGTCTGTTTCTGACATCTTAACGTCCTTCAAAACCTTACTCCCCGTTCTAATTTCACATCATAAAATCAAGAAAAATGAAAAAGCAAACAAAAGTAATTGAATACAATCTCGAGGCAAGTGTGTTCAACTGGGACATAGCTCCTGGAAAAACGGTTGAAGCCTGGGGATTTAATAAACAGGTTCCAGGCCCAGCACTGCAGGCTAAAGTGGGCGATACGCTTGTTATCCGTGTCACCAACAGTCTCACCCAGCCCACGACTGTTCATTGGCATGGACTGTGCCTTCCGGCCGCGATGGATGGAACGGATGCTTCTCAAAATCCAATAGCACCGGGTGAAACTTTTGAATACAGGTTTGAAGTTCCGCAGGCAGGTACATTTTGGTATCACTCACATACCAACGAGACATTCCAGATGGAAAGAGGGTTGTATGGAGCTCTTGTCGTTAAGGAGGACAGTGATCCGATAACTGACGGAGATAGAATATTCATGATTGATGATATGAAACTTGACGCTAACAATGAGTTTACTAAACCGGGTTGGTATGTTCCAAGGGTCGTAGAAACCCACGATGGACGCCAGGGCAATACGCTATTAATAAATGGCAAGGAGAATCCAACAATAGATGTTCATGCGGGGCAAATGGAAAGGTGGCGTTTTATTAACTCATCAAGTGCAAGGTATTTTTTGCTTCATATGGAAGGCAGAGAGTTCAAGATTATTGGAACGGATGGAGGTTTATTGGAAAGCCCAAAAACAGTTACAGAAGTCTTAATAACCCCGGGAGAACGAATCGATGCCGTTGTGGGCCCTTTTAAGGAAGGCGAGACATTCTTAATTGAATCATTGGCATATAACAGGACTACTTTTCTGAAGCCAAAACGTGAATCGTTTGCCACCATAAAGGTTGGAGAGCACAAAGAGTCGATCGCGTTTGTTCCGGAGACATTAAGAAAGATTGAACCGATCGCGAGCCCGGACGCGCCCGTGACCAGGCAGATAAAATTGTCGGTAGGACCCTCGTTAAAACACGGAATGGATTTCAAGGTAAATGGTCGTACTCACGTCAACGACAAGCCGGTTAAGGTCGGCGAACTGCAGATCTGGGAAATTGACAACGTCAGTTTGATGGATCATCCCTTCCACTTACACGGATTTTTCTTCCAGGTTCTGGAGGAAAATGGCAAGCAACCCGGGTACAGAGCGTGGAAGGATACTTACAATATAAAACCCCGGACAAAAGTTAAGATCGCGTGGATCCCTGATAATCGCCCGGGCACTTGGATGTATCACTGTCACATCTTAGAACACCACGCCGCAGGGATGATGGCCAACTTTGATGTGATTAATGGGAGCGAGCCTTATGTGGAAAAGCCGGCGCAGCACACGCATCATCACCACCATCACATGTAATATGAAATACCAGATCAGGCCTTGCGGGCTTGCAGAGGATCTCAAAAAAAATTAAACAGTAGTAAAATGAAAAATATTCTGTTATTGATTGCCATTTCAATTTCTATAGCAACCCAGGCGCAGGTAACCAGAGTTTATTTCCAGGCAAGTGGTTTAACCTGCAGCATGTGCAGCAATGCAATATATAAGGCTCTAAAGACACTTGATTTTGTAGACAAGATCGATGCCGACGTCAGAAACTATACGTTTGAACTAACCTTCAAGCCGAACAGTAGTGTTGACTTTGATAAGATAAAAAGGAAAGTAGAAGATGCCGGGTTTTCAGTTTCCAGTTTTCACGCATCTGTTTATTTTGACAACATCCAGTTAAAGGAAAATCAACCGGTAAAAATTGGGACCAATACTTTATTATTTGTGAACCAAAAAAGCGAGGCACTCAACGGCGAAAAAAATATCAGGCTTTTGGACAAAGGATTTGTTCCTTCAAAAGAATACAAAAGCAACAACTTTTCGAAATCTCAAACTGGCGAAGGAACCTATCATGTAACCCTGTAAACGATTTTGCCCTTTCTCCTTTTAGTTAAAAAAAAAATGAAATTCCTGGTCACCATAATAATCGCGTTCCTTTCATTGGCAACAAAGTCACAGGAATTATTTTCTGTAACCGAGCCGGCGAGTAACAGGGCGGCCAGGAGTATTGGGATAAGGGTGGATAATTCCATTATGAATGAAGTAAGAACATCGAAGATCAATTACCACCTGATCCCCGAGGTTATGGCCGGAGTCTCTAAAACGTTCATGGTGAGTGCAGGGGTCTTTTTCAGCAACCGCAGCGGAGCATGCAGGCATGAAGGGGGCAGTGTTTATGCCAAGTACAGATTTTTGAGCAACGATGTCGTGCAAAAACATTTTCGCATGGCTTCGTTTGCCAGGATCAGTTACAATAGCAGCGACGTCCACCAGGAGGAAATTAATATGTATGGTCATAATACAGGTGTCGAGTTTGGAACTGTTGCGACTCAATTATTGCGAAAGGTTGCACTTTCATCAAGTGTTTCGGTTTTAAAAGCTAGCGATAATGGGAATAACAATAAGTTCGTGTATGGTTTGGATAATGCGAAGGCCATCAATTTCACGTTTTCAATTGGAAAATTGATGCTACCAAAAGAATACAGTGGTTATCGGCAAACAAACCTGAACTTAATGGTGGAGTTCTTAAGCCAGGTGAACACCGGATCGGGGAGATATTATATGGATATTGCTCCATCGGCCCAAATGATATTCAATAGCCAGGCCCGGTTGGATGTTGGTTACAGAAAGCAATTGAGCTCTACACTCATAAGGACCGCACCGAATGGATTTTTTGTTCGCCTTGAGTATAATTTTTTTAATGCGCTATGATCTGGGTAAAGTAAATCTGGAAACGGAATAATTAAAATTAACAATACCGAAATGAGAAAGATGGCTTTTATCATCCCACCGTTTGTTGAGATATTAGATCTTGCGGGACCAGCGCAGGTGTTCACCGAAGCAAAATTTAATGGATTTGAGCTATCGCTGGAATATTATTCCTTCAAGGATGAAGTTATGAGCACATGTGGACTTCCTTTTAACAACGTTAAAAATTACAGGGAGGCGGATCTGCGCGAGGGCGATTTTGTTTTTGTGCCCGGTATGGATGATAAGTATGTAAGGAGTATGAGCTTCAAAGTCGAAAAGGAATTCTTTAATTGGTTAAGGCAATGTTCGGACAAGCGAATATTCGTCTGCTCAATATGCAACGGAGCCTTTGCATTGGGACACGCAGGCTTGTTGAGAGATACTGAATGCACGACGCATTGGAGAAGGATCGAGGAA
>Ga0105249_10005549_pt1 | contig 10904 bp, 11 predicted proteins | sample KBSS44metaG_FD_81522 | JGI IMG/M metagenome (GOLD analysis project Ga0105249, IMG submission 81522) | Switchgrass rhizosphere microbial communities from Kellogg Biological Station, Michigan, USA - KBS S4-4 metaG | ecosystem: Host-associated > Plants > Roots > Rhizosphere > Soil | place...
AGCAGGTGGTCGGCGTGGGCGCGGGACAGATGAACCGGGTCGACTCGGCGCGCATCGCTGTCATGCGCGCCCGGGAGCTGGGGCTCGAGACGGCAGGGACGGTGTGCGCCTCGGACGCCTTCTTCCCCTTCCGAGACGGGCTCGACGTCGTCGCCCGGGCGGGCGCGACCGCGGTGCTCCACCCGGGGGGGTCGCTCCGAGACGCGGAAGTCATTGCCGCCGCCGACGAGCACGGGATGGCCATGGTCACCTGCGGTGTCCGGCACTTCAAGCACTGATCGACGGTTGGCCGACGTGAGCAGGAAAGTGTACCTGTGCGGACCGATCATGGACTGCGCGGTCGGGGAGTCGAAGGACTGGCGCACCCGCGCCAAGGAGCGTCTCGCCGGCCGGTTCCTCCTCCTCGACCCGATGCGCCGGAGCTTCCGCGACAACGAGGTGGACAGCTCCAACGAGATCGTCGAATTCGACCTCCAGGATATCCGCGACGCCGACCTCGTCCTCGTCAACTACTCCAAGGCGAGCGTCGGCACGTCGATGGAAGTGTTCTATGCGAGCCACGACCTCGGCAAGTTCGTGATCGCGTTTTCGCCCCTGTCGTTCAAGGATTGCTCGCCGTGGATGGCCCGCTTCTGCACGAAGATCCTTCCCGATCTGGACGTCGCCCTGACCTACATCGAACGCCACTTCTGAGCGGGTGCAGCGCATGGCGCAGCCTGAGCGGATCTACACGCTGCGAGAGCTGACGCGGCTCCTGCGGCTCACGCCGAAGCGGCTCCAGCAGCTTCAGCGGCTCGGCGTGCTGCGTGACGAGGCGGGCGGCTACCGGTTCCGCGAGCTGGTGGCGGCGCGGGTGGCGGCGGGTCTGCTCGAGCGCGGCGCCACCGTCCGGCGGGTGAGGGAAGCGCTCGAGGGGGCGCGGCGCATGGCGCCCGAGGCGGAGGCGCCCCTGTCCGAGCTCCGGCTGGTCGTCCAGGGAGAGCGCATCGTCGTCGAGCAGGACCGGTTGCGCTTCGACCCGCGCACCGGCCAGGGGCTCCTCGACCTCGGCGTCGGTGAGCTCGAGCGCGAGAGCCGGGAGTCCGCGCTCGCCGGCCTGGTGCGGCCGCTCGTCCCCCCCGCGGACGCCGCCGAGGTCTGGTTCGCGCGGGCCTCGGCGTGGGATGGGGACCCCCAGCGCTGGGAGTCGGCCGTCGATGCCTACGAGCGGGTCGTCGCCCTCGATCCGCACTATGCCGCGGCGTGGAACAACCTGGGGTTGCTCCAGCACCGCATGGGCCACTACGAGCGCGCCGGGGAGTGCTATCAGAAGGCGCTCGGCGCCGACGACAGCTGCTGCCAGGCGGCGTTCAACCTGGGCTCGCTTCACGAGGACCTGGGCGACTTCCATTCCGCGATCACCTGGTACCGGCTCGCGCTGGAGATGCAGCCGGACTACGCCGACGCGCATTTCAACCTCGCCGGCGTGCTCGGCAAGCTCGGCCGCAATGAGTCCGCGGCCCGACACTGGCGCCGCTATCTCGAGCTCGACCTCGGCAGCCCGTGGGCGCAGATCGCGCGCTCCCATCTGGAGGGTACCGAGGTGTCCGCGGAGGACGACGAGTGAAGGTCCTGCTGGTGGGCGGCGGCGGCCGGGAGCACGCGCTCGCGTGGAAGCTCGCCCAGAGTGAGCACCTCGGCGCCCTCGTGGCCGCGCCGGGCAATCCCGGGATCGCCGCGCACGCGGAATGCGCTGCCGTGAAGGACGGCGACCTGGACGAGCTCGTCGCACTCGCGCGGCGGGAGCGGCCCGATCTGGTCGTCGTGGGGCCGGAATTGCCGCTTTCCCTCGGCCTCGCGGATCGGCTGCGCGCGGCCGGCTTGTCCGTCTTCGGGCCGAGCCAGGCCGCGGCCAGGATCGAGAGCTCGAAGGCCTTCGCGAAGGATCTGATGGCGCGCCACGGGATTCCCACCGCGGCCTTTCACGTCTTCACGCGCGCGGAGGCGGCCCGCGCATACTGCCGCGAGCTGGGGGCGCCCGTCGTCGTCAAGACCGATGGCCTCGCCGCGGGCAAGGGCGCGATCGTCTGCGCGAGCCTCGACGAGGCCGACCGCGCCGTGGCGCTCTGTCTCGAAGACGGCGCGTTCGGCGACGCGGGGCGCACCGTCGTGGTCGAGGAGTTCATGACGGGCGAGGAGGTGTCGTTCTTCGCGCTCTCCGACGGCGTTTCCGCGCTGCCGTTCGGCGCCGCTCAGGACCACAAGACGGTCTGGGATGGCGACCGCGGGCCCAATACCGGCGGCATGGGCGCCTACTCGCCCGCGCCGGTGTTCGACACCGAGGTCCAGGAGCGCGCGATGGCGCAGATCGTGCGCCCCACGATCGCCGCGCTCGCCAAGGAGGGCTGTCCGTATCAGGGCGTGCTCTACGTCGGCCTCATGCTCACGCCGGCCGGGCCGCGCGTGGTCGAGTTCAACTGCCGCTTCGGCGATCCGGAGTGCCAGGCCATCCTTCCGCGCCTCGATCAGGATCTGCTGCCGCTGCTCGACGCCGTTGCGCAGGGACGCGGGCTGCCCGCCTCGCTGGCCTGGCGCCGCGAGGCATCGGTGTGCGTCGTCGCGGCCTCGGGCGGCTATCCGGGTCCTTACGACACGGGCGTGACGATCACCGGGGTCGAGGAGGCTGGGCGGCTCGCCGGCGTGACGGTGTTCCATGCCGGGACGGCGCGCCGCGACGGGGTGCTCGTCACCGCGGGTGGCCGCGTGCTCGGCGTTCAGGCGCTCGGCGGGGACATCGCGGGCGCGATCGCCCGGGCCTACGCAGCTCTGGATCGAATCGCATTCCCGGGCATGCACGCGCGCCGGGACATCGGCCACCGGGCCGTCGGTCGGCCGTGACGCGCGTGATTGCCGTCGATGCCTGCGCGCCCGAGCCGGCGCTCCTCGACGAGGCGGCGGCGGTCCTGCACCGTGGCGGGCTCGTCGCGTTTCCGACGGAGAGCTTTTACGGCCTCGGCGCGGACGCCCTGGCGGCGCCGGCGGTGGCGCGCGTCTTCAGTGTCAAGGGCCGGCCCGAGACGAGGCCCGTCCTCGTCCTCGTCGACTCGATCGCCATGGCCGGTTGCCTCGCCGCCGACCTGCCGGATGGCGTGCGCGCGCTGATGGCACGGCACTGGCCGGGGCCGCTCACGCTGGTCCTGACAGCCCGGCCGCACGTGCCGGTGGCGCTCACCGCGGGCTCCGGGACGGTCGGGGTGCGCATGCCGGGTCACGCGGTCGCGCTCGCGCTCGTGCGCGCCGCGGGCCGCCCGGTGACGGCGCCGAGCGCGAACCCGAGCGGCGCTCCGCCGCCCACCACGGCGGCCGCGGTCCGCACGTACTTCGCCGGGGCCATCGACCTCATCGTGGACGGCGGCCCGACGGCCGGCGGCACGGGCTCCACCGTGGCGGACTGCACGACGTGGCCGCCGCGCATCCTCCGCGCGGGGCCGATCGAGCTCGGACCGTGACGATCACGGGCGTGATCCAGGCCGGCGGCAAGAGCACGCGCATGGGGGGCGAGCCCAAGGCCCTGATGGAGCTCGGCGGCCGGCGTGTCATCGACCGCGTGGTGGACGTCCTGGCCTCGGTGACCGACGATCTGCTGGTCGTGACGAATACGCCCGAGCTGTACGCGTCGCTCGGCATCCCCATGGTGCCCGACGTCTTCGCCGGCGGCGGCTCGCTCGGCGGCATCTACTCTGGGCTCAAGGCGGCGGCGGGCGCGGCGATCTTCACCGTGGCCTGCGACATGCCGTTTCTCCGGCCCGACGTCGCGCGGCTCGTGATCGAGCGGGCCGCGGAGGCCGACGTCGTGATCCCGCGAGCGGCCGGGCAGCTCGAGACGCTCCACGCGTGCTACGGCAAGCGCTGTCTCGACCCGATGGAAGCGAGGATCCGTGCGGGGCGGCTCAAGATCGTCGGCTTCTTCGAGGACGTGCGCGTGCTCGAGATTCCCGAGGAGGATGTCGCGCGACTCGCCGCGCCCGAGGTCGTATTCATGAACGTCAATACGCCGGAGGATCTCCTGCGGGCGCGGTTGATCGCGTGCGGGAGCGAGGTGCCTTAGCGTGGACGCGCGCGTCGACGGCCTCGGCATCAGCTCGATCCAGGAGATCAATGCGCTCCCCCGCGAGGTGGCCGAGGCGCTCTACGTCCGGCTCGTCCCCGAGGAGCTCTTCGGCCGCTTCGGTATCAACCGGTCCACCCTGTGCGGCGCCGACGGGGCGCGACTGGTACGCGTGACCGCGCCCGAGGACAAGCCCTGGGCGCGCGTCGAGGTGCGCGCCGCCGTCGACGACCGCGATCCCGCCCTCCTCGTGGACATCGCGACGTCCCCGCTGTCGGTCCCCGAGCTGGCCTTCGTGCAGATCGCGGATCCCGGACAGGGGCGTTATGCCATCGACCACGATCTCGATGGCCGCGACACGCTGTACGGGACGGTATCGCGCAACGTGGACGAGGAGCTGCGGGCGATGAAGGACGGCCTGGCGCCCGGGCAGGTCCGGCCGGGGCTCCGTCTGCTCGGGCGGGTGCTCGACGCGATGGAAGGGTTTTGCCAGCTCATCGGCCAGGAGCTTTACCTCATCGAGCCGCTGTTCTACCACTCCGCCATCCTCTACGAGCGCCGTGGCTGCGGCTACCTGCTCGGTCGCGAGATGATGGACGACATCCACTCGGGATTCGGCGAGGGCGGCGCGCTGCGGGCGGCCCTCGACGACGCCTCGCCCTTCCGCCCTCCTGGCGCAGCGTTGACGGTTCGCGGCCGGAGCTGGGCGCTGCACGACGGCATCGGGGGCTCCGTGTGGAGCGGCGTGAAGATGTACAAGGCGGCCGGCCGTCACGCGGGCGTGGACACGTTTCCCGGCGGGCCCTACTGACTCCGAAGGGGGCCATCAGGGCCCCCTTCGGAGATCTCGGTCAGCCGCGCGGTCTTTTTCGTCAGCGCGCGAAGCGCGAGACGAGCTTGGACCACTGGTCGACGAGGGGAAGGATCTCGTCGCGACCGGCGGAGGGCAGGCGCAAGATGGCGCGGTTGACGCCGGCCGCCTGGTAGCCCTCGAGGGTCGCCTCGTCGGGGCGGGCGCCGAAGACGGAAACCGAGATCGTCTTCATGTCGCGTCCGGCGCGGGCCGCGCGGGCCTTCAGATCGGTCATGCCGGAGGCGATCACCTCGTGGGCGCGGCCGCGCGGAAACCAGCCCTCGCAGAAGTCGACCACGCGCTGCAGCGTGTGGCCGCTCTCGCCGCCCAGCAGCACCGGCGGGTGCGGCTTCTGGGCGGGTTTCGGCCACGACCAGATCGGGTCGAAGTTGACGTGCGCGCCGTGAAAGGCCGCTTCGTCCTTGGTCCAGATCTCCTTCATGGCCAGGACCTGCTCGCGCAGGCGCGCGAAGCGCGTCTTGTACACCGTGCCGTGGTTCTCCATCTCCTCGGCGTTCCAGCCGCCGCCGATGCCGAAGAGGAAGCGGCCGTCCGAGAGCGCGTCGAGGCTCGCGACTTCCTTGGCGGTGACGATGGTGTCGCGCTCGATGATGAGGCAGATGCCGGTCCCCACCTTGAGCCGGCGGGTGGCCGCCGCGGCGGCCATGAGCGACACGAATGGATCGTACGTGTGCGAGTACTCGCGCGGCAGCTCGCCGCCGCCGGGGAACGGCGTGCGGCGGCTCGTCGGGATATGCGTGTGCTCGGGGACGAACAGCGACTCGTAGCCGCGATCCTCCGCGGCGCGCGCGAGCTCGTCGATGCGGATGGCGTAGTCGGTGGCGAAGATGCAGAGGCCGATGTCCATGGTGAAGTCCTCCGGGGATGAGGGTGTGAGGGCGTTGATTACTGGATGGGCGAGAACGAGGTCGGACGCCAGAGCTTGTTGACGACGCGCTCGACCAAGGGGCCGTTCGCCTCGCTCGCCTTCCGGGCCGCCTGCCACTCGGGGTCGGCCATGAAGGCCTTCCAGACGCGCTCGCGGGTGGCCAGGTCCGCGTAGGCGCAGATGTAGACGAGCTCGTTGGACTCGCCGATGACCGGCTCCCAGAAGCCGACGACCTCGATGCCGTGCTTCTTGAAGAGCTTCATCGTCACCTCGGCGAAGCGCTTCTGGATGTCGGGCATGCGGCCGGGCATGATGTAGTACGCGCGGTACTCGTGGATCATCGCGTCCCTCCAGGCAATGGGTTCCGCCGTGGCCCCTGTGGCGCAGCGGGTGCGACAGACCGTCCGAATGGAGAGGATAAGCGAGCGCGCGGGGCCCGGCAAGGCGGCCCTCGCCCGCAGTAGTCTTGCGCGGCCGAGGGAAGCCACCTATCATGCCGCCAGCCGAGAACCCCAACCGAGGAGATCGCGAATGAACATGGTGCTGGCTCGAAACTGGTGGGCGCTGGTGCTGCGGGGCGTGCTGGCCATCGTGTTGGGCGTGCTCGCCTTGGTGAATCCGCTCGTCACGCTGACCACGCTGGTCCTGCTGTTCGGCGCCTATTCCTTGGTGGATGGCGTCTTTGCGATCATCGCCGGCCTCCGGGCGGCCCAGCGGCACGAGCGGTGGTGGCCGTTCGCCCTCGAAGGCCTCGCAAGTATCGTGGTGGGCCTTGTCGCCTTCGTCTTTCCCGCCGCGACGGCCTTCGCGCTCCTGATGCTGGTCAGCGTGGGGTCCATCGTCACCGGCATCTTCCGCATAGCCGCCGCGATCAGGTTGCGCAAGGAGATCCAAGGCGAGTGGCTGCTCATCTTGAACGGTCTGCTGTCGGTGGCCTTCGGCATCGTCATCGTCGCCCGCCCGGGAGTGGGACTTGTCACGCTCGTGTGGCTGATCGGCATGTACGCGATCATCTTTGGCATCATCCTGGTTGCGCTCGGGTTCCGCGTGCGCGGCCACGGGGCCAAGGTTGCCGCCGGTCGCGCGCGGGCGCGCTGAGTCATCGGCGGGACTCCGCGGTGGCCGGGCATATACTGGCCGGGTGAAGCGCAAGAAACCCGTCCACGCACAGGTGAGAAAGCCCATGCCGAGGAAGCCTCCGAAGGTCGAGGTGCCGAAGACCGTCTATCGCCGGCGCCCGAAGCACGCGCGGGCCACCGAGGGCGAGTGATGGCGCCGATCACGCCGAGCCCCTGCGCCATCGTCCACTACCACGAGATCAGCTTGAAGCGCGGCAATCGGCCGCTCTTCCTCCGCCACCTTCAGCAGAACATCCGGCGCGCCATCGGCGACCTCGGACCCGCGCGGCTCGTTCAGCTCTCCGGACGCATCATGCTCGATCTGACCGGTCACCCGGATCCGGCGGCGGTGCGGGACCGGCTGGGCCGCGTGGCGGGCATCGCGAACATCGCCCTCGCCGAGCGGACGGGGAGTCAGATCGACGCGCTCGAGGCCGCCGTCGAGCGCGCCATCGCCGGGCGCGCGTTCCGCTCGTTCCGGATCACCGCGCGCCGGGCCTTCAAGACGTTTCCGCTCACCTCCGTCGAGATCAATCGCGCGCTCGGCGCCCACGTCCTGGCGCTCCGCCCCGACGTGCGCGTGGACCTCTATCACGCCGAGCTGGACGTGCGTGTCGAGGTGATGCCGGGCGAGGCCTTCGTCTACTCGGAGCGGAGCGCCGGGCCTGGCGGCCTGCCCATCGGCTCGGGCGGTACCGTGGCCGCGCTGCTCTCGGGCGGCATCGACTCGCCGGTGGCGGCATGGCGGATGATGAAGCGCGGGTGCCGCGTCGTCTTCGTCCACTTCCACAGCGTGCCGTATCTGCCCGACACCTCCCAGCGCAAGGCGCGGCAGCTCGTCGGGCGCCTCACCCAGTGGCAGTACGCCTCGCGCCTGTTCCTGGTCCCGTTCGGCGAGATCCAGCGCGAGGTGGTCTTGTCGGTCCCGCCGCCCGCGCGGATCACGATCTACCGGCGCCTGATGGTGCGCATCGCGGAGCGCCTCGCGCGGCGATGCGGCGCCCTCGCGCTCGTCACCGGGGACAGCCTGGGGCAGGTCGCCTCGCAGACTCTGCACAACCTCGCGTGCATCGACGCGGCGGCGGAATTGCCTCTCCTGCGGCCGCTCATCGGCATGGACAAGCTCGAGATCACCGCGCAGGCCGAGGCGATCGACACGTTCGAGATCTCGATCGAGCCCGACGCCGATTGCTGCACGCTCTTCGTCCCGAGGCATCCGGGCACGCGCATGAGCCTCGAGGAGGCCGCGGCCGTCGAGCGGCGGCTCGACGTCCCGGCCCTCGTCGCGATGGGCGTCGACGGGGCCGTGGAGGAGAACTTCGACTTCCCGGCGGGGGCCGGGGCGTTTCCGCCGCACGCGCCGCGATCGCGAGCCAGGGAGAAGCCGGTGCCGGAGTGAGCGTGGCGTCGCGCGAGCCGCTGGGGCCGCGCTTCATCCGCGCCCTGGCGCGCGGGCTCCTCGCGCTGTTTTATCGGCGCGTGGACGTGATCGGAGCGGAGCGCGTGCCCCCGCGCGGGCCGGTCATCCTGGCCGCCAATCACCAGAACGCGCTCGTCGACCCGATGCTGCTGCTGGCCTCCATACCCCGAACGCTCGTCCCCCTCGCCAAGGCGCCGCTCTTCCGCCACCCGGTCATCGGGCCCCTCATCAAGCTGGCGGGGGCGATTCCCGTCACGCGCCGCCAGGACGTCGCGGGTGGCCCGGCGGGCAACGAGGGCATGTTCGAGGCGGCGGCGACCACGCTCGGCCGGGGCGAGGCGATCCTGATCTTCCCCGAAGGCGTGAGCCAGCCCGAGCCGGCGCTGATGCCGCTCCGCACGGGCGCCGCCCGCATGCTGCTCGCCGCGCCGCCCGAAGTCGCGGCGGCGATCGGTTTGATCCCCGTCGGCCTGCTCTTCCACGAGCCGGAGCGATTTCGCACCGGATGGGCGCTGGTGCTCGTCGGCCCTCCGGTAGAGACCGCGGACTGCCTCCACCTCTACCGGACGGCGCCCGAGGACGCGGTGCGGCGGCTCACCGACCGCCTGGCCGCCGCGCTGCGCGACCTGATCGCCGAGGTGGGCGACCGGCAGACGCTGCGCCTCGTCGAAGAGGCCGAGGCGATCTGGCTCGCCGAGAGCCCGGAGCGCGGGCGTGACGTCATGGCCCGCGCCGAGTGGCGCCGTCGGGCGGCGACGGCCTACCGATACCTCCTGCCGCGCGAGCCCGCGCGCGTCGGCGCTTTGCGCGGGGAGCTCGAGCGCTACGTGCAGGATCTGGAGGACGCGCGGCTCGACGAGGCGCATCTGTCCGGGACGTTCCCCGCGCGGGTCGTCCTCCGCTACGCCTTCGTCCAGGGCACGGCGCTCGTGCTCGGGTTGCCCGTCGCGCTCTGGGGACTCCTGAGTCACGGCTTGCCGTACGGGCTGACCGCGCTCGCGGTGCGGCTCGCGCGCCCGGAGCCCGACGTGGAGGCGACGTACAAGCTCGCCGCGGGCGTCTTCCTCTATCCGCTCGCGTGGATGGCGGAGGGCTGGGCGGCATGGCGCCTGGGCGGGGGTGCCGCCCTCGCCCTCTTCATCGCGGCGCTCGCGCCGAGCGGCTTCTTCGCGCTCGGCTGGTCCGAGCGGCTGGGACGCGTGGCGCGCGACTCGCGCGCGTGGCTCTATTTCCTCGGCGATCGCGATCTCCACCGCCACCTCGCCGAGCGGCGGCGCGCGATCATGCGGGAGCTGAGCGAGCTCTTCGATCTCGTTCCCGCGTCGGCGGTCTCGAGCGCCCCGGAGCGCGGCGCGTGAACCGGCGCGCCGTCGTCGCCTGGACGCTCTACGACTTCGCCAACTCGGCGTTTGCCGCGGTCGTCTTCGCCACCATCTACGCCGCGTACTACGCGCTCGCCGTGGTGGGCAATGACAACGGCGACGGTGACCTCTGGTGGGGACGGGTGGTGTCGGCCTCCATGGCCCTCGTCGCGGTCACCTCACCGTTCCTCGGCGGCATCGCCGACCGGGCCGGGGTGCGCCGCCCGCTGTTCATCGGATTCACGGCGCTGGCGGTGGGGGCGACGGCCCTCATGTCGACGGTCGAGCCCGGCATGCTGGCCTGGGGATTCGCGCTCGGCGTGCTCGGCAACGTGGGCTACGAGAGCGCCCTCGTCTACTACAATGCTTACCTGCCCGACCTGGCGCCGCCGGGCTATCGCGGCCGGCTCTCCGGCTGGGGCTTCGCCGTCGGCTATGCGGGGTCGATCGTCGCCTTGCTGGTAGCGTTTCCGCTCGTCCGGGCGAAGGCGTACTCATGGGCTTTTCTCACGACGGCCGCGCTCTACGCCGTGTTCTCCGTGCCCGCGTTCGTCCTGTTGCCACAGCCGGCGGGTGGCGGCATGCCGATCATGGCGGCGGCGCGCGCGGGCGCCGCGGAGGTGATCGCGACGGCGCGGGCGATTCTGCGCCACCGCGGCCTGCGCCGGTTCCTCGGCGCGTACCTCCTCTACGAGGACGGCGTCAATACGGTGGTCGCTTTCTCGGCGATCTTCGCCGCCCAGACCCTGGGCTTTGCCATGACGCAGCTCATCGTCCTCTACATCGTGGTCCAGGTTTCGGCGCTGATCGGCGCGCTGTGCTGGGCGGGGCCCACCGATCGGCTGGGTCCCAAGCGCGTCGTGATGATCACGCTCTGCCAGTGGACGGCCGTGGTGGTGGCCGCGTTCTTCGTCGAGACCCAGGCGCAATTCTGGGCCCTCGCCGTCCTCGCGGGGACGGGGCTCGGCGCGGTCCAGGCGGCGAGCCGCGCGTTTCTCACGAGCCTGATCCCGCCGGGCATGGAGGGGGCGCTGTTCGGCTTTTATTCCCTCTGCGGCAAGAGTGCGGCGGTCCTGGGACCGCTCGTGTTCGGGGGGATCTCGCATGCGGCGGGCGGCGATCAGCGCGCGGGCATCCTGTCCGTCGGGGTGTTCTTCCTGGTGGGCCTGGTCCTGC
>Ga0105249_10005550_pt1 | contig 10903 bp, 9 predicted proteins | sample KBSS44metaG_FD_81522 | JGI IMG/M metagenome (GOLD analysis project Ga0105249, IMG submission 81522) | Switchgrass rhizosphere microbial communities from Kellogg Biological Station, Michigan, USA - KBS S4-4 metaG | ecosystem: Host-associated > Plants > Roots > Rhizosphere > Soil | place...
ACCGCCAGGACGAGCACCTGCATCACCATGCCGAGGCCCATCCCGACCACGAGCATGGAAATCGACGTCTGGAGCCGAGTGGTCGAGGCGTCCATCCGGGAGACCAGAAAGAGGCCGACCGAGAGCACGGCCGTGCCGGCTATGGGAAACGCCTTGTAGCGGCCGATGCGGCTGATGATCTGGCCGGAGGCGATCGACGTGACGAGCATCCCCGCCATCATGGGGACCAGCTCCAGCCCGGAGACGGTCGGACTCGACCCCCGGACGAGCTGGAGGTAGAGCGGCAGGTAGGTCACCGCTCCGAACAGCGCGAAACCCACGATGAGGCCGATCCCGCTCGTCACCGTGAAGACCGGGTTTCGAAACAGCCCGAGCGGCATCACGGGCTCCGAGCTCCGCCGCTCGACGAGGACAAAGAGCCCGAACGCCAGGAGCGCCGCGGCTGCCAGCGCGACGACGAGCGGCGACGTCCACGGCGCGACGCTCCCCCCGAGGTCGGCGAACAGGACGACGGCCGTGAGCGCTGCCGCGAGAAGACCCGCTCCGAGGTAGTCGATTCGCCGGCGCACGCGATCGGCCGTCGCCGGCAGCGTCACGGCGAGAATCGCGAGCGCGAGGACGCCCAGCGGCAGGTTGACGTAGAAGATCCACCGCCACGAAAGGTGGCTCGTGAAGAAGCCGCCGAGGAGCGGCCCCGCGATGGATGAGACGCCGAAGACCGCGCCGAAAATCCCCTGGTATCGGCCGCGATCGCGCGCCGGCACGATGTCGCCGAGCGACGCCTGCGTGCTCACGATGATTCCACCGCCTCCCAGCCCCTGTACGAACCGGAAGAGGATCAGCTGCGGAAGCGATCTCGCCAGCCCGCAGAGGGCCGACCCCGCGAGAAACACGAGCGTCGCGATCTGGAGGATTCGCTTGCGCCCGTAGAGGTCGCCGAGCTTCCCGTAGAGCGGCGTGACGATCGTCTGCGCGACGAGGTACGCCGTCACGACCCAGGAGAGGTGCGAGAGTCCGCCGAGCTCGCCGACGATCGTCGGGAGCGCGGTCGCGACGATCGCCGAGTCGAGCGCCGCCAGGAATAGGACCAGCATGAGGCTGCCGAGGACGGCAGCCCGACGCTCCGGCGGGACCGGGGGCGGCACGGCCTCGAGAGCCGGCGCGACCGACACGATCTCCGGCGGGCTCACGCGCTCACCGAATGACTAGAGGTTCAAGACCGGAGACTTCGCGGCCTTGTCGATCTCGACGTAACAGGCGGTGGCGCGCGCGCCCTTCACGTTGCTGCCCGAGGGCATCTTCGAGATGAGGAGCTGCGAGCTCTGCACGACCGGATCGATGTAGCGGTCGACGTGGAACGTCCACGAACCGATCGTGTTTCCGCCCGCGTCCAGCTCTTCGATGACGACGCGCTCGATCCACACGGGCTCGGCGCCGGTGACGTAGGTCCCATTGACGAGGATCTCGCCCTGGGGCCCCTTGCTGCACGACGTCTGATACTTGACCATTCCCGTCTCCTTTCTGACCGGTGGAACTCCCCGATGGTCCGCTGTGCCCGGCATTTCCTGGCCGCGGCGGTGATCCGAGGGTAAACCTTCGGAGGGCGCTGCCGCCCGCTTTTCGCCTACCGCGTGACCGTCGCCTCGATCAGCCCGTACGGCGCCTCGGTGGCGACGAAGATTTCGTTCTCGTTGGTGAGACCGAACGGGGCGAGGTCCACGAGGAGATGGTGTCGGTTCGGCATCGTCAGCCGGATCTCCGCGAGGCCGCGGTGGGCGCCGATCGCGGCCTCGCCCATCGCGTAGATCGTGTGCTGGACCGAGGCGCTGTCATGCGCGGAAAACGTGTCGAGGAGCGTGCGCCGCACGGCTTCCCAGCGCCCGGCGAAGGGGCCGCCCGCAGCCTCGTGCGTCCACTCGGCCGTGAGCGACGTGGCGAGCAGCCGGTCGTTGGTTTCCGGAAGCGTCGTGAACCGGTCGCGCGCGAACCCGGAGAACGCGGACCGCGCAGTCTTCAGGATGAGGAGGTCTTTCAGCCCGGAGTGAAGGGCCACGGAATCGCGGGAACGTCGGACGCGCGCGGTCCGACGTTCGTTGCTCGACCCTTCGAACGACGAGGCGCTCAACCGGTTCCAGAGCCGCTCTTCGATCGACACCTCGGACAAGGAAACGTGCGAGTTCTCCCGGAGAAAGTGATCCGAGAGCTCGAGCGCGAAATCCTCGATCTCACGGCCCGAGAATTCCTTCGCCAGGGCGTACGCCGTATTTTTCATGGTATCGGTCGCAACGACGAGCGAGTTGTCTCCGGCGACGTGCGCCGCCTCGAAGTCGCCCTCGAGCCGCACCGCGATCGTCAGATCGGAAACGGCGTGATCCGTGCCCCCCCGGTCCACGCGGACGAGCCGGATCCCCGACTTCCCGTAGCTGTTCCGGCCGAGCATCCGTTCGACCGTCAGGATCCGCGGTACGTCGAATAGCCGTACGGCGACAGGAGGAGAGGCACGTGGTGATCGCGGGACGGATCGCGGACGTTGAAGACGATCTGCACCAGCGGGAAGAAGCCCTCGGTGCGGTACGACGCCCAGTACGAGGCGGTGTTGAACGTCAGCCGGTACGTCCCCTCCGTCACCTCGCCGGCGTAGAGCTCGCGGGCGCGGCCGTCGTCGTCGGTCCGGCCGCCTCCCAGCCACTTCCATCCCTCTTCCTGCTGGATCTCGAGCGTGACCGCGACGCCGGCGGCCGGGCGGCCCCGCGACGTATCGAGGACGTGGGTCGTGATCGCGCTCATGCTTCGCTCCCGAGGAGCTTCTCCAGCCGGAGTCGGGTGATCTTACGCTGCTCCTCGGCCGCGATCGCGAGCTCCGTCTCCGCGTCGTTCCCGAGTCTCTTCCGGCCGATCGCCAGCATCTCGGCCGCCGTCCTGCCGGTCGCGCAGACGAGGAAGACGTGTCCGAACCGGTCGGCGTATCGTCGATTGAGGTCCGCGAGCTCCGCGAGCGTGTCGGAATCCGCGCCGCGCGTGCCGGACTGTTCCTGCCGTGAAAATGGGGACAGATCTATTTTCGAGCCGATCGCGGGGTGCGCGGAGAACGCTTCGAGCCAGTCGTCCGGCGACAGCTCCCGCCAGGTCGCGTCCGCGGTCTCCGCGAGGGAGCTTGCGTCCGGGAACGGTCGGGCCCCTGCCATGCGCCGCGCCCACTCCGACGAACCGCAGCAGGACAGGAATTGCGTCTCCGCCTCCGCCGCGGGCAGCGCGTTCAGCCTTTCGAGTGAGGTCAGGGCGCGGCCCCGACCGTTCCAAAGAGGCGGAGCCGCGCCACCCCGCCGTCCGGATAGATGTTCAGGCGCGCGTGCGTGGCGGGTGGCGACGACCGCAGATTCTCGAAAGTGTGGACGGCGTCGGGGCGCAGTGGGGTCGAGGGCAGAACCTCCTCCCACCGGCTCTCCGGAGACAGGGGATCACCGGTCTCCAGCACCTCGAGCGAGCAGCTTCCCGGCGCGTTTCCCCTGAAATAGCGCGTATCCACTTCGACGCGGCGGACGATCCCGGGAAAACCGAGCCGCAGGATCGCCCAGTCGTGACCGGGCCCGCGTCGCCGCTTCGTTTCCCAGCCGTCGTGCATCCCGAGAGGCGGGCCGGGAAGAATGAGGTTGTGCCGCTCGCCGAAGAACATGTCGCTCGCGGCGAGAACGAGCCCGCCGTTCTCCAGGGCCGCGAGGTCGACCTCCTCGCCGGCCATCGGGGGCTGCGGGGAAACGAGACCGTACACGCGGAGCCGCGCGACGCCGCCGTCCGGATAGATGTGGAGCTTGACGTGAGTGACGCGGCGTGAACTTTCGATCGCGAAAAGGTTCTGGGAGTCCCCGCGAAGCTCCGACTTGCCCAGGATCTCGACCCACGGTCCGTCCGGGCCTTCCCCGACCTCGAGCGAGCAGGCCTCCGGGAAGTTGCCGCGGAAGAATGTGGTGTCGACGCAGACCCCGCGGATGACGCCGGGGAGCCCGAGCTTCACGACGCACCAGTCGTGGCCGGGCTCACGGCGGCGCCGCGTTTCCCAGCCGTCCATCCACTTTCCCCGGTCGGTGTACTCGTGCTCGCGCCAGACCGGCTTCGCCGCCTTGACCAGGTTCTCCCGGGAAGCGAAGAACTCGTCGTTCGCCGAAACGGCCGCGCCGCCCAGGCGTTCGGAAGCGAGGTCGACGAGGTCGGTGAATTCGGTCAAGCGAGCAACTCTCCGCGCGGCGGTCCCACGAATTCTCCGCGCTCGAAGATCTTCTCACCCGCGAGCCACGTCGACTGAACGACGCCCTCCAGCAAGCGCCCGAGGTAGGGCGAGAGCGCATGACGGTGGTGGAGAATCTCGGGCCGCACCTCGAACGTCTCGTCCGGGTTCCAGGCGACGAAGTCGGCGTCGGCGCCGGGAGCGATGACTCCCTTCCTTCCCTCCTGGCCCGCGAGGCGCGCGGGCGCCGCGGCGAGCCACTCCGACAGGCGCCCGAAGGAGTGCCCCCGCCGCCGGGCCGCGGTCCACACGGCCGGCAGCCGGAGCTGCAGCGACGAGATCCCGCCCCACGCCGACAGAAAGTCTCCGGTGTCCCGGCCCTTCAATTCCGGCGGCGAGGGGGAGTGGTCCGACACCACCATTTCGACGTCGCCGCCCTCGAGCGCCGACCACAGTCGCTCGCGGTTCTCCCGATCCCGGATGGGAGGAGCGCACTTGAACTCGGTGGCGCCGTCGGGGACCTCCTCCGCCGCGAAGCAGAGGTAGTGCGGGCAGGTCTCGGCGGAGAGCGGCAGGCCGTCGGCGCGGGCGCGCCGGATCCCCTCCACCGCTCCGGCCGACGACAGGTGCACGACGTGGACGCGCGCGCCGGTCTCGCGGCAGAGTCGGACGAGGAGCGCGATCGCGTCGTCCTCGGCGCGCGCCGGGCGCGTGGCGAGATACGTCGCGTAGGCACGCGGATCTCCCGGCCCGGCCGGACGGATATGCCGCGGATCCTCCGCGTGCACGAGAAGCACCGCGCCGATGCGGGCGATCTCCCGCAGGGCCTCCGCGAGATCGCGGCCGCCGACCTGCTCGAACTCCGCCACACCCGACGGGACGAGGAAGCACTTGAAGCCGGGCGCGCCCAGCTCCTTCATCGCCGCGAGCTCGCCCGCGTTGCCGGCAACGGCGCCGCCCCAGAACCCGACGTCGACGAAGCTGCGTCCCCGGGCGGCGGCCATCTTGGCCTTCATCGCCTCCGCGGAAGTCGTCGGCGGGATGCTGTTCAAAGGCATGTCGAAGATGGTGGTGACGCCGCCGGCCGCCGCGGCCCGGGTTGCCGATTCGAATCCCTCCCACTCGGTGCGCCCGGGCTCGTTCACGTGGACGTGCGTGTCGACGAGACCCGGCAGAAGGACGGAATCCCCCAGCTCGACGACCCCTCCCCGGCCGGCCGTCGCAATCCCGTCCGAGACGGACGCGATGACACCGCCGCGGACCACGACGGTAGCGGGGCCCGTCCCGCCGGGAGTCACGACCCGGCGGCCCGTGAGGACGACGTCCGCCCCGCTCAAATCAGTGATTCAATTGGCGGCCCTTGAAAGCGCCGGCGGTCATCGCGGGAATCCTCCTGATCGCAATCGTCCTCTGGGACGCGTTCGAGACCATCATCCTCTCGCGGCGCGTCTCGCGGAAGTTCCGGCTCGCCCGCATCTTTTATCGCATCACGTGGACTCCCTGGCGCGCGATCGCACTTCGGATGCGCCCCGGCAATCCCCGCGAGAACTACCTCGGAATCTACGGTCCGCTCTCGCTGATCTTCCTCCTCGCCACGTGGGCCTTCGGGCTCATCTGCGGTTTCGCGCTCCGGAGCTGGGGCCTGAATTCCGCGATCGCCGCCCCGCCCGGCCTGGACGGCTTTTTCGCGCACTTCTACATGAGCGGGACGACGTTCTTCACGTTGGGGTTCGGCGACGTCACGCCACTCACCCGGTCCGGGAGGTTCTTCGCGGTTGTCGAGTCCGGGACGGGCCTCGCGTTCCTCGCGATGGTCATCAGCTATCTCCCGATCCTCTCGCAGGCGTTTTCGCGCCGCGAGTCGAACATCGCGCTGCTCGACGCCCGCGCCGGCTCGCCTCCCACGGCGTCCGAGCTCCTCCGGCGCCACGCCGGAGACGACGAGTCGCTCGCGGACCTCCTGGACGAGTGGGAACGCTGGTCGGCCGAGGTCCTGGAGAGTCACATCTCGTTTCCGGTGCTCGCCTACTACCGCTCCCAGCACGACAACCAGTCGTGGGTGTCCGCGCTGACCACGATCCTCGACACGTGCTCCCTCGTCATCGTCGGGATGGAGGGCTCGCGCGTCGCGGGGGCGGCCAAGGTGACGTTCGCGATGGCGCGCCACGCGGTCGTCGACCTCGCGCAGATTTTTTCGCCACGGAAGATGGACATCGGCGGGAGCCGGCTGCACGCGATGGAGCTCGCCCGCCTGAAGGGGCGGCTCGCGGAGTCGAACCTGGACCTCCTCCCCACGCGGCAGTCGGAGGAGCGGCTGGCCGAGATGCGCTCCATGTACGAGCGGCACGCCGAAGCGCTCTCGCGGTACCTCGTGATGCCGTTGCCGGCGTGGACGCCGCCCGCGGGCGCGCCCGACAACTGGCAGTCGATGGCGTGACCGAGGACCGCCAGCTCGAGCTCTCGACCGGAGCGCTGCGCGCGCTCGTCGAGGCGGCGGTCGAGCGCGTGGCCGCTTACGTCGAGTCGCTGCCCGGCCAGCCCTCCGCGGACACGGAGGGGGGCGTCGAGCTCGCGCGCTCCCTGGTCGAGCCCCTGCCCGAGAGCGGCCGGCCGGTCGACGAGCTCCTCGATCTCCTTTTCCGGCGCGTCGTGACGAAGGGTTTCGGCACCGCGGGCCCCGGGTATCTCGCCTACATCCCGGGGGGCGGGATCCTCCACGCCGCGGTCGCGGACTTCATCGCCGACGCGGTCAACCGTTACGTCGGCGTCTTTGCGGCCGCTCCGGGGCTCGCGCAGATCGAGGCGAACGTCATTCGCTGGTTCTGCGACATCGTGGGATATCCCGCGACCGCCGGCGGAATCCTGACGAGCGGCGGCTCGCTCGCGAACTTCTCGGCGCTGGTCACGGCGCGCCGGGAGCTCCTGCCCGACGACTTTCTCTCGGGGACGCTCTACGCGTCGGACCAGGTCCACCACTCGATCGCGAAGGCCGCGATCCTCGCCGGGTTCCCGGAGGAGAACGTAAGGCTCACCCCGTCCGACGGGACGTTCCGCATCCGGATGGACGCGCTCGCGGGACAGGTCGCCGCGGACCGCGCCGCAGGGAAGACGCCGTTCCTCGTCGTCGGAAGCGCGGGCACCACGAACACCGGCGCGGTCGACGACCTCGACGCGCTCGCGGACTTCTGCGCGCGCGAGCGTCTCTGGCTGCACGTCGACGGCGCGTACGGCGGCTTCTTCCTGCTCGCGGAGGAAGGGCGGCGCAAGCTCGCCGCCATCTCGCGCGCCGACTCGGTCGTGCTCGACCCGCACAAGGGCCTCTTCCTGCCGTACGGAACGGGCTCGCTGCTGGTCCGGAACCGCGAGACGCTGCGCCGCGCGCACGCTTTGTCCGCGGACTACATGCCGCCGATGCAGGACGACCCGGACCTCGTGGACTTCAACCTGATGTCCCCGGAGTTGTCGCGCGACTGGAGGGGCCTGCGCGTGTGGCTTCCCATCGCGATGCACGGGATCGGACCCTTCCGGCGGAACCTCGAGGAGAAGCTGGAGCTGGCGCGGTGGGCGACCGAGGAACTCCGCAAGATCCCGGGAATCGAGATTCTCGCGGAGCCGCAGCTTTCGATCGTCGCGTTCCGCCTCGCGCGGCCGGGCCTCGACGGCGACGCGGCGAATTCCTTGAACCGCGCCTTCCTCGAGGCGATCAACCGCCGCAAGCGCGTCTACCTGACCGGCACGATGCTCGGCGCGAAGTTCGCCCTCCGCATCTGCGTCCTCTCGTTCCGGACGCACAGGGACCGGATGCGCGCGGGCCTGGAGGACATCCGCGCAGCCACGGAAGAGGTCGTCAACGAACACGCGATCCGGCTGAAATAATCCCGCCCCCGGCGTCCCTCGCTGGCCTGCTCCTTGCGATCGTGGTCCGCCGCAATGGTCGTCCACTTTTCTATCCAAGGAGATTTTCGATGAGGAAACGCGGTTCTATTCTTGGTCTCGGTCTGATTCTTCTCCTGGGTCTCGCCGCCGGCGCCACGGCGCAGACGACTTTCACCACGACCCTTCGCGGCGCAGAGGAAGTGCCCGGTCCCGGCGACCCCGACGCCAGCGGTTTCGCCACCATCACCATCCAGGGCACGACGATCACGTACTCGATCCTGGTCAACGGGATCACGACGCCGACCATGGCCCACATCCACAGCGGGGCGTTCGGGGTTGCGGGTCCGATCGTCGTCAACCTGAATCCCACGTTCGGCGCGGGATGCACGAGCGGGACGGTCACGAACGTCGACCCGAACCTCATCAGCCAGATTCTCGCCAACCCGTCGGCGTTCTACGTCAACGTGCACTCGACCGAGTTTCCGAACGGCGCAGTCCGCGGCCAGCTCGGCAACGCCTCTCCGCTCGCGGGATATCGGACGTTCTTCATTCCGGTCGCCGGCAAGCTGACCGGCGCCCGCAACGAGGAGTTCATCACGGACGTGCGGATCGTCAATCGGTCCACGGTCCCCGCGACGGTCACGATCGATTTCTTCGCCTCCTCCGCCACCGCGCTCGCCGGACCGACGGCCACACAGACCGTCCAGGTCGGCGCGCAGTCGCAGCTCGTCCTGAACGACATCCTGGAGACGACCTTCCACACGACCGGAAGCGGCGCGTTGCGGATCTCCTCGGACCAGGACATCCAGGTCTTCTCCCGGATCCTGAACGACAAGCGGCAGGGGAACGGCGGCACGACCGGCCTCTTCGTTCCGGCGTCGACGCTCGAGGAGACCTGCACGCACGGCCTCCTTCCGTTCCTTTCGAGCGCGTCGCCTTCGGATACCGCGAACGGGGCGGGCTTCCGCACCAACATCGGCTGGTTCAACCCGAACGCGTTCCCGGTGACCGTCACGTTCTCGGCCCGGCACAACGACGGCAGCATCTTCGCGACGAAGACGGTGACGATCCCGGCGTACAGCCGCCTGCAGCTCGGCGTGTGGGAGTTGTTCGACTCCGTCCCGACCGGCGAACGGCGGATGGACGATTACTACGTCACCTACCAGACGACCGGCGGGACCGCCGTGATCTACGCGGCCGTCGTGGACAATCACACCGGCGACGGGTACTACACGACCGGTTCCTGCACGACCTTCTAACTCACTCGACCGTTGCACTCCGAGCCCGGCGGCCCCTGCCGCCGGGCTTTTTCGTCGTTTCCGTCCGGAAAAACCTTCCCCTTCCCGAGCCGTATCGATAAGGTCCCCTTTCTCGAGGAGGAGTGATGAAAACCCGGATCCGACCCATTCTCCTTTTACCCGGCCTGGTCCTCGGGGTCGCGCTCGTCGCGCCCCGCGAGGTCTCCGCTCAATCGAAGGCGGCCGCCGGCGGCTCGGCCTTTCAGGTGCCGGTCGACTACTACAAGTTGAAGAACGGCCTGAAGGTCGTGCTCTCCCGCGATACGACGGCGCCGACCGCGGTCGTCGCGGTCTACTACAACATCGGGTTTCGAATCGAGCCGCGCGACCGCACGGGCTTCGCCCACCTCTTCGAGCACATGATGTTCCAGGGATCGACGAACCTCGGCAAGATGGAGTTCGCCAAGCTCGTCCAGTCGAACGGCGGCGTGTTCAACGGATCGACGCGTTTCGACTTCACCAACTACTTCGAGATCATTCCCGCCCACACGCTCGAGACGAACCTCTGGGCCGAGGCCGACCGGATGCGCGGCCTCGCGATCACGCAGGACAACCTCACGAACCAGCAGGGCGTCGTGAAGAGCGAGGTTCGCGTGAACGTCCTCAACCGCCCTTACGGCGGCTTCCCGTGGCTCGACCTGCCGCAGTACGCCAACACGAACTGGTACAACGCCCACAATTTCTACGGCGACCTGAAGGACCTCGATGCCGCGACGCTCGAAGACGTCAAGAAGTTCTTCACGACGTACTACTCACCGAACAACGCCGTGCTCGTCGTCGTCGGGGACTTCGACGCCGCCCAGACGAAGGACTGGATCGAGAAGTACTTCGCGGGCCTTCCCGCGGCGCCGCAGCCGAAGGCTCCGGACGTCGCCGAGCCGCGCCAGACGAAAGAAAAGCGCGCGTCGAAGCCCGATCCGCTGGCGACGCGGCCCGCGCTCGCGATCGGTTATCAGATGCCGAAGCGCAACACTCCCGAGTACTACGCGATGGGCCTTCTCGACCAGATCCTGCTCCAGGGCAAGGACAGCCGTTTGTACGAAGCGCTCGTCCAGAAGAACGGTCTCACCGGAGACGTCAACGGCGGGATCAACCTGCTCGGCAACATGCACAACATCAACGGCCCCACGCTGTGGATCGCTTCTCTGTACCACGATCCGGAAAAGACGCCGGACGCGATTCTGAAGGTCTTCGACGCCGAGATCGAGCGGCTGCGGACGACTCCCGTCGACGCGGCGACGCTCGACCTCGCGATCGTCAAGACCCGCTCCGCGCTCTACGACGACATCGAGGCATTATTCGGGTTCGGCCGTGCGGATCTGCTCGCGAGCTTCGCGCTGTTCGACGACGACCCCGGCAAGATCAACCGCCTGGAGCAGGAGTTCCGCCGCGTGACGCCGCAGCTCCTTCTCTCGACTGCGAAGGAATACCTCCGACCCACGAACCGCACGATCCTGACGATCGAGCCGAAAGCCGAGGCGAAGCCTGCGGCCCCGGCCCCGGAGAA
>Ga0105249_10005554_pt1 | contig 10900 bp, 10 predicted proteins | sample KBSS44metaG_FD_81522 | JGI IMG/M metagenome (GOLD analysis project Ga0105249, IMG submission 81522) | Switchgrass rhizosphere microbial communities from Kellogg Biological Station, Michigan, USA - KBS S4-4 metaG | ecosystem: Host-associated > Plants > Roots > Rhizosphere > Soil | place...
CCCCAAGGCCGACGGCGGCGGCGACAAGGACAAGTCCAAGAAGGCCGCCGACAGCAGCTCGGCCTCCAAGGCCTCGTCCTCGGACGGCGCCAGCTCGAGCTCCACAACCAAGCCGGCCGAGAAGAGCGCCTGACCCGCCCGACCCTGAGCAGCCCTGTTCGCGGCCGTCACACTCCTGCCTGGCCCGGGTCGGGTTCCGCTCCGATACCATGCCCGCGGCCGCCGCCGTGGCGGGCCGCCTCGCGGGGGGTCTCCCCGCCGGTCGAAAGGTGCGAGCGTCATGGCCCGTCCCCAGGCCGAGCTCGGGGTCTTCGGTGGCTCCGGGTTCTACGCGTTCCTCGACGGTGTCGAGGAGCACACGGTCGAGACGCCCTTTGGCGACCCGTCCGACAAGGTGGCGATCGGCGAGGTCGATGGCCGCAAGGTCGCCTTCCTCCCCCGCCACGGCCGCCGCCACCAGTACCCACCCCACAAGATCCCGTACCGGGCCAACCTCTGGGCGATGAAGGAGCTCGGGGTGCGCCGGGTGATCGGCCCCTGCGCCGCCGGGTCGCTCCAGGCCGAGGCCGCCCCTGGGCACTTCGTCATCTGCGACCAGGTGGTCGACAGGACCTGGGGCCGCAACGACACCTTCTACGACGGGCCCGAGACCACCCACATCTCCTTCGCCGACCCCTACTGCCCCGAGCTGCGCTCCCTCGCCCTCAAGGAGGCCGAGGCCCAGGGCATCACCGTGCACGACGGCGGCACCATGGTGGTCATCCAGGGCCCGCGCTTCTCGACCCGGGCCGAGTCCAGGTGGTTCCAGGGCAACGGCTGGAAGGTCATCAACATGACCGGCTACCCCGAGGCGCTGCTGGCCCGCGAGCTCGAGCTCTGCTACGTCAACGTCTCGCTGATCACCGACTACGACGTCGGCCTCGAGGGCCTGCCCGGGGTCGACCCGGTCTCCCACTCCGAGGTCGTGCGGGTCTTCCAGGAGAACAACGCCAAGCTCAAGGATCTCCTCTTCGCCCTGCTGCCGAGCATCCCCGGCGACCGCACCTGCCCGTGCGCCACCGCCCTCAAGGGCGCCCGCTTCGAGGCTTGACAGAAAGGCTCCGGCCCAATGCTCCGCGCCATCCTCCTCGGGATCGTCCAGGGGATCACCGAGTTCCTGCCGATCTCCTCGTCGGCCCACCTGTCGATCGTGCCCCGGCTGCTCGGCTACAGCACCCCGACCCTGGCCTTCGAGGTGCTACTGCATTTCGGCACCCTGGCCGCGGTGGCCGCCTACTTCGCCAGGGACCTGTGGGCGTTCGTGCTCTGCCTGGTCGCACCCGGCCGGCTCGGGCCGGAGGAGGCGGCCACTCGACGGCGGCTGCTGGGGCTGCTCGCCCTGGCCTCGCTGCCGGCGGCGGCGGTCGGGTTCCTGCTCCAGGACTGGGCCGACCAGCAGACGGCCCGGCCCCTGCGGGCGTCGGTCTGGCTGGTGCTGACCACGGTGATCATGATCGCGGCCGAGCTGTACGACCGCTCCCGCCGGGCCCGCCCGGCACCGGCCTCGGCTCCCGGCGAGCTGGAGGGCGGGGAGGAGGAGGCCCCGGCCGGCCGGGCCGGGACCAGGGTGCAGCGGCATCACGGGCGCGGCCCCGGGACCGTGACCGACCCGCCGGACGCCCAGCAGGAGCTACAGCGGCTGCCGGTGGCCAAGGCGACCGGCATCGGCCTCGGGCAGGCCCTGGCGCTGATCCCGGGCACGAGCCGTTCCGGCATCACCATCTCGGTGGGCCTGTTCGAGGGCGTGAGCCGGGAGACCGCGGCCCGGTTCTCGTTCCTGCTGTCGATCCCGGCCATCCTCGGCGCCGGCATCCTCAAGCTGGGCGACCTCTCGGGGGCCACCGAGACCTCGGCCGAGCTGCTCGCCGGGACCGTCGCCGCCGCGGTCTCCGGCTTCCTGGCCGTGTCGTTCCTGATCCGCCTGCTCCGCACCCGCACCCTGTGGCCGTTCATCTGGTACCGGCTGGTCGCCGGGACCCTGTTCGTCCTGCTGCTGTCCACCGTCCGGTCCTAGCGGACCGCCGGGGCGCGCTCGGTGTCACCGTTCCCGAGCTGCGCTAGCGGAGGCGCTCGACCAGCGAGGAGACCTCGTCGGCGACGCCGGTGGGGACCGAGTAGCCGGTCTCGTCGCGGATCTGCCCGACATGGTCCCGGACGTCCTCGAGGGTGAGGGCCGGGTTGGCGTAGCCCTCGGTGAGGCCGACGAAGAAGCGGGCGACCCGCCCACCCCCGGCCGAGTAGATCTCGCCCGTCACCGGGCACTCCTCGGAGACCAGCCAGGCGGCCACGGGCGCGACCAGCGCCGGGTCGAGCTTGGGGGCGAGCGGGCCGAGCAGCTCCTCGGTCATGCGGGTGCGGGCGATCGGGGCGAGCACGTTGGCCTTGATGTTGTAGCGGGCGCCCTCCTGGGCCAGCACCCGGGCCAGGCCGACCAGCCCCATCTTGGCCGCGCCGTAGTTGGTCTGGCCGAAGTTGCCAAGGATGCCGGCGTTGCTGGCGGTGACCAGGACCCGGCCGTAGCCGGCCTCGCGCAGCTTCACCCAGGCCGGCCGGATCACGTGGAAGGCCCCTTTGAGGTGCACGTCCAGCACCGGGTCGAGCAGCTCAGGGGTCATGTTGTGGAACGCCTTGTCGCGCAGGATGCCGGCGTTGCTGATCACGATGTCGACCCGGCCGAACGCCGCCAGGGCGGTGTCCACGATCGCCTGGCCGCCCTCGACGGTGGCCACCGTGCTGGTGTCGGCGACCGCGACCCCGCCGAGGCCCTCGATCTCCTTGACCGTCTGCTCGGCCGGCCCGGCCGACGCGCCCGTGCCGTCGGTGGCGCCGCCCAGGTCGTTGACGACCACCTTGGCGCCCCGGGAGGCCAGCAGCAGCGCGTGCTCGCGACCCAGGCCGCCGCCCGCGCCGGTCACGATGGCCACCCTGTCGTCGAAGCGGATGTCGCCCATGGCTCGCCTCCCGTGTCGCGCCGCCGGACCCTACGATACGGGCATGGGACCCCTGCAGGGAGTGCGCGTCGTCGAGGTCGCCGGGATCGGGCCGGGGCCGTTCTGCGCCATGCTCCTGGCCGACCTTGGGGCCGAGGTGCTGACCGTTGACCGGCCGGCGCCGGACCGGCCCGGCTGGCCGGTCCTGTTCGGCCGGGGACGGCGCCGGGTCGTCCTCGACCTCAAGCACCCCGACGGGCCGGGAGTGGTCCTCGACCTGGTCGCCGGGGCCGACGCCCTGGTCGAGGGGTTCCGCCCAGGGGTGGCCGAGCGGCTCGGGATCGGCCCCGGGGCGTGCCTGGCCCGCAACCCGCGCCTGGTCTACGGGCGGGTCACCGGCTGGGGCCAGGACGGCCCGCTGGCCCGGTCGGCCGGACACGACGTCGACTACATCGCCCTGGCCGGGGCGCTGCACCCGCTCGGGCCTGCCGACCGCCCGCCGGTGCCGCCGCTCAACCTGCTCGGCGACTTCGGCGGGGGCGGGATGCTGCTCGCCCTAGGGGTGGTCGCGGCCCTGCTGGAGGCCGCCCGCTCCGGCCGCGGCCAGGTGGTGGACGCGGCCATGGTCGACGGCGCCGCCCTGCTCACCAGCCAGCTCCACGAGCTGCTGGCCGCCGGCCTCTGGAGCGACCACCGCGAGGCCAACCTGCTCGACGGGGCGGCGCCGTTCTACGCCGTCTACGAGACCGCCGACGCCCGCCACCTGGCCGTCGGCGCCCTCGAGCCCCAGTTCTGGTCCGAGCTCCTTGAGCGGGTCGGCCTCGCCGAGGAGGACCTCCCGGCCCAGCTCGATCGCGACGGCTGGCCGGTCCTCCGGGACCGCCTGGCCGCCCGGTTCCGCACCCGGACTCGCGACGAGTGGTGCGCCCTCCTGGAAGGCACCGACGCCTGCGTCGCCCCTGTCCTCTCCCTCCTCGAAGCCCCCGCCCACCCCCACCACCAGGCCCGCGACACCTTCATCGATGTCGCCGGGGTCGCCCAGCCCGCCCCGGCCCCCCGCTTCAGCCGCACCCCCTGCGCCCACCCCACCCCATCCACCGCCGCCAGCGGCGAGTTCCTGGCCACATGGGGCCTTCCCCCGGAACGAGTCGCCCACCTCCGCACCAGCGGCGCGCTCGCCTAAGGCACGAGCCAGGCGTCCAGGGCGGCCAGCCAGGGGTCGAGGGCTTCGCGGTGGAGGTTGTGGCCCGCGGGGAGGACCCGGGTGGTGCCGTCGCGCAACGCCTCGACGGCCGCCTTGCGGTCGAGGCCGAGGAGGGTGGACCCGAGGGACTCCTCGCCCAGGAGCAGCAGGACAGGGATCGGGGCGGCGAGGAGAGCGGGGAGGTCCAAAGGGACGGCGGGGCGCATGGCGGCGGCGATCGCCTGGCCGTCGCAGTCGGCCAGGTCGGCGACCCGGCGCTCTGCCTCGCCCGCCGGCCAGGCGGGGTTGGCGGCCTCCAGCTCGCGGCGGAGGGCGTCGGGCTCGCTGGCGGCCCGGCGGGTGTCGGCCTCGATACCGGCGGCAATGGCCGCCCAGTCGATCGAGGACGCCCCGGGCGGGTCCTCCACCACCAGGCGCCGCGCGAACCCGGGTTGGGCGGCCATCAGCTCGAGCGCCACCAGGGCACCCAGCGAGTGCCCGACCAGCAGGTCGACCGGCGACCCGGCCGCCGCCTCGACGGTCTCGGCCACGTCGGTGGCGAGGTCGGCGATGGACTGGCCGGCGGTGGGTCGGGGGCTGGACCCGTGCCCGCGCAGGTCGACGGCCAGCACCCGGAAGCCGCGCTCGACAAATGCCGGCCCGACCCGCCACCAGGTCCGCGACGACGAGGTCACTCCGTGGACCAGCACCGCCAGGGGCCTGTGGACAGCCCCGCGCCCCTCCGACCCCCACCACCTGGTGGCGAGCTGGGCCACCTCAGGCGCCGGCGACGGTCATCTCGCCGATCAGGAGGCTGGAACCGCCGATCGAGCCGGTGGTGAAGCGGAGGTCGGACCCGACGGCGTCGATCCCCTTGAGGATGTCGAGGAGGTGGGCGGCGACGGTGGCCTCCCGGACCGGCTCGGCCAGTTGGCCGTCGCGGAACAGCAGGCCGCTCACGCCGACCGAGAAATCGCCGGTGATGGGGTTGGCCCCGGAGTGGACGCCGGAGACGTCCTGGACGAGGAGGCCCTCGCCGGCTCGGGACAGCAGGCCGGCCTGGTCGAGGTCGCCGGGCTCCAGGAACAGGTTGTGGGCGGAGATCCCCGGGGTGCTCTTGAACGACCCGCGGCGGGCGTTGCCGGTGGAGTGGACCTCGCCGCCCTCCCTGGCCGCACTGGCCGTGTTGTGGAGGAAGCACTGGAGCTTGCCGTCCTCGATCAGGACCGTCCTGCCGGTCGGGACGCCCTCGCCGTCGAAGGGGGCGGCGCCCGGGCCGGCGACCAGGCGGCCGTCGTCGACCAGGCGCAGCCCGGCCGCGCCGACCTGCTGGCCGATCCGGTCGGCGAACAGGCTGCGCCGCTTCTGCACCTCCTCGGCCGACAGCCCGGCGAGCAGGACCCCGAGCAGGCTCGGGGCGACCATCCGGTCGAACACCACCGGGATCGTCCGGGTCGGCGGCTTGGTCGCGCCCAGCATGCGCACCGCCCGGTCGGCCGCCTCCCTGGCCACCGGGCCCGGGTCGAGGTCCTCAAGGGCCCGGGCGGCGTCGACCGCGTAGCCGATCTGGCTCTCGCCGTCCTCGGTGGCCAAGGCGACCGAGACGCACCAGGCGTGGGTGACCGCGAACGAGCCCGAGATCCCGAGCGACGAGGCGACCGCGACCTCGCCGACCACGTCGCCGTAGCGGGCCGACTCGACCTGGGTGACCTTGGGGTCGGCGGCCCGGGTGCGGGCCTCCAGGTCGAGGGCCAGGGCGACCTTGCGCTCGGGGTCGGTGTCGGCCAGGCGGGTGTCGAACAGGCCCTCAAGGGCCTGGTAGGCGCTCGCCTCGGGGAGCACGTTGCCCGGGTCCTCCCCTGACACCTCCAGGTTGGCCCTGGCCTCGGCCAGGCACTCGCGCAGGCCGTCGTCGGAGAGGTCGGCGGTGTAGGCGTAGCCGAGGCGGCCGTCGGCGACCACCCGCACCCCGACCCCGCTGGAGGAGGCGGAGGTGAGCCGCTCGACCTCGCCCTGGAAGGCGGTGACCGAGGTCTCGGTGGTCAGCTCGGCGTAGGCCTCGACGCCCTCGCCACCGGTCGCCTCGGCGGCCAGCCGCTCCACGATCGCGTCCAGCTCGACGGTCATGCCGTCCCTCCTGTGCCCCCGACGGTCATCTGGGAGATGCGCATGGTCGGGGCGCCGTTGCCGACCGGCACGCCCTGGCCCTCCTTGCCGCAGATGCCCTCCTTGACGGTGAAGTCGTCGCCGAGGGCGTCGACGGCCGCGACCACGCTGGGCCCGTCGCCGACCAGGTTGGCCCCGCGCACCGGGGTGGTCACCTCGCCGTTCTCGATCAGGTAGCCCTCGACCACCCCGAACACGAACTCGCCGGTGACCGGGTTGACCTGCCCGCCCCCGAGCGACTTGGCGTACAGCCCGTGGGGGGTCTGGCGGATGATCTCGGAGGGGTCGTCGTCGCCGGCCAGCACGTAGGTGTTGGTCATGCGCGGGATCGGCACGTCGGCATAGGACTGGCGGCGGCCGTTGCCGGACGCCGGCAGGCCGAGCTGCCTGGCCCGGATCAGGTCGGTCAGGTAGTCGGTGCAGACCCCGCCGTCGAACAGGACCGTCCGCTGGGCCGGGGTGCCCTCGTCGTCGAAGGCGAACGAGCCCCAGGCGCCCTCGACGGTGGCGTCGTCGACCCCGTTGAAGCGCTCGTCCCCGATGCGTGCGCCCTGCTTGCCGGTGTAGACCGAGGCCTCCTTGGCGATCAGGTCGGCCTCCATGCCGTGGCCGGACGACTCGTGGAACAGCACCCCGCCGTTGCCCGACGCGATCACCACCGGCATCTGCCCGGCCGGGGCCGGCCTGCTGGCCAGCATGGCCACGGCCCGCTCGGCCGCCCGCCGGGCCACCTCCTCGGGCGGGAACTCGTCCAGCAGCTCGAAGCCCATGGAGCGGCCGGGGCCGTCGAAGCCGGTCTGGACGACGCCGTCACGGGCCGCCACCACCTGGACGACGAAGCGGGTCCGGACCCGGTCCTCGAGGGTCGAGAACCCCTCGGAGTTGGCGATCAGCACCTGCTGGCGGACGTCGCCGTAGCCGGCCGTGACCTGGGCGACGGCCGGGTCGTAGCCGCGGGCGGCGTCGTCGGCCCGCCGGACCAGCTCGGCCAGGGTGGTCCGCTCGACGCCGGCCGGGTTGATCGCCACCGGGTGGCGGACCTCGGGCTGGCGGCGTCGCAGGTCGCGGACCTCGGCCGCCGGGGGCTCGCGGAGGGCGGCGGCGGCCACCCGGGCCGCCTCCAGCAGGGCGTCGAGGTCGAGCCGGTTGGTGTAGGCGTAGGCCGAGGCCGTGCCCTTCACCACCCGGACCCCGGCGCCGCGGTCCCGGCCGGTGACCAGCTCCTCCACCCGCCGGTCCTCGAGCCGGATGTTGTGGGACAGGCGGTCCTCGGCGTACACCTCAGCCCACTCCCCGCCGGTGGCCAGGGCGGCGCCCAGCACCTTGCGGACGACAGCGTCTTCGAGCACGGCTCGCTCCTTCGGGGGTTGCATCACGCTCCCGGCCGAGCCGGCCCGGGGAGCCCGGTCATTGTAGAGGCGGACCGGGCTCCCATCGGGCACTGCGCGCCGTTCGGCTCAGCAACCCTGGCGGCCGGCTCAGGCCGAGGCGCGGACGACCAGCTCGGTGTCCAGGATGAGGTGCATGCCGCTCGCCTCGCCGGCGAGCCGGGCCAGCAGCAGGCGGGTGGCCTGGCGGCCCATCTCCTCGATCGGCTGGCGGACGGTGGTCAGGGGCGGCTGGGCGTAGCGGGCCACGGCCGAGTCCTCGAACCCGACAACGGCCACGTCCTCGGGGACCCTGCGGGCGGCCGTCCGCAGGGCCCGCAGAGCCCCGGCGGCCATCAGGTCGGAGGCGGCGAACACGGCGTCGACCGGGCTTCCCGGCCGCTCCAGCAGCCGGGCCATGGCCGCGGCCCCGCCCTCCTCGGTGAAGTCGCCCGTCTCGACCAGGTCGCCGGCCCCGGCCAGCCCGGCCGCGGCCAGCCCGTCCCGGTAGCCCTCCAGGCGGTCGAGGCCGACGCCCATGTCGAGGGGGCCGGTGATGGTGGCGATCCGCCGTCGGCCCTGGCGGGCCAGGTGGTCGACGGCCTTGGCGGCGCCGCCGCGGTTGTCGGCGTCGACCCAGCTGGCCGAGGCCGCTCCCCCGATCGACCGGCGGACCGCTCCGGCAGGTCCTCGGACCCCCCCGACCGGCCGGCCGACCAGGACGGCGGGCACGCCGGCCCGCTCGAGGGTGCCGGGCAGCGGGTCGTCGCCGTGCAGGGAGGCGAGCAGCACGCCGTCGACGTGGCCGCCGACCACGTACTGCTCCAGCCGCCCCCGGTCGGGCAGGTCCTGGGCGATCAGCAGCTGCAGCTGGACCTCGGTGCCGGCCAGGGCGGCGCTGACCCCGCGGACCATGCCGGCGAAGAACGGCTCGGAGAAGAAGCGGGCGTGGGGCTCGGACACGACCAGGGCGACCGAGTCGGCCCGCCGGGTGACCAGGCTGCGGGCGGCCCGGTTGGGCACGTAGCCGAGCTTGGCCACGGCCCGCTCGACCTGTGCCCGCACGGCCGGGCTGACCTTGGGCGAGCCGTTGACGACCCGCGAGACGGTCGCCCGGGAGACCCCGGCCAGGGCCGCCACCTGCTCGAGGGTCGGCGGGCCGGTCATCCCGGCCCGTTCCCGCTCGGGCCTGGCGGGCGCCCGTCGAGGCCGCCGCGGGCGATCGCCTCCCGGTACCACAGGGCGCTGTCCTTGGGCAGCCGGCGCTGGGTCGGGAAGTCCACGTAGACGATGCCGAACCGCTTGGAGTAGCCCTCGGCCCACTCGAAGTTGTCCAGCAGCGACCAGACGAAGTAGCCACGCAGGTCGACCCCGCGCTGGATGGCCCGGTGGGCGGCCCGCAGGTGCCCGTCCAGGAACCGGATCCGTGCCTGGTCGGGGACCCGGCCATGGGCGTCGGGGCGGTCGTCGAAGGCGGCCCCGTTCTCGGTCACGTACAGCGGCAGCGACGGGTAGTCGGTGTGCAGCCGCAGCAGTAGCTCGTCCAGGCCCGACGGGTCGATCTCCCAGCCCAGGTCGGTCCGGGGCCGGTCGCTGGCCACGAACTCGACGTCCCCGGCGGCGACCCAGGGCGTCGGCGGCCCCCCGAGCCGCGGCCGCTCGGGCCGGGCGGCCACCACCCAGCGCCGGTAGTAGTTGACCCCGAGCAGGTCGAGGGGCACGGCGATGGCGGCAAGGTCGTCGTCGCTGGCCTGGTCGAGACCGCCGAGGCCGCCCAGGTCCTGGAGCACGTCGCCCGGGTAGCGGCCGCGGAGCAGCGGGTCGAGGAACAGCCGGTTGTAGACGCCGTCGATGCGGCGGGCGGCGTCGGCGTCGGCCGGGCCGTCCGACACCGGGGTGACCGGGTCGAGGTTGAGGTTGATGCCGAGCCGGGGCCGGGCGTCGAGCGCCCGCAGCGCCCGGGTGGCCAGGCCGTGGGCGACCAGCAGGTGGTGGGCGGCCCGCACGGCGGTGGCCGGGTCCTGCACCCCGGGGGCGTGGATGCCGGCGGCGTGGCCGAGGAAGGCCGCGCACCACGGCTCGTTCAGGGTCGTCCAGTTGGCCACCCGGTCGTGGAGGGCCCCGTAGACGGCGGCCGCGTAGTCGGCGAAGCGGCCGGCGGTCTCGCGGCTGGCCCAGCCTCCCCGGTCCTGGAGCGCCTGGGGGAGGTCCCAGTGGTACAGGGTGATCCAGGGCTCGACGCCCCGCTCCAGCAGACTGTCGGCCAGCCGCCGGTAGAAGTCGAGGCCCTCGGGGTTGACCGGCCCACGCCCCTCGGGCTGGACCCGCGGCCAGGCGACCGAGAACCGGTAGGCGCCCAGCCCGAGGTCGGCCATCAGGGCCGCGTCCTGGCGGTACCGGTGGTAGTGGTCGGCCGCCACCTCCCCGGTGTCCCCCCCGGCGACCCGCCCCGGCACCCTCGCGAACGTGTCCCAGATCGAGGGCCCTCGCCCGCCCTTCCTCGCCGCCCCCTCCACCTGGTAGGCGGAGGTCGCCGCCCCCCACACGAACCCAGCCGGAAACCGCGTTGCCCCGGACATCCCCGATCTCCTCTCCGGACCGTGAGAGCGCTCTCTCAACCAGGAAGAGAATGGACTCGATGTCGCTGGAAGGTCAAGGGGGAGCGTTTGCAGTGCTAAGGTTCAGCAATGACGACGCAGCGGCGGATGGTCGCCTCCGGATCGCCGTACGAGCCGGTGATCGGCTTCAGCCGGGCCGTCCGGGTGGGTGACCGGGTGCTGGTCGCCGGCACCGCCCCCGTCTGGCCGGACGGCTCCTGCGACCCCGACCCGGAGGCCCAGGCGGCCCGCTGCCTCGAGATCATCCTGGCCGCCCTGGCCGAGGCCGGCGCCGGTCCCGAGCACGTGGTCCGCACCCGCATGTACCTGCTCGACCCGACCGACTGGGAGGCCGTCGGCCGCGCTCACGGGGCCGTGTTCGCCGACGTCCGGCCGGCGTCCACCATGGTCGTGGTGGCCGCCCTGCTGGACCCCCGCTGGCGGGTCGAGATCGAGGCCGAGGCCCTCCTCGCCTAGGCCTGGGCCAGCAGGCCGAGCAGGAGCTTGTTGAAGCGGTCGGGCCGTTCCAGGTTGACCAGGTGCTGGGCGCCCTCGACGACCTCCAGGCGGCCGCCGGGCACCGAGGCGGCGACCTGCTCGACCATCTGCGGCGGGGCC
>Ga0105249_10005563_pt1 | contig 10896 bp, 18 predicted proteins | sample KBSS44metaG_FD_81522 | JGI IMG/M metagenome (GOLD analysis project Ga0105249, IMG submission 81522) | Switchgrass rhizosphere microbial communities from Kellogg Biological Station, Michigan, USA - KBS S4-4 metaG | ecosystem: Host-associated > Plants > Roots > Rhizosphere > Soil | place...
CGGGATACCGACTCCCGCAAACTGGTTGCTCACGCCAGCACCGTCGTCTTATTTGACGAACACCGGCACGTGTACCAGGCCACCAGCCTGGGCGCCTACGCTATTCAAAACATTGAGGCCAATCGCTACACCTTCACGTTCCGGGCCAATGGCTACTACTCGAGTATTATTTCACTGAACCTCAGCGATGGCGGCACGGTGACTAAAGATATAACCTTACAGAAAAGATAGGCTACTATGGACGCTAGAGACCCCTTTATATCCTCCGAACAGACGATCGTCACCGGCTCATTCGATACAAAACCGGCAGGTATATTCAACCGTCTACGTGGCAATAAGCGGCGAATTTTCTGGTGGCTCGGCGCGGGCGGCGTACTGCTCATTGTGGCGCTGGTGACAGCAGTCATCCTCATAACCCGGCACGGTCAGGATACGAGCATCAGTAAAAGCGTCGCCAACGTAACGGTCGATGCCTCTGGCATCACGCCGACCACTATTAAGGTCACCAAAAATCAGCAGCTCACCTGGACCAATAACGATACTCGTCCCCACCGCTTAACCGCCGACCAAAAAGCATTGCCTGGCATGGACAGCACCGAGGAGCTCAATAAAGGCGACTCCTACACCTATGTTTTTGAGCACGCGGGCACCTATCATTATTACGACCCCGCAGATCCAAACGCCTACACCGGTACGGTGGTAGTGGAGTAATGGGCATGCATCAAGTAACCAGGCTGCGCACCGTTTTCCAGGGATCGAGAAAGAATATTATCATCGCTGCCGTCGCAGCAATGGCCGTTGGCATTGCCGGGCTCATCATTGTGAAAAGTGGCGCGAGCGGCTACTTTGCAGCTACTGACGCTGGCAACGGCACCGTCGCGACCAATGCCACGATCATTACAGATAACTCGACTAGCAGCGGCAAGGCCGTGCAATTCAATGCACCGCCCGCGCCACCACCGCCACCGCCGCCAACTGGTGGAGGTGGAACGGGTGGTACTGGTGGCGGATCCCCTGGACCTTTAACCTGTCCACCATACCCAGCAATGCCAACACCAAGCTGTACGGGCTGGCAGCACACAGGCGTCACACTTACCGCAGTCAACAGCCTATACTACGCCACAACTCCAGGCGAAGTACTAGACTCCAAAGAATTCAAAGGCGGCATCCGAGTTGAGGCCGATAATGTCACCATTAAGCGATCCTTGGTGGAGGGCAAGGACTCTGGCCCTGGAGCTGGCATTTGGATCGACGCCGGCGTCTCCGGCACACTAGTCGAGGACGTAGAAATTACCTCACTGCCGGGCGCCGATCCAAGCAATGACACGCAAATTGTCGACCGCGCTATTACCGGTAGCAAAACCAACAATCTCACCATTCGCCGGGTCTATGCTCACAGGATGATCCGCGGCCTAGAGTACGGCTGCAATAACACCCTTATCGAGGATTCATACGTTGACGACGAGATCAACCCGAGTGACGCCCACATGTCGGCCATCGGCGGCGAAAGTTGTAGCACCTTTAACCTGACCGTGCGGCACAACAATATTGGACTTGCCCCCAATGTCAACGATTCCTCAACGCTACTCTTTTACCCGCCACAAGTCGGTGCCTACGGCTCACAAGTCTTCAACGTGTTGTATGAAAATAATCTTATCTACGGTGGTACCTATTGCCTGTGGATTTCTTCCGACCCGCAATTTAGTGGCACATTGACGGTGCGCAATAACCAGTTTGGCACCAAATACTACTCAGCTTGTGGGCGATATAATACGCACTTCAAGGATAATACCGGCACCGAGGGCAGCCTCAACGTTATCTGGACCAATAACACGTGGTACGCACCCAGCATCTGGAATACGCCTCCTCCTGGAACACAAGATGGACAAGCAATTTCGTTCTAATCCAGCACCCTAGCTCATCACTATTGGAGCGTGTGCACATCGGCAGCCTCAAGCGCCCGTGCTCCGCCAAACAAACGCGGCCGCAGCATACACAAACGCGCAAAGATCACATGCATATGCAATGCGACTGCCAAAAAGAGCAGCGCAGCCAAGCATATGCTCCAGCCTGCAAGCGGAGCATGTCCACGACGCTCGAGCCCGACCTGATTCAATGTCACCACGAACGGATAAAGGATGCTCGCGAAAAACGCCGCGTACGCTCCCCAGCCAACGAGCCCCAAAATACGCAGGCCCAGTTGCCGCAGGAGTTCAGTATAGATAACTTTCCGACTCTCCACCGGAATGGCGGTCTCGTGCAACAAGTGAGACGTACCGCGCGACAACAAAGTGACGCCCTGCAAAATCGTAAACACCAGCAGGCCGGCAGCAATCGCGGCGCCACTCACTAGCAGATAGTATGCCACCGAACTCCCTAGGAACGCCCGCGACCAAGCAACAAGATCAAATGAACTTTGCCACAAATACGTCTTAATGCCGTACGCCCCAAATAAGTGGCTGTAAAAAAGCTGGTTGTTGCTGACATATTCCCACACGTGGTAGCCGAGGATGCCCACAGCCGCCACGCCGACCAGCGTGCCGCTCAAAAAAGAGGGTAGTAGTAGAATTCGGAGCAAAGCGCGCTGGTGCATTGAGCATTATTGTATACAATCCGGCGCACATCCGTACGCATATTTGCAAATTTTGTTGTATGTGGCCCGCGCGCCCCGATGCTGACGATTCGTTTGCGCAACAGAGAAAGTTTCGTTATAATCAGCCTATTCGCGCGCCCCTCAACAGGGAACCTGGCTGCGACGCACCTTCCATATATATTCCGGGGTAGCTCAGCGGTAGAGCGGGTGGCTGTTAACCACTAGGTCGCTGGTTCGAATCCAGTCCCCGGAGCCAAATAGAACGCAACAGCTCATCGAGCTCATCACGACCCCTGTTATTGGGGTCGTTTTTGATGGTTTGATTATTCATTTTTTAGGCCTCCTATTACTTTATGTGTCTCTTGAACGTTCTGGGCTATTGCCCGGGTAAAATTCGTGTAGGTCACGGACACTGAGTCCGCACCAAAGGTTAAGTTGTTGAAAAGGTGAGTTATTATCAAGCGCTTTTGCTCGGGAGACTTGCTAGGGTAGGAGCTTTACTCAGCCCACTTTTAGCAGGGCCAGCGCGGTTATATGCAGCCGAGGAAGGCTTGGGCGCCTTTTCTGAAATTGACGGGATACGAACACCCCTAGAGGTTGACCCTAGTTTGAACGAAGGTATTATTTTGGTTTCAGAAAACGACCATGAACATATTGACCGAATTGCTCGGGTGAAAGGGTTAGAGGTCATTCGGCTTGGAGGCTTGGCGTTTAAGATACTGTGCGTACTCGACCCGGAACTCGTTCATACCTATGGGCCCAGACTCACCAAAGAACAAAAGGCCATGCTGCGAGACCTACCTATATTGGGTCTAGCCTCGCCCTCGGCCGGTCTTCACGATTATGCTGCCGCGACGGTCGCAGGTAAGGAGGCTGGAGCGGTGGTGAGCGCAGTAGATGGCAACCCGAATGTTAAGACTGGACCCGGAGAGCATGGAATTCTGGTTGCAAACAATACTCGCAATCATGGCATTATGGTTGATGCTATGCAGAAGTAAACTGAAATGCCTAGTTTGAATTCTACCTAAACTAGGGGCACTAAGCCTGCCAGATAGCCTGATCAATCGGAGCATTAGGCTCACGGGTAGGCAGCCCGGCGTATGGCACGCTCCACTGGCCACTATCGTCGATCACAAAGGGAGTTTCAGCACCATAGTCCATCTTAGTGCGCAGTATGTCCACGCCAGCGACTTCGTTAACCGCCAAGCGGGTAGTAATGCCGTGACCACCGATAAGCGCAGTGCCACCCTCGGGTGTAATGTCAGCAATAGCGCGCATTATGCGCATAGTGCGAGCGGTAGCACCGCGCAGAGTCTCAGTGCCACCAACAGCATAATCTTGGTCACGATCGTGTGGCGGCACGTAAGTGGCTCTCATACCATCGGGGAGAGTTACTTCCCGATCTTTGCGCAGACCCGTCCAACCGCCCTGGTCAAATTCTTCTAAGTCCTCGAATTCAATAATATCGCCAGTTAAACCAGCTTCGGCCATGGCAGTACTAATTGTGTCAATGGCGCGCTTGGCGGTTGAGGCTACAAAGATGATCTTTTCTGGCACTAATAGCCCTTGTTCCTGTAAATACCTCCAGCGGCGACCTACTCGCCGAGCAGCTTCTGGGCCCTTGGGAATACTCAATGGGGAGTCTGAGGCACGGCCTCCGACGACGTCCACTTTCTCACCGTCAATAATAACTTCTTCATTCTTCTTTGCTGGGCCGTGTCGGTAGGTGCGGAGTGTTTTCATAGTTGTATATTACAGCATGTTATCCCGACATCACAAGCGCTGTTACGAAAGCCGAAACTAGAGACTTTAGATTACAAGCTCACCCTTATTTTTAGTCACGGATAGCACTAGACTGTGGATAAATTAGCCCTTATTAATAAAAATACTTGCAGGGCCTAGTGCTTATGCTATCATTGAATTAGCAAGCGTAGCAGCTAGTATTATAATGCTACACAAAATTCTTGACATGCCGCTTAAGCTATGCTAGGCTAGTATTAGCTGGTTTGGTTGACACCCAAACATTCTTTGAGGGAAAAAACAAAGACAGGCCAGCCCTGGCAGAGAGACCCAGGCAAGCACTTACCACATGTTTTCGGTACATCTAGCAAAGCTCTCTCGAAATAACAGGGCTGATCTGGTTCAAGACAGCAAAAAAGGCCACGATGGCCTTATCTTGCTGTTTTCGGTTAGCTGCCTAGAGGCAAGCACCTACCGATAATACCTATTTAGTCCGAAACTATCAAACAAAAACTAATATAACCCTATATCAACTTCTAAATAGGAGATTTATTTGCCATGGCAACGAATCCACCAAAAGGCCCAGGCCGAAAGGGTGCCGTCAAAGACCGTACCCAATTTCATAACCCACTAACTGATCATTGGTACAAGCGCGACAAAGATACCGGCCGGATCGTGGACGGCAAGGCTGATCTTGAGCCGTTTAAAGGAGTTCGTAAGGAGAAACGTGCATGAGTGGCTGGAATCTAGCCACCGGCGTAATCGCCGTACTGGCCGGCTCGTCACTACTAGCAGCCTTTGCTGGCAACTGGCAGACTGCTCGCCAACACCGCAAAGAAATCGTCGCCGGTGCTAGCAGGTCGGTGCTGAGGCGCAAGGAAATGTATTATCGTGTGCGTCGTCGCCGAGCGGATGGCGCAGACGATGTTGTACTGCGTGACCTATTCCACGACGTTCAAGAAGAGAACGATCAATATACTACCTTGCTTGATATTGAAGCGCCATGGCTAGGCGATGCCTACAGGCGCTTTTTAAGTGCACTCAAAGCAGAACTACAGCCGTTTATGACGGCAGCTTGGGCGGCGAACAAAGCCGGTGGTGCCGACGTACAGTTACTCAAGGAAAGCCAGCCAGACGTAGACCATCTGGTGCGACTTTTCGCCACAGATGGCCGACGGTTGTTTAACCCACCGATGCGCTTAATTATGCGCGCCCGATATTCACTACGTAAAATTTTCAAGAAGGATAAATATGCAGCACGAAAAGTTTGACCAACCACTTAAGAAGTATTTAGAGGCAATTACACTTACCGTCACCCAAGAGTCTCAGATTGACGTAGCTCTTGAAGGCATTTTAGCTCTGGCGTTAGCCGCCTTCCCGGATGCCGTAGTTTATGCTCAAGGTTCGTTCGCGACCGATACAATGGCTAAACCATTGACTGCCAAGCAGGGTGGTGGCAAGGCTGGCGAATACGACATTGACATCGCTATTGAACGCGAAACCTGGGAAGATGCCACTGATGCTCTTAGCGATACAGCTGACGCTGTTGAAGATGACGATACCTTCGGTAAGCTGACTATTGATAAAACCAAAGATTCATGTGTCCGCATCGCTTACCCCGAGGACAAAACCGGCGTTGCCTTCCATATTGACTTGGTTCCCACAAAACTTGAGAGTGGTGCACGCTCTGTGCCGGATCGTAGTAACGAAGAGTGGAAGCCTAGCGATGCGAAGCAGTTTGCAGAGTGGTTTAATGGCAACGCCGCCGCACAGTCTAACATGCGCCAGATTGCCATCATCTTAAAGCGTTTGCGCGACCTCGCTGATCTTACGGATGATATAAAATCTATTTTTATCCTCACACTAGTAACGCGTGCATACTATAGTAGCGGAAGCATTATGGGCGACCTGCTGTCTACGCTCGACGGTATCGGTACAATCTTAAAAGACTCTGATGCGGCACCGCGCATCGAGAATCCGGTAAACACTGGTGAGGACTTGGCCGCACATCTCACCGACTATCAAGCCGTCCGGGCTTTCTTCCTGAACACCAGAGAAAAGATGGTGGGCGCGCTTGCCGACGATGATGCCGTTGCCCTGAAAGACATTTTTGGCCCTGGTTTTGAATATGCTGCCGAGGCCAAACGTAATAGCCCTGGTGCGGCTGCGGCGGTTATTGCAGCGCCCGTTCGGGCCTTTGGAATGACGGATGGCACGATTAGCGACTAGCGAACGAACCTGGCTAGCAAAAAACTATTCTAGCCTAGTTATGTTCGACCGCCCGGATCGTTCGATTCTGGAGGGTACGCTCCACTTTAATCGGTCGTACTCTGGGTTGACTATAGAAGATGCATATCAAATCCGTCTGGAGTTACCTTATAAAGACGGTTCTAGGCCACATTTGGAGGAGATTGGCGGGCGGCTGAAAAGTGTTTTTTGCGATCATCCAGAGTTCACGAGTTTGGCGGATATACATGCATATCCGGACTGGAGTCTTTGCCTTGCCGCCCCGCAACAGTGGACGCTAGAATACTTTTCGAGCCCTAAGATGCGCATCCTCCTTTGTGACTACATTGAGCCATATTTTTACGCTCAAAGCTTCTTTGAGCGTAACGGCGGCAGATGGCCGTGGCCTCCGCTACCACATGGCTTGAAAGGCATAGTTGCATGGTTCATAGACAATCAGGGAAGACCCGACGCAGTCAAAGAAACGGCGAGAGAGGTGCGTAAACTTGCGAAAAAAGGCGACAAATCTGCGATACGGATGGTGGCGAGGGCGATGCGACGCAATTCGTTCATACCAAGGGAGAGATGCCTATGCGGATCTAAACGGAGCTATTTGCAATGCGATCCGTGCCTAACTCGATTAGCCTTAGCAATTAGAAATATAGTCGCCTGAGACGAATGCACGGATAGTCGGGCAGCATCAATTAAACTTGCAAAGTACCACCAATGACCCCTGCGGCATCATGGCCGTAATCCGATGCAAATCCTCAAGCTCAATATCGCACGTCACATACACCGTTCGACATTCTGGCGCCCATTGTAAAAGTTGTTCTGTGGTAACGATATAGACATCGGCGGGCAAATCATCTGGCCACCTGATCGTGAAGCGCATCGTGAGCATGCGCGTACGCAGCTTGGTCAGCTCAAAAATACGTCCGCCATCAAGTGTACTGGATAGCTCCCGACTGGTACGCCTATAAAGTTTGAACCACTGGCGGCGAAGTGTGCCAATAAGTACTGTAGGCCTATCAGCTACGATTACGACTTTGCCGGAAAACATCCTTGTATAAAGGTGACGAGCTATATCTTTTGAGCCAGGATTAGACCCGAGCGATCCTTCTTCACGCACCAAGCCATACATCTACATCCACCCCCTTGTCCATGTAAGTTAAATCGTTTGGCTCTTTGCCTTGCTGCATATACCGATAGCGTTCACGACCGATAAAGTCGGCCCAGCCTCGTATGAGCAGATCAACCTCCAGGAAGTGCGAGACACAGGCGAAAGCCTGGTGGTTATCGGCGTCGTAGAAACCCGCGGTGGCCTTACTAAGCGGCAGCGCAACGCGGCAGATTGAGCAAGTGAGCGGGTCGGGTATGTGCAGTTTTTGGGGAAATTCAACGATTGCCATATAAATAAACTAGTAGTTTATGTCTACTCTATAAACTTAACACATATTTTCCCATACTTAAACTACGAGTTTATTTAACTATCAGTTTATATCTTCTACGCTTGAGATATGAATGTTCCAAATGAACAAAAACTATTACAAGCCTTTGGCAAGCGCGTCGCCGAAGTGCGAAAAAGTAAGGGCATGAAGCAAAGCGAATTGGCTGAAATGGTAAATATGAGCGTGGTTACAATCGCTTATATTGAAACAGGTAAGCGTTGGGTGCGCCTTGCAACTCTAGACAAAATCGCACGCGCGCTCAAAGTTAAAGCCCGTGATCTGTTTCCAGACTTCTAGGAGAACGTAGTTTGTTGCAAGACCATTCACAAAATTGCGTGATAGAATATAGCCAATGAGCAAAGCAAAGACCCCCGGCGAAATCTTCAAAGAAGCCAGACTCAAAAAAGGCTGGACTCAGGTTGAGGTTGGCAAAAAGGCCGGTCTTGGCCAAAATACCTATCCCAAGATTGAGCGCGGCGTAAGTCACCCGGACGCTCCGTCGATTCTGGCCCTCATAAAAGTTCTGGATATCGACTCCTCCTTACTCACGATTCTGCTTCGTAGGCCGTAGGCTATCAACGCGCGATAGCGGCCTTTGATTGTTTGCATGGCTGGTGGGACAATAGTGTCGTCAGTCTTTGGAAGGAGCACAATGACCCCAGAATTACGGCAGCTTGTTGCTGACATTGAAGCCATTAAACACAAACTCGATCAGTCGCACGACACCGACCGGGATTATTTGCCGCCCTTGCTGCGCGAGCTGCGTACCTATATTTTCCAGGTACATGCCAGCTTTGAAACCAGCCTAGAGATTATCATTTGGAAAGACTACCTTAGAACGCCCAAGAACTTTTGGGACTTTGGGGATTTGTTTGAGCGCATGTCCTTTGAAGATAAGCGGCGGATCGTCCACTCCCTGCACGACGACTTCCCAAATCGGCTTACGGTTAAGCTGAATGAGTTGCGGAACGTATTTGCCCACAAGAAGGGCGAAACCGTCCGGAACGGGTATAACGTTGATGCTAAGCGGTTGGAGGCGTACAAGCTGCTGGAAGAGGCCCACAATGCCCTTAACAACTTCTTTGCTCGTCGAGCCGGTGTCGAGGAATCATGAGCTTTTGCGGCGTGAGTCACGTTACCATTGATAATATCCAGTCGATTTTGACACTAGTTATCAGCATCCTCACGCTTTCTGGTCTGCTGGCCGGTGCCTGGTTTGCCATATCCCAGCGTAAGCTTTATAAAGAACTTGTGGCAAGCGAGGAAGCCATTCGTGCCAAGCAGGACGAACTCGACAACGTGGAGCCGAACGTTAATGGTCGCACCAGTGGGCATTCGGACAACAAGATTCAGCGCTTGTTAATGGTCATTGCTGAACGTGCGCCCAAGCAACGCGAGCTGGAACGGCTAAAGGAGGAGCGTGGTTTTATTAAGGATCGGCTGATATTTTCTAATAATAAGAAGCGGCCCTAGAAGTGAAACGCCCACCGAGTTACGGCGGGCGCGTCAATGTAGTCTACCGGCAAAAAGTATTAAGCCGAGTAAAGTCGATCATTTGAGCAGCTAATTCCCCAGACTCAATCCGCCGCATGATCTCGCAGCTATAGTTCTGTGAAAGAACATTTAAGCTTCCTTCATAGAGTATCTTGCTATCAAGAATGACGAGTTTGCGGTGGTGGCCATCTGTGTAGAGCACCTGCACGCCGAGGCTTTGCAGAGCCGCTACCGCCGGCGTCGCTTCGCTGCGCAAATAGCCGTCATGTTCTCGTGGGTCGCGTGTGTTAATCGTGATCTTTACGCCGCGTTGTCGTAACTCCCGGAAGACACGCATTAGCTTGGCTATACGCCTACTTGTTATGAACGGACACTCGATAATGACCTCACTCTTGCAAGCTCGTAAGTCGTCTAGAAGGGCGGGGTAAAATGTCTTCTCGTTAAGGAGCCTTGAGTTTGGCAGGCCAGGCTCAGTGTGTTTGAAGCAGGCTAGTATACGAGTTATCATGATTTAGGCTCCTCATTGCCAGCATCAAGTAACTCGCGAACTTCCTTGACATCACAGTCGATATCTTCTGCAAAGGTTATATTCCCGAAGGAAACGCCGAGCCAAGCTGGAATAGATGAAGTCAGAACTGTGAAAATAGTTCTGACTTTTTGTATACCCAGAGTAGAGTTGGAACCAATAATTATTTTTAACACTTGTAGCAGCGTAAATAGGTAACCGACATCGGTGCTATAATTTAGATACAAATAAAAGCATTGAGGTTGGTATGTCCAGAAGAATTGTGCTGCAAGAATTTATTACCCTAGACGGCATCATGCAGGCACCAGGCGGATCAAAAGAAGACGAGGCTGAAGGATTCAGATATGGTGGTTGGACAGCTCCATTTGCTGATATTGGATTCAAAGAAGGTGAAGAATTCATGAAGCGATGGATGGAATCGACTGATATTCTGTTAGGCCAAAAAACCTTTGAAATATTTGCGGGATACTGGCCAAAACACGAAGATTCGTGGACTGGCATAAACGATGTTACAAAATACGTTGCTAGTACCACAATGTCACAATCGGACGTAGATGCATCGGGTTGGGATAACTCTGTATTGCTTAGCAATGTTGAGGACATCAAAAAGCTGAAAGAATCGGACGGAGATGTCATAAAAGTTCACGGAAGTGGCAATTTGGCTCAGACCTTATTCAAACACGATTTGGTTGATGAAATGTTTCTTATGACATTTCCTATCACACTCGGTACAGGTAAGCGATTATTTGGTGAAGGGGTAATCCCTGCGGCCTTCAAATTGACAGATAGTTTAATTACTTCAAACGGTGTGATATTTGCCTACTATAGACGCAACGGTGATGTTAAGACGGGTGAAATAGACTAATAAA
>Ga0105249_10005566_pt1 | contig 10895 bp, 9 predicted proteins | sample KBSS44metaG_FD_81522 | JGI IMG/M metagenome (GOLD analysis project Ga0105249, IMG submission 81522) | Switchgrass rhizosphere microbial communities from Kellogg Biological Station, Michigan, USA - KBS S4-4 metaG | ecosystem: Host-associated > Plants > Roots > Rhizosphere > Soil | place...
ATCCGCTCGCGGCGCGCTCCGTAGCCAGCGCGGTACGGGGACGCGGACAGGTTCACGATCACCTGGGCGCCGGCCAGCGCCTCGCTCATGGCGGGCGGGCCGGGCTCCCAGATGTCCTCGCAGATGCTGAGGCCGATCGGGACGCCGTTCACCTCGACGATCGCCGCCTCGGCCCCGGACTGGAAGTAGCGCTGCTCGTCGAACACGCCGTAGTTCGGGAGGTACAGCTTCCGATAGGTGGCGACCACCTCGCCGTCCGCGAGCACGGCGGCGGTGTTGTAGACGTCCTCGGCCTGCTCGGGGTATCCGACGATCGCGACGATGTCGCGCGTCTGCGCCGCGAGCTCGCGAAGCGCGATCTGGGCCGCGTCGAGGAAGCTCGTCTTCAGCAGGAGGTCCTCGGGCGGGTAGCCGCTGAGCGTCAGCTCGGGGAAGACCACGAGCGCGGCGCCCTCGTCGCGGGCGCGCGCCGTGTAGTCGGTGACCTTCCGCGCGTTGCCGCGGAGGTCCCCTACGGTGGGGTTGATCTGCGCGAGAGCCACGCGCAGCAGGTCCGTGCGCTCCGCCATGGCTCAATTATGGCGACCGCACCCGAGCGTCAGGTCCAGGTGACGGTCGGGGCGGATGTGGTGCTCGAAGTGCCACCACTCGCGCCAATAGCTCGCGAACCCGAAGCGCTCCATCGCGTTCTTCAATGTCAGGCGGTTGCGCAGGATGCGCCCCGACGCGTTGTAGGTGTTGGCGCCTGGGCCGAGCGAGTCGTATCCGCCCATCCGAAGGCGCTTGCCGTCGCTGAGGCGGACGAGCGTCAGGTCGACCGCGCTGCCCGTGTTGTGGCGGCTGCGGCTCGCGATGTAGCTGCCGACCAGGTTGCCTCGCCCGCTCTCGTGCGCCCACCTCACGAGGGCGCGCGTCGCCCGCAGCGGGCGGTACGCGTCCAAGATCAGGAGGCCCAGGCCGTTGCGGCGCAGGTAGCGCTGGACCTGGCCGAGGCTGACGGCGGCCGGCCGGTGGACGAGCGCCCAGTTCTCGCAATAGCCCGGGAGCCGGTGGCCGGTGAGGTTGTGCCTCCCGAGGTAGTCGAGCTTGACCTGGATCCCGGGCGCGAAGCGGTGCACGTCCACGAGCCCGGCGCGGCGGGTGGCAGGCGTGCCGGCCTCGTCAGGGTCCACCGCCGCGGCCGTCGCGCCTCGCCTGTGGAAGATCCGCTCTGCCACCCCGCGCAGCGTCTCCGTGCCGTAGTCGTGCGAGGGGTTGGCGTCCGTGAGCACCGCCATCGACAGGCGCCGGTCGCCGCGCTCGAACAGCGCGGCCTCGTGGACGAGCTGGCCGGCGCCGGTGCTGCGCCAGCCGCCCTTGAAGAAGCTCCTGAAGCCGGCCGCCGCCGCGTAGCGCGAGAAGCCCCAGCGCTGGTAGGACACGATCGAGGAGAGCAGGCCGCGCGCGTAGGCGCGCGAGCGCTTCGGGATCAGCCTGTCGATCCGGTTGAAGAAGCGCGCTTGGTCCTCCGCGCTGAAGTGGGCGTTGGCCCAGTAGCCCGCGACGGAGAACTGCCTCATGTGCGCGAGCCTCGCGACGCTGTAGAGGGCAGCGTCGCCGACGCGGTAGTAGATGCTGTCGGCCGCGTCGTTAGACGAGACGGTGATCATGGGCCCGAGCGAGGCGCGCGCCGAAGCGTCCGGCATCCGGTTGCCGATTCCTCGCAGGTACGCGGTGAGCAGCATCGCCTTGACGAGGCTGGCGCTGACGTAGACGCGGTGCGGCGCGAAGCCGTGCGTGCGACCCCAGCTGTCGATCAGGGACCACGAGTTGATCCCGCCGCGATGCCTCAAGTAGCGCTGTGCGGACCTGATGCGCCTGCGCGCGGGGAAGCGAGCGCGCAGCGCGCGCCGGGTCATGGTGCAGCGGCGACGCGGCCGGCCGCCCACGTGGACCTCGGTGAGCCCCTTCGAGAACACGTGCACGCGGCGAGAGCAGCGCGCGGCGCGTGTCTCACCTGCTGTCACGCGGTAGACGCCGGCGGGCAGGTGCCTGAGCATGCGCACGTGCCGCCTGGCCGGCCGGCGCCGGACCACGACGTCACCGGCGCGTTGCTTCACCTCGACGTACGAGAAGGTCCCCTCGATCGTCAGCATGCCGCGCGCAGCCTGCGCGCCGGCAGGCAGCGCCAGGACCCCGAGCGCGGCGGCTATGCCGAGTCGCCGGCGCATCCGCGGGATGGTACGGGTGCCCGTATGGACTCCGCAACGCGTGGGCCGTAGCTTGAAGGCCATAGGCCGGCTACTGCATCCCATCGTCGAGAGCCGCAGCTACCTGCGGATCCTGTACCTGCTGCTCGCGCTGCCGCTGGGCGTGATCGAGTTCAGCTTCCTCGTCACGGCGATCTCGTTCGGCTTCGGCACCGCCGTGACGCTGATCGGCATACCGGTCCTGATCGGCACCGTCTGGGCGTGGCGATGGATCGCCGAGCTCGAGCGCAGTCTCATCGGCCGCCTCGTCGGCGTCGAGATCCCGTCGCCCTACCGGCCGGATCCTGAGGGCGGCCGCTGGTGGAGACGCGTCGCGGCTCGACTCGCGGATCCCGCGACATGGAAGGACCTGGCCTTCCTGCTGCTCCAGCTGCCGCTCGGAATCCTGTCGTTCACGGTCACCGTGACGGTGCTGGGCCTCGGCCTTGGCCTGCTGTTCGCGCCGGCGTACTACTGGTCGCTGGACTCGGGCGACTTCATCGCGGGGCTCGACGTCGACACGCTCGCCAAGGCGATCGCCGGAGTGCCGATCGGGGCGCTGATCCTGCTCGTCGGGATACCGGGACTGAGCGCGCTCGGGCGGCTCTACGGCTGGCTCGCGGCGCAGCTGCTCGGCTCCAACGCCGACCCGGTCCTGACCGCCCAGGTGAGCGAGCTCCAGGACGCGCGCTCGCGGATCATCGCGGCGGCGGACGCCGAGCGGCGCCGCATCGAACGCGACCTGCACGACGGCGCGCAGCAGCGGCTGGTGGCGCTGGCGCTGAACCTGCGGATGGCGGAGCAGCGCGCCGCGAACGGCGATCCCTCCGCCGCCGAGCTGGTTCGCCAGGCCGGGGAGGAGGCGAACCTGGCTCTGAAGGAGCTGCGCGACCTCGCCCGCGGGATCCACCCCGCGATCCTCACGAACCGCGGGCTGCCCGCCGCGGTGGAGGACCTGGCCTCACGCGCGACGGTCCCGGTGGAGGTGATCGCCACGCCCGACGAGCGCCTCCCGGATCCAGTCGAGGCCGCCGCCTACTTCGTGGTCTCGGAGTGCCTCGCCAATATCGGAAAGCACGCCGGGGCGAGCTCCGCGACGGTGGCCGTGAAGCCGGACGATGGCCACCTCGTCGTCACGGTCGCCGACGACGGAGTGGGAGGGGCCTCGCTCGGAGACGGCTCCGGGATCCAGGGCCTCGAGGACCGCGTGGGTGCGCTGAGCGGAACGCTGACCGTCGTGAGCCCGCCCGGCGAGGGCACGCGCGTAGTGGCGACGATCCCCCTTACCGAGCGCGCCCTGGACGAGACCGCCGCTACGCAGGTCCTCGGGCCGCGCGTGCTGCCTGCCGTCGAGGCGGAGGCCGTGCAGGAGGCTCGGAAGCGGCGTCTGTACTGGCGGCTCGGCTCGCTCGGCATCGTCGCGGGAGTGCTGATCGCGATCTGGGCGCTCACCGACCCAGGCCTGCCCTGGATCGTGTGGCCGCTGCTCGCACTCGCCCTGCTCGCCGGGCTCGACGCCTGGCACATCCTGTCCACGCCGCCACTCAGCGAGGCCGACCTGGCCGGTGCGACCGACCGGGAAGCGGAGGTCCTCCGTCTCACAAGACGCCGCCGCCTCCGCCACCACGCCGGAGCGCACGTGGTCCTGAACCTCTTCATCGTGGGCGTCTGGCTCGCCAGTGGCTCCAGCTACTTCTGGCCCGCGTGGGTGATGCTCGGCTCAGCCGTCGCGGTGGCGATCAAGGCACTGCCGCGCCCGGCGAGAGCGCACGGAAACCTGCTCGGCGACCACCCCTAGTGCGGCGCCGGCAGCGCCGGCTCCTCGGACAGCTCGGGTGCGGGCGTCGCGCGCGTCTGGATGACGATCGCGACGATCACGATCGCTCCGCCGACGAGCGTGAGCGTGCTTGGTCGCTCGTCGAGGGCGAGCCAGACCCAGATGGGCCCGAGCACGACCTCGAGCAGGGTGATGAGTCCCACCTGCGCCGCCGGTATCAGCCGGGCGCCGACCGTGAGGAGCGCGAAGCCGAGGCCGATCTGGCCGATGCCGAGCGCGGCCAGCCAGAACACGTCGCCGCCGCCGATCTCGCCCGGACTGGCGAAGGGGAGGAAGGCGGCGACGAGGATCACCTGCGAGAGGCATGTCGCCGGCGCCATCGAGACGTCGCGGCGCCAGCGGGTGATCACGATCATCAGGGCAAAGGCGAGCGTCGCGACGAACGAGAGGCAGTCGCCCGCCAGGCTGCCCTCGCCGGGAGCTCCGAGCATCACGCTGACGCCGACGAGCGCCAGGGCCATCGCCATGACCGTGCGCCGCGTGATCGGCTCGCCCAGCGTCACCCGGGCGAGCAGGGCGGCGACCACGGGAGCGAGCGCAAGGATGAACAGGACGCGGGCGACGCTTGTGTGGTTGAGCGCGGCGATGAAGCTGCCCGACGCGGTGGCGACGCACAGCGCCACGGCGATGCCGGCGAGCCCCACCGACCTGAATGCCTGAACCACCCGGCCGCGCTCCACGACAGCGACGTACGCCAGCAGCGCGAGGCCGGCGAACACCGCTCGGCCGAACACCTGCGTCGCCGTGTCCAGCGTGAGCTGTCGCTGGAGGACGCCGGCGGTCGACCACGCCACCGCGGCAAGCGCCACGTAGATCTGCCCGCGGCGCTGGCGCCGCGACCTCTCCAGCGCCACGCTCGCCGCCGTCACGCCGTGAAGTGATACCGGATGCGTGAGAGACTCCGGCGCTGACGACGGGACTCGTGATGTGGCTTTTCGAGCACTCAGTGGAGGCGCCTGTCTCGCGTGAGCGAGTCTGGGCCCTGTGGACCGACGTCGAGAGCTGGCCCAGCTGGAACCCGGGCGTGGTTCGCGCGGAGCTCGACGGTCCGTTGGCCGAGGGCACGACCGGCAGCGTGCGCGCGTCGGGCGGGCCGGCGTCGAAGCTGAGAGTGCTCGGCGTCGACCCCGAGCGGCGCTTCGTGACCGAGGCGTCCGAGCGGCTCATGCGCCTGCGCTTCGATCACGAGCTCGACGACTCGCAGGACGGTCAGCTGCGCATCACGCAGCGTGTGCAGATGACGGGCCTCGCGACGCCGCTCATGCGCCGCACGATCGGACCCCGGCTCGAGCGCTCGATCCCGGTCGCGCTCGCGAACCTGGTCGAGCTGGCGAAGGGCCGCCCGGCGGACTGAGGTCGCTGTCAGCGCAGCCCAGGCCGGTGCCGCACCTTATGCGGCTGTCATCCGCATTTCCTGCGGCACCGGAGCTACGACAGCAGCGCCACGACCTCGCCGAGCTCTCGGATCGAGCGCTCGGTGATCGGGTCCGCGACGAGGATGAGCTCGTCGGCGCCCGCTTCGGCCAGCTCCCGCAGGCCGGCTGCGATCCGCTCCGCCGAGCCCTCCAGGGGCGGCACCGCCGGCGTCGAGGCGCGCGCGCCGACCGCGCCGTCCACCGCAACGAGCACGCAGGCGCTGCGCTCGACCTCAGCGGGGTCTCGCCCCGCCTCTCCGGCGGCCGCCGAGATCCGGTCGTTCAGCTCCGCGAACCGCTCCGGCGAGTTGCCGTAGTCGGCGTACCAGGTGTTCCACGCGTCGACGTGGGGGAGGGTCGCCGCGAGCATCCGCGGCCCGTTGCTGCCCACCATCAGGCGCGGACGGGCGGGCGGTGGCGGGAGGAGGACGACGTCCTCGGCCTGGACGAAGCGGCCATGGAGCGTCACGCGCTCGCCGCTCAGGAGGCCCCGGATGACGGTGAACGACTCCTCGAAGCGCGACACCCGGTGGTCGAAGGGCAGCCCGAAGGCGCGGAACTCCTCCTCGTTCCAGCCGGCGCCGAGTCCGAGCACGAAGCGCCCGCCGGCTATCTCCGCCACCGTCGCGGCCATCTTCGCGATCAGGCCGGGCGGGTGGAACGCGGTGCACGCGACGAGCGGGCCCAGGTCGACGCGCTCGGTCACGGCCGCGAGCGCGCCCAGCAGCGTCCAGGCCTCCCAGGGGCCACGCTCATCCTCGCGCTCGCCCCGATAGAGGAGGTGGTCGCCGAGCCAGATCGAGTCGAAGCCGGCGTCCTCGGCCGCCCGGGCCATGGCGAGGTACTCGGGCCACGAGACATCGTGCCGTTCGACCTCTGGCAGCTGGACTCCGATGCGCAAGCAGTTGGCCCCTTGCATCCGCGCCCAGTTTCCAGTAATTCAGGTTGGGGTAGCTTTTTCGCAGGGCGCGGTCCTCGCGCCCGATTCGATAGGGAGGGTCCCGTGCGATCTCTTCTTTCCTTGCCTCTGCCCCGCCGCCTGTTCCTCGCAATGGTGATCGGTGGCGCGCTAGCGCTGACCCAGGCCGCAACTGCCAGCGCGAACGTCCCGCTTACGAGAATCGGGTCCGACCCGTTCACGAACTCCACGAGCCAGCACAAGACGGCCGTCGAGCCCGACACATACTCGTTCGGATCCACGACCGTGGCGGCCGTCCAGGTGGGGCGCTTCTTCGATGGCGGCGCCTCCGGCATCGGGTTCCGCACCACCCAGAACAACGGCGGCTCGTGGACGGTCGGGGTCCTGCCTGGCCTCACCACCGGCGGCAGCCTCTACGACCGGGCGACCGACCCCTCTGTGGCCTACGACGCGAAGCACAACGTCTGGATGGTCTCGACGCTCGGGCTCGTGGACACGCCGGGCGGCCCGAGCGGAAGGGCCGTTCTCACGAGTCGCTCCACGAACGGGGGCATCAGGTGGGGGAACCCCGTGAACACCGCGGTTGCCACGGGCACCGAGGACTTCGACAAGAACTGGATCGTGTGCGACAACACGCCCACGAGCCCGTTCTACGGCTCCTGCTACACCCAGTTCGACGACTTCGGGCACGGCAACGCGCTCAAGATGTACTACTCGCGCGACGGCGGGCTGACCTGGACGGCGGGCAGGGTTCCCCGCGCCAGCATCATCGGCGGTCAGCCGGTGGTGCTCCCGAATGGGAACGTGGTCGTCCCCCTGGACAACGGCAGTGAGACGGCGCTCGGGTACACGATCTCGACCAACGGCGGCGTGAAGTTCGGCCAGGCGTTCGTGATCACGTCGATCGCGGCCGCCGACGATCCGGGGAACATCCGCAGCGGCCCGCTCCCGTCGGCCGAGGTCTCGGGCGACGGCAAGATCTACGTGCTCTGGGAGGACTGCCGCTTCCGCGCGGGGTGTCCGGCCACGGGCACGCCGAACGACCTTGTCTACGTCACCTCGACCAACGGCTCGACCTGGTCGGCGGTGCAGCGGATTCCGATCGACCCGGTCACCAGCACGGTGGACCACTTCATCCCAGGCGTCGGGGTGGACAGAGCCACGTCGGGAGGCGGAATTCACGTGGGCGTGACGTACTACTTCTATCCAAACACGAACTGCACGCTGGCGACCTGTCAGCTCGCCGTCGGCTACATCTCGTCGGCGAACGGTGGCTCGTCATGGAGCGCGGCCACCCAGCTCGCCGGGCCGATGACGATGAGCTGGCTGCCGGACACGTCACAGGGCCGGATGGTCGGCGACTACATCTCGACCTCGTTCGGCTCTGACGGCCTGGCCCATCCGGTCATCGTGGTCGCGAAGGCGCCCACAGCGGGCGGGAGCAACTGCGCGACCGCAACGCCGAACTGCGACCAAGCGACCTACTCGCCGACGACCGGCCTGGCCGCGTCGGGCGGCACCGCTGTGGCGAACGATCCGGTGCTCTTCACCGGATCGGCCGGCGGAGGCCACTCGGAGTTCAGGAAGCGCCGCTAGACCAGAAGGTGGCAACGGGGGGCCGGCATCGCCGGCCCCCCGAAGTTGGTAGGACGGGCTAATGCCCCCAGCCCACGGGCTCCTCATGGCGCACGCTGTCCTCGCCGTGCTCGCCGGTGCGGATCCGGATCGACTGGTCCACGTCGTAGACGAAGACACGGCCGTCGCCGATCGCTCCCGTGCGCGCGGCCGCGACGATCGCCTCGACGGCCTCGTCGACCACGTCCGAGGGCACCACGGACTCCACCTTGATCTTGGGCAGGAGCGAGATGTTCGCCCGCTGGCCGCGGTACTGCTCCGTGTAGCCCTTCTGGCGCCCGCAGCCCACGACCTCGCTCACCGTGAGGCCGGACACCCCGAGCTGGTCGAGTGCGTCCTGCACGTATTGGAGCCGCTCGTGGCGGATGATCGCCTCGATCTTCTTCATCACGCTCTAGCCCTCCTGGAAACGGGTCGCCATCTGTGACTGGGTGACCGGAGCCGGCTGCCGCGGCGGCCAGCCCCTCGGCATCGCCGGGGGACGGTACTCCGATCCGGGGACGGGCATGAACGCCTCCGGGTAGCCCCACATGCCGTGCTCGACGATGTCGAGGCCGTAGCGCTCCTCCTCCTCGGCCACGCGCAGGCCGTGGACCCTCTTGATCGCGTAGAAGACCGCGAAGCTCGCCGCGAACACAGAGACGAACGCCGCGCCCACCCCGACCGCCTGCACGCCGAGCTGGTGGAACGAGCCGGTGTAGAACAGGCCGCCGTCGCCGATCCCGTTCAGCTCGGCGAGCCGCGGGCTCGTGAACAGCCCGCAGGCGAGCGTGCCCCAGATGCCTGCTATCCCGTGTGCCGACAGCGCGCCGACCGGGTCGTCGAGCCTGTGGTCGATCCAGACGATCGCGCCCACCACGATCACGCCGGCCACGAAGCCGATGATCGGCGCCGCCCAGTACTCCACGTAGCCGGACGGCGCGGTGATGGCGACCAGCGCGGCGATCGCGCCGTTCGCCGTCATGCCCATGTCGAACTTCCGCGTGATCACGTAGCTCACGAGCATCGCGCCGAGCACGCCCGCGGCCGCGCCCAGCTGGGTGACCACGACCACGTCGGCGAAGCGCAAGCCGACCGCGCCGAGGGTCGAGCCGGCGTTGAACCCGAACCAGCCGAACCACAGCACCAGCACCGCGAGGCCGACGAGCGGCATGTTGTGGCCGGGGATGACGTTCGGCTTGCCGTCGTCACCGTACTTGCCGAGGCGCGGGCCGAGCAGCAGCAGCGCGGCGAAGGCCCCGGTCGCGCCGGTGAGGTGCACGACCGTCGAGCCGGCGAAGTCCTGCATGCCGAGGTTGGCCTGCAGCCAGCCGCCACCGAAGATCCAGTGGCTGATGATCGGGTAGATCACTGCGCTGAAGATGACTGCGTAGATCAGGTAGGCGCCGAACTTGATGCGCTCGATCGTCGTGCCCCAGACGATCGCGAGCGACACGGCACAGAAGACGAACTGGAAGAAGAACTTCGCTGGAACCGCCGCCTGGGAGAATTCCATCGCCGGGAATGCCGACGGGTCCGTCGTCCCCAGGAAGGTGCCCTCCGTCCCGGCGAACCAACCCGCGCCGCCGAATGCGAGCGCAAAGCCCACGGCCCAGTAGCAGACGGCCGCTATGGAGAAGTTCGCGAGGATCTTCGGCACGACCGTGCCCGCGTTCTTCATACGTGAGAAGCCGACCTCGAGGAAGAGGAAGCCGACCTGCATGAACATGACGAGCACAGCGGCGACGATGACCCAGGTGGTCTCGATCGCCGGGATGGCGTCGTTGAGAGTGGGTTCCATGACCCGAAATGGTCCGCAGCCGGGCCCGATCCGTCATGCGCCCGCCGTACAGGATTCGGCGGGAGCCGTTTGTACATGGGTCTAGGGAGAGGCCGGGACGCCGTTCTCGAGCCGGCCGCGCTCCGCCAGCGCGGCCTCCGCGCCCACGTAGGGCAGGAGCATCGAGAAGGTGAGGTCGGGCAGGAGCTCCGGCAGGGTGCGGATCTCGCCGCGGAGCACGCGGCTGTAGACGACCTCGTAGACGCCGCCGACGATCGTCTCGGCGATCACGCCGGGCGGCAGCGGAGGCTCCAGAAGCGCCACCGCGTTCTCCTGGATCAGGTTGCCGAAGCCGCTCATGGCCCCGTTCCGGCGCGCCACCGCATCCGGCCCCGCGGCCATGACCTCGACCAGGCACATCCGGGCGAACGCGGGCTCACGCGCGAGGAAGTCGAGGAAGGCGCCCAGGCCCGCGCTCACGCGCCGGGCGAAGGTGGTCTCGCGTTCGATGGCCTCGACGACGCCCCTGAAGAGCTGCTCGACCACCGCGTCGTACGCGGCGAGAAACGCCTCCTCCTTGTTCTTGAAGTGCTCGTAGAAGGTCCGGCGAGAGATGCCGGCGACACCGATGACGCCCTCGACCGTCATCTCGCCGTAGCTGGCCGCGCTCGTCACGTCGGCCACGGCGGCGAGGATGCGCTCGCGCTGGTTCTCCGCAACGAAGCTGCGCGACAGGCCATGACGGCCTGGCGGCAGCTGGTGCGGTTCGCGCCCTCCCGTGCGGTCCGGACTGGCCACTCGGTACGAAAACATAGCTGTCTCGGCGGCCGGGAGACGAGGTTGTTTTTCACGCTGCGCCTCATATAGAGTCACCCCGATGGGGGAAGGGAGTCCGCTTGTCACACCCGTGCACGCTTCCGACCCCGAGTGCCCGGAGTGCACGCGGCTCCGCGCGGCGCTGCTCGCCGAGCTGGCGAGGCGCGACTACGACTCAATCAGCGAAGAGCGGGTCGCGGCGGCCGCCGGGACCAGCCTGAGCGGACACTACGAGAACCTCGACACCTGTCTGGGCGCGGCGTACAGCGAGGTCGACGCCACAATC
>Ga0105249_10005568_pt1 | contig 10892 bp, 15 predicted proteins | sample KBSS44metaG_FD_81522 | JGI IMG/M metagenome (GOLD analysis project Ga0105249, IMG submission 81522) | Switchgrass rhizosphere microbial communities from Kellogg Biological Station, Michigan, USA - KBS S4-4 metaG | ecosystem: Host-associated > Plants > Roots > Rhizosphere > Soil | place...
CCGACTGCGCGCGCGGTGCGAAGGCGAGAGAAGTCAGACACAGCGCAGCTGTGCTGATCGAAAAGTGCGAGAGCTTCATTTCTTGCCCTCCAGCGCTGCGTCGATCGCCTCGAGCGCCGCGTCGCCGTCCATCATCGTCAGCGTGCGCAACAGGGTTCGCTTCTCCTCGGGCGTCGTCGCGGCCCGGTAGAGCGCGAGCACCCCTTTCTCGTCGCCTGCGATCAACATGCCCTGCAAAGCGGCCTCCTTGATTTCCTTATCGGTGGCGCGCGCATAGATCTCATGGAGCGCGGTCCTGGCCGCATCGCTGCTGATGATGCCGATCTTCTGCACTGCCTCGATACGAACTTCATGTTCGCCGCTCCCTTCGGCGATCTTGCGCAGGCTCTGCAGATCGCCGCTGATTGCATAGGCCTCCACCAGCTTGCCCGATGCATTGGGCCGATCGCCGAGCTTGCGCAGCTCGTCGACTGCGCCCATCACGCTGAGCATGTGAATGGCCTCGCTCGCTTCCTCATCCGACTTGGCATTCAGCGCTGCCTGGTACACCTCTTCCTTGCGCCCGGCGATCATCCAGGCTTCGAGCACTTCCTTCTTTACGCCGTCGTTGCCGGCCTTGTAGACCTCCAGCAGTCCGGCGAGCGACTTGTCGTTGCCGCCGATGCCGATGCTGCGAATGGCCTCCCTGCGCAGGGCGGCATCCGGCGAGCGGCTGGTTTGCAGCAGAATCGCGCCGGCTTCCGGCGAATCGATCTGGCTCAGCACGAACAGCGCGCGCTGCTTGATCAGCGTCGTCTGCGGTCCGGCCAGCACCTTCTTGATGATCGGCAACGCGCGCTCGGGCGGCTGCGCCATCAGGCCTTCCATCGCCGCGAGCGCGAGCTGCTCCTGCTCGGTGGGCTTCTGTGCGAACGTCAAGCCGCTCGCGACGAGGAGCAGCGCCGTCAGGATCGAGTAAAGAGAACGCATAAGGTTTCCTGGGCTAGAGCGCAATCGGTTGCGCGGGGGTTGAGGGGTCGTCTGCGGCCTTCAGCCGCGTCTGCATGTCTCGCAATTCGAAGCTGAGCTGCGCGATGTCGCCCGCGGATGTCTCGCGGCGCTCATCGGTGAGGCTTTCGAGAATCGGCGTGAACGCGCGCAGCACGCGGGCGAGCTGCGGCTCGTTGGCGCGATCGGCTGCCAGCGCGTACATGCGGTTCTGTTCGATGATTGCCTCGACCAGCCGCGCCCGCTCGTCGGGCTGTGCGGTGTCGAGTTTCGCGAGCCGCTGCTCGGTGTTCGCGAGATGCCAGCGCAGCCCGCGCTCGTACGCGACCGTTTCGGGCGGCGCGCCGGCGGCTTGCGGCGAAGTCGGCGATGGTTGGTCCGCGACTTGCTCGGGCGCCGGCTTCATCGAGACCCAGACGGTGAACAGGATCGCCAGGAGCGCGACGGTTGCCGCTAGTGCTTGCCAACGAAAGGAAGGGCGCGCACGCGAGCGCGCCATCAATGCCCCTTGCCAGCGTTGCTGAATGTGCGCGGGCACGGGAACGTCCGGCAGCTCTGCCGCCGTGTCGAGTTGCGCGACGAGCCGATGCAATCGCTGCGCGAGCTCGGGCTGCTTGGCGAGCGCGGTGGCAACTCGAGCACGTCCGGTCGCGTCGAGCCCGTCGCGATAATAGTAAAGAAGCAGGTCGTCGTCGGAGATCATGATTCGCCTCGCCATACATGCAGATCGACGCGCAGCTTGCGAACCGCGCGGAACAGTGCCTGCTTGGTGTTGTTGGCGTTCGTTTGCAGACTCTCGGCTATCTCTTCCAGCCGCCAGCCTTCGATGTGCTTGAGCACGAAGGTCTGGCGCTCAATCGTCGTCAGGCGTTGCATCGCTGTGATCAGGTCTCTGCTCAACGCTTCCTGGACGTATTCGCCATGCGGCGAGTTGGCTGCCATCAGGTATTCGGTGTCGAGCGACTCTTCCAGCGCTTGCGGCCGGCGCCGGCGCATCAGGTCGATGGCCGAGTTGAGCGCGATGCGGTGGATCCAGGTATCGAGCTCGGATTTGCCGCGGAACTCATCGCGCCGATCCCAGGCCTTCAGCAGCGCTTCCTGGACCGCATCCGCGGCGAGGTCGGCGTCCCGGGTGATTCGCAGGCACGCGTTGTACCAGCGGACACTGCGCTCGTTCAGTACGGCGTGGAAGGTGTCGGGCCGGACCCAGGACTTGAGTGAGGTGAGCACCGAACTTAGACGGCCGGGCCGCCAAAAGGTTAGGGTGCCAACTCTAGCCTCGACCGGCTACCACAACCCGTCTTTCGTATAAGGCTCGGTCCAGAGAGTGAGAGTCAGCATGACGGCCTTGGCCCAGGCCGCCTGCATGCGTTCGAGCCGGTCACCGCTGACGCCGGCTTGCATCAATCGCTGCCTCACGCAGTGGATGACCGGGATGGAGAACGCGAGGACATAGCGTAGCGGCACATGCGACGGCGTGTTCGCCCCTTCGGTGCGGTTCTTCTTGTCGGGAGTGTGGCGCAGCCCGATCTCGTGTTGATAGTCGAGCCACGCCTGATCGAACGGCCGGCTGCACAAATCGACGACCCATTGCACGAAGCGTCGCTTGACGCCGGCCTTGTATGCGTCGTCCGGCTTGCCATCCGGGCCGAAGAACCAGCGCGCGAGATGCTCGTGCGCGCCGATGATGGCGCGCCACTCGTCGACCATCGCCTCCGCTTGCGGCCGCAGAATTTCGCCCGCGTCCAGCAGCGCGCGGCGATCCGCGTCGTCGAAGCCCAGCGTTTGCTCGAGCCGGTGCAGGTCATCGAGCGTGACCGGCGAGCGTGCGACTCGTCCGTAGTCGTAGCCTGGAATGTTCATGGGCGTGCCTCCAGGGGCGAACGCAATCGCGCTCGTGCGGGTTCCGCTGAGTCGGAGATCTCCTGCCGGCATTTCTTGCAAGGAACTCGGCTCACGAGCGCGAATTGAGGCGACATGGCGGACGATCTCGACTCGCTGCTGAAGATCAGTCTGGATGAGCTGCGAATGCAGATGCTCGGCACGCAGGTGGCTTTCGGTTTCCAGTTTCAGTCGCTGTTTCAGGACCGCTTCGACGTCTCCGATCCGACACGGCGTGCGGCCGCCCTGACGGGCCTGATATTCATGACCCTCACGCTGGGGTTGCTGATCGCAGCGCCGGCTGTTCATCGAATCGCGGACGGTGGCCAGGCGTCCGAGCGCACGCGGCGGTTGACCATGTCGCTGGCGCAGGTTGCGCTGATCACCCTGGCCATCGGCCTCGCCGCGGCTGTGTTCGTTGCAGTCGTGACCGCATTTGGTGTGCACGCGGGATCGATTGCTGCGGCGATCACTGCCTGCGTGACTCTCTTCGCCTGGCACGGCTGGGGCAGGCTTCTGCGTTCGAGCACGAGGCAATCGACCATGAACGAGACCACGCGCTGTACGAATGTGCACGACAGAATCGACTATGTGCTGACGGAATCGCGAGTGATGCTGCCTGGGGCGCAGGCGCTGTTGGGATTTCAGCTGCTCGTGCCTTTGATGAAGTCGTTCGAATCACTGCCAGCCCCGGCGCGCACGATACATTTCGCGGCGCTGGTCCTCGTGACGATGACGGTCGTGTTGTTGATAGCACCTGCGGCTATCCATCGCATTGCGTTCGAGGGCGCAGACGATCCGCGATTCCTGCAGCTCGCCTCGCGCCTCGTGACTGCAGCGCTGGTTCCGCTCGCGCTCGGTGTGGCGAGCGAGCTGTACGTCGCAGGTGTACGCCTCTTGCCGGGCTCGCCCGTCGTCGCGTGGACGGCTGCGGGCGCTGCCTGCGTGCTCATCGGGTTCTGGTATGCGCTGCCGCTTGGCTTGCGGGCCACTGGAGCGAAACAGTGAATCTCATGGACCTGGCTGCGCACGATCCGGACTCGGGGCTGGTCCGCGTCATCATCGATACGCCGCGCGCCAGCCGCAACAAGTACAAGTTCGATCCCGAGGTTGGGCTGTTCAAGCTCAGCCGGGTATTGCCGGCGGGCATGTCGTTCCCATTCGATTTCGGCTCGATTCCGGGCACGCGCGCAGAGGACGGCGATGCCTTGGACGTCATGGTGCTGAATGAAGCACCGTTGTTCGCGGGATGCCTGGTTCTGGTTCACCTCATCGGCGTCATCCGCGCGAAGCAGACTGAGCGCGGCAAGACGATCCGCAACGATCGGTTGCTCGGCGTGATCGAGACGCCGGTGAACAAGCCCGTCATTCGTGACGTGAAAGCGCTGCCCAAGGAGCAACTGCGAGAGATCGAGCATTTCTTCCGTTCGTACAACGAGGCGCAAGGCCGGCGGTTCGTCGTGACGGGACGTGCCGGGCCGCAGGCCGCGCAACGGATACTCAAGCGCGCAATGCAGGAAGCAGCGTGACCGCGATGATGAGCATGCCGGTCGTGACAGTGATGGCGCCGATGATTCGCGCGACGCGCTCTCCCGCCGGCATGAGACGCTCGACCGTGATTGCAACTGCCACGACAGCCATCGCGCCCACATTCATGACGCCGATCACCAGCAGGATTGCGATCAGACCGGCACAGCATTGGGCGCAGTGAACACCGAGGCGCATGCCGTAGCGCCATGCTGAGGCGTCATCGTCCGGCAACGCACGGGCGCAGACTGCCTGAGCCCGGCAGCATGCGAGATGACGCAGCTTCCAGCGAGTGAACTGCAGAGAACCGGCGATCAGCACGACCAGCCCCGCTGCGAGTGGCGCCGCACGTGCCATCGCCGGCTGTTGCATCTGAATGGCAGCCACCGCGAAACCGAGCGGGAAGACGGCGGCTCCGATCAGCGTCCATACGAAGAAGTATCCGGCTCCAACCAGCGTGGTCAGCCGACCGGGTCGCAGGTCGCTTGTCGCAACGGACGTCTGACGATAGCGCCACAGCATCGGGGCGAGCGACGGCAGCATCATTGCTACCATCATCACTATCCACATGCCGAGGAACATCACGGCCGCGCCGGGCCACGATTGGCCCGGCATCCGCATCCACGCCATCGACATCGTCCAGCCGCCGGGCATGGGCATGCCGCCCATTGCCGACATCGATGCACACCAGATGACAGTTACCGCAGCACTGACAGCCAGCAGCAGCGCAGAGACTGCAATGAACCAGCGCGCCTCGCTCATCGCCTGCCGTATTGGTCGTGGTGACGCCACCAGAAGTCCGGCTCGTTGCGGCCCTTCGGCGCTCGGTCGAGCCACTGATACCCGCCCCAGAGGCCATCGAGTCCGCGCGCAAACGCCGAGTACGTGTGATAGACAACGCCGTCCTCGAGTGCGAACGCGCTCATGCCTGGCCGCTCGCGAACGTACGTGGCGATCTCCGTGCCGGTCTGTCGAGCGCCCTCGGCAGGTCCGTCGGCTTTGGCCAGTGCGGCTTCGTCCGCGGCGTCCTGGCGCCGATAGTTGTATTCGGTACCGCCGGCACGCTGTTGCTCCGGTGTGATGGAGACGGTGAAGTCGGCATTGAAGTCAGTGCCGGAAGACGAGGCCCAGGGAAACGTCCAGCCCATGCGTCGCTTGAAGGCTTGCAGCTTGTCGAGCTGTCCTCGCGAGATTGCCCAGAGCATGACGTCATGATTGGCCAGATGGACGGCGAAACCGTTGAAGCCGTCCGCGATCGCCGAGCATGCCGGGCAACCGGCCTCGTAGTCCGGCCCGAACATGAAGTGATAGACGATGAGTTGCGAGCGGCCTCGAAAGAGGTCGGGCAACGAGGCGCTGCCCTCATCGGTCTCGAATCGATACTGCTTGTCGATTCGCACCCATGGCAAATCCTGGCGCTGCCGCGCCACTTCGTCGCCGCGCCGTGTGAGCTCCTTCTCGGCGTCCAACAGATCCAGGCGCGCCGTGCGCCATTCCTCACGTGTTCCGACCCGGTGTTTGGTCATGGCTGTCTCCTGCTTTCAGCACGACAGCGGATCGTTTGTGACGGCGATTTGTTCCCGGGTTACGTCGGCAGTTCTTGCAAAAAAACCGGCTGAGCGTGCTCCAGAATGGCTTGACCTCAAGTCGACTTGATGTTGCAGAGTCGTCCAATGAGATCGCGCAGCCTGGTAGTGCTCGGCATCGTCTGCCTCGTGCTTGCCTCGTGCACGAGGATTCCAACACCGCAAGAGGCGAACGAAGTGATGCGGATGCTGCAGCATCACGGCCGCTGGGCGTGGGCACCGGCGGTCGCGCTCCTCTGGGCCGACGTCGTTCTGCCGATACCCCAGACCGCGGTGATCGCCGTGCTCGGGCTCATCTATGGGCCGCTGATCGGCGGACTGGTGGGCAGCTTCGGCCTGATCACCGGCGGCTTGCTCGGCTATGGTCTGATGCTCACGTCAGCGCGGCGCTTCGCGCAACGCTTCGCGGGCAGGTCGCTGCAGAAGATGGAGGGTTTCTTCGAGCGCCGCGGCGCCTGGGCGATCATCCTCACTCGCAGTCTGCCGTACAGCACCGCTGAGGCTGCCGTCTTTCTTGCCGGCCTCGCGCGCATGCCGCTCGGACGATTCCTTGTCGCGCTGACCGTCGGTAGTGTGCCGATCGCCTTTGCGTTCGCGGCCATGGGAGCCGGCTGGGAAGACCAACCGCTCCTGGCACTCGCGGCGAGCTACGTCCTGCCGATCCTCTTGCTGCCCATCGCGCTCTTTCTGCTGCACTCACGAGAGCGATGACAGATGTCGACGATATCCGATCGAGCGCCTTTCGCTGCGAACGTCGCTGCCTTCGCCCTGTTCATCGGCTCGCTAGTGATTTTTCCGAACCGCTCGCAGGGTTCCACAGCGCTGATACTGGCGCTTTCAGGATGTGCCGTAGCCCTGGCAGGCGTAGCTTTGGTCCTCTGGTCCCGTGCCGAGCTGGGCTCTGCGTGGAGCTTCTTGCCGAAGGCAGATGTTGATACGGGCCTGATCACGACCGGTCCCTATCGGCGCGTTCGGCATCCGATCTACCTGGGCCTCACGCTGCTCGCCACTGGCACCGCGCTCGCCTTCGGCAGCTGGTCGGCGTTGCTGATCGTGTCGTGCGCAGTCGTACCGACCTTCGCCTGGCGCGCGCACACAGAAGAGGTTCAGCTAAGCCGCATATTCGGCGAACGCTTTGTCGCGTACCGCGAGCGAACCCGCATGATCATTCCTTACCTACTTTGACCTCTTGCGGAAGGATGCGAACAGCACGCGTCAATGCATGCGCACTGCCGGCTTTGTGCCGACGCGTGTCGTAACTGCGAGCGGGCGTGTCAGGAAGCGATGGCGGACCTGGTCGGTCGGCAGGCGCACTGACGGAGTCGCCAGGAGATGGCGCTCGCCGAGCCACGACACCGCGCGCTGTAGAGCCGGCTCGTAGTCGTGCACGGGAAGCGTTGCATTGAGGTCGGTCGAACGTTTCATGGCTGTCGTCCAGGCTGTATCACTGGGTGACATCCTCGGGCAGAACCCCGCGCCGATAAATCCAGCCCGCGGACATAGACTCTTTCCTCCATTTCATCGCTATAGTCGGTGAATGCAAGTTGTGGCTTTTTATCGCAATCCAGCGTGGCAACTGGAGCTGCGGCAGGGTGTTCGGGCCGCGCTCCCCGCGGCACCGGGCGTCGTCGCGTGGGGTCTGGTCACGGGTGTCGCGATGGTCAAGAGCGGCCTCGCCGTGCCCTGGGCGATCGCCATCTCGCTGCTGGTTTATGCAGGCTCCGCGCAGCTGGCGACGCTGCCGCTGATCGTGGCAGGTCAGCCGTTCTGGATCGTTGCGCTGGCCGCGTTCGTCACCAATCTGCGCTTCGTCATCTACAGCGCTTCGCTGCGGCGCTGGTTCGAGACGTACTCGCAGCGTCGCCGCGCCGTGCTCGGCTACTTCACCGGCGACTTCACCTTCGCAATGTTCATGGAGCGAGTGCGTCGCGAAGGCGAGTTCGCGCATCGCGACGCGTGGTTTCTCGGTGCGTGCGGCTTCAATTGGGTGGTCTGGCAGGTGACATCGATCGTCGGCATCCTCGCCGCTACCGCGATTCCGAGCGAGTGGGGACTGCAATTCGCGGGGACGCTTGCGCTGCTCGCGCTCGCCATTCCGCTTTGCCTGGAGTGGCCGGGACTCGCCGGCGCAGCCGTCGCTGCACCGATCGCGGTGCTGGCACGAGGTCTGCCGTTCGGGCTCGGCTTGTTCGCCGGCATCGTCGCCGGCATCTGCGCAGCAGTTGCGGTCGATGCGGTGGTCGGACGACGCAAGGCGACCGTGCAGCGTGAAGGAGACGAACTGTCATGAACGTCAACATGCTGCTCGTGACTATCGGCATGGTGCTGGCGACGTTCATGACTCGCGCCGCGCTGTTGTTAGCGGGTCAACGCTTCAAGTTGTCGCCTCGCGTCGAGGCGGCACTGCGCTTCGCGCCCGCTTGCGCGTTGGCGGTGTTGATCGTGCCGGAAGTCCTGGTGCAGGCGGGCACGGTCAATCTGTCCTTCGACAACCCGCGGCTGGCGGCGGCACTCGCGGCAACGGCATTTTTTCTGTGGAAACGCAGTATGGTCGGTTGCATTGTCGTGGGCATGCTCGTCGTCACCGCGTTCCGCTTCGTCTGAGGTCGCACGTGCGGCGGGACGCCGCAGACCTGAGCCGCTGCCGGCTCATTCCAGCCGGGCGGGCGCGGGCCCGCCCACCGGAATCTCCATCAGGTCTTCGCCGAAGAACAGGTTGCCGGCGTAGACGGCGGACATTTCCCGGATCAGGCGCTCCCTGACTCCTGGCACGTCCATCTGCTCCGTGACGTGGCTCACCACGAGATTGCGCACGCCGGCTGCGTGGCCGAGTCGCGCAAGCTCGAGATGGCCCATGTTGTGCCGGTCCATTTCGGGACTGAGCGCGGTGCCGCTGATGAAGTGACACATGTGCACCAGGACGTCGCAATCGCGCGCGAGCAGTTCCATCGCCTTGCAGGGTCCGGCGTCGCCCGAGTAAGCGAAGCTGGCGCCGTCGGCCTCCATGCGGTAACCGAAACATTCCAGAAACGGCTGCGCGTGCAGGACGGAGCGTGCATGCACGCGAAAGCCGTCGCAGTCGATGGCTTCGCCGCTGCGCAGCTCACGCACGACGGGCTTGGGCTTGTGTCGCGGCAGCGTACCGCCGCGAGCGACGTAAACATCCTGGCTCATGCGCAGCTCGGTGCGTGCCGCGAGGTCGGGAGCGAACAGACCGCCTTCACCGATGATCGCTTCGGTCATCTGTGCCGTGTACGCAGGACCATACACGCGCAGCTCGGGGATGCGGCCGGCGCCTTGATCCCAACGCGTCATCAGCAGCCGCACATAGTCGAGGCAGTGGTCGTAGTGCAGGTGGGTGAAGAACACATCGGTTATGTCCACGGCGCGAACGCCTGCCTCCAGCATGCGGTGATAGGCGCCGGGACCTAAGTCGAACAGCACCTTGCGCTGCCCGGTCTCGACCAGGTAGCCGGAGCTCATGCGCTTGAGCGATGGAGTAGGGGTGCCGGTGCCGAGCAAGGTGATGCGCATGGAGTTCGAATCGCCGGTTGCGTTCACTGATTACTGCATAGTATTGTATTTAAAACTACACATCTAACTATCGCATGCAAATAGGCGCCCTCAAACGGCGATTGCGGACTCCCGGCGGGCCGAAGTACGCGCGCGTGCTCGACGCGCTCAGCAATGCGATTCACAGCGGCGAGCTCGAACCCGGCCAGCGACTGCCGGCCGAGACTGCGCTCTCGGCGCAGCTCTCCGTAAGTCTCGGTACCGTGCAGAAGGCGTTGGGCAAGCTCGCCGACAGCGGTCTGGTCGTGCGCAATCGGCGCACCGGGACTTTCGTTGCGGACCGCCGTTCGCAAGCGTCGGAGGCGTGGGTCTATCGTTTTCGCGATGCGCGGACCGGCGAGCTGCAGCTGCCGTTCGTGCGCGTGCTCGAGGTCGCGCAGGACAATTCGCGTGGTCCGTGGCGTGACCTGCTCGGCGCGAAATCCTGCGTGAGGGTCGACCGGTTGCTGTGGATCGAGAACGATCCGCCGGCATTCACGAGCGTGTACTTCGCGCTCGAGCACGGCCGCGTGCTGCTCGACGTGCCGCTCGAGGAACTGCACGGCTCCTCGGCTCACCGGCTGATGGTGGAGCAGTTCAACCTTCCCACGCTGCGAATCGAGCACCGCATCGGTTGTCGCAAGCTGTCCCATGACGCGTGCGAGGCGCTGCGTGTGCCAAAGGCCTCGCTCGGTACGGTGTGGGACGTGCACGACTTCTCGATCGGCGAGCGGCCGATCCTGTTCCAGCGCTTGCAGTTGCCGCCGGGACATCGGCCGCTGGAGATCGGCGAAAGCCTGGTGTCGGCGCCGACGCGCCCCTCGCGAAGTCGCACTGCGTGATGTGGCACGCGCTCCCGATCGCGGGGCTCGTGCTGATCTTCGTGCTCGGGACGCTGCGCTCGATCAATCTCGGCATTCTGTCGCTCGCGGCGACTTTCATCGTCGGCACGCTGCTGACTCGCGAAAGTCTCGCGGCCATGTATGCGGGTTTCCCAGTCGACTTGCTGATCCTGCTGGTTGGCGTCACCTATCTCTTTGGAGTTGCAGCCAGTAACGGCACCATCGAGCGCGTGGTCGCCGCTGCTGAGGCACGCGTGCGCGGACGACGCGCGCTGATTCCGTGGGTTGTGTTCGTACTGGCGGCGGTCCCTACGATGGCGGGAGCGCTCGGGTCGGCCGCTGCCGCCATGCTGGCGCCGATCGCGCTGCGCCTCGCGGAGCGTTGCTCGCTCGATCGACGCATGATCGGGTTGATGGTCCTGCATGGCTCGGCTTGCGGCAACTTCTCGCCGCTCAATGCGCTCGGTGTCATCGTCTTGCAGGGCGCAGCACGCAACGGCTTCGAAGTGTCCGCAGC
>Ga0105249_10005573_pt1 | contig 10887 bp, 6 predicted proteins | sample KBSS44metaG_FD_81522 | JGI IMG/M metagenome (GOLD analysis project Ga0105249, IMG submission 81522) | Switchgrass rhizosphere microbial communities from Kellogg Biological Station, Michigan, USA - KBS S4-4 metaG | ecosystem: Host-associated > Plants > Roots > Rhizosphere > Soil | place...
CCCAAAGCCTGTTCTTAATAGAACGATGCTGCCTGCCCCAATTCGCCCGTTTCGCCTTTCCCAATTCTGAATGTCAGCGGTGCTAATCAGATAATCAGGGTCCTTTGTGCACTGAGCAGTTACGTCAACAACTAACCCAGGGCCGGTCAACTGTTCCAACGGTATTTGATCTACGCTATTCCGACCTTTGGCAAAGTGCACTGGCGCATCAAGGTGAGTCCCGCCGTGTTCAGCAGCTGAGAATCGGTAGGCCGAATAGAAATAGCCTTTGTCTGTGACGCCTTCGAAGTCTGTTTCCAATTTGAAAGTTTCGGCTGTGGGCCAATAGACGGAGTCGCTATCGAAGGGATAAGTCAAGTCAACGATCCTTCGTGATGGCTTTGCGTAAAGTGCCGAGACAAAAAATATCGAAATCAGAAACAGGGCGCAGTATCTCATCGAAGTCTCCTTAGGGTGGTTAGACTATCCGCAGATTACACAGATTACGCAGATTTGAATAATGAAAATATGTGAACCTGAGAAGCAGTCAGTACCACCTCGCGGTAGCGGGTGGGTACGCAGTCTGCTTTATCGTTTGATTTTAGACTACGTACCCACCCGCTACCGCGAGGTGGTAGTGAGTGCCCCCAGGTTTGGTAGCGGCTATGCTGCTCTGTAATCTGCGTAATCTGCAGATAGTCGTCGTGTCAGCGCATGAGTTAATTTTCGATTGCAGTTACAATTAGCCACAACCAAAAACTAAGGAGCCACTAATGGAACTCGGAATGATCGGACTCGGCCGTATGGGCGCCAATATGGTCCGACGGCTGTTGAAACATGAACATCAATGCATTGTTTACGATCGCAGCGTGGAAGCAGTGCAGGCACTAGTCAAAGAAGGCGCAGTCGGATCGACATCGCTAAAGGAATTTGTATCGCAACTAAAAACGCCGCGTGCAATCTGGTTAATGATTCCGGCGGCGCTCGTGGACGCCACCCTAACCGAACTTTCAGCAATCATTGACTCTGGCGACATCATTATCGACGGAGGTAATTCATACTACATCGACGACATCCGACGAGCCGGCGATCTTAAGAACAAGGGCATTCATTACGTCGACGTAGGAACCAGCGGGGGAGTGTGGGGATTCGAACGGGGTTACTGTCAAATGATTGGCGGCGAAACTGAAGTCGTTACTCATCTAAATCCAATCTTCAAAGCCCTTGCTCCGGGCCAGGAATCAGTGGCTGCGACCCCTGGTAGTAATAAAACGAGCACTGCCCAGGATGGTTATCTCCATTGTGGACCAGCTGGAGCAGGGCACTTCGTCAAGATGGTCCACAACGGAATTGAGTATGGCCTGATGGCTGCTTACGCCGAAGGTCTTAACGTCTTGCATCATGCAAATGTCGGCAAGCTCGATCACGCAAAAGATGCTGAGACTACGCCGCTCCGTTATCCTGAACACTACAAATACGATTTCAATCTCGCGGACATTACTGAATTGTGGCGTCGAGGCAGTGTGGTGGCATCGTGGTTGTTAGACCTGACTGCCATCGCTTTTGCGGAACAACCGGATCTCGAGGACTTCTCCGGAAGGGTTTCCGATTCCGGTGAAGGTCGATGGACGATTACGGCAGGTATTGAAGAAGGAGTGCCCGTGCCCGTGCTTAGCGCTGCTTTGTTTGCTCGATTCAGTTCGCGTGGTGAAGCAGACTTTGCGAACAAGATTTTATCGGCAATGCGCAAGCAGTTTGGCGGGCATGTAGAGAAGAAATAGTTATCCGCAGATTACGCAGATTCAAGTCATTGCCGATTTCCGATTGCCAATTGCCGATTTGCCGAGTTAGGGATGGTAATTAAAACGGAAGTCGGCAATTGGCAATCGGAAATCGGAAATAACTTGAATCTGCGGAAAAAGAAGGAAGGCAAAAGTGTCAGCAATAATAGAAGCAGAACCACTCCCGTTAGAACATCCACAACTGCCGAAGGGTGATCCATGTGTCATTGTCATCTTTGGAGCAACTGGAGATCTCACTCGACGTAAACTCATGCCCGCACTCTTCCGTTTGATGTGCGAAGGGTGTCTGGACGATGTGCACATTCTCTGTGTCGGTCGTAGTCCTGTTAGCGATCAGGAGTTTCGCAAGTCGATTCGCGATTCCTTGAATCCTTCAAACAAAGTCGAACACTGCAGTGATGAAGAATGGGACAGGCTCACTGAACGTATCTCATACTTTCAGGGTGAACTGGACAATGACGATACTTATTCAGGAATCGCTTCGCGTCTGGACGAACTGGTTAAGGCCGGCGCGAGCCCAAATAGCTTGTTCTACTTCTCCACACCGCCTTCACTCTCGCCAAAGATTGTTGAGGGGTTGGGGAGAGCCGGACTCGCAAAACGCGAAAACGGCTGGAGTCGAATCGTCGTTGAAAAACCGTTTGGACGTGACCTGGAGTCGGCGAAGAAACTTAACGGGGAGATTGCGACCGTATTTCAGGAAGATCAGGTCTACCGCATCGACCATTATCTCGGCAAGGACACTGTTCAGAACATACTCGTGTTTCGCTTTGGCAACTCCATGTTTGAGCCGATTTGGAATCGAAACTACGTTGAGTATGTCGAGATTACTGCAGCGGAAACACTGGGTGTTGGTTCGCGCGCGAGTTATTACGAAGAAGCGGGCGCGTTGCGCGATATGGTTGCCAATCACCTTCTCCAACTGCTGACACTTACTGCAATGGAACCCCCAGTTGCGTTTGACGCGGACAACGTCCGGGAAGAAAAGGTGCAGGTTCTCCGTTCGATTCGACGGTTGAAACCGGAAGAGGTAGACCAAAGAACGGTTCGTGCGCAGTACACGGCGGGCGTCATCGATGGTGAGCCGGTAAAGGGATACAAAGAGGAAGACAACATCAAGCCAAACTCGACTACCGAAACGTTCGTCGGGATCGAATTTCAAATTTCAAACTGGCGCTGGGCAGGCGTGCCGTTCTACGTTCGCACCGGTAAACGACTCGGCCGGAACCTGACAGAGATTGCAGTCCGTCTCAAGCGTACTCCACAAGCTTTGTTCGCACGCACGCCGGACGAACAGCTCGACCCTAACGTGATCGTTTTACGCATTCAGCCGAATGAAGGAATAACTGTAAGCATTGGCGCCAAGCAGCCTGGCTTCGAGATGGGTGCAAAGACTGTACACATGGATTTTTGTTATCAGAGTGGATTTGGGGTGCGCTCGCCGGACGCATATGAGACGTTGCTTCTTGATGCGATGCAAGGCGATGCAACTTTGTTTACGCGGCGCGATGAAGTCGAAGCCCAGTGGCGATTGATTACACCAATTGAAGAAGCCTGGGCCCAGGAAGGCAAAACCAACTTAGCTACTTACCCTGCCGGCAGCGATGGTCCAGCCGAAGCAGATCCCTTGTTGGCAAAGAGCGGAAATCGGTGGAGAAGATTGGAGGATGCGAAGGCTGGGTGCGATTAGGCTGATGTGGTGACTCTCGACGTGTAATCAAAAAAGAATCCCCGGGGGAGTTCGGCACGTAGCAAAGAACACTTGTCGTAGAATGAACTTGAACCATCGCCTCGGCATTGCCTCAAAAGTTTTCGTCTCATTCTCCCCAACCTTTAGGTTGGGGTTAAGCGTCGTCTAGAAAGAATTCGGAACCATTTTAATGGTTTTCGTGGGCCGCGACGCCTCGTATCTACCTGCCTTCAAAGATGCTTGCTTAAGAGTCCGACTTCGCGTGGATTTAGATCCTTTTTTAACTGGTCACAAAAGCAGACGGGAAAACCATTGAAATGGTTCGGAATTCCAATGACGCTGAACCCCAACCTAAAGGTTGGGGAGAATGAGATGAAGACTTTTGAGGCAAAGCTCATAGCCTCACTGTCGTGCTGGGACTCGCCGTTTGGGCAAGTTACCCCTTCTGTGCAGGGCCAAACCTCACCAGAAAAATCAGGACACTAGTCTAACTGTCATACCGCCGCGCCTTCCCATCTCGGAAACAGCTGAGAATGCGTTGCTCGGAAACTCATCAAAAGCTAAAGAGGGCAACATGACATCCAAGTCTCTCGCAACTTTTCTGGCCTGTATCTTGATCCTGACAACCGCTACCATCAGCGAATGTCAGACTAAAAATCCAGACCAACTGACGAAGCAGACCAACTCTTCAGATTGGCAAGGCCTGCAGAATCTAAAGCGGGACAAAAAGATTTTCATCGAGTACAAGAGCAACGTTGGTGGCAGCCTGGAATGCAAGTTTGTACGTGTCGCCGGCTCCCTGCTCACAGTGTCCGATGGAAATTCTCAGGCGACAATAGATCAACGTGACATACAAAGAATCTACAGATTGAAAGGCAGATGGTCGCGCAGTACCATGGTCAAAATCGGCGCGGGCATCGGTATGATTGTGGGTACTTTTGTAGGCGCTGGCAGAGGTCTTAGCCTTGAGCAAGAACGTGGCCATATCGGTTCAGAGCAAGATGAGGTTCCAGCTATTGCCGGCTTCGTAATCGGCGCGGCCGCTGGCGCCGGTTTAGGCGCGCTGGTCGGCGGCAAGCGAAAAGGGAAACTCCTGTACGACGCGAAATAGGGCTGACAAAATCGTCTTGAAGCCTAACGTAGAAATTCTTCCAGATGCACTAGCGCTCGCAAACCGGGCGGCTCAGTTGATCTCCACACAAGCGATATCAATAAATAATCGCTTCACGATTGCTCTGTCTGGCGGCTCAACTCCGAAGCGTTTGTATGAGTTAATGGCGGACCCCAATGCGGAATATCGCAAACACTTGCCCTGGCGGAGAATGCATTTCTTTTGGAGCGACGAACGACCAGTTGGTCCTGGCGATTCGGAGAGCAACTATCGAATGGCAAACGAAGCGATGCTCTCTCGTGTTGCGATTCCCGAAGGTAACGTTCACCGGATATTAGGTGAGAAATCGAGCGCGCAAGACGCTGCCGATGCATATGAGTCGGAGCTCAGGAGTTTCTTTGGACTCGCGAATGACGAACTACCGCGTTTAGATCTCGTGCTGCTCGGTATGGGTGCAGATGGCCACACCGCATCAATCTTCCCCGGTTCCGAAGTACTGCAGGAAAGAGAGAGACTTGTCGCTGCGCCCTGGGTGGAGAAGCTTCATACTTATCGGATAACGATGACGCTTCCGGTATTGAATAATGCGACTAACGTTCTGTTTCTCGTGAGTGGAGAGGACAAGGCAGCAATGCTCAACGAGCTCATCAATGGCGAGCCCGGAAAGTTCCCAGCACAAGCCATCAACCCAAATAGTGGTTCACTAACCTGGTTGTTAGATGAAGCAGCCGCCAGCAAACTTCACAATTAAATGGCAGATCGCAAATCGGTTTTTATCTGAGATCTGAGATCATCTTTGTGCTATCGCCTGACCCTGAGCGATCAACAACTCTTCGAAGTCTTCGCTCGAAAGCGCCTTGCTAAATAAGAATCCCTGCACCACGTCACATTCGAGCTCCGCAAGTGATTCTAATTGTTCGCGGGTTTCGACGCCCTCCGCAACCACAGTTAAGTCGAGTGCATGTCCGAGAGTGATGATAGCTCTGACGATAGCAGTGTCGTGTGGATCTTTGCAGAGATCGCTTACAAAGGAACGATCAATCTTCAAAGTATCAATAGGAAATCGTTTCAGATAATTCAATGAGGAATAGCCCGTACCGAAGTCGTCAATCGCAACTTTGAACCCCATCATCTTCAGCTCAAGTAACTTCTCGATCGCTTTGTCCGGATCCTTCATGATCGAGCTTTCGGTGATCTCCAACTCGAGCCAACCTGGATCCAGATTCGTTTCCTTCAGTATTTCTTCGACACTGGAAATAAAACCTGGCTGCTGGAACTGACGCGCAGAAAAGTTTACTGCTAACCTCATCGGAACCAGTGCTGCGTCTTGCCACGCTTTGTTTTGCAGACACGCCGTCCGAAAAACCCAATCACCGAGGGGAATGATCAAACCGCTGTCTTCCGCCAGGGAAATGAACTCCGTCGGATAGAGCAATCCCAAATTCGGATGCTGCCACCGAACCAGGGCTTCCATTCCCACGAGATGAAAGTCGACGCTGCTAACTTGCGGCTGATACTGAACAAAAAACTCACGCCTTTCCAGACCCGGCCGCAAATTGCTTTCGAGTACTAACTGTCTTAGAGCGCGCGTGGTTCTTCCTGCGGTGTAAAACTCATAATTGTTGCCGCCCTGTTCCTTTGCACGATCGAGCGCGGCACCTGCACTCTTTAGCAATGTTGCGGTGTCTCGCCCGTCGTGTGGATAGAGGCTGATACCGATGCTGTTTGAAACAAAGATCTCCTGGTCATCAAACAGGAATGCTTGATTCAACGCCTGCCTGATCGCATTTGCGGTCGTCGCAGCATCTTGTGCGCGGGAAATCTGAGTCAGCAAGACCGCAAACTCATCTCCACCAAACCGCGCAACGGTATCGCAGTCACGCACGCAACTTGTCAGACGTTGTGCCACCGATTGCAAAAGTAGATCGCCCGCGAGATAACCGAGAGAATCGTTAACAGTCTTGAATCGATCCAGATTCAGCAACATCACCGCCTGCATTTGATTGCTACGGTGAGAGAGTGCGATCGCCTGCTTCAAACGATCCTTGAAGAGCGACTGGTTGGGGAGATCCGTGAGTGCATCGTGGTAGGCCAGGTGATTCAGACTACCTTGCCACTGTTTGTTACGCGAAAGGTCGATTACAAAACAACTGATCTCATTGCCGCTAAGCGCAGCACCAAACAACACGGGAACGCGTGATCCGTCACTGCGTGTGAATTCCTTTTCGAAGGGAGTGCAAGTGCCGAAGGCGAAGAGTTTCTCGAAGGCATCGTCATCTAACCGGTGATGCTCGGGAGGCGTTAGATCACAAAGGCGCTGAGGAAGCTCATCTCGCGAATAGCCGACTGCGGACAAGAACGTTTCGTCAGCAAACTCAATAGTGCCCTCAGCGTCGGTCACAACGAAGCCAATCAAATTCGACTCGACTATTCGTCGCACGCCGGCGTTTACTCGATGAGCAGAGAGTTCTCGCGATGTCACGTCAAAATGCGCGGTCGAAAGTTTCATCGGTCAGCACCAAACAGAGTTGCTTAACTGAAGAATGGGAGGTGGTTTTTACTGAAATGTGAGCAGGACAAGGAGGTTGGCCGTCAACCCGACAGCTAGGCTAACAGAGAAGTGTGAGATTTTTCAACGAGTTTTTACACCTAAGATCTCAGATCTTAGATTTAGCCCCCTGTAACAAGCCCCATCTAGGAATCTGAGCCCTAAAATCCCAGAATCTGGTATCTGGGATCTGGGATCTGAGATCTACCGTGCAGCACTACTTGTCTGCATTGCCGCACCCGCCGGAAGCTTCTCTGTCAGATATCGCGCCAACAAACCGTACAAATGCCTGGAGGTACCGGGCCCTTCGTAAATCCCGTGCGAACGATTTGGATACGCCATCATTGAAAACTGCTTGTTTGCCGCCACCAGTGCGTTGATTAAAGCCTCCGTGCCCTGGTAATGGACGTTGTCGTCGCCCGTTCCATGCACGACAAGTAAGCTTCCCTTCAACTGACCCGCAAATGTGACTGGCGAACTCTGTTTCCATTCTTCCGGGTGGTCTTGCGGTAAGCCGCAATAGCGTTCCTGATAGATGCTGTCGTAGTAGTGAATGTCAGGAACAGGAGCCACAGACATCCCGACCGAGTAGATATCGGGATAACGAAACATTGCATTCAAAGTTGACGACCCTCCACCACTCCATCCCCAAATTCCGATGCGCGTGGAATCGACGAACGGCCATTTCGCAATCACCCTGGCGGCGGCCGCTTGATCACCTGAATTTACGATTCCCATTTTGCGGTAAATGATCTTGCGCCACGCGCGACCTTTCGGAGCTGGAGTTCCGCGATTATCAACACTCATGATGATGTAGCCTTGTTGTGCCAGCATCTGATGCCAGATGCGAGTGAGCCCTCCCCAGTTATCCAGAACGGTTTGTCCCCACGGTTCACCATAAACATAAAACAAAACCGGGTAGCGCTTTTGACTATCGAAGTCTGGCGGCTTGATCATCCAGCCGTCCAGCTGCACGCCCTCACCTATGTCGACTTTGAAGAACTCGGTTGCGCTTGGTTTCAACTTCGCCAGGCGATCCTGAACCTCGTGATTATCAATTAGTGTGCGAACCAGCGCATGCTGAGGCAACCGCACGACATCTGTAACGCTGACATGATTGAAAGTTGAGTAAGAATGAATCGCCACATCTCCACGAGGTGAGATGTTGTAACCATTGGTGCCCGGATTTGTCTGCGGCGTCAGCCGCTCTTCTTTGCCTGAACCGTCAATACGAACCCGGTATAGATATCGTTGTGTTGCGTTATCAGGAGAAGCGATGAAGTAGATGAAGCCGTTTCGCGCATCGACTTGTTCGACGCTGATCACATCAAAGGTTCCTGGGGTGACCACTTTGACATCACGACCATCACGCGAGACGGAATAGATGTGTCGCCAGCCGTCACGTTCACTTGTCCACAGGAAACGCTTGCCATTATCAATCCATTCAACATCGCCGCGGCCCAACCCGGTTTTGTCCCAATCGATATCGCCCCACGCGACATCAACCCATGTGTCATCTTTTTCCGTCAGCACTGGACGCACTTTGCCGGTTCGCGCATCACCGAGCATGACTATGTTGGTATTCTGCAAGCGATTCAACTGTTGGATTACAACTTCATCCGAGTTCGCAGCCCATTCCATACGAGGCAAGTAGTTATTTCGAGGATCACCTGCGATATCAAACCACCGAGTTGGACCGCCTTCCGCTGAGATCACTCCGACGCGAGCTGCCGAATTTGTTTCTCCGGCTTTCGGATATGGGAACGAGGTAATAATCGGATAGAGGGCTGCCGTATCGTTGATCAGCTTCATCTCTTTCACACCTTCAGAGTTCAGCTGCCAATACGCAATCTGTTTGCTATCTGGACTCCAGCGAAAGCCGTCTCGACAAAACAACTCTTCTTCGTAGACCCAGTCGAATGTGCCGTTGATGGCGTAGCGATTACCATCGGTTGTGATCTGATTTATCTTCGAGTTCGCGTTGAGATCTTCGATGAAGATATTGTTATCTCGAACATAACCAACTCGAGTTCCATCAGGTGAGAACTTCGCAAACATCAGACTCGAAGGCGGCGCGTCTTTCCCACCAAGTTTGTGGAGTGATCCTGTTTTTAAATCCAACACCCAATAATCGCCGCGGGTGTTACTCCGCCAAACGCGCGCGGTGTTTGTAAAGATGAGGACCTTTTGTTCGTCGGAGGTGAAATAGAATTCATCAATTCCCAGCGGTACGCCTCCAGTTGGAGTGAGTTTTTCTGCGGCAACCTTAATGGTTCGATCGCCGGTAAGCGCGTCGTAACGAACTATGTCAACGGCATCCTTCTTTGTTGGTGAAGGTTCGAGCGCGAGATAACCAGAACCATCACTTTGCCACTGCACAGGCCCTAGCGAACGCGTGCGATATGTAAAGATCGAATCCAGCGTTAGTAAGGAAGGATCCTGTTGAGCAAGCGCAGGGACAAGGAGAAGGAGAAGGATTGGGATTAGTAGAATTCTATGTCTCATATTTTTTGAACCGCTTTAGATGATTGGGAGCGCAAGGATAATACTGTGTGAATCCGGGATTGAGAAATGCGCTTACACCACCAGGCTTTAGCCGGTGGTCCTGCAACTTCGTAGCTAGAAACGGCACTTGCACACCTCGGGATTTGGGGGTGGTTGTTGGTAGCTGAGAAATTGAAGGACCACCGGCTAAAGCCTGGTGGTGTCCTGAAGGATTTGGGGGTGTTGTTGGTAGCTGAGAAGTTGAAGGACCACCGGCTAAAGCCTGGTGGTGTCTCACTTTTTCACTAAAGAAGAAATCGCAGAGACCAACTGACTTTGTTCGATTGGTTTTGCAATATGCTGTTGGTAACCTGAGGCAAGTGATCGTTCGCGATCTTTCCGAGTGGCATAACCAGTTAAAGCAATTGCCGGCGTGAGCCCTCCCGCTTTTTCGGACAGTGCCCGTATCTTCTGGATTAAATCGTAGCCATCTTCGCCCGGCATTCCGATGTCGCTAATAACGACATCCGGCAACTTCTCGCAGAACAAACTAAAGGCATCTTTGGCGGAAGCTGCCGAACTCACCTGTGCACCGTGTTGCTTGAGCATCGTCCCAAGTAATTTTCTGGAATCCGCGTCGTCTTCAACAACGAGTACGTGAACGCCATCCAATCTAACTTTGTGCCCCTTCAAACTCCTGCGACGTTCTACCTCTTTTCGCCTTTCCTCGGCTCGAGCTGGATCGCGCCGTTCCTGAGCCATGGGCAGATCCACAGTAAACGTCGAACCGGATCCTACGCCGCTGCTTTCCGCGCTCACATTTCCACCATGTAACTCGACAAGGTGCCTGACGACCGCGAGTCCCAATCCAAGTCCGCCTTGTCGGCGTGAAATCGAACCTTCAGCTTGCCGGAATCTATCAAACACGTATGGAAGAAACTCAGCTGAAATACCTTCACCGGTGTCACTCACTTTCAGCCGCACAATCCCTTCAACGCACTCGAGAAGTATCTGCACACCACCACCACGCGGGGTAAACTTGATCGCGTTTGAAAGCAGATTCCAGATAACCTGACGCAGCCGGTTGGCGTCTCCCCGCACTAGACATGCAGAAGAAAATTCCGTTCTTAGTTCGAGGCCTTTTGCATCCGCTGTAGGCCGCAAAGCATCAAGTGCGGCTTCGACGATCGGCACAAGATTCAATGGATTCAGTTCGAGTCGAAGATTGCCGGTGATGATCCGGGAGACATCAAGCAAGTCATCTATCAACCGG